>Ga0105047_10002815_pt1 | contig 30881 bp, 23 predicted proteins | sample MAT04_FD_78384 | JGI IMG/M metagenome (GOLD analysis project Ga0105047, IMG submission 78384) | Freshwater microbial communities from Lake Fryxell liftoff mats and glacier meltwater in Antarctica - MAT-04 (megahit assembly) | ecosystem: Environmental > Aquatic > Freshwater > Ice > Liftoff... | reverse complement strand
GTGAAAGGCTCAATCCAAGGGAAATAGCCGTCGTTTCGAATCAAAAAAGTGTCATGGGGGACGAATATCCTGTTTGGTCTGATGGGAGATTGTGTCCGATCAAAGATTGTGTCCATCACGTGTCAGGCAGCAAACCGCCGATCAGTTGTCGCCGCCACTGGCTTTAGACGTACTAATCTCGGCGGCGAACGAATCATCCCCGCGAGCGGGATTAGAAGCGTTGTCCGCGCCGGCAGGGGTATTTGTTTCAACCCCGCCCACTGCTGAATGCGTGGTTCCGTGCACCGCGCCACCGCCACCGATCACGCCCCTACCTCGACCGTTTTTACCGGCGGCGGGGGGTGCGGAATCAAACTGGGCGCTCGTGCCGTCCGTTTCGGATGCGTCGGGATCACCGTCATCGGGACCGCTGGCTGCCAGGCCGCTTCCGTCCAATCCAACGATGTCCGTGTCGATGTCTCCGCCACTGCCTGAACCGGGGCCTGACTGGTTTGATCCGACACCGCTTTGTCGATCATTATTCTCACCGGCATGCGGCTGGGCATTTCCAGGATCGTGGGCCTTGGTATTGCCCGACACGTAGGCGCGCTCGGCGACATTCGATTCACGCACGCCGAAATCGTAAGGCGAGCCGACCCGACCAACGTCATCGGCGTTGCTCCCCGGCTTGGGTGTGTCGCGGTCGGTCGAATTGTCCGAGTTCAATCTTTTTTGCTCGAGCATGAGGCCTCCATAAAGTGGATGCCTCATCTATTGCAATCGACATACCGCCAGCCACGTAAATCGCATCACGGTCGAGATTGTTGAATACCCACTGGCCAACGCTTCCATCGGCGCTACGATGTGGATCGATGTTTTTACCTGTCATCGTCATCTTGATTCTGATGCTGCTCACTAATCTGGCGTGGTGGCGATGGGCACACAGGCATCTATCAAAGTTGCGACGGCGGCGCATTTTTCAGTGGGTTCTGGCCTGCTTCATGCTTCTTCAGATCCTGGGGTTGACGCTTACTTTCCTGACGCGCGCACGCCTGAGCGTCCTTCCCGTACCCGCCATCTGGATGGCTGCAATCTACCTGTGGCACATGATTTTCCTCCCCCCAATCCTGGTGGGATTGATTTTGTTCGTCTTTGCAAAAGCGGTCGGATGGATCGCGTCATGGTGCCGAGGTGACGCGCGACCGCCGACGGCAGCATCGCCTGCAAACGGCGATGGTCATCCGATGCTCACCCGCCGACAGGTGATGGGCGCAACGCTCGCTGCCTTGCCGCCGCTTTTTGCGACGAGCGCTGTTGTCCGTGCAGTGTCACAGCTTGACGATTTTCGCGTGCGTCGCATCACGATTGCGCTGGCTGCGCTTCCGAAGGCGCTCGATGGAATGACGATCGCGCAGGTGAGCGATGTGCATGTCGGAAAGTTCACCAATGGGTCGATACTTCGCAGGATCACGGAGACGACCAACGCGCTCCGCCCAGATCTGGTGCTGCTTACCGGCGACCTTATTGACTTTTCTCAGCGGGATTTGCCCGCAGGTCTGGACGTGGTGCGACGCTTCGACCCGCGTGCGGGCCTTGCGATGTGCGAGGGAAATCACGATCTGTTCGAAGGACGTGAGGCGTTCGATCAACAGGTGAGAGCTGCCGGCGTGCCACTGTTGATTGATGAAACGATGAGTACACGCGTACGCGGTACGCCGGTGCAGTTGCTCGGATTGCAGTGGGGTCCAAGGCGTGGTGGGGGGGAGGCAGTCATCGAATCGTCGATGGATCGCCTGAACGCGCTGCGCGATCCCGAGGCGTTTCAGATTCTGCTCGCCCATCATCCGCACGCATTTGACCGCGCTGCCCGCGAGCACATCCCACTGACGCTCGCTGGCCACACGCATGGCGGGCAACTGATGCTGAGCGAAATCACCGGCTTCGGCCCGGCGATGTACCGATACTGGTCAGGGCTTTATCGTCAAAACGATTCGGCGCTTGTCGTATCCAACGGGGTGGGAAACTGGTTCCCGCTGCGCCTCAACGCACCCGCGGAGATTGTGCATATCACGTTGCGGGTGGGATGAGGCTGCGCGCAGGTTCTGGCACCGGGCGGGATCGATTGCTGGGTTCAGAGTTCGAGGGTTGCTTTTAACCGCTGGGTGACAGATTTTTTCCCACGAGTAGAGATGTCGACTTGCTCGAACCAAGTGCCTGGGAAAAGGTAATCTTCGCCGGATTCGTCGACGACTCGCACCCACCCGACGAAGCGTGAGTCATCAGCGCGGGAACGGATCTGTCGATAGATGGTTCCAATCTGTAACGACGCAGCAGAGCCTTTGTTGTAGACGCAGAGCAAGTATCGCGGATAGACCGGGAGCTTAGGCTTTGATTTTTGCCAATTCCATGAGCTTCATACCAATGAACCTCAACGTCATTCATAGTTGTACCGTCGACCAGACGAACTGTCGCAATCCCCATTAACTTTCGCCAGCGACCAGCTCCATGGATTCGACGCAGTCGCGGAGCATCACGCACGGCCGGGCCAACCGCAATGACGGTCACGTCCCGGATCGCGCAGATAATCTCAAACGCGTCGGTCAATGCCCCTTCCCAAAAAACGTCTTAATCGAATCGTAGATGTCATCCTTCGAATTCACTCGGCTGGTCAACACTTTCTGATGTCCGCGGAGGTGTTCGTGGAGGACGTTGATGAAGTTGCCGGAACCATAGGCGCTGGCGACCTGGCAATAGCCGAACATGTTGGCAACGGGCAGCAGCTGCTCCTTCAGCATCTTCACGCAATCGCGACTGTCGGCTTCTGAACTGTTGTCGCCATCACTGAAATGAAAGAGGTAGATATTCCATTCGTCCGGACTGTAGTGAGAATCCAGCAACTGCTTGCAGGTTTTGAACGCGCTGCTGATTTTCGTTCCGCCATCTTCGCGCAGGTGATAAAAGGTGTGTTTGTCGACTTCCTTCGCGCTGACATCATGGACGATGTAGCGCGATTCGATCCCCTCGTAATTTTTGCGCAGCCACGTATCGATCCAGAAACTTTCGAGGCGAACCAGCTCCTTTTGTTCCTCGCCCATCGACCCTGACACGTCCATCATGAAAATGATAACCGCATTGCTTTGCGGGGATTTGACCTCTTTCCAACTGCGATAACGAATGTCTTTTTTCTGTGGGATGATTACGGGATTATCGGGGTCATAATCCCCGTTCATGATCTGACGCTTGAGCGCTTCCTTGAATGATCGCTTGAAGTGGCGCAGGCTCTCCGGCCCCACGCGTCGCAGGGACGAATATTTTTCACGGACGGTCGTGATGCGATGCTTCCCCTTCGGGTCGATCCGCGGCAGCTTCAATTCTTCTGCGAGGATGTCGGCCAATTCGTCAAGCGAAAGATCGACCTCCATCAGGTGCTGGCCGGGCTGTTCACCACCCTGTCCTTTGCCCTGCCCGGGCTGACCTTTGCCAACCGGGTCACCCTCTTTTCCATCACCCGCCCCAACGCCCCCTGAATTGTCGCCATAACGAAAATGCGGCAACTCGATCCCGCGAACCGGAATCGAAATTAAATGCTTCCCCTCCTTCCCAATCAACTCGCCCTTGGTCAGAAATTTTCGCAGATCGTCGCGGATTCGTCCCTTAACGATCTGCCGAAACCGCTGATGATCTTTTTCGATTTTGAGGATCATGACGTATTTTTTCGACGCCAGCCGTCAACCTAAATCATTTTAGTCGGGCAATCCCAGACGTTGCCAAGCCGTCTATGGCTCGACGCGCACGAGGGGGCAGGTCGATCACAGCAAACTGCCCCGTGTCATAGAGGTAATCCTCACCTTCGTTGTCGATTACACGCAAATCATATGAAGCGTCGTTCGCCCGCGGACGAATAACCTTGTAGGCGCGGCCAAGGTCGAGCGACGCCTCACAACCCGCATTGTTGATGCAGATGAAGTAGTAGGGGTACTTTTTATCAGCGGTCGCGGTCTTTGATTTTGAGATCCCGGGGACCGATGCCGTGCGCTTCAAACCAGTGAACTTCGGCTTCATGGATTCTCCCATTTAATCTTTCGACCCGAGCAAAACCCTTCATCTTTCTCCAATCGCCTGGCCCGTGGACGCGGTTCAAATATGCTCGAATCCGCACGCCCCGTCCCTTTGCAATCACTTCACAGTTTCAGAGGTCACCCAGGAAAGTAAATCGCTCGGGCATGTCTCTTCCCTGTTCACGCTCGCCGGCGCATCACCAGCCACACGCCTATTGCCAGCATGGCGGCGCATCCTGCCAGTCCGAAGAGCGTGCCGGCTAGCATTTGCCTGCCGGCGTCGACGAGATTCTCCGGGCTCCCACGGATTCGGAAAAGCCAGAAGCGCAGGTCGAACGCGCCTGTCGGTCGATTGCGCATGGCCGGGCCGAACGTCGGGTCGGTGATCCAGAAAAACAGCAGGCCGAGGAGGCTCAGGATCACGAGGCTGAAGGCAGAACGTTTTGACATATCAAAAGCTTGCTGGCCCTTCCAAAAGACTTCGCACGCAACGAACAACAAAAAATGGGCTCAATCCTCCTGCTTCCCATCCCCGCGGGCAAAAATCGACGCGACATAATTCAGCACATCCGTCGCCGACGTTTCGTTATAGCCAAAGTATTTGATGAGGCGTTGCTTCACCACGTCGATCTTCTGCTGCGTTTCGTCATCCACGACCGACGACACCAGATTCTTCAGCTTGATCGTATCGCGCTGATCTTCAAACAACTTCAGCTCCAACGCCTTCAGCAATCGCGCGTTGGTGTTGTATTCGAACTTTTTTCCATCGAGCGCCAGCGCCCCGATGTAGTTCATGATCTCCTGACGGAAATCCTCTTTTCGTGCATCAGGGATATCGATCTTTTCCTCAATCGACCGCATCAATCGTTCATCCGGCTCATCGTCGCGACCTGTATACCGATTGCGCACCTTTTCGTGCTGCGTGTAGGCGCGCACACTCTCGATATAGTTTGTCGCCAGCCGTTTGATCGCGTCCTCGTCGGCACTGATCGCCCGCTGCACTTCGCCTTTCAAAATATCTTCATATTCCTCGCGCACGGTGGCGAGCAATTCCTTGTATTCCTTTTTCAACTCCTCGTCGGTGATGAGCGAATGATGCGACAGTCCCTCTTCCAGTTCGTTCATCACCATGAAGGGGTTGATGCTCTTTTCCAGCTGCGCCTGATTGCCCACAAGCGCGTTGCTGATTTTGTCCTGAATATACCGAGGCGAAATGCCGGCCATGCCCTCGCGCGGGGCTTCCTCTTTCAATTCCTTGATGGAATCTTCCGTGAATCCCGGGATCGATTTACCGTTGTACAGCTTCAACTTCTGCAGCTTGGTGATCCCCGCCTTCTTCGGCTCGGCCAGCCGAGTGAGCACTGCCCACATCGCCGCCACCTCGATTGTGTGCGGGGCGATGTGCATGCCTTTGACGCGATCAGGGCCGAAATCCTTCAGGTAGATCTTCACCTCGTCATCAAGGCGAACGTTGTAGGGGACGTCGATCTTGATGGTGCGGTCGCGAAACGCCTCCATCATCTCGTTGCCTTGCAGTTTTTTATATTCCGGCTCGTTTGTATGCCCGAGAATCACCTCGTCGATATACGTCTGAGCAAACTTCTTCGGCTTGATCATGTGCTCTTGCGACGCGCCCAGCAGGTCGTATAGAAACGCAACGTCCAGCTTGAGCACTTCAATGAACTCAACAATGCCACGATTGGCGATGTTTAACTCGCCGTCGAAGTTGAACGCGCGCGGGTCAGAGTCCGATCCATACTCGGCAATCTTGCGATAGTTGATGTCGCCGGTGAGTTCTGTCGAGTCCTGGTTCTTCTCATCCTTCGGCTGAAACGTCCCGATCCCGCGACGATCCTTTTCTGACAGGATCAGGCGATGCACCTTCACGTGATCAATCACCTTCCGCCAATCGCCATCATATTGATCCATCAGATCGCCATAGATCTTCCGGCAAAACGGGCAGACCTCGCCATACAGTTTGATCTTTCGGCCATCGGGCAGCTTCTCGTTGACGACATCGAGCACGTCGTTGCGCGCCTCACGGGGGATCAGCAACAGCGGCTCCTCGTGCATGGGGCAATCGAGATATTGCTCGCCTTCGTCTGTCCCCATTTTGTGGGGCAATCGCCATGAATAGGTGTAGCACTTCCCCGCGTCGGTCTTGGCGTAATTCTCAAGACCCTTTTTCAGCAGGCGGGCGATGGTCGATTTACTTGATCCGACCGGGCCATGCAGAAGGAGGATGCGCTTCTCCGTGCCATACCCCTGTGCCGCCGACTTGAAGAAATCGACAAGCGTCATCAGCGGTTTCTCGAGGCCAAAAATCGCATCGCCTCCGCGATCAATGGGGTCCGAGAAAAAGTTGTAGCGCATATATTCCTGCTTGAACTGCGTATACGGCTCGTGCCCGTAGCTGATGATCATGTCGAACACGCGCTGAAATGCATTGCGGGCAACGCTCGGAGTTTCTGCGACGATATCGAGATATTCGGAGAACGACCCCTCCCAGTGCTGCTCGCGAAAGCGGGCCGTGTCGAGCTTGCGGTCGATGATCGAAACGAGCGAGTTTGCTTTATTAGGCATAGGAAGATGCTCCAGTTTGCAACGCCGACCATTCAGACAGTCGAGCACGACGCAGGTGGAGGCAAGTCAACGATATTGGAACAAAAGGTGGGACGAGCGAGACACCAGAGACTTCAACATGCGCTGCGACGCAACAGGCTCACGCGCGCCACCGCAGGGTTGTTCCAAACTTCCACTGCGACTGCCCCGGACGCCACATCATATCACGTGTGCGTCGCGCAAGTCCATGAGAAAGTATGGGGCGAGTTCGCCTCCGACTCTCACTCACGTCTTCAGGAAAGGAAACACCTTGAACTGCTCACCCAGGATTGGACGACTCGGTGTGTCCATCCAGTTTTGCAGAATTGATGCGTAGACGTTGCGGAAATCGACTGCGTATTTCAAATCACCCTGATCGAGATTGGCCAGCGACGGGTGCTGCCCGATCACGCTGGTTTTCATTTCGGGTCCGAACAGGAACATCGGGCCGGCTGCCCCGTGGTCGGTTCCGCCACTGGCATTTTGGGTGACGCGTCGGCCGAACTCACTGAACGCCATTACCAGCACGCGGTCGGAGTTCTCCTGCTTTTTCAGATCGGTGGTGAACGCCTGAATGCCCCGTGCGAATTGATCCATCAGCTGCGCGTGTCGATTGGCCTGGCCGGCGTGCGTGTCGAATCCACCGAGCGAAACGTAATACACGCGTGTCGACAATCCACCTGCGATCATGGCGGCAATGGTTCGTAGTCCTTCGCCAAACTCTCCGCCGGGATATTCGCCTGCGGGTTGATATTTGCCGATCAGATTGGCGATGGTGTCGCTGGAGACGCGCGCATCGGTCGCCGTCCGGGTAAGGAAATCAAGCTGCGTCTGTGGGTTGATCGGCTCGACCGGGGTGCGCGCCCGCGGGTTCCTGCTGCGACCGAGCATCACGGGAGGCTTGATCGGCTGGGTGGCCGGCGCTTCCACCTCTATGTCGGGCACAACGTTCGTACCGGTGCTGAGCTTCTCGTATCTTGCTCGATCCGCACCGTTGTATCGGTAATTTTCAGACTTCTCGAACGACAGCGGGGTGACGCGATCCCCCTTCATCGCAAGCGGGAGTGTCTCTCCAATCGACACCCCCACATGCGGGTCGATACCCGTGCACGTGCAATCGAAATATCGCCCGAGCCAGCCGTTGGCGACATTCTCTCGGTCCGGGATGGCCGAGTGCCAGATATCCATCGACCGAAAGTGCGACCGATTTGGATTGGGATATCCCACTCCCTGGATGATCGACATGCGCCGATCGTCAAAAAGCGATTTTAGACGGACGAACTCCTTGGGTACGCCAAGATAGTTGTCGATCTTCAGCAGATCCCTGGCCGGCATGCCCAATGCGGGTCTATTGCGATAATAGAGATCATCACCAAAGGGTATGACTGTGCTGAGCCCGTCGTTCCCACCGGCCAACTGAACGACCACCAGGATGCGATCATCCTTCCCGCCAGGCTTTTGCGTGAGCGCTTGATCGAGCGGATTGTCGATGGCAAAGACGGTCTGCTGTAGAAACGCAGGCACACTCGCGCCCGCAGCAACGAGGGCGAGACCCTTGTGCAGAAACTCTCGACGGGTGGTGATGGGGAGGGGCATATTGCGATCCTCATTTCAAAAACAATTCACCGCTGAGACGCAGAGGCTCTGCGGTGAACCTTCACTCATCAGCACAACTGATACTCCGGCATGGCGACGATCAGTTGGATCATATTTTTTACATTCTCCGGACGACTCGGTTGACCGGCCAGCGAATCGATCAGTACGCGGCGCTTGTCGGAATCGATCGGTCTGCCCATCAATCTGGCCACCCACTCGTCGACGAGTTTGTCGCTGCTCGCGCCGCCTTTCGGTTGGAAGCGTGTGTCGAGCCCCGCTGAGATCAGGCGATCCATGAACCTCCGACCGGTCCCCGGCGCGCTTCCGCCAGCGAGAAAGACAGCCGTGTTCTGACGAACGAAAAGTGTGGACGTGTTGATCCACGCCCGTCCGCCCGGCCAACCCTTGACGTTCGGTGGGAAGAACGGGACCTGACCCATCTGATTCAGCGCGCCTGCCAGCACACCTGTCTGAGGCATCGTCAGATTGAGCTTGCGCACCGTGCCGATCACCAGTTGCACCGGCGATTTGATCTGCGCGCCGATCGTTGCAGGTGCGTAGAAAATCCGGCTGGTCAGCATCGTGCGCAACAGCGGGCGGAGCTTGTATTTCGCATCCCAGAAAACCTGCCCGAGATTATTCTGGACGGCTGAGTCCAGCTGGTCGGATACGAAAAATCGATACAGCTTGCCCGCGATAAACTCCTGACACGCCGGGTGTTTGCAGATCAGCGTAATGACGTCGTCGCCATCAAACGTCCCCTGCTTGCCGAAGAATCGCTTCGTACCGGTGTCGTGGTCGTCGTTATCGAAGCTGAAATCCTCGCCGTCGTGCGTCCACCCGGTGAAGGCGCGGGCGGCCTCCTTGATGTCGGTCTCGCTGTAGTTGCCGATGCCGAGCGTGAAAAGTTCCATCAGTTCGCGCGCGTAATTTTCGTTCGGCTTGCGCTTGTGATTCTGCGTGTTGTTCAGGTAATCCAGCATGGCTGGATCGCGCGAAATCGATTTAACGAACTGGAAAAAATCACCGGCTGCATATTGTCGAAGCAATTCATTCTGCTTGAACATCAAAAAGGCCGACCGCTCGTCCTTGGCACTGGTGGCGAAGTGCCCGTGCCAGAAAAGTGTCAGCTTTTCCTGAAGCGGATAATCCCCCGTGGCCATCCGATGCATCCACCATCGCCCGCACTCGGTGAGCGCGCGGACGTTGGCGACGATCGCCCGCTGGAAGGCCAGCTTCCGCTCCTCCTCGCTCATCCCGCGAAACATCTGCCGAAGGGCTTTCATGCTCTTGGGCAGATCCTCGATCGCGCTGAGGTCGGGTTGATCCTTGGGGTCCTGATCCTTTGCCGACGTGTCGGGAAAATCGAGCAGTTCGTCGACGGCCTTGGTTGGCCCGAGCGACAGCACCCGGTCGATCTCCGCATCAGTCCCCCCAAACCCCGCGCGACTGAGGAGATGGCTGGCCTTCACCCGATCAAACGGATCGGCCTCGCTGGGCACATAAGGCTGAAGCTGGAGGTGGAGTCGAGCCATATTTTGCATCCATCAGGATGAACGCCCATTTGTGAAACGCGCGGATCAGACTTTTATTGTAACAACGCGGGGAGCGTTAAACACGAAGCTCACGAAGCTCACGAAGCGACTCTCGTTTTTTCAGAATGCTTCTCTATGAAAGCAAATTTAAACGTTCATATGGAAGCATCCCCTGTCTGCGGCTTCGTGTCCTTCGTGAGCTTCGTGTTTAACCTGCACTCTGACGCTCATTTCAAATCGCTCTCCCCTACCAGTCCGAAGCCTTTCTTGATCAGGAGTCGGGCAGCCAGCGTAGGGTCATCGACATACACCGCCAGGACGGGTGACTTGTGCGGGCGGGTGAGAAGGGGGTACGCGTAGTGCAGGTTGATCTCTGCCGTGAGAAGGGCGGCACAGAGGGCGATCAGCGGGTGCTGGGTGCGCGGGGGGAGTTCCACTGCAAGGAGTTCGGACTCACTGAATGAAAACCCGCCGGCTGACAGGGCGTCGCGCGCGAGGCCTGGGTGATGACAGATCACGCGCACGAGGGCCGCATCCCCGGATTCTTCGATGGAAATCCCTGCGATCCGCCCGGCATTTTGTTCCAACTGCGTGACCAGCGTCTGCAACCGTCCGACCTTGTTTTCGAGAAAGATCGTAAATTGACGGAGACGGGTCGACTCAAAGCCAGCATCGTTGCGGATCTCGGGCGGAAGTACGGCTTGCATACTTCATACTGTAGCGTCAGATTTAGGTTGATCTCAACAAAAAATCAGTGCGGGGAGTGTTAAGATTCCAGCGGTAAGGCACCAACAAAAAAGAACCTGCTCCCTTGTGGGGAGCAGGTTCGATTCGATCAGGCGATCCGATCTTAGAGGCAATCCCGAAGGACTGCTCGCGATCAGTCGTCGGCCGGCAGCAAGACGCTGTCGTTAGCGAAGGTCGGCGAGCCCACCACGATGGTCGTGGTGAAGTTCGTCGGGGCAGCCGTCGCGGTTGCGTCGCTGACGGTGTAGATGTTGTCGCGGGCAACGCCTACGAACGCGTTGTTCTGGAACTCAACGTGACCATCGCCGTAAAGGACGTTCTGTCCATCACGGTCGTGGTTGTTGGAGTTACCATAGCGCTGTTCCTGGCTGGACGAGGCAACGCGGACGAGCCCGACGTTGTTGCCCGTGCCGATCAGACCAGGATTCTGGTCAGCGGCAACGGCGAAGTCAGGCAGAAGGCTCGAATTGAGCTTGTAGCCTGAACCGATCGCCTGGGAGTTCGGGAACGGGTTCGCGTACGAGTAGCTCAGGTTCGACGGGCTGGCATTGCCAACGCCCGAGAAGTTGGACCGATTGAGCGAGGTGTTGGAACCACCGCCGAATGCATCCTTTTCACCGTTGCTGCTGGGGCAGGTGAAGACTTCCGATCCGATGTCCTGCGTGCGCATAAGCAGGAAGAGGGCTGCGGTCACGTCATCGACGGCACCGGCGGTGCCGAAGGGATCGAGCGCGGTCGCGCCAGCACCCCAAGTGACGACGGGAAGGGTGTTGCGCTTGGTGATCGGGTAGGTACCCTTGTTCTCGTTTGCATAGAGAACAATGGCCTGACCGAGCTGGCGCAGGTTGCTACCGCACTTGACGCGGTTGGCCGTTTCACGGGCGCGATTCAACGACGGGAGCAGAATCGAGATCAGCAGCGCGATGATGCCGATAACGACGAGCAATTCGACAAGGGTAAAACCCTTGGACTTAGCGATACGCTTCATGATGAAGCTCCTTTGGATACGTCGCAGTGAAGAAGAGGATCAGGAGAAGCAGACGTTACGGATATTACGGTATGAGTGCCGTGAGAAAATTGGTCCCGATAAGATCGAGACCGGTGATCCGCCTGCTCTGATGTTCCTCCGCCGCTGCGACCTGGTGTTAATCGCGATGGGTGAACGTCACCCACCGCTTCAACTCAAGGTGATAATCCGTGGGCAGAAGAGTTTCCGTAAGGAAAACGCCTTCGTGCCCGGGTGAACCCGTCACCCGAAACAACTTCTGCGGCCCCCGAAACAACTCTCAGCGAAATCTTGCAAACTTGGAAAGTAGAAGTCTCCGCCTATTCAACATCGAACGTCTTCAACTGTACCGAGTGAGTTAAGCTAGTCAAGAAAAATATACTGTACTGACAATTCTTATTCGGTCCTTAGTATTTTGACATTCAGGCTCGTGAGTTACGAGCAACTTCAGTTCACCAGCAGCTACGCTGCAGCGTAGCTGCTGGTTCTTAAAATTCTGCGAACAGAATTAAATTGTCCAACGTTTGCCTCATTATGTCATTGGCGCATCAGGACTTGTAGACTTAATCAACAGCCCATCCCTCTGCTTGGTCCGCAACTTATCCACGACTACTGCCGGTAACAGCGCCGCCAAAGTGCCCACATCCCCACCAAGGCTCACGATTTGCCGGATCAAGCTGCTACTGGTCATCGCGTACGCGTCGCCGGTCATCATGAAAACTGTTTCGACACCCCCGACGGCACGGTTGGCCTGGGCAAGTTGAAATTCATAGCGCAGGTCGGCGACATCGCGGATGCCACGCAGGATGGCGTTCGCCTGAACTTTCCTCACAAACTCCACGGTCAATCCGGTGTAGCTTTCGACCTTCACGTTCGGCACGTCGCCAAGAATCGTCCGAATAATCTCCACCCGCTCGGCCAGCGAAAACAGTTCTCGTTTCTCCGGGTTAATTCCGACGGCCACCACCAGTTCATCAAACAACAACACCCCACGACGAACCACATCAATGTGCCCATTGGTGATCGGATCAAACTGCCCGGGAAAAACCGCGCGCTTTTTCATGGTGTTCATTGTCGTATGACGTTCGAGACTTGTCACTCATCCCAGCGAGCCGCGCTCGAGCACCTCACTCTCCGGAGCGAATCACCGGGGATCAACCCGTATGCGTATCCAGGATCCGCTGGATGACCGCACTCGTGCTTTTCCCGTCGATCAGCGGCGCGAGCGCGACCTCGCCGCCGTATTGTTCGACCACGTCCCAACCGATGACTTGTTCTTTTTTGTAATCAGCGCCTTTGACCAGGACATCGGGACGGATGGCGCGGATGAGGCGCAGCGGGGTGTCGTCGTCGAAGCAGACGAGGTAGTCGATGCTTTGCAGTTCCTCCAGGACGCCCAGGCGGTCGGCCTCGCTGATGATGGGGCGCTTCGTGCCTTTCAATCGTTGGATGCTGGCGTCGGTGTTCACTCCGACCACGAGGATGTCGCCACGCTTTTTTGCCCACTGAAAATACTTCACATGACCGAGGTGGATGAGATCGAAGCATCCGTTGGTGAAGACGATTTTTTTCCCTGATGCACGCAGGGACGACAGCTCGGGGAGAATCGCGTCCAGTGTGCGCTGCTTACCGGCATGTTCGTGATGCTCGGCAACGAGATCATGAATGATTTCCTGTCGCGTGATGGGCACGCACCCGACGCGCTCGACCTCCAGCCCCGCTGCGACGTTCGCGAGAGCGACCGCGTCGTGCCAGGTCGCGCCGGCAGCGTTCGCGAGGCAGAGGGTGACGAGCACCATGTCGCCTGCGCCCGTCGCGTCGGCAACCTCGCGCGGACGCGACATCAACAGCGATCGCTGGCCGGCACGGGTTGCCAGATAGCTTCCGCCATCGTTCAACGTGATCACCACCGCCTCCAGCTGCAGCGAATCGAGCAATTTTTCTGCAGCCATTCTGCACCCGTCGGGAGTACGCGCGTTCTGTCCTGTCGCGCGTTCGGCTTCGGGGCGATTCAGCTTGATGGCCGTCGCGCCGGCGTATTTGCTGTAGTCATTCAGACGGGCGGGGTCGATCAGAACCGGGATGCGCATCTGTCGCGCGGTTTGGATCAACGCGCGACAGACTTCATCGGGCAGCGCGCCCTTGTCATAATCTTCAAGACACAGGACTCGACACCCCTGCATCGACGCCCGGGCGCGCTCGATGATCTGTTGTGCGACCGCTGGCTGCAAAGGCCGGGATTCCTCGACATCCAGACGAATCATCTGCTGATGCGTGCGGTCTTCGCTTGAGCCGAGCAGGCGCACCTTTTCGACAGTCGGTCGCCCCGCAACGGTGAGCAGTCCCTCGTCGGCGGCACCGAGCGCGCGGACGTGCTCGCGCACTTTTGCGCCGGCTGGATCGTCACCGATTACGCCTACCGCCCGTACGGTCGCCCCCAACGTCGAAAGGGCTGCAAGCACAAAGCCGGCTCCGCCTAGGCGGTGCTCCTCTCGTTTGAATCGCAGGATTGGGATTGGCGCTTCCGGACTGATTCGCTCGGTGCTGCCGAATAAATATCGATCCAGCATGAAGTCGCCCACCAGGACGATGGGGATGTCGGAGAGTTGTTCGATCAGTTCAATGAGCCGCGTGGACATGCAAAGCAAGTATACGGCAAGCGCGTCATGGCTGTGAAGCGTCGGAACGCCTTCCGGCATCAAGAGGAAAGCTTACGCGACAACCGTAAATCGCACGTGCAGCGTTGGTCCGCTGTTGCCGGTGGCAGCGGTGCGATCGAAGGCAGTCACGTCGATCGTGTACGAACCGATCGCAAGCGTTTGACCGAAGTATCCGCCGACCTGGTCGTCACCAAAGAGAGTGAAGGGGGCCTGGCTCTCGACGTGGAAATCGGGATTTCCCTGATACCCAAACCGCACGCTGCGTACGGCTGAGCCGGATGGCAGGGCGCGGATGTTGAAGTTGCGCGTGGGCAATTCCGACAGGCGCAACGTCTGACCATCGACCAGATTCAAAACGCTTTGGTCCGTATCAGAATCGATAAAGGCCAGTTGATTGATTGCCAACGCCGACGTGGTCGTGGTCGAAGTCGCGATGACGTTGAAGCGGACGGTGAGTGGCGTCGCTGCCGCTCCGTTGCCATAGGCGCTGGCATACGCCGTTGCCGTCACCGTGTATGCGCCAAGCGAGAGCGGCTGCCCGTAATAATCGCCACGCGTATCATCGCCAAAGAGCGCGTACGGCGCGGAGTTCTCATAGTGATATGACGCCTGACCGTTGTAGTCGAACCTCACGCTGCCCACACGTGTAGCCGTTTCAGCGCGGATGTTGAAATTGCGCACGGTCGTCTGCGACAGGTCGATGGTCTGCCCATCAACGAGCGTCGTCACGACCGCGTTGGTGTCGGAGTCGATGAGCTTCAGGCTGCTGACCGGCGAAACGCTCGTAGCGCTCACCGTCCAACTGATGCTACGACCCACCGCCAGCGCGTTTCCCGCGCGATCAGTGATGCCTGTGCCGGTCGACAAAAGTGTCAGCGTGTAATTGCCCGACGTAGCCGAGACGCCTGATAGGTCGGCGAGGGTGAAGTTGGTTGAATCGCTGGACGTCAACGTGTGCGACGCCGTCAGCAGATTGGCGCTGCCGTCACGCGTCAGGCGAACGTCTGCCCTATCGAATCCGACAACCGGTCCGTCAAAGTTGATATTGACGGACGCCACCGGCGTGCTGCGCGGGCTGGCGACGCTGGAGATCGTCGACACTGGGGCCGTCGGATCGTACGTCACAGCCAGCGACGCGCCGGGCAGCGATTCGTTGCCGGCAGCATCGACAAAGGTTTGACGATACAGCGAGCTTCCCACCGGCGCGGCGGAGGCGGTCAGGGTGCTTCCTGAAAAATACGCAGCCGAGATCAACGCCGAGCCACGATAAAATCGTTCGTAAAGCCCTGTGGATGTATTGAGCGTGAAGGTTGGCGTCGCGATGCGGGTGAGGTTATCTGTCGCGCTCACGCCAGTGTCACTGGCGCTTTGAAGATCGGGCGCACCGGGCGCTGCGGGCGCGACGGTGTCGACCGTGATCGTCAACGCCAGCGATGGGGACGATGGTGTCAGCACGCCAAACGCCTGACGCGCGGTCACGGCATACGATCCATTGGACAGCGCGACCGACGAACCCGCGGTCAGCGTGGTAGTGCCTTCAGTCGCAGCGGCCGAGGCCAGTAGCGTGCTGCCGTCGTAAAGAGAAATCGTCGCGCCGGAAATAGTTCCGGGTACGGCGAACGTGAGCGCGCCTGTTGTGCCATTCAAACGGGTGAGATTGTCTGTCGACGAGATACCCGTATCGCTCGCACTGAGGAGGTCGGGCCGGCCGGGGACGACGTCACGCACGTGATTGCCAAAATCGACGTCGGAGAGGGTTTGATCGGCTGTGACGTTGACAATCTGCGCGTGCAGGAGGTCGTCACGAAGATTGTAGATGGCTGCAGCCATGGCCTCGGCGTTGACGCGCTCGTAGGTCAGGCCAGTGGCTCGGACGTTGTCGCGCTCATCGTCGCCGTCGACGATGGATTGCCCGGTCGATCGGAGAATATCTCGAAACTCGGCCAGCGTGAGCCGCCGACCGATCTGCTGCACCGCCAGATGCTGAGCGACCGCAGCCAGCCCGGCGATGTGGGGGGAGGCCTGGCTCGTGCCAGCGTATCCACTGACGCCCCCCGACGCATTCGCCCCGCTGATGATTGCGCCCGGCGCGAAGATGTCCGTCAGCACGCCCGAACGCTGCGAGAAGCTCGCCACCCGGTCGACGGCCGTGCTGTAATCCTGCGCTCCGCTGGAATAACTTTCCGCGCCGACATTCGCATCATACACCGCGCTGACCGCCAGCGAATTGGGGTCGGCAGCGGGATAGCTCACACCTTGCGCCTGGAAGTTGTAATACTCATTGCCCGCTGCCGACACGACGATGACATCGTTGCTGGCGAGCGTCGCCAGTTCGTCGGATAAGCCGTACAGACTCTGCGCAGTCGACCAATTTTGCGTATCGCCCAGGGACATATTCACCGAGGCGATGTTGTAGAGATCGGTGTTGGCCACGACCCATTGCAGCGCCTGTTCGATATACGAAAACTGCCCGCTGCCCGAATCCTGAAACACCTTCAGTGCAATGATGTTCGCGCCCGGCGCCATGCCGGACAGCGTTGTGTCCTGCCCCGCTGCGATGCTGGCCACGTTGGAGCCGTGACCGTTCATGTCTGATGCGTTGGCATCGTTGTCGGCAAAGTCATGTTGATAGACGATACGGTCGGCGACGCCGTTCTGATCGGCGTCGGGGCCGAAGAACGGGTGGTTCAAATCGATGCCCGTATCCAGCACGACGATGGAAAATCCCGCCCCGTCGATGCCCGAAAACTGGGGATTGGTGCGCAGGCCATTCAGGCCGATCTGCACGTTGGATTCAGCATCGAGCGGGACGACAACTTCGGTCGATGCAGTCGATCCATCTGAAAAAACCGGCACCGATGAAACGGTGCTGGTGAAGTTCAGCGGAGATTCGCTGAGGGTGGGTTTGGTATCAAGCGACAGCACGCCTGCATTCAAACCTGTGACGGCAGTGGGGGAGGTCTGCTCCCAACCGAGGGGCATTTCCTGCGTCACGCGATACGACCCGGCAGCCAGACCGGTGAAGGCGTACGTGCCAGCTGCCGATGTCTGAGCGGTGCGCTCGCCGATGTCGCGCGACTGGTTGGCATTTTGATCGAGGAAAAGCGTCCACCCCGCCAGACCGTTGTCGCCGGCATCCCGAAATCCGTCCGCATCGATATCTTCCCACAAAGTGCCCTGAATGGTGGCTGAGAGCAGTCGCCGGGCCTCGAGCTTTTCGATGATGGAGGGGAGACGAAGCTTGATGGAACGCTTTTTCAACACGAGATGATCCGCCAGGAAAAAAACAGCTTTCCGGACTGCAACGGCCTGAACACATAGAACGATGGGAATAAAAATCCAGCCACGAACACTCAGGCAGATTTTCGTCGCAATCCTTTGCTCCGACACCCGGGATTATCCACCGAATCGCACTCGACGACAAGGTCAAAATAATCCTCTGACCGCTTGGCTGGCAAGGCCACCGTCGCGCTCGGTGTGGAACCCACATTCGACACCACTGACCTTAAACGCTTGGACAAGCCGCGCTGTTCGATGGAAAATCCTTATCCCATGCAAATTCTTCAACTGAATCACGTTGCCCTCCACGTCCGCGATGTCAATGCCAGCACGCGCTTTTATCGTGACGTGCTGCATCTGACTGTCATGCCCCGACCCGACTTCTCCTTCCCCGGTGCGTGGTTGGAGATCCAACCGCCAGCAAACGGTCAGCCCGCCTACGAACTGCACCTCATCGGCCTGCACGCCGAGCAGGTGACGGGCGCCGGCTATCACTGGGCCCTGCGCGTCGCATCGATCACCGAAGCCGCCAGCACGCTCCAGCAACACAACTGGCCTTTCAGCGGTCCCAACACGCGTCCCGACGGCGCAAAGCAGATTTTCCTGAAGGACCCAGACGGACATGTCGTGGAACTTTGCGAAGTGTAACGAGGTGAAGTCATACGAGGGATCGCAAGCTGACCGCACCTGTCGAAAGACATCATCCACTCGTGCGACGTCCACCCCAGGTTTCGCCACGGGGCTTGCCCCGCGCTTCCCTCGCGCGCACTCAGCTTAGTTATGATCACCCGTATCAAACGCACTTCAAGACAAGCGCGCCGCAGAAGCGCGGGGCAAGCGCCGCGGCAAAACTTGGCGGGGTGCGTCCCGATCCGTCATCAGCTTATACAACCGTAAAGGTTACCGTCAGCGGAACGCCAGCGCTGCCTTTGCCCTTGGTTTTGCTGTATGCGGTTGCGGTGATGGTGTGGGCGCCGGGGGCAAATGCGCCGGCAAAATAGTCGCTCTTCTTATTCTTGAAGAGCGCGAAGATCGAATCGCTTTCGATACTGAACCTGGTCGCACCGTCCAGATCGAAGACGATGCTCTTGGCCTTCTTCGATGCAAACGCCCGGACGTTGAACTGTGACGTCCCCAGCGAGGCAGCCGTGATGATCTGCCCGTCGGTCAGGTCAAACAACGGCAGGTCGTGCTCGGCATCGATGAACTGCAGACTTGCGATGATGGGCTGATCGACAACGCTGAAGTTCACCGTCAGCGCGTTCCCCGCATCTCCCTTGCCCTTGGCAAGCGTGAAGGGCGTCGCGGTGATTTTGTGTGATCCTTTCTTGATGGCCTTGCCCTTGTAATCCGAGGCTGATCCACCAAAAAGTGCAAACGGACTGGTGCTGTCCGTGGCGAACTTGGATTTGAACTTTCGGGGTTTTTCGTCGAAGCCAAATCGCACGCTGGTGGCGTCAATGGTCCCGGTGACGGCCCGGATCGTCAGCTTGTGCTTTCCAAATTCAGCGAGATTGATCGTCGCGCCTGCCGAGAGCTCTCGAATGTCCTGGTCGGTGTTAGCATCGACAAGGATGAAACGCGTGACCGCAAGGACACCCGGATCAGGATTAGGATTTGGGTTGGGGTTCGGATTCACACCGCTTCCGACGGTGACGGTCACCTGCGCGCTTCCGGTCGCGCCACTGCTGTCGCGGAATGAATAGGTGAAGGTGTTGACCCCCTCAAATCCAGCAGCGGGTGTAATGGTAATGACGCCCGTTTCGGCATCGACCGCAAGCGATCCATTGACCGCGCCGTTGAGAATGGACACCGTTCCCGCCACGATTGTGGACCCGGGCGAAGCGGTATCATTGTTCAGCACCGGGATCTGCACTGCAGTCCCGACGGGGGTACTGATCGCGTCATCGCCACCCACGGGATTGGCAACCGTGCCCGCGGGTTGAAGCGGTATCGAAAGTGTCCGAACTTCCCCCTGCGCTAAGAATCCCTCGGATGCGAGTCGGCCCTGCTGCGTGCCGTCGTTCATCTCGACCCACGCGCGATAGTCCGCGCCCGCCCCCGTAAGTGTGAGCGTCAAAGGTCCGACGATCGCGCCCCCGGCATCTCCTCCGTAGACGATGCCAAATCCGTCGGTGGTACCGACCATCACGCTGCCCGGGATTTCGGCCAGTTGCCCGGTTTGCTCGGTCCAGCCCAGCCTGCGCCCGTTGGCATCGGTCAGCACCGCGCCGACCGGATCGAGAAAGAGCGCCAGCACCGATGGCCCGCGTCGCGCGAGTGTCGTGGAGATTTGAGAATCGTCGATCGGCACGCCGATCGTTTCAAATATCTTGCGTTGCACGAGTCGGTTCGATGGGATGGCTGTGTGCGACGCGCCTTCCGATGGCTGGCCCGTCGTCGCGAACGGCGCGAGCGTCGCGCGGGGATCATTCAAAAATTGTCCCGCGCCGGAAATGATCGGCACCGTTTCATCACCCGACGCTGGCGTCGCGCGGTTGGCGTAGGTCGATTCAAAAAACAACAGCGGGCGACCGATCGGTCCGGGCGTGGTGAATGAGAGGATCTCCCCCGACGTGATTTTGATTGCGGAGGTTTTGCTGGTCTCGCTCGTGCCGTAGACGATCGTGGCATTACACAGATCGAGGAAGGGGCTGGGATCGACGGGATTCAAGCCGTCCTTGTCCAGCCCGTTGTTCAGATCGATGGCCAGCAGATTGGCGTTGTCTGTGTCGTTGATGTCCCGCAGCACGCCGTCCCCGTTGTCGACAAAGTCATACGTTGCGACCAGCGATCGAATGGTCGGCACGTACTGCTTGATGAACTTCAGCGGGTCGGGATTGCCGTTGGTGAGGATCGTGAAAAAGTTGATGGGCGTGGGGCCGTTGATGGTCTGTCCCGCCAGCACGCGATAGTACGCGTTGTGAATAGCCGTCTTCAGGACGCGCAGACCGACGTCGCCTGTCCAGTTGTCGACCAGCGGCCCGAACGCGAGCGGCGATCCCCGATTGGGGACGGCCAGTTCGATGAAGTCATCCACACGGGGGAGGGTGATGTTGTCGGTGGTCGTCGCGCCGTACGCGTCCGATTGGATATAGGTGCGCGTGACAAGCCCGCCGGTGCTGTGGGCAAATGCGTGCACGGAGTCCAGATCGCTTCCGAAGCGCGTCCGCCAGGATGTCTGCGCCTGCCGAAGATAGTAACCAAAATAGTCCACGCCGTGCGTGAATGTGGTGTCGGATACGGAGTCGGCAGTGATGCCTGAAACGTGTCCATCCAGCACACCATCCTCGGGTCCCGGCGTGAGGCGCCAATCATACTTGACGACGAACAGATCCTGCCCGTCAATGTAACCGGCGTTGCGGAAAGTCTGGATCAGATCGTCATAAACATGTTCAAGCGGATCGATCAGAAGTTGATCGGGATGTACCCCGCGGTTGGTCAGCCAAGAGGATGGGTTGAGTAGATCGCTGCCAAACGTGCCGGCAATACCGGGGACAATGAAGACCGGCTTGCGCTCTTCCTGCACGCGCATGATCGCCTGCTGCCCCGAATCGCTGGACACCCAATAGGCAACCTGCCCCGCGCTGTTGACCGGATCAAAAATATTGACATCGGTAACGTTGCCTGACAATCGTTGCGCCTTTTTACCGACCGTTGCCAGCGCGACCGGGTCCTTGCCCTTGAACGTATGGGCCGATGGATCTGCCGAATCGACACGCATGACATACAGCGTCTTGGCCGAATCGGAATTGTTGGCGATGAAGGTGATGTTGAGCGACGTCGGGTCGTCCGTGCGATACTGCACACCCACGCGCGTGTCGGCTGAGAACGATGTGATTCCGCCAGAATCTTCGCTGACATCGACGGTGGCGTTGCGGTTGGTGTCTTCCCACGCCTCGCCCGGATCCAGGATGCCATCGCCGGATGTGCCCATCACCCGGCGCACCACGCGTGTTCCTCCACCGATATCGACGCTGATAAAAATACCCGGACCAGAGTTGGTGCCGATGTCGATATTTCCGAAGGGCAGTTCTCCATAAAAGGCTACAACGCTTCCATCATCAGAAATGCCGGGGGCCGCGCCAAGCACGTTGAAAAAATCACCGGGGTTGATATTTCCGATAACACCGAGGGATGAATCGTAAAGACGAATAGGCGAGTTGGCAGCGTTCCCGCTTTTGGCGACGACATTACCGTTGTCGGCGACCATTGGCTGGGGCGTGCCGGTGACGTTGCTGGTGGCGAATCCCGTGCCGGACGTGCCGGCCACGAGATAGCGCTGCGTCGGACCATTCCCGACATCAAACGCGCCGAAGATGACCGCCCCGTTGTTGTTGATCGAGGGAAATGGATTGACCCCGCTGAAATCCCCCGTCCCGCCGCCATCGCCTGATGCCAGTTGCGTAGCCGAGCCGGGATTCGTGCTGTCGACATTGAAAATGAATGAGCGAATCGTCGAACCCGCCAGCCGTTGCTGGGCTGCGATTTGACCGGTGTTGTTGATCTGCGCGGTCTGGTTGAATGTGCGTGACGAGTCGCCTGAGAATTGGGACGTCACAAGGGTAGCCGGTACGGCGCCCGATCCGACATACACCCCATCGCCGACCGTCTGCTTCCCGATGAAGGCGACTGTGCCAGAGTCGTTGATGCCCGGCCCGTTGCCGAAGCTGGCATACGCTCCTGTGTTCTCCGCGACGATGGCGTAGCTATAGGCAGTGCTCAAAAGGCGTCGCGGCTCGAGCTGCTCGATAAGCGCCTGCACGCCCGACAACGCTGCCACCGGCGCGACTGCATCGCGCAAAGCCTTCTTAACCATCTGTTTCTCCTGCAAGCCGGTCCATACCGGTGTAACGTGTAACGGTCCGTCGAAATGGGGCTGATGAAAAATGCTCGCCCTGACACCCAACTGAGGGCACAATGGTAGCAAGGCGTAAAAACAGGAGCAAGGCGAATGCGGACTTCGAAGAGATTTCGGAGCGGCGCTAGGTGATCTGGGGGAAACAAAACACGTGTAGCGACGGTTCGAGGAACCGTGCATCTCCGGTCGTAGGAGAACACGGTTCTTCGAACCGTCGCTACCCAGAGCGGAGAAATTCGTCAGACCCGCATCGTCGCGGCTCTAGGAGACCCTTGATCCGCAGACGCGCGCGGATGTTACGGTTTCAACACCACCTTGACGCATCCATCCTTCTTATCCCGAAACGTTTCGTACATTTTCGGTGCTTCCGAAAGGCTCACTTCGTGCGTGATCACAAATGATGGATCGATTTCGCCTGATTCGATTTTGTTCAGCAACGGCTGCAGGTAACGCTGCACATGGGTCTGGCCCATTTTAAACGTCAAACCTTTGGCCATCGCCGGTCCCATCGGAAGGTGGTCGACGAGACCGACGTACACACCCGGGATGGAAATCGTCCCGCCTTTGCGACAGCACATGATCGCTTCACGCAACACATGCGCGCGATCCGTTGCGAGCATGACGGCAGCCTTGACCTTGTCCAGAACCGCATCGAAGCTGCCCGCACCGTGCGCTTCGGCGCCGACGGCGTCGATGCAACGGTCGGGGCCGCGGCCTTTGGTCATCTCCTGAAGCTGGTCGTAGACTTTCACATCCATGAAGTTGATCGTCTCAGCCTTGCCCGCCTTCGCGAGCGCGAGTCTCTCAGGCACCCGATCAATCGAAATGACCCGCCCGGCACCCAGCATATAGGCGGAACGGATGGCAAATTGCCCCACTGGCCCCGCGCCCCAAACCGCCACCGTATCCCCCGGCTCAATCTGCGCATTCTCCGCAGCCATGTACCCGGTTGGGAAGATGTCCGACAAAAATAGCACCTTCGCATCCGGCAGACCCGATTCAATCTTGATCGGGCCCACGTCCGCGTGCGGAACGCGTAGGTACTCCGCCTGTCCACCTGGATACCCGCCCAGCATGTGCGAGAATCCGAACAGGCCCGCCGGCGAGTGGCCCATCACCGTTGCAGCCATCTTGGCATTGGGGTTGGTGGTATCACAGGCAGAGAATTCCGTGCGCTTGCAGAAAAAGCACTCGCCACAAGCGATGACAAAAGGCACGACGACACGATCGCCGACCTTCAGTTTTTTCACCTGACTGCCTACTTCGACGACCACGCCCATCGGCTCGTGGCCAATGATATCTCCCTTCTCCATAGTGGGTTGATATCCGTCAAACAGATGCAAATCGGACCCGCAGATCGCTGTGCTGGTGATGCGGATGATCGCATCGCGCGGGTCAAGAATTTTCGGATCAGGGACGTTGTCCACACGCACGTCGCTCTTGCCATGCCATACAACCGCTTTCATGGGAATCTCCAATCGTAAAACGCCTGCGAACAAGCCAGGGAGTATTAATGTCTCCAAGGCAAAATCGCAGAAGTTTGCGATTCACGTAATGAGGAAAATAAGATGTGGAGTAGCAGGGAGGCGGGGTCAGCTATACGCTGCCGGATGGGGGAAGTGATGTGGCTATTCGATGCGCGCGACCAGCATGGTCACGTCGTCCGAGCGCTTGGCCAGGCCAACAAATCGTCTCAATTCCCACAGGATGTGCTGCGCGACCTGCTCGGCTGAGCCGCTTGCGCGCTTGAAGGCCTCGAGCACGCGTTGCCTGCCGAACGTTTCCTGCTGGAAATTCATCCCGTCAGCCAGTCCGTCGGTGTAGAGCAGCAGAACGTCCTTGCTTTTGAGATCGATGAAATCCTGCTTGTAATTTTCGCTTGGATCGACGCCCATGACCATGTTGTCGCTCGACAGTTCGATGATCTCCCCGTCGCGCATCAGCAGGCCAGGCGGATGACCGGCATTGCAGTAGGTCAATCGCCAGTTGTGACAATCGAGCACGCCATAAAAAAGCGTGACAAACTCACCGGCCTTGGTGTCGCGATGCAGCATGAGGTTCAGGCGCTTCACGACCTCATATAGATAGTAAACATTGTCCGCCTGCGCGCGGAGCGCTGCCCGCACCGATGCCATGATGAGCGACGCCGGTACGCCCTTGCCACTGACGTCGGCGATCACCAGTCCGAGGTTGTTGTCGGGCAGTTCCAGAAAATCAAAAAAGTCTCCACCCAGATCAAAGCAGGGGACGTATGCGCTGGCCAGCTCCAATCCGGGGATGACGGGGGACTTTTGCGGCAACATGCGCAGCTGCACGTCGGCAGCCATCGCGACCTGCTTCTCCAGCGCTTCGGATTCAATGGCCTCGGCGAGCAGTCGCGTGTTCTCAATGGCTGCAGCCGCCTGGGCAGCAATGGCGCGCAGGAGGTCGATCTGGAATTGCGAGAACGTCGTCTCGGTATCCATGTAGACCCGCACCACGCCAATCGCCTTGCCCTTGTATCGCATCCCCGCACTGAGCAGCGACGCGACACCCTCGCGCTTGGCTTCCTGCGGATATTGCACGCGCGGGTCGTCCCCCATGTTGCGGACGTACTCAAATCCCTTCGCCCCCAGCGCGACGTGGTCGATGTCCGATTTGCTGAGACGGATTGGGCCTTTTGACAGATATTCCGGTGAGAGATTATGGACCGCCTTCGTCACCAGTTCGTCATTGTCGTGATCGATCAGGCGAATCGAGCAGGCGCGGGCTTCCATGATCTCGCAGACGAGTTCGACCGTTCGCTGCAGGACCTTCTGAAGATCGCGCGCGTCGGCCAGGATCGTCGTGACGTTGTAGACAGCCGTCAGTTCATTGATGCGCTGGCGGAGCTGATATTCCTGAAAGCACAGTCGCGCAATCGCGTTGGCGAGCAGGAACAAAAACTGCACCGCTGCCGGTCGGGCATCGCTCGCCTTGGCGATCGCCGTCGCAATCGACTTCGCCTGCTTTAGATCGAGATTGAACTTATCCGCAATGGCTTGGAGCTTGCCCTCATCTAGGCTTGCCATCGCCGCACTTCCTGCCATCCGGATGGTCCCCAATCGCTGGTTGTTGACGACGATGGGCGCGACGTATTCACGACCTTCCTTGGTCGGTCCGTCCTGCGCTTCCTCGCTGGCGGCAATCGCGCTTTGGCGATGCAGGAAATCAACCGTGGGGGCGGGCTGGGTGACCAGATTCCCATCCGCATCGGTGATGGTCGCCTTGACGTTCGCGACAGCAGCAAAGCTGTCCTGAATTTCCTGGAGCGTCGCCAGGTCAAGAAAATCGGTCAGCCTCAGGTTATCGGGATCAAACATCGCCATAGTTCCCGCCATATCCGAAAACAACCCGGGCAGGGGGGACGGTGGATTGTAGAGGTGAAAGGCAGAGGTTCAACCGGCCAACCTGCAGCCAGCCAACGTGCAACCTGCCAACCAGCAACCGGGTGACGCTCATCGCCTGCGTCGATGACATGCTATAAGGCTGTTAAGATCACTGCGAAGACTTTATTTTGCGAGGAGCCATCCCATGAATCAGACTCCCGACCATCGTTCGAATTATCAGGAGCACGGTTTCACAATTGTCCCTTCCATCGTCCCTGTCGATCGGCTTAAGCGTGTGCGTCAACACATCGATCAGGTGATGGATGGGCAGTACGAGCGTGCCGGGGAAATCTTTCCATCTTGGAAGAAGGGGGATGATGCCACGCTTCTTCGCAAGATCGATCAGGCGCATGTGGTGGACAGCGTCATCCATGAGATCATCTCAGACCCGGCCATCGGGTCGATGGCGGCTCAGCTGACGGGCGCAAAGCGGGTGCAGGTGTGGGCGACGCAGTTGCTGTACAAACCACCCGGCGGGCGCGATCGGGGGAATGTCGGGTGGCATCAGGATCAGGACTACTGGGCAGCGTGGTGGGACAAATCGAGCAATCTCTTTACGGCTTGGCTGGCGATCAGTGACGTGCCGGCGTCGGCGGGCCCGGTGATTTTTGTCCCCGGGTCGCATCGATGGGGACATCTGGCGCAGGGAAATTTTTTCGGTAAGGAACTGGATCAAATCAAGCAGGGGATGAACCTCCCTCCCGGCGCAACCTGGACCGAAGCGCCCGCGACGATGACAAGAGGATCATGCAGCTTTCACCATCGGCTGACAATCCACGGCAGTGGTCCCAACGTCAGCGAGAGCCCGCGGATCAGCTTTGCGATCCACCTGCGCACGGAGGATTCGCGGCCGGGCGAAAGTCACTTTTACAACCAGCATCTGGACGATCCGATCATCTGCCCGATCATTTACAGGACTTCATAAGGGACGACGTTTCCTGACTGCGAAAGCCGTGCAACTGTCGCCTGAAAGACCAAGCTGATTGGCCGATGTCCCCATGCGCTTTCGTCGTGCTATTCTGAGCCTCCTCGGGAGGCTGACAGAAAAAGGCTGTAGTGGATGTCCGTGTCTTAGCGCAACCGAAATCAACTGACGTTACCGTCCGCGATATAGGAACATCGTCGACTTTGGGCGTGGCTATGTCGCATTCAATCCAATCTGTGCCGATCTTTCCGACAGCGATTCAACACCTTGTGTCGCCGGAACTGGATTGCGCCCAGATCACGCGCATTGTCTATTTGCTTAGGGAAAAAGGCCACACTTTTGCGAGCCCGCACTCGGGCGTCCATCAGACCACGGGCAACATCATGGCGATTGATCACCCCGCCATCCGGACGATGAACAGGGTCTTCTTGGAGATGGTGCAGTCCAGCACGGGGCAACCTGTCGTTCCGTTGTCCATGCGTGGCTGGGCAAATATCTCGCCACCAAACGATCCGACCGTGGGTTCGCATCCGCATGGTCATCTACCGTTTCATTTCAGCGGAGTGTTCTATCCAAAGACCCCGCGGTTCGTGAATGGGGATGAAGGCCGGCTCGTTCTGGTGGATCCACGCGAGGTGTTCGCCGGGTCGACCTATGCGACCCTGATACCAGAACCCGGGATGATGGTGACGTTTCCGTCATGGCTGCGCCACACGGTCAACCCGTTCCGGGGCGAGCCGGGCAGCGACACGGATCGAATCAGCGTGAGCATGAATGTGATCATCGGTCCCCCACCTGACTCTGCGAACATGCTTCCTCCGCACCGGGTGAGGAATGAGTACGATCCAGAGCATGGAAGGCGCCAACGCGTCCTGCCGGAGGATCCAGATTTTTCGTACTGAAACAAGCGCAAGATCCCAAAGTGCGGGTATGCACTTCGCAGAAAATTAAGGAGCCCTTGATGCCCTACCAGGTGCGCACTTTCCCCGCCTACCCGACGCCGGTTCACTTCACTGTCGCCCATGATGTGGACAGCGCTGCCCTCACGCGCATTGTTTATGCCCTGCGGGACTCGGGTCATATGCTCAAGGGAGAGGGCTCTGCGGGTGATCAGACTTTGGGCGAATTTTCAGCCATTCCACATCCCGCCGTGCATAAGTTGATTCACGCTTTTCTCGAGCTTGTTGCATTCGCAGCCGCCGAGCCGATTCACGTGTTGTCGATTCGAAGCTGGGCAAATATCAGTCGTCCGGACGATGAGAAGGTTAATTCTCATCCGCACAATCATCATCCCTATCACTGGAGCGGGGTGTTCTACCCCAAGGTTCCAAGTTTCACGGGACCCGGACATGGGCAGTTGTTGCTCCTCGATCCGCGAGAGATGTTTGGTCGCTATGCCGAGCCCCCTCTTGGTCTGACGCCGGAGACGGGAACGCTGGTGGTGTTTCCGTCCTGGCTGAAACACAACGTCGCAAACTTCTACGGTACGCGGGAAGATCGCCTCAGCATCAGCCTCAATGCGATCATCGGTCCCGCTCCCGGCTCGACATTCACTCTTCCTCCCCACCGCGTGCGCATTCGGTCCGGGGCATCACCCGCCGACCCGGCGTCGCAGGAGCCGAATCCTAACGCGCCAGTCGAATATCCTTATCGATAGGCACGATTCAGTCGCGTTTCCTTTGCTGATGGAACGGTTGCAGGGAGGTTATTTCTCGTCTCGACGAAGCTTTCAATTTCCATTTCAAAATGTTTACCAAGCGCAATATTAAAGAAGTAACGACACAACCTGCAGATTTACTCGATACGTTCTTCACAGGACAACGAGCAACACCCTGCACATGCTGTCGACCGCTTCAGAATCTTCCACGCACGTCCCCGGATGGCTCGGGCGCGTTGTCGCGCAGTTTCGCATCATCGGCCTGCTCGGTGAAGGCGGCGAGGGGCAGGTCTTCTTCGCCGAAGACATCATTCTTAAGCGCAAGATCGCGCTGAAAGTCATCCCGCGGGATCGGGACTTTGGCGTCGCGCAGTTCCTGAATGAAGCGCGGATCATCGCTGCTTTGGATCATCCTTCCATCGTCAAAGTCTTCGAGGTCGGCAAGCTCCCGGCAGCTTTATTTATCGCGATGGAATGGGTGGATGGCGTGAGCCTGGCGAAGCTGCTGTCGGTCGAGGCACAGATCTCGATCAAACGGGCGTGTCAGATTGGGGTCGAGTGTGCCGAGGGGCTCTTTCACGCCCATCAAAAAGGGATCGTCCACTGTGACGTGAAACCCGCCAACGTTCTCGTCCCCCATGCAGGACGATGCAGGCTGACGGACTTCGGCCTGGCTTACCATGGCCGGCAAATCACCGACGGGCGCGAGGCCATTGGGGCCATTGGTACACCTGATTACATCGCACCTGAGCTGGCCAAGGGGACGCGCCCCGAGGCGTCTGCAGATCAATACAGCCTGGCTGCAACGCTGTGGCATGTGCTGAGCGGCATGCCGCCATTTCGGGCGCGCAATCGAAGGCAGCTGCTCAGCGCCCACATCCGCTCGCGTCTCCCCAATCTGTCGTCCCTGCGCAGCGATTGTCCGCGCGGGTTGCAACAGGCGATTGAGCGCGCGCTGGCAAAAAGCCCTGCGGATCGATTTGAAACGATCGCCGATTTTGCCGGAGCTTTGCGGGAATTCAGTGCACATCGTCCTGCACGCGATGCTGAGACAGTCGGACGTCGCAACGTGTCACTTGCCCGATGGGCGCTTGTCCCCGCCCTCGCTTTCGGGGCCAGCGCCTCCACGTATTTTCTCACGCGGGAAGCAGGCGTACCGTCGGCGCCGCTCGCAGTCGTACAGTCGGTCACTCCCGAGACGGCCGCCAGCCTCCCCAACAGTTTCGTCGCCCAAGACTCTGCCGGCTTACTCTCGGTCGCGAAGATGCGCGACGGCCTGACCTGCACCGTCCGTGGCACGTTGCGCAGCCTGCAACCGTCTGCATCAGGAAAATCGCTGAAGCTCTTTTTTGACGAGGGAGACTCAGCCGAATCGTTCTACGTGCTGTGTTATTCGGATCTGTTCAAGCCGCTTGACGCGAAATTTGGAAAGGGCGGCTTGCGCGGGGCCGTCGGAAAAAGGATTCGCATCGAGGGAGCGATCCGGGAGTTTCAGCAGCGGCCTCGCATCATCCTGCGCGACGTGTCACAAATAAGCTTGGGTTCCTCTAAATAGAATCAACCAGATTTAAGGGAGAAGAAGAATGTTCAGTCCAACCAGTTCAAGTTCGTTTCTGGGCGTCGGGTCAGTCCTGGTCTGCGCGCCCGAGGGATTGCCGGGCCGGGGCATCGTCTCTGTATTTGTCGGAGATGGTTTTGATGTCCGGCTTGTCAACGGAATGCAGCGAACCCTCGAGGCCTTGCGCGTCGAATGGATCGACGCGCTGATCATTCTGGCCGACCCCGGATCGGACGTGTCGCCGGCTGCCTTGTGCAGGCTGGTCAGGCATGAGCCGGAGGTCGAGCAGATTGCAATCGTGGTGGTCGGGTCCGGCTTTGCGCCAAACGAGGTCGTCAAAATCCTGCGATCCGGTGCCGACGATTGCCTCACGATCGACCTCGGATGGGATATCATCATAGCACGCGTCAAGGCGGTGCTTCGCCGATGCGCATGGGGGCGCACGGTCGATTCCGACGCCGGCGACGACGGCCTGCGCGACGACATGATCCGCATCGGCGAAATCCTGATTCGCCCATCACGATATGGGGTTTATGTCTCAGGAAAATCGGTGGAGCTGACCGTGACAGAGTTCCGCGTGATCAACCTGCTCGCCTCTCGTCCACATCAGGTGTTTGAGCGAGATGCAATCCTCGAAGCCGTCTACGGACACGATGCGGATGCAGAGGGACGATCGATCGACTCCCACATCTACACGCTGCGAAGAAAGCTGGGCTCCGCAGGCCGATACATCGAAACCGTCCGCAGCGTAGGCTACAGAATAGTCAACGGCAGCAACCGCGACGACGTCGCAAAATAACCGGGACAGTCCCGGTTATTATCGCATTTTCATTTCAGTTGTCGCACGATCGACTTGCGATTCCCCAGACATCGTTGCTCAGAGAATAACCGGGACTGTCCCGGTTATTCATTGGCCTCGGCTTACCAACCTTCGGCGGCTCAAAACTCGATTGGGGATTGGCTGAACAATTCTGACATGCCTGATCGTTCGGTGATGGTCCCGACCAGCGGG
>Ga0105047_10002814_pt1 | contig 30882 bp, 28 predicted proteins | sample MAT04_FD_78384 | JGI IMG/M metagenome (GOLD analysis project Ga0105047, IMG submission 78384) | Freshwater microbial communities from Lake Fryxell liftoff mats and glacier meltwater in Antarctica - MAT-04 (megahit assembly) | ecosystem: Environmental > Aquatic > Freshwater > Ice > Liftoff... | reverse complement strand
TGCGGTGACCCCGGTCGCTTCGAGCTGAGCCGATTCGGCGAGCGACGACGCCTCTGCCAGTGCCTCTGCCACCGTCGAGTCGGCCGTGCGTTGCGCGAGCAAGAGTATGCGGCTGATCGCCTCGGCATCTTGAGCCCCGACACTCGGCATGGTCGACACGACCGGCACGGGGCCGGTGGACTGGACATGCTGCGTCGCGTCCTGCAACTTCGCGATCGCTGCGCGGGCACGGGCCTCCATCGCGGTTGCCTGCTGATGAGATGCCTCGAGGCTGGCCGACACTTCGATCAGATAGGCCCGCACCTCGTCGGGGTCGTATCCCCGCTTGACGGTCTTGAAGGTGGCAGCCGCTACGGCCTGCGGGCTCAGTTCCATGGAACTCATGTTAGGCCGCTCGAACCGTCGAGGTCACCCGCTGATGTCGCTCGGTCACTCGTGCAGGTCGCCGTAGCCCGACGAGCGCGCACCAGCCGGCTTGAGCAGGTACACGCCACTCGCGACCTTCTCCATGCTCCCGTTCAACCCGTAACAGAGACCGCTCGCGAAATCGATGAGGCGGCGCGACACGTCACGTTCGGCGGCCTCGAGGTTCATGATCACCGGCTGGCCCTCTTTGAACTTGTCGGCGATCTCCTGCGCGGAGTCGAACCGGCGAGGGCGAACGGTGTGCGGATCGGAGTTCATGGCCGAACCTCCTCGTGCCGGGGCAGCGGCGCGGGTCGGGTTGATCGGGCGCGGGTGCACGCTCGAATCGTCGTTGGCAGGCATCGGACGGCGCCCTGCGGGCTCGACATCACGACTGGGAAAGCTGGGTCGCGTGGGGACCGGGCGCACCACCGTCTCCTGCTCGTACTCGGGTGCAGCACGACCACGCGCCACCGGTTCGTCGTAGCGTTGCTGGCGGCCGCGGGCCCCGCGAGGCTCGTGTTCGGGCGGCAGGTCGTAGTCGTCATAGGCGTCGTCGGGCCCCAACCCGAGATAGTCCATGGCCTTCTTCCAGATCGACATCTACGCTTCCTCCTGGATCGTCGAGGCTAGCCCATCACGCTGGCGGTGAGGTGGAGCCTCAGCGTCGGTCTGCTGCGGTCCGCTGCGTCTGCCGCGGTCGGTCTCCGCTCGGCACCCGATGCCTGCGATGATGCCTGCGATGAAGCCCGCGGTGATGCCCGCCGTGTTGCCCGCGTGATGCCCGCCGTGATGCGATTGGTCACGAGGTCGGCGGGCGCAAGCCGAACAACGCGCTGCCGATCCGTACCTGCGTCGAGCCCTCGGCCACAGCGACTTCGAGGTCGTCGCTCATACCCATCGAACAGACGGTGAGGCCGAGTACGTCGACGGCCGCACGCACCGCACGGAAGCCGGGACGCGCAGTCTCCGGTCCCCCGTCGGTCGGTCCGACCGTCATCAGCCCGGCGGTATCGAGGCCGAGGGCCCGACACTGCTCCACGAGAGCCGCGACATCACCGAGCGCACAGCCACCTTTCGCCGGGTCACGGTCGGCGCTCACTTGCACCAGCACCCGCGCACCCGGCGCACGCCGAGCGATCTCGGTCGCGAGGCTGATGCGGTCGACTGTTTCGTAGACCGACACCAGCGGAGCGACGAGACGCACCTTGTTGGTCTGGAGACGGCCGATGAAGTGAACGGACGGCAGGTCGCTCTCGCCCGTCAACTTCGCGACCAGTTCCTGCGCGTAGTTCTCACCGATGGCCTCGCAGCCGGCCGCAGCAGCAGCGCGTACCGCATCGAGGCCCCACGTCTTCGTGACCGCGACGACGCGAACGCCGACCCCGCCGGCACTGGCGATCCGCGAATTGACGACGTGGAGGCGCTCGGCGACCTCGGCGGCGGCGATCACAGCATGCACCGGCAACGGAGCATCACTTCGGTCGAGCGCACCGACGAGTCGGCACGGTCCACCGGATCACTTCAGGAACGAAGGCACATCGAAGTCGTCGTCACCGTCGAGTGGATCGACCACGTCGTCGGCGAAGAGATCCTTCAAAGTGGACGTCGGCTTGTTCTCGACGGCCTTCAGTGCCGGCTTGGCGGACGACTGACCGGCGCCGGTGTCCCAGCGATCGAAACCGGCAGCGATGACGGTGACCTTGACCTCGTCGCCCATCTCGTCGTCGATCACCGTGCCGAAGATGATGTTCGCATCCTGGTGAGCTACGCCGTGGATGATCTCTGCAGCGGCGTTCATCTCGAACAGACCCATGCTCGACGGGCCGGTGATGTTGAGCAGGATGCCCCGCGCTCCATCGATGGCCGCCTCGAGCAGCGGGCTGGAGATCGCCGCCTTTGCGGCGACCACTGCGCGGTTCTCGCCGCTGGCCTGACCGATGCCCATCAGCGCCGACCCGGCGCTGGCGAGGATCATCTTCACGTCGGCGAAGTCGGTGTTGATGAGGCCCGGCGTGGTGATCAGATTGGTGATGCCGGATACACCCTGGAGCAGCACCTCGTCGGCCATCTTGAACGCGTTGAGCACGCTCGTCTTTTCGTTGGCCACCGTGAGCAGGCGGTCGTTCGGGATGACGATGAGCGTGTCGACCTTCTCCTTCAACTTCGCCACGCCGGTGTCGGCCTGCACGGCACGTCGACGGCCCTCGAAGCTGAACGGACGGGTGACGACGCCGATCGCGAGCGCCCCCAGGCTGCGCGACACTTCGGCGATGACCGGTGCAGCACCGGTACCGGTACCGCCACCCTCGCCGGCGGTGATGAAGACCATGTCGGCGCCCTTGATCATCTCTTCGATCTCGTCTCGGTGCGCCTCGGCGGCAGCACGACCGACCTCGGGATCACTGCCCGCACCGAGGCCACGCGTGAGATCGCGACCGATGTCGAGCTTCACGTCGGCGTCGCTCATGAGCAGCGCCTGCGCGTCGGTGTTGACGGCGATGAACTCCACGCCTTTCAACCCGGCGTCGATCATCCGGTTGACGGCGTTGACGCCACCGCCACCCACGCCGATCACCTTGATGACGGCGAGATAGTTCTGTGGGGCGCCGGCCATCAGCGTGACCTCCAGCTTTCGTGACTCGATTCGAACCTGCACTCGGCCAGTGCAGGCGTGGACGTGACGGACAACATGACCTCACGATCGTAACGACTGAGGATCGTCTCCGGCGTCACCGGTGTCGACTTCCTGTGGCCCGCTGTCCGGGCACAGTCTGGCACGTCACCGCTGCTCGGGCGTGGAGCCACCCGATCGAGCCGGTATCAACCGATCACGTCGTCGGTCGACACGTCGAGTCGGTCGGCATCGCCGAGGCCGTCACGCACCAGTTGCAGCAGACGGGCGAGCTTGCTGTCGAGGCCGTTGAAGCTCCCGATCCTCACCTCGATCAGCGCCAGGTCGCCCCCACTGGTGTCACTGGTGTCGCTGGTGTCGCTGGTGTCGCTGGTGTCGGCTTGCACGACCTGGATCGACAAGCCGAGGTCGCCGGTGGAGGGATCGAGGGACACACCCAGGGTGAGATCCCTGATCTCCGGGGGCAGCGCACCGACGAGCTGGGCCACCGACGCGTACGCAGAACCTGCCGACGACGCCGACTCCAGGTCGGGACCGATGCCGTCGATCAGCATGTAGTCGGCCGGGCGGCCGGCGAGGACGTCGAGCACATAGCCGTCGCGGTCGATCACCCGGTACCGGCCGTCCGAACCCTGGTAGGTCGCGAGCGGCTGTCGCTCACGCACGTCGATCAGCACCCGGTCGGGGAAGTCGGTCGTGACGAACGCCCGCTCGATCCACGGCAGCGACTCGAGTTCCACCTCTGCAGCAGCGGTGTCGACGAGCAGCACGGGCGTACCCATCATGTCGTCGATCACCGCCTGGAGCCGATCTCCATAACGCTCCCGGGTGTACGGCGCACCCTGCACGTCGACCCGCTCGACGGCGAACAGCGACGACGAGAAGACGGCGAGCACCGCCACCACTGCAGCGACAGCACCGCCGATGCCGCCGACGAGCACGAGCCGCTTGCGACCCTGGGCGCGCTTGACCGCGATCCGCCGGGCGCGGACGCGAGGATCCATCGAACGACTGGGCACCGAGACCGCATCGAACGCCCCCGAGGCCTCGAGTTCGTCGCCGATGACGATCGTGCCCCGGTCCCCCGGCGCAGTCGTCTCGGTCGGCACTCGATCGCTCCTCGGCGCCTCTCCCTGGGCCGCCGACGCGACGTCGCCATCGTCGACGTACACGGCATCGGGCAAGCTGTCGTCCCCACCGATGACAATCGTGTTCCGATGCTTCGTCGCCCTCGGCGAGTCGCTCTGGCCGGGACCGCTCGGACCGGCCAGGGGGTCCTTGCCAGCGGTTGCACCCGGCTCGGGCACGGCAACCACCCATGCCTCGGCGAACAGCGAGTCATCGGCGCCCCAGTGGAACCCGGCGCCGGATTCGTCGGGTGAGAGGTGGTGGAGGTCGTCGAGTTCGGCGACCGGCAAGTCGTCGAGCGTGAGGTCGCCGAGCGTCAGTTCGTCGAGGATGAAGTCGTCCGTGAGATCGGACAACTCGGTGATGTCGGCTGCCTCGGTGGGATCGACACCGGGACGGGTGGGGCCACCCGGCGGCGTGCCGGTGAATGCCTGGCGGAGCTCGTCGAGCACCGCATCGGGCACGTCGTCGCCGTGCGCCGGAGTGGGCTCGCGGGGTTCGCACTCGTCGCGGCTCACCACCGCACCCCTGCATCCGGGTGCTCCGGGTGCTCCCGGGGGTCCTCGAAGCCGACGAGCTTCACCTCGCTGCGCATGCGGTGACCGGTCTCGACGGCGACCCGCTCGCGCACGAGTTCGATCAGCGCACGTACGTCGGCCGCCGACCCGCCCTCGTCGGCTTGAATGAAGTTCGCATGCTTGTCGCTCACGTGAGCGGTTCCCAGCCGATGGCCGCGAAACCCGATGCGATCGATGAGAGCGCCGGCGGTCACCTCGCCCGGTACGGGATTGACGAACACCGAGCCGGCATTCTGGCCACCGGGCTGGTGCTCTCGGCGCCACCGGACGATCTCGTCGAGCTCTCGCTCGGAGCGCGACCGGTCACCCGGCTCCAGCGTCAGCGTCGCGTCGAGCACGACCTGATGGTCTCCGAGATCCGATCCGCGGAAGCGGAGACCGAGGGCGGACCCAGGCAGCACCGTCGCCTCACCGCGCATGAGGTCGAACATGTCGATCTCCACGAGGTTCGCGGCCATGTCCGATCCGTGGCCACCCGCGTTCATCCGAACGCCGCCGCCCACCGAGCCCGGCACGCCCACCGCCCATTCGAACCCGGTGAGCGACGAGGCCACGGTGCGGCGAGCGAGCATCGGCAGCGCCACCGCTCCCCCGGCGCGCACCTGCGAGCCCGTGATCTCGATGCTCGCACTCAGTTCGCCCAGCGACATCGCCACACCCGCGAACCCGTCGTCGGCCACCAGCAGATTCGAGCCGCGCCCCACCACCAGCACCGGTAACCGGCCGAGCCGGCAGGCCTCCGCGATCAGGTGCAGCTCGTCCACCGAACGTGGCTTCACCCACAGCGCAGCTGCGCCACCGACCCGGTAGGTGGTCATCGGTCCGAGCGGCACCCCACGAGCGGCCAGCGGGCCGAGCACACCGGCGGCGACCTCGACACGTTCGAGCACGGTGGCCTCGCTCACGAGACCTCCTCTGGATCACGTCCCGACCCGGCGGCACCATCGAGCCACGTATCTCGCACATCGAGGACCTCGGAGGGGAACGACGCGATGTCACCGCAGCCCATCGAGATGCACACGTCACCCTCGCGCAGCTCGCGGGCCACGAAATCGATGAGGTCGTGACGCCGCGGCAGCCAGATGACTCGTGTGTGCGGATGAGCATCGAGCACGGCGTTCACGACGAGCTTGCCGGTCACGCCAGGGATCGGCTCGGTGCCGCTCGCAAAGATGTCGGTGAGCACCACCACATCGGCCTGCACGAAGGCGTCTGCGTAGTCGGGCCACATCACCGCCATCCGGTTGAACCGGTTGGGCTGGAACACCGCGACGACCCGCTTCCAGTCGTCGCCGCTCGACCGGGCGGCGGTGAGCACCGCATCGATCTCGGCCGGCAGATGCGCGTAGTCGTCGACCAGTGTGGCGCCGCCGGACCTCCCCCGGATGTCGAAGCGCCGAGCGACACCGCCGAAGCGGGCAAGCGATGCTGCCGCCTGGGCGAACGACACGCCGATCTCGATCGCGAGCGCGAGTGCTCCGACGGCGTTTCGAACGTTGTGGATCCCGCGGAGGGGCAGGTCGACGGTGCCGAGTCGTTCGCCGTGACATTCGACGGCGAACCGGAACGAACCGTGCTGGGGCTCCACCTCGGTCGCCCGCACCTGTGCGTCAGCGGCAGTGCCGTAGGTGACCGCGCCATGACGCTCGGCCAGTCGACGGCACACCTCGTCATCGGCGCAGAGCACCTTCGGTCCCTCGATCTGGGCGAGGTAGTGGTCGAAGCTGCGCTCGATCTCGGAGAACGTGCCGTAGTGATCGAGATGATCGATCTCGACGTTCGTCAGGATCGTGCCGTGGAGCGGCAGCTCGAGATGGGTGCCGTCGCTCTCGTCGGCCTCGACGACCAACCACTCGCCGCCGGTCCACTGGGCGCCGGTACCGGTGTCGGTGACGTCACCGCCGATGACGAAGCTCGGACGCAGGCCGGCGTCCGCGAGGATCAACATCAGCATCGACGTGGTGGTGGTCTTACCGTGCGTGCCCGCCACGGCGAGCGACTTCGCCTGGGCACAGATCGAGGCGAGCATCCCGGCCCGACGCATCGTGGTGACGCCGATGCGACGCGACTCGTCGAGTTCGATGTTCGTGTCGGGCACGGCCGTGCTGGCCGTGACGGCGTCGCAGCCGTGTACCAGTTGCCGATCGTGGCCGACATGCACCGCCACGCCGCCGGCACGCAGGCGGTCGAGCACGGGACGTTCACGGATGTCGCTCCCGCTCACACGGTGGCCCATCTCGGCGAGCACGATCGCGATCGCGCTCATGCCCGGGCCTCCGACGCCCACGACGTGGAGACGCTGCTCGACGGCCAGGTCGAGCGGTGCAACCGGGCGGGCGGGGCGATCGCTCGCGCCTGTCACGACGCGGCCCCGGCGCTCGACCGATCGGCCACTGCGTCGATCAACTCGATCAGGGAGTCGCCGCGATGCCGTTCGCCTTGCAGTCGAGCGGCTGCGCCGATCGACGCCAACTCGCCCGGCCGTTCGAGGAGCCGACCGACGGCCGCCTGCAGGCTCGCAAGAGCGAGGTCGCGCTCCTCGAGCAACACTGCTGCACCGTGGTCGGTCAGCGTGCGAGCGTTGTCGAGCTGATGGTTCTCGGCCGCACCCGGCCACGGCACCACGATGGCCGGGGTTCCGGTGGCTGCAAGCTCCGCGATCGTGCTCGCACCGGCGCGCACGATCATCAGGTCGCTCGCCGCATAGAGCGCAGGCATCCGGTCGTCGTAGCCGATCACGCGGTACATGATGCCCGCTGGACCGGGGCGTGAAGGGGGCGCGTCGGCGAGCCACCGGTCACCGACCACGTGATGGACGAAGACATCGGCCCGCTCGGCCCACGACTCGACCAGCGCGGCCACCGCCTCGTTGACTGCTCGCGCCCCGAGCGAACCGCCGAACACCGTGATCACCCGCCGGTCGAGCGGGATGTCGAGCGCGGTGCGGGCGGCCTCGCGATCGCGGGATCGGTCGACTGCGATGATCTCGGGACGGATGGGCGCGCCCGTGAGATGAGCGCGAGGCAGCGGCGAGTCAGGGAAGGCGGCCGCTACCGCCGCTGCCGAGCGAGCGGCGAGTTTCGAGGCCAGACCCGGGCGGAGGTCGTAGCTCACCACCACGACCGGTACGTGCAGCCTGCGGGCGGCGAGCGTTGCCGGCAGGCTCGCATAGCCGCCGACGTTCACGACCACCGAGGGGCGGAGCTCGCGCAGGACTCCCACCGCTCGACGGGTGGACCGCAGCAGCTTCGGCGCCACCGCGAGGTTCCGTCGGGTGAGTGCTCGCTGGAGTCCGACCACGTCGAGCAGGGTGTAGCCGTAACCCGTGGGCGGCAACAGGCGCGACTCGATGCCGCGCTCGGTGCCGACGTAGTGCAACTCCGACGCCGGGTGTCCGGCGGCAACGAGACGATCCATGATCGCCAGCGCGGGCAGGACGTGTCCGGACGTGCCACCGCCGGTGACGACGGCGTGGGTCATCGGGTGTGGCGGGCCACGTTGAGCAGCAGGCCGGCCGCCGCCATGCACACGAACAGCGAGCTGCCACCGGCCGAGAAGAATGGCAGCGTGAGTCCTGTGACCGGCATGAGACCGGTGACCCCGCCGATGTTGATGGTGGTCTGCACCACCAGCCAGCCGACGATGCCACCGGCGAGCAGGCTGCCGAAACGGTCGCTGGCGGCGAGCGCCACCTGCACGCCGCAATAGGTGAGGACCAGGAAACCACCTACCACGGCCACGACGCCGATCAGGCCGAGTTCCTCGGCGACGACGGCGAAGATGAAGTCGCTGTGGGCCACCGGCAGGAAGTCGCCCAGCTTGTTGAGCCCGCGGCCCGGACCGGCCCCCGTGGTGCCGCCCTGGGCGATCGCGATCATCGCCTGGTAGGTCTGATAGCTCAGGTGGTCACGGTTGCCGGCCACGTCGAGGAACGCAGTGAACCGGTTGATCCGGCGCTGGCTCGACATCACGAACAGCGCCGCGGCGCCCATGCCGATGGCGCCCGCTGCAGCGATCGGTACGAGCGGCGTGCCGCCCACGAAGGCCACGGCGAACACGATGCCGGCGAGCACGATCGCCGACCCCAGGTCGCCCTGCAGCAGGCACAGGCCGGCGGCCAGTGCCGCGACCATGAGCGTGGGCTTCAGGGTTCGGCTGAGGTCGTGCATCTCGTCGCCGCGCTTGGTGAGCAGATCAGCGCAGTACAGCAGCACTGCCAGCTTCAAGAACTCGCTCGGCTGGAGGCTGAGCGAACCGAGCGACACCCACGCGCTCGCGTCGTTCACCTGCAGTCCGACACCCGGGACGAACGGCAGGAGCATCAGGCCGGTCGACACCGCCAGCCCGGGCACGACGAATCTCCGCCACGACTGATACGGCACACGAGCACAGATCCACAACGCGACGGTGCCGAGGATTGCCCACACGACCTGACGGTTGAAGGTCCGCCAGGGCGACTCGCCCTGGTGGAACAGGCGGATCGAGGATGCCGACAGCACCATCACCAACCCGAGCATCGTGAACACGGTGACCACGAGTGCGATGACGTAGAACGTCGTGGGCGGCGGGAGCTGCGGTCGGGGCTCGACACCGCCATGGTCGCTGCGGCGCAGGGCGGCCGCCCGCTCGGCGGCCTGTCGCCGACGGACGGCGATGCTCGGGGTGCTCACGTCGGTGGTCCTCCGATGAGTGTGCCTGGCGCAACGGCTCGGGTCATGTCGGCGACGAGCTGCCGGAAGTGGTCGCCCCGAGCGGGGTACCCCCCGGTCGGATACCAGTCGAAGCTCGCGCATGCGGGCGACAGCAGCACCGCATCGCCCGGCCGTGCGGCCGTGCGTGCTGCGGCCACGGCCGCAGGCATCGAGTCGGCCATCACCACCGGGCAGCGACCGTCGAACGCAGCAGCGACCTCACCGGCCGCCTCGCCGATCGCGACGACCGTTCGGATGCGCGCCGATTCGCCAGCGAGCGAGGAGAGATCGAGTCCCTTGTTGCGACCGCCGACGATCAGCACCTGCATGTCGAACGATCGGATGGCCGTGAGCGCGGCATGGGGCGTCGTGGCCTTGGAGTCGTTGTACCAGGTGACCCCGTCCAGCTCGCCGACCGGTTCGATCCGGTGCGGCGGCACCCGGAACTCGGCCAGGCCGGCGTCGATGCACCCGGGTGCGACGAGGCCACTCTCGATGCAGGCCGACGCCGCAGCGAGCGCATTCGAGAGGTCGTGCGGCAAGCAACGGCGAAGCGAGGCGACCGAGGCATAGGCCCCAGAGGCGGATGCCAGCATCCGCCGGTCGCCCGAGGCGTCGAGCGAACCGACCACATGATGGTCGCCGTCGCCGAGGCCGAAGGTGACACGACGGGCTCGCGCTGCGGCGAGGTGACGCATCACGACTGCGTCGTCCGTGCAACCCACGGCCACGTCGCTCGACCGCTGATGCAACCAGATGTTCGCCTTCGCCCGCTCGTAGGAATCCATCGAGACGTGCCAGTTCTGGTGGTCGGGCGCGAGGTTCAGCCAGACGGCAGCCTCGGAGCGGAACGAGCGGATCCACGACAACCTGAAGCTGCTGCACTCGATGGCGAAGGCATCGACGTCGTCGTCGAGCGCAGCGACGAACGGCATCTCGGTGTTGCCAACGGCCGCCGCGCGGAGGCCGCCGGCCGTCAACAACGCAGCAGCGAGCATCGTGGTGGAGGTCTTGCCGTCGGTACCCGTGATCGCCACCATCGGGCGCGGGCCGCCCGGACGCTCCTGCTCCCACTCGTGGGCGAGGTCGATCTCCGTGCGCAGCGCGACGCCAGTGGCCAGCGCAGCACGGACGAGCTCGTGGGTCTCCGGCACGCCGGGAGCAGGTGACACCAGATCGACCTGCGCCAGCAACCGGGCGATGGCGTCGGTACCAGGACGCTCGATGAGCTCGGTCCCCAGCTCGCCTGCCAGCTCGCGCTTGGCATCGTCGGGAGCATCGTCGGCCAGGAGCACGCGATATCCACGGGCTGCCAACGCGCGAGCCACGGCTGCTCCGGCGACGGCCACCCCGTGCACCAGCGCCGTCGGAGTGCTGTGTGGAGCGGTCACCGCAGGCCCTCCAGACGTGTGAAGTCGCCGATGAAGAGCGCGAGCGCGGTCGCGATGCACGCCCCCTGGATGATCCAGAAGCGGATGATCACGGTGGTCTCGGGCCATCCGAGCAACTCGAAGTGGTGGTGGATCGGCGACATCCGGAACAGTCGCTTCTTGCGGCCCGAGGCCTTGAACACGCCCATCTGGATGGCGACCGAACCGGCCTCCATCACGTTGATGCCGCAGATGAGGATCAGCAGCATCTGGGTGTTCGTGCCGAGCGAGAGCAGGGCGAGCGCAGAGCCGACGCCGAGCGCGCCCACGTCACCCATGAAGATGCGTGCCGGCGCGGCGTTGAACCAGAGGAACCCGGCGCAGGCCCCGGCGAAGCCCGCCGCCAAGGTGGCGAGGTCGAGCGGGTTCACGACGGCGCCGTAGATGTCGTCGTTGCGGAACGCCCAGTAGGCGATGATCGCGAAGGCGACGAAGCCCATCATCGCCGAGCCACCGGCGAGGCCGTCGAGACCGTCGGTCACGTTCACCGCGTTCGTGGTCGCCCAGATGATGACGCCTGCCCAGAGGATCCACACGATGGTGTTGAGGTCCCAGCCCGGATAGGTGGCGCGGGTGACCGAAAGGGTCTCGCTGATGCCGGTGCCGGCCGACAGCCACCAGGCCACACCGACCGCGAGTGTCAGGGTGATCCAGCTCTTGCGCTTCCAGAAGATGCCCCGGTTGTGAGCCTTCGTGATCTTGATGTAGTCGTCGAGGAACCCCATGAACGACATGATCAGGATGCCGCACCACATGATCATCGCCTGGGTCGAGAACACCAGGCCGTCGCGTACGTGGGCCACCATCCAGCCGACGAACGCAGCGCCGATGATCGCAAGGCCGCCCATGGTGGGCGTGCCCTGCTTGGCCATGTGGTGCTCGGGCCCGTGATCCTCCTTGCCGAGGATCGGCTGGCCCTTGCCGCGGTTGCGGAAGAAGGTGATGAGGAACCTGGTGCCGAACAGCGAGACGACCATCGCCGTGGCACCGGCGATCATGACAGCGATCACGGGTGGCCCCCCGCCATGGAGGCCAGCAGCTCCCGTGCCACGGCGCGGTCGTCGAAGGGCAACACGAGATCACCGATGGTCTGGGTGGTCTCGTGGCCCTTGCCAGCGATCAGCACCACGTCGCCCGTGCGGGCGATCTGCAGCGCGACGCCGATGGCGGTCCTTCGGTCGGGCTCGATCACAACGGAGCCACGGTAGTCGTCGGATACCCCGGCCACCGTGGCATTCATGATGGCCATCGGCTCCTCCGATCGGGGGTTGTCCGAGGTGATCACCACCTGATCTGCGAGGCGGGCGGCCACGGCACCCATGAGCGGACGCTTCTCCCGGTCGCGGTCACCACCGCAGCCGAACACGACGATCACGCGGCCGTCGCCCGCCGCCCCACGAGCAGCGCGCAGCGCCTCGTCCAACCCGTCGGGCGTGTGCGCATAGTCGACCACTACCGAGAACGACTGACCTTCGTCGATCGGTTCGAATCGCCCGGGCACGGGGGCGGCTTGGGACAGGGCTCCGGCCACGTCGTCCTCCGACAGTCCTGCGGCCACGCAGGCGGTGGCCGCGGCCAGGCTGTTCATGAGGTTGAAGCCGCCGCCCATGCCGACGTGCATCCGTCGCCCGCGCCACGTGTAGCTGTGCCACGTGGCCCCGATCTCGACGTCGCTCGCGTCGTCAGCCGAGAAGGGCACGAGCGAGATCGAAGCGGTGTCGAACAGGAGACGGCCGTGCACGTCGTCGGTGTTCACGACGCCCACCTCCGACAGGCGCGGTTCGAACAGGCGGGCCTTGGCGGCGAAGTACCGCTCGACCGTGCCGTGCAGGTCGAGGTGGTCGCGACCCAGGTTGGTGAACACCGACACGTCGAAGTGAGCCCCGGCCACCCGCTCGTACACGAGCGCGTGTGACGACACCTCCATCGCTACTGCTGCGACGCCGTCGTCGCGACACTCGGCGAGTGCCCGCTGCAATGTGGGCGCCTCGGGGGTGGTGAACCGACCGGACAGGGTGCCGAACACCTCCGTGCGGCGGCCCGTGGCGCGCAACACGTGACCGATGAGCTGTGACACGGTGGTCTTGCCGTTCGTGCCGGTGACACCTACGGTGAGCAACGAGTCGCACGGGTGGTCGTGCGCCGACGCGGCGATCCACCCGGTGGCGCCACGTGAGTCGCGGACCACGAGCTGCGTCACGGGCACGGGGAGTTGATGCTCGACGAGCAGTGCTGTCGCGCCCGCCGACACCGCCGCTGCGGCGAATTCGTGGCCGTCACGGTGCTCACCCCGAACGCAACAGAACAAAGAACCGGGGCGCACCTCGCGCGAGTCGAGGGTGACGTCGGTGACCAGCACCGACGAGTCACCGACCAGCGCGGGGGCAGGACCCCCGCGAACGCCCTCCAGGATTCGAGCGATCGATCGAGGGATCACCGTCAGCTCTTCGGGCAGCCGCCCGGCTCGGTGCCGGGCGTGAGGTTGAGCTCGTTGACGATCGTCGGGGCGATCTGTGCGAACACGGGCGCGGCCGCGGTGCCGCCGTAGTGGGTGCCCTGGCCGCCCGGCGGCTCATCGATCGAGATCAACACGGTGACGCGTGGATCCTCGGCCGGGAAGAACCCCGCGAACGACGAGTAGTAGGTGCGGTTGCCGTCGGCATCCTCGTAGCCACCGGTCTCGAGCGCCTTCAGGCCCGTACCGGTCTTGCCTGCGATGGTGAAGCCGTCCACCTGGGCACGGGTCGCCGTGCCACGGCACACCACTTGGCGCATCATCACGTTCACCTGCTGGGCGACCTCGGCCCGCACTACTCGGTGCGAACCACTCGCGGGCGTCTCGACGAGCACGCCCTCGGCGTCGATCGTGGCATTCACCAGCTTCGGGGCGACATAGACCCCACCGTTCGCGATCGCGTTGATCGCGCTGACCAGTTGGATGGACGTCGAGGCGAGACCCTGGCCGTAGGCCACGGTGTACTGCTCGGTACCTTCCCACTTGGTCCAATCGACGCCCAGACCGCGGGACTCGCCGGGGAAGTCGAGCGCCGTCTTCTCCCCGAGACCGAACGCCTTCAAGTACGCACCCAATGTCTCCTTGCGGTCGCGCATGGTCTCACCAATGGTGAGCATCACCTCGATCGTGCCGACGTTGGACGAGTTGGCGATGATGTCGGTCACGGGCCAGGTGTAGGTGGGGTGCTGTTCGGCATCGCTCAGGTAGTCGTCGGAGTACATCTTCCGCCACGGCACCTCGAAGGTCCGCACCGGCGTCACGGTGCCCTCGTTCAGTGCGGCAGCGACGGTGATCGCCTTCACCACCGAGCCCGGCTCGGCAGCGTCGACCGCGGCGATGTTGCCGCTCGTCACCCGCACGATGCCGTCGTCGCCGCGGACGACGCCGACCATTGCGTAGATCTCGCCGGTCCGGACGTCCATCACGATCGCATGCCCACCCTTGGCGCCGATGTTGGTGACCTGCTGCACCATCTCCTGTTCCACCGTGTATTGCACAGAACGGTCGATGGTGAGCACGACATCCTGGCCCGGCACGGGCGCCACGGTGGTCGTCTCTGAACCCGGCAGTGAGCGACCGTCGCGGTCGTGCTGGCGCGACACCTCGCCGTCGGTGCCGGTGAGGAGCAGGTCGTACTGCATCTCGATACCGGCAATGCCCTCACCGTCGATGTTCGTGTGGCCGATCACGCTCTGACCGACCGAGCCGGCGGGCATCGTGCGACGGTCGTCTGCGATGGTGTCGACGCCGTTCAGGTCGAGCAGCTCGACGGCTTCGGCCTGGTCGTCGGTCACCTGGCGGGCGACGTACACGAACGACTTCTCCTGCACCGTGAACGCCTCCAGCAGCGCCTGCTGCTTCTCGACAGACAGGCCGAGCGCAGCAGCGAGGGTTCGCATCGTTCCTTCGGGATCGGTCACCAGCTTGGGGTTGGCGATGACCGTCGTCGACGGCACCGACAGTGCGAGTTCGTCGCCGTTGCGGTCGAAGATCACGCCGCGGTTGGCGCTCAGCACACGCTCGCTGGTCCGCTGCGCACGGCCGGCCTCGCGGAGCTGGTCCGAGTCGGTCGTCTGCAGCATCACCACACGACCGAGGATCACCGCGAACACGATCGCCGAGATCACCAGCACTGCGATCAGCCGGCGCCGACTCTGGCCGGCCCGGAAGTGGTGGCGGCTGACGCGGGGAGACTTGACGGCACGCTTGCGCAGCGCCGTTCGCTCGTCGACGACGTGGCGGTTCGACCGCCAGCGCGACCCGGTGTCGAGCCCCGGCCGCGTGGGGCGTGTTCGGCGGCCACTCGCGGTCGAGCGGGCGGCATCACCTGCGTGCGGCTCGCGCCGCCGCAGCACCGGCGCATTGCGTCGGGTGGGCACACCAGACGGTGACGTCGTCCGTCCGTGGGAGCGCACGGCGCGATGGCCGGGGTCGGTGGTGCGGCGAGGCCGGGCGGCGCGATCGTTCGGGTCGAGGGGGCGCGGCCCGAGGCCGCGGGCATCACGACTGCGCTGCTCGCGCGCATCGCGGGGATCGAGGGGCGGACGACGACTCACGGTGCGGCCTCCCCGAAACCGTCGTCGTCCGAAGAGGCGGCGGCGGCGGCGGCCGCCGCTGCTGCTGCCGAAGCGCCATCGGCGATGCTGGTGGTCGCCTTGACGTCGCGGAAGTCGTCGAGCGTGCTGCGACCGTCGCCGAGCACACCCTGATCGATGTCACCGGTGGACGCCGCCACGATCGCGAGCACGTCCGGCTGAATGCTGAGGAACGCGCTGTCACCGGAAGGGACCATGCCGTTGGCCGACGCCACTTCGGCGAGCCGGCCCGGCGAGCGGAGCTCCGCGCGTTCGCGACGCAACACCTCGTACTGCTCACGAGACGCACGGATGTCGCCGGCGAGACGGTCGAGCTCCACCTGCCGCTGGGCGAGTTGGGTCTGGAACGCAGCGGCGCCGAGCATCGCCAGGCCGACGACGACGCTCATCACCACGGCGACGTGCGCAGCCCGTCGACCGCGAGGGACGACCAGCACCAGATGTGGCCGCACGTCCGAACGAATCCCAGCAGTCGCACGCACCAACGGCTGCGGCCCAGTGGCAGCGGCGTTGCCGTGACGGCGCGTGGCGATCATGCGCTGCGGATCGCCAACGCGCCCGACTGGCCGACCGGGACCGACGGGATGGGGACGCGCAGCGTGCTGGCGGGCGGCGGCGCCCATCTCAGCCGCGCCGCGTGGGGGCGATGCGCTGGACGACGCGGAGGCGTGCGCTGCGCGCCCGCGGGTTCGTCGACAGTTCGGTCTCGCTCGGGGTGCGCGCCACGCCACGCACGATCCGCACGGTCTGCACGGCGTCACATACGCACGGCAGCTCGGGCGGGCAAGCGCATCCGCCGGTCTCGGCGAAGCGCATGCGCTGCTTGACGATGCGGTCCTCGCCCGAGTGGTACGACAGCACTGCGATGCGGCCGCCCTCCACCGTGCGCTCGATCGCGACGTCGAGCGCGGTGGGCAGCACCTCGAGCTCGCGGTTGAGCTCGATGCGTATCGCCTGGAACGTGCGCTTGGCTGGATGCCCACCCGTGCGGCGGGCTGCCGCCGGGATGGCAGACACGACGATCTCGGCGAGCTGGGTGGTGGTCTCGACCGGGCGAGCGGCCACGATCGCGCGTGCGATCCGGGTGGCGAAACGTTCATCGCCGTGACGCCGCAGTGCCTGTGCCAGCTGCGACTCCTCGTAGCCGTTGACGATGTCACCGGCTGTCCACTGTTCGCGCTGATCCATGCGCATGTCGAGCGGGGCCTCGTTGCGATACGAGAAGCCGCGCTCGGAGCGGTCGAGCTGCGGCGAGCTGACGCCGAGGTCGAACAGGGCGCCCGAGAGATGATCGATCGAGAGTGCTTCCATGGCTTGATCGAGGTGGTCGAACCGGAGGTGCGCAGTGGCCGCCCGTTCACCGAAGATCTCCAACCGTTGCTTCGCCGCAGCGAGCGCATCACCGTCGCGGTCGAGCCCGACGATCCGCAGGTGCGGATGCCGTTCGAGCAGCGCCGTCGCGTGCCCGGCACCGCCGAGCGTGGCGTCGAGCACCCAACCCGGGGGGACGCTGGCGAAGATCTCGAGGATCTCATCGAGCATCACCGGTCGGTGAGCGAAGTCGCTCACCGGTGCGCTCCGACCCGTGGTTCGGTCGAGGTGTCGGGTCCGTGGTGGTCGTGGGGCATCTGCAGCCCGCCGGTCGGCGGGTGCCGCCGGGATGTCTCCCCGGTCGACGAGACGGCAAGCGGGCGGAGTGGGGCTGTCCATCTTGCCGGCCGGCGAACTGCAGATGCACCACGAGTGCCTCGGGCGCGACGCACTCGATCCCGAACGGGAGCCGATGCGGGTGCAGGCGGTGTGGTGGTGGTCATTGGTGGGACGGAGCCATCGGCTCGTCGTCGGTGCCTCGTGCCTCCTTCGCTGCCTCGTGGGTGAACAGGATGTGGGTGAACGGGATGTGGGTGAACGGGATGGGGGTGAACGGATGCCTCACAGCGCACTCGCGGCGAGTGCCCCGGTACCAGCGATGTCGCCGGTCCCCTCCTGCTGGATGCGTGTGAACTGATCGGGAGCCCAGATCTCGACGACGTCGAAGTTGCCGGTGACGACGACCTTCGAGTCGGGGGTGAGGCCGGCATAGGTGCGCAGGTTGGCGTCGACCATCACCCGGCCCTGCTTGTCGACCGTGACGGGTGTGGCACTCGAGCTGACGACACGCTGGTACTGGCGGCTGACCTCACCGCGCTTCACCCGCTCCATGAGTTCGCCAGCACGAGCCTCGAACTCGTCGGCACGCACCACGTTGATGCACTGGTCGTCGCCGAAGGAGAGGTAGCAGCGATCGCCGAGGTGCGAGCGGAACGACGCCGGCAACGCCAGGCGCCCCTTGTCGTCGAGCTGTCGCTCATGCGTCCCGACGAACAGCACCTGGTCCCCACCTCGCTTCCTGCCTGCTCCCGGACCGGCCTGCCTGCCTGCCCTGTGAGCGGGAGCATGCGCTCGACCAGTCACCCGGATCGTCGCACGGGACCTCCCGCCTGTCCCCATTCTTCCCCACTCGCACCCCTCAGGTCAACACTTCTCCCCACTTTGCCCCCGATCGCGCCACTCGACCTCCACCGTTCCCCATCGGGGGCCCACCATCACCACGTCACGAGCACATCACGAGCACGTCAGCAGACCCCCTGAGCAGGTCACATGGCGGACTCGGAGGTGCGCGGCGCCTCGGAGGCGCGCACAGCACCGGTGTTCGCGCCGAGCGCGCGAACAGACGCCAGATCGGTCCGGCAGCGTGCAGGAACGCCGTCAGCGGCGCGCGGCGATGCCGCTCAGCGGGTCTGCAGGACGCGAATGACGGTGCGACGGAGCTCGGCGGGGTCGCCGGGATGCGAGAACGGCACCCGCAGGTCGGCCACGGTGGGGGCCGGTGGGGAGAGCAGCGACACCAGCAACTCGGGTCGCCACTCGAGGTGCACAGATGACTGCAGTCGCAGCCAGTCACGAGTTCGGCGCTGGCTGATGCCGACGGCCTTGTGCTCGCCGACCAGCACTTCACCGGCTCCGGTGCCGTCGAAGCACACGAGCCGCGACCAGGGTGTGTGGAGCAGGGCACCCCGGTACACCGTGGCGCCATCGACCCCGCATGCCGCGAGGGCCTCGCACCACACCTCGCCGAGCCACCACATCGCCGTGGCGACGTCGTCGTGCCACAGCGGATCGGCGCGAGGGACGACGACGTCGAGCCAGAGCGTCTCATCGGGCACGAGCAGCACGACTCCTCCCCCGCTGCGCCGGCGCACGACCTCGACATCGGCGGCGGCGCAGGCATCCGCGTCGACCACCTCGTCGCGCTGGGCCGAGCCGAGCACCAACGCCGCCTGCGTCACCTCGTACCACTCGGCGAGACGGCCGACGCCATCGGGGACCAGCCCGTGCAGTGCCGTCGCCGACTCGCGGCGAACACCGACGGACCACGTGCCCGGCACCTGGGACGTGTGGGACGCGTGGTGGGACTCGTGGTGGGACTCGTGGCGGGACGGATCGGGGACGGCCTTGGTCATCGGCGGCCAGTGTGGCGCGCCGGGCCACTGATCCGTCTCGCGCGCGTCAGCCTGCGCGGGCGAGGTACGGCTTCCACGCCTCGGGCACACGAGCCACGGCGATCGACACCCACGCCAGTTCGCGCGGGACGTGCGGCAGGCGTTCGAGTCGCATCCCTGCCTCATCGGGCGTGCGGTCGCGCTTGGAGAGGTTGCACGGTCGGCATGCCGCCGCGACGTTGTCCCACACGTGCTCACCCCCACGGGAACGAGGCATCACGTGGTCGATGGAGTCGGCAGTGCCGCCGCAGTACTGGCACCGGTGGTCATCACGGGCGAACACTGCTCGACGCGACAGTGCCGTGCGGCGGTGATAGGGCACCTTCACCACGTATCGGAGCCGGATGACGACCGGATTCGGCACTTCGAGCGAGGCGGAGCGGAGCACCGTGCCGTCGTCTTCGACGACGTCGGCCTTGTCTGCCATGACGAGGCACACCGCACGACGTGCGGGCACCACCGAGAGCGGCTCGTACGTTGCATTCAGCACCAACGCGCTCCTCATGGCTGCGGACCCTACCGACCCCGTCGAGACGTCACGGGCGGAGTTTCCCCTGGACCTTGCACCATGCGAGGTAGTTCAGCACATCCACCGGGACCGGTGGATGATCGGCGTCGCCGTATTGGGTGAGCACCCGGAAACGCAGGTAGTCACCCCCGGGCACCGGCAGGAAGGGCGGGCGCCGCCACCAACCCGGGCGGGCCGTGCGCCGCGCCTGGCGGGCCGCGGTGAACCACAGGCCCGGCCGCCGCCCCACGGCAACCGCGATCCGTAGCCACTGGCTCAGCGGGGCTCCTTCGGCAGGCCGAGCACCATCTCACCGATGATGTTCCGCTGCACCTGCGACGAACCGGCGTAGATCGTGCCGGCGCGAGCATTGAGGAAGGTACCGACCCAGCTCCAGGAGCTGTTCGGGGCCCCGGCATCGTCGGCCTGGAACGCAGACGACGGACGACGGCCCGTCGGCACCAGCGCATCGGCACCGAGGATGTCGACACCGAGCTCGGTGATCTCGGTGTGGTACTCGCTCCAGTACAGCTTCGAGATCGCACCATCGGGGCCGGGGTGATGGCCCTGCAGGAACTTGGTGAGCACCCGCATCCCGTTGAAGCGCATGATCTGCACCTTGGTGTAGCAGCCGGCGATCCGCTGGCGGATGATCGGGTCGTCAGCGACACCGCGTTCGATGGCCAGCAGCACCAGACGATCGATCTCGGCCTGGAACCGGATCGGCAAGGTGGCAGCGGCCTCGCCCCGCTCGTACCCGAGCAGGGTCATCGCCACGGCCCACCCGTTGTTCACACCGCCGACCACCTCGTGCTTGGGCGTGGTGGCATCGGTGTAGAACACCTCGTTGAACTCGCTGTCGCCCGAGATCATGCGGATCGGGCGCACCTCGATGCCGGGCTGGCGCATGTCGACGAGCAGGAACGAGATCCCCTTGTGGCGAGGGGCATCGGGATCGGTGCGCGCGAGGGTGAAGATGTGGTCGGCGAGATGGCCGGCCGAGGTCCAGATCTTCTGACCGTTGAGGATCCACTGATCACCGTCGAGCTCGCCCTTCAGGCCGAGGTTCGACAGGTCGCTGCCGGCGTTCGGCTCGGAGTAGCCCTGGCACCAGGTGTCCTCACCCGACAGGATGCGCGGCAGATAGTGGTGCTTCTGATCCTCGGTGCCCCACTGCAGCAGGGTGTTGCCGAGCATCTGGATGCCGAACACGTCGTTCGGCCCGCCGGTGGGGACGCCCGCCTTGGCGAACTCCTCGCCGATGAGCACCTGCTCGAGCGCCGACAGACCGGCGCCGCCGTACTCGACCGGCCACCCGGGAGCGAGGTAGCCGCCTTCGAAGAGGATCCGTCGCCAGTCGGTGACGAAGTCGACGAGCTCCTTGCCGTCGAGGCGGCCGATGCCTTGCCAGTCGGCGGGCAGCTTCTCGGCGAGGAAGGCCTGCACCTTCTCACGGTAGGCCTCGGCTTCGGTGGTGTACATCGGGCGCATGGCACCGATGTTACCCAGCGAAGTTACTCGTGGGTAGCCGGACGACCCGGGGATACGCGCGACCGAGGCAGCTGCCGTGCGTCACTCGGCCACGATCGTGGGCGGGCGGACCACTCGGGCCCGCGCCTGGGCCAGCGCGGCAGCGCCGACCAGCGGAGCATGGTGACCGAGACCGACCGGCACCACCTTGAACCCGTTCAGGTAGCCCAGGCGGGCTCGCATGTCGACCTCGGTCTGCGCGGCCTCGAAGAAGATGTCACCGAAACCGAGTGCGAGCGAACCGCCGACGACGGCGAGCTTGAGGTCGACCACGGCGCCGACCGATGCCAGAGCCCGTCCGACCAGGGTGCCGGTGCGCTCCATCGTCGCCCGCGGGGCCCGCTGTGCGGCGCGACCGGTTTCCTCCTCGATCGACAGGCGGCTGCAGTAGGCGTCGAGGCAGCCGTGACCACCGCACGCACAGGGTCGTCCCTCCGGCTCGACGACCATGTGGCCGATGCCGCCGGCATTGCCGAGCCGTCCCTGCAGCAGTCGACCGCCGCTGATGATCCCACCGCTCACGCCGGTGGCGACGACGACTCCGATGAAGTCCGACACCCCCTGTGCGGCACCCTTCCAGGCCTCGCCCGATGCCAGTGCCTTGGCATCGGTGTCGATCACGGTGGGCAGCCCCGTCAGTTCCTCGACGTGATCGCGCAGGGTGAACGACCGCCATGTGGGCACGTAGAGCGGCGAGACCAGTCCCTCCGCGCCGCGCATCGGTCCGCCGCAGCCCACGCCAGCCACCACGGGAGGTTCTGGCGATGCGGCGACCACGCGCTTGACCAGGCGCGCCAGCGCGGGCCACACGTCGCGCGTCGGTGTCGGAACGCGGTCGCGGATGAGCACGGTGCCTTCATCGTCGACGATGCCGGCGGTGAGTTTCGTCCCGCCGATGTCGATCGCGAGCATGAGGTCGGCCATCACGATCGACAGTACCCCGGCGCGCAGACGCATCACCCGGATGCCCGTCTACGCTGCCCGCCATGACGGCGCTGTTCGACCCGCCCCCGGGGGCACAACCCTCTTCCCCGCCCGGTACCCCGCGCAAGACGTTCGCTTCGTTGTTCGAGGCGATCACCGGCAACATCGCCTCCGTCGTGCACGGCAAGCGTGAGGCGATCGACCTCGCCGTGATCTGCCTGTTGGCAGAGGGCCATCTCCTCATCGAGGACGTGCCGGGCGTCGGCAAGACCAGCCTGGCCAAGGCACTCGCCGGTTCGATCGACTGCAGCTGGAAGCGGGTGCAGTTCACGCCCGACCTCCTGCCCACCGATCTCGTCGGCGTCAGCGTGCTGCAACGGGCGACCGAAACCTTCGTGTTCCAGCCCGGCCCGCTGTTCGCCAACATCGTGCTGGCCGACGAGATCAACCGAGCATCACCGAAGACGCAGTCGGCGCTGCTCGAGGCGATGGAGGAGCGGCAGGTGTCGGCCGAGGGCCGTACGTACGCACTGCCGTCGCCGTTCATGGTGGCAGCCACCCAGAACCCGGTCGAGCAGGAGGGCACCTACCGGTTGCCGGAGAGCCAGCTCGACCGGTTCCTCATGCGACTGTCGCTCGGCTATCCCGGCCGACAAGCCGAGCTGAGCATCCTCGACAGCCAGGGCGCCGCCACCGCCCTCACCCAACTCCAGCACGTCGTCACCAGCGCCGAGGTGCTCTCGATGGCCGAGGCGGTGCGCAGCGTCCACCTGGCCGACCCGCTGAAGTCGTACCTGGTCGACATCGCCGAGTCGAGCCGCGCCAACCAGGGTCTCCTGCTCGGTCTGTCGCCGAGAGCCACGCTGCAGCTGGCCCGCGCGACCCGGTCTCGTGCGGCCGCGAGCGGACGTGATTTCGCCACTCCCGACGACGTGAAGGCAGTCGGCATGTCCGTCCTCGCCCACCGGATCGTCGTTCGCCCCGACGCCGCCTCACGCGGGCTCACGGCCGAGTACGCCGTGCAGGAGATCCTCGACACCGTTCCCGTGCCGTCGGGTCGCTGACAGGCCGACGTGCTGACTCGCAGCGGCTGGGGGGCGATCGCACTCGCAATCGCCGCGTTCGCGATCGGACGCGTCTTCGGCATCATCGAGCTCTACGTCCTCGGCGTCGGCGTCGTCGCGGCGCTGGTCGTGGCGGTCGCGACGATGCTCCGGCGGCCACCCCGTCTGGTCGTCCGGCGTCTCCTCGAGCCGTCGACGGTGCAGGCCGGCGACCATGCCCGGGTCGACCTGCAGATCGCAAACACCGGCAGTCGTCGCAGCCCGGTGCTGCAGCTGTGGGAGCCCGTCGGAGCATCGGGTGGCGCGACGATGAACCTCGCGCCGCTGCGGCCACGCGAGCGATCCACCGCCGCATACAGACTCCCCACAACCGACCGCGGAGTGGTACGAATCGGCCCGATGCGCGCCCGTCGTCGTGACGTGCTGGGGCTCGCCTCTCGTTCGTTCCTGCTGCCAGGCGGCAGCGAACTGCTCGTGATGCCGCGCCACACGCCCGTGCGATTCGACCTCGGTGGTTCATCGGGCCGGCTCGGCGACCACCTCCGCATGCGGGCCTACGGCCAGTCGGGCAGTGAGTTCCATTCGCTGCGCGAGTACGTCGTCGGTGACGACCTGCGACGGATCAGCTGGAAGGCCTCGGCCCGGACCACCGAGCTCATCGTCAAGGAAACTGCGCTCGAGGGCGTGAAGCGATGCACCGTCGTGCTCGACACTGGCGTGGGTGGTGCGGATGCACACGACGTGGACGCAGCGGCTGCGTTCGAGCGGGCGGTGTCAGCGACCGCAAGCCTGGTCACCGGCGCGGCCGCTGCCGGACTGGGTACCCGCCTCGTGGCACCCGACGTCGATCACCGGGGCCACGAGGTGGCGCCCGTCAGCCTGCGCTGGCTCGCCACGGTGCAGCACGGCGAGGGGTCGAGCGGTCAGCTCCCGTCGCTGAGGGCCGGTGAGGGTCTCGGCCTCGTGCTCGTCATCACCCCGACGCCCTCCAGTGCCCTCGCGGCCGAGGTCCGTGCCGCGCTCGGCCCCGACGACACCGTGATCGTGGTCGCCACCCGCTCCACGGTGGGCCAACGCGAGCGGTTCGTCGTCGATGCCACGTCCGACGACGCATTCGTCGCCTCGTGGGGCCAGCTCACCGGCGCACTCTCCACCCGTCACCGGTTGCCGGCGGCCTACGGAGAGCCGGCATGACCGCACCGATCTCTGCTGTCGCAGCGACCTCGACCGGCGCTCGAACCGGCAGCGCCGTACGCACCGGCAGCACGGCGCGACGCCCGCGTCGCTCGCGCCCCACCGACATCGACCACATCGTGGCAGGCGTGGCGGTGACAGTGCTGAGCATCGTCACGTCGGTGGCGATGTGCCGTGTCTTCGCCGGCTGGGCCTTCCTCGACACCCTGCTGGTGATGGTGATCGGCTTGCACACCGCAAGCATCATCCTGCGGATCGCCCGCGTGCCCGGCTGGGTTGCCATGCCGCTGCTGTTGCTCGTGATGTTCGAACTGCTCGCGCTCGTCTTCTACCGGGCCACGTTGCGGGCGCTGCTCCCCACCGGGCAGACGTTCGAGCTGATGCGGATCGACCTTCGCCTCGTGTGGAGCCAGTTCCCCACGGCGGTGGCCCCCGTGCCGAGCGAAGGAGCGTTCCTACTCGCCGCAGCGGTCGGCGTCGGGCTCGTTGCGATTCTCGCCGATGCCTTTGCGTTCCGGGCCTACGGCCGCGCAGAAGCCGTCGTGCCGGGCGGTGTGCTGTTCATCTTCACGGCGGCACTCGGCACCGATCGGTTGCGTATCGCCGTCGCAGCGGCGTGGTTCGCCGCGGCGCTGGTGGTGGTCGCCGTCCTGCGGGCGCTCCACGGCGGTGGCTCGGAGTCGTGGCTGGGGCGGCGGCGTCGAGCCGTCGGCGCGGCGCTCCCCGCCACGGCGATGTGCGCACTCGTCGCCGCCCTCGGGGCTGCAGCCATCGGGCCACTCCTCCCTGGCGCAGGGGCCGAGCCGTTGCTCGAGACCCGCCGGACGCAGAGCGACGTCACCGAGGTGTTGAGCCCGCTGGTCGACATCCGTTCTCGTCTCGTCAACCGTGCGAACACCGAGATGTTCACGGTGAGCTCCTCAGCGGGGCGGTACTGGCGAGTCACCGGGCTGTCGGAGTTCGACGGCAACACGTGGAAGCTGCCCGAGCGATCGCTCGACGATGCCGACGGCACGCTGAACGAACCCCGCGACGACGCTCAGATCGTCCAGCAGCAGATCATCATCTCCCGTCTCGGTGGCGAGCTGCTCCCCGCGGCGTTCACCCCGATCGAAGTCGCACAGCCCAACCTGCTCTGGCTCGCCGAGACCGACACGATCATCCTCGACGACGAGACGCTCAGCGAGGGGATGACGTTCAACATCAGCTCCGACGTCCGAGTGCCGTCCCCCGAGCTGTTGCGGACGACCCGTGCGGTGAACGCACCCGGCGACGGGTTCCTGGCACTGCCGGGCGGCGTGCCCGACGAAGCCGTGCAGCTCGCCTTCGAGGTCACCGCCGGCCAGCCCACCGACTACGACCGGGCTCGTGCACTCCAGGACTGGTTCCGGAGCGAGTTCGAGTACAGCCTCGAAGTGCAGCGGGGCCACAGTGACGACGCGATCTCCGCGTTCCTGCGAGCTCGCATCGGCTACTGCGAGCAGTTCGCCGGCACGTTCGCAGTGATGGCGAGAGCGATCGGCCTGCCCGCCAGGGTGGCCGTCGGTTTCACCCAGGGCGAGCTCCGCGCCGACGGCAGATACCACGTGCTCGGCAAGAACGCCCATGCGTGGCCCGAGGTGTGGTTCGAGGGCGTCGGTTGGGTGTTGTTCGAGCCGACGCCGGGCCGAGGCGCTCCCGGCAGCGAGAACGTGACGGGTCAACCGGCGCAGCAGGATTCGACCCCGGCCGAAGCGGGCACGGGCGACCCGCAGCAGACCACGCCGACCACCGTCGCCCCGGCGGTCACGCCCACCACCGAACGCGACCCCACGGCACAGCCGACGCCCAGCGGCACCACGGTTCCTGCGGTGGTCGCTGTCGGCGACGGCGGCGGGTCCGGTCCGGCCGGCTGGATCTTCCTCGCGCTGCTGGCCACCGGGTTGTGGGCGGCGGCGATGCCGTGGCTCGTCCGCCGGGTCACGCGCACCGGCAACACGCCGAGTGAAAAGGTGATCTCGGCGTGGCACGGCACCGTCGGCGCGCTACAACTCGCCGGTGCGCCCCCGCCCGGTGGGGCGACACCGGTGGAGTACGCACACCGCGTGGAACGCGAACTCGCCGTCGATCACCGATCGATGGTCGAATTGGCCCGCTTCGTCACCCGAGCGATCTACTCCCCTGCTGGCGTCGGCGAGCCCGCTGCACTGCGTGCAGCGGTACTGCGCACCCACCTCGATCAGACCGCACGCGAACTGATGCCTTGGTACCGGCGGGCCTGGGGCCGCATCGACCCGCGGCTCGTGCGTCAGCGACTCGTGGGCGACGCGGCTCGCACACACAGGGCGCGCTGACCTCGTCAGGTCATCGGGTGTCGGCGGGTGTCGGCGGGTGTCGGCGGGAAGGGTCGGGGATATCGATGTCCGGCTCGGCTGGCGCAGGCAACCGGCCGACAGATCGATCGGGACCGCTCAGCGCTCTGAGTCGCGGCGGGTGCCAGCCGCATTGCGGCGCAGGTTGGTGACGTGACGCATCGCCTCGTCGCCCAAGGTGCGCAGGTGCCGTTCGGCGACCACGAGGGCGGCCACGGCGGCGAGGAAGAACACGAAGGCCAGATACGGGCTGGTGCTGAGCAGCAACACGCAGACGACGACGGCCAGGACCCCGCCGAAGAGCGCACCGAAGAGCGAACGGCGCGAACTGGGACGAACGGGCGCAAGGTCGCGCGCGAAGTTCGGGTCCTGGTGGAGCTGCTCCTCGATCTCCCGAAGGATGCGCTGTTCGTCTTCCGAAAGCGGCATGTCGTCTCCTCGTATGACCGATCCTCACCAACCGGTCTGGCTCATTCTTCCATGTCCGCCTGACGGTGACAACGCGGTCGGAAGGTTCTATGGGGTGTTCATCGGCACGTCGGCGACGGTTCTTCACCGATCCGGCTGGTTCGGATGATCCAGACGATCGTCGGTGTCGGTCGCGACGGTGGTGTCGGTCGGGGCAATGGCGTCGTTTCGGAGGCCAGAGCGGGGAACGTCGGCACGATCGGGACCCCACTGCTGGGCCCCCTGTTCGACCAGGCGGAGGCCATTGCCGGAGGCACGGCCGGTTCCGGGCCCGGTGAGCGCGCTCGCCGGGCCGATGGCCGCCGTGCCGAACCGTCCCCGGATCGCGTCGATCGTCTCGGAGGCGGCCTCCCATTCTTGGGCGGCGCTCGCGGCTGCGCCCGCCGGCTCGTCGACCCGAGCGAGGAGCTCGTCGAGTGTGAGTTGCTCGGTGGGCGCCCCGAATCCACTCACGCTCACCCCGAACAGCCGCACACCGCGGGTGAGTTCGAGTGCGTGCACCATCGGCGCGACGGCCTCGAGGATCGCCGTCGCCGTCGTGACCGGCGCCGGCAGGGTGTGGCTGCGACTCAACGTCTGGAAGTCGGTGAAGCGCACCTTCAGCGACACGGTGCGCGCACCCTGACCACTCGCCCGGAGTCGCGCACTCACGGCGTCGGCGAGGCGCACGGCTTCACGCATCAGCTCGTCGTGGGTGTGGCGATCATGGGCGAACGTCTCCTCGTGCCCGATCGACTTCACCTCACGGTCGGGTTCGACGGCACGTTCGTCGCGCGCCCAGGCCAGGTCGTGGAGATGGCGTCCATGAGCCTTGCCGACCGCGCCGATCACGAGGTCGACGTCGAGCGCGGCCAGATCGCCGACGGTACCGATACCGATGCGACGCAACCGTTCCAGCGTGGTCGGGCCGACGCCCCACAGCGCTTCGACGGGCAGCGGATGCAGGAAGGCGAGTTCGGCGCCCGGCGACACCAGCACCACCCCGAGACCAGGTTCGACGCCCCGGTCGGTGATCCGCGGCTTCGCACGCTTCGACGCCAGCTTCGCCAGGAACTTCGACGGACCGCCACCCACCGAGCACACGAGGTCGAGTTCGTCGTGGACCCGGGCGCGTACGTGATCGGCGATCGTCCGAGCCGACCCGAACAGCCGGAGCGAGCCGGTGACGTCGAGGAAGGCCTCGTCGAGGGCCAGGGGTTCGACGAGCGGCGTCACGGCATGGAAGATCTCGTGCACCTGGGTGCTCACCTGTGCGTACAGCGCGTGATCACCGGGTAAGAACACCGCATTCGGGCACTTCCGCCGGGCGGTCGACGACGGCATCGCCGAGAACACCCCGTACCGGCGCGCCTCGTAGTTGGCCGCGGCCACCACGCCCCGGCGGTCGGTACCACCCACCACCACGGGCCGCCCGCGCAGCTCGGGCCGGCGGCGGAGCTCGACGCTCACGTAGAAGGCGTCCATGTCGACGTGCAAGATCGCACGCGTGCCGTCGGCCCCCAACGGCACCGCTGCCGCCGCCGGGGGCCGGTCCGTCGGCGTCACCACACCTGCTCGACGCGGGTGCTCCGGCGGTCGGTGCCGAGCAGCCGGAACCGGAACACCGGCGTCGGGGCCGGGGTCGTTCGATCGAGCTGACGATCGCCGATCGTCAGGGGAACGTCGAGCACAGCCGCCGAGGCAGTGGCGTCCACTGCAATGCCGGCCAGTGCGAGCCACTGGCCCACCGGCACCTGGATCCACGCCGGGCTGGCGAGCAGCAGATCGGGCACGTCACCGAACGGGACGGCTCGGCAGTGTTCGACGATGCCGTCGGGGTCGGCGACGCAGACGTCTCCCGAGGCTTCGGCCTCCCATGCCTCGACGCTGAGCACCCAGTCGAGATCGGGAGCCTCGACCTCCACCCGATAGGCGCACCTCGTCAGCGTGTGCACGACGAGACCCGTCTCCTCGAGCACCTCGCGCACCAGCCCCTCCTGTACGGTCTCACCCGGATCGATCACCCCGCCCGGCGGTGTCCAGTCGACCGAGTTGTCGCGTCGCCGGTTGGCGACGAGCACGAGCCCGTCGTCACGCCTGATCAATGCCCCACCGACCTGCCACGCTCGCACCGGCACAGTGTGCCACCCCCCCACCACGACCTGGCGGAGGTACACCGTCGGAGGGCCTCAGCCGCCGAGCGCGCGACGCCGACGACGACCGCCGAAGTCAGCGATCCAGAGCTGCATGACCAGCAACAACGCCTCACGGACGATCGAACCGCTGAACTTCGACTCACCCTCCATCCGGTCGCGGAACGTGATCGGGAACTCGACGACCTTGCCGCCCAGGCGCACGATCCGGTACGTCATCTCGATCTGGAAGCCGTACCCCTCTGCGGTGACGTTGTCGAACCGCATCTGTTCGAGTGCGGTGGTCCGGTACGCCCGATAGCCAGCTGTTGCGTCGTTGATCGCCAGACCCAACACACCGGCCGCGTAGCGGTTGCCCCATCGCGACACCAGGCGGCGGCGTCCGGGCCAGTTGAGCGTGATGCCCCCTGGCACGTAGCGGCTGCCGATCGCGACGTCGGCGCCGTGTTCGACGATCGACACGAGCGCGGGCAGCACGGCAGGGTCGTGGGAGAGGTCGGCGTCCATCTGCACACAGATCTCGGCCCCGGCATCGATGGCATGCCGGAGTCCGTAGCGGTAAGCAGCGCCGAGGCCGGTCTTGCTCTCACGGCGGACCACCTCGACGTTGCCGAGCGATTCGTGGAGCTTCTCGGCCCGGTCTGCCGTGCCGTCGGGACTACCGTCGTCGATCACGAGCACCGATGCGTCAGGGAGCACCTGGCGTACCGCTCGGATGAGTGTCTCGATGTTGTCGGCCTCGTTGAAGGTGGGGACCACCACCGTGACACGCATGGAGCGGCAGGCTATCCGCCGCCGCCGCCGCCGCTGCCGTAGATTGGCCGTCGTGGCCGACTCCGATGCACGCCCGCTCTCCGCACTCCCCTCCCCCGCTGCCCGTCTCGCCGCCTTCGCTGCGATCATCGTCGGAGGTTTTGCTGGTGGCCTGATCGGCTACACGCTCGTGAAGCTGCAGTGTGAGGGAGACTGTGCGCTCCCGCTGGGCGTCGGGGCCTTCCTCGGTGCCGTCGTCGCTGCCGGCGGCATGAGCATCGTGGCGGTGCTCGTGTTGCGGGCCCTCGGCGAGTGGCGAGAGATCGAGCGCGCGGAGGCGAGCCGCGGCGGCCTGCGCAGATGAGCGGCCCGGTCGCCGGAGCATCGGATCCCACACCGGATTCCACACCGGACTCGACACCGGACACGGCCGCCCTGCTCGAACTCGCGTGCTCGCTCGCCCGAGCCGCTGGAACGGCGGCGTCCGACGGACGCCGCCGTGGCACTCCCGCAGGTGACACCAAGTCGACCCTGACCGACATGGTCACCGAGTTCGACCGTGATGCCGAGCGGCTGATCGTCGACGGCCTCCGCGCCGCACGGCCGCACGACGGGCTGGTAGGTGAGGAGGGAAGCACTTTCGTCGGCACGAGCGGCGTCGACTGGCTGATCGATCCGATCGATGGCACCACGAACTTCCTCTACGACCTGCCCGGCTGGGCGGTGTCGATCGCCGCAGCCGACACAGACGGCGCGCTCGTCGGCGCCGTGTTCGTCCCGGCGCTCGACGAGATGTTCGCCGCCCGCCGAGGCCAGGGAGCCACCTGCAACGGTCGCCCGATCCGGTGTGGCACGCTCGCCGACCCCTCGACCGCGCTCATCGCGACCGGGTTCAGTTACTCCCCCGCACGTCGCGCCCTGCACGGCGAACGCGTCGC
>Ga0105047_10002813_pt1 | contig 30883 bp, 24 predicted proteins | sample MAT04_FD_78384 | JGI IMG/M metagenome (GOLD analysis project Ga0105047, IMG submission 78384) | Freshwater microbial communities from Lake Fryxell liftoff mats and glacier meltwater in Antarctica - MAT-04 (megahit assembly) | ecosystem: Environmental > Aquatic > Freshwater > Ice > Liftoff... | reverse complement strand
CTAAATTTTGGATGCAGCAAAACTGTATTTAATAAAATTGGCGGATTTAATCAACAATACGAAGGCTACGGCGCAGAAGATACCGATTTTTCTTTCAGAGCAAGGGCCACAGGAATTCCGCTGCTAACAATTAATGCAACCGCTTATCATCAATACCACGATAGTTATAATCCACCGCTTAATCACTTTAACGACATTATTAAAAATGCAAGGCTGTTTTATAAAATATGGAACCATTGGCCAATGGAAGGATGGTTAAGGCAATTTGTCAATGCCGGATTAATAGATTGGGGAAATGACATTCAAATTATCAGGCAACCAACTAAACATGAAATTAACAACGCCATTAAGATCAATTAAAATTAAATTGTCTGATTAAAAATTGTTTTTGATAATTTGTCTAACTCCACGCGGATAGATTTGGTTGCATATGGGTTTATCATATTTCCCCACTTCAGCTTATGATTTAAAGTTTCACTAATCAGCGAGTTCCAATCTGCTACCATAATTTTGTTGGGTAAAATCACTTTTATACCGGGTAAATGTTTTATTTTATCAGCCTTATCCAACTGTTCAAAAAATGGACGTTCTTCGGGGATACAGATAAAATGCTTATTGAGCGAAGCGACCTCCATTACCGTATTATGACCGGCGTTCCCTATAATCAGGCAACAGTTTTGTAGTTCGGTTAAAGGATTTTCCAACCGCCCAAATAAAAGCAGATTTGCTGGTAAGTTATCCAACGCCGTTTTATCAATCGTTATTTTTCCTATTATTTTAAAAAGATAGTTTGGTACCTGCGTAGCCAAATGGAGTAGAAAAGAAAAATTGATAGAAGTTCCACCAGCACCAATTAACACACTTATTGTATTTTGTTTGTAAGGAAATTTATCCAGGAAGTTGTATTTAGAAAATCCACCTGCATAAAAGGTTTTATGCTTTACCCAGGCTGGCAAATCAGGGCTTATTTTTTTTGCAAACGGAGCAATTATCTTAACTGCACTATCATAAGCCAAAAGGTGTGGAAGGTCATTTCTATTTCCATTTTGTAGGATTACAACAGTTGCAATACCACATAAACGAGCAAGGGCAACTATTTCTGCTGAAGTATCTACCACCAAAATCAGCGGAAAGTGATCAACAAAATAGTTGGTAAGAAGGTTATTTCTTTTTCTAAGTCCGGCAATATGTAAGGGTGCATAATGAAAGTTTTTGCAGCTTTCATTAGCCTCATCTGTGGTTTCATTTAAATTTGCAACATCTAATGGCAGATTGATACATTTAATATTACCTGGTATAATGTTTTTATTTGCAGTTAGATTGCTCCCCAAAAAAGTAACCTTTTTGTCTGTAAATTCTTTAGCAATACTAATAGACCGCATTAAATGCCCACTTCCGTGATGATGGATATAAAAGCCTACTTCATACTCCATGGGCTATTTTTTTCGCAAAACATCTAAGCGGTAGTCCGCTGTTCTAAAACTATCAAGCCATATAAAATCCTCTTCTTTTAAAAATAGCTCGTGAACTTCGTCGCCCGATAATGGGTAATCTGCTACCTCATGTGTCCAGTGTACTAAAATCAAATCGCCGTTTGGTGTCAAATTCTTTTTTAATAAATTTTTTGCTAAGGTTAAATCATTAGTACTTAAATAATACCCTACTTCGCTCATTACTATTAAATCATAATCACCAGCAGGGAAGCTATCGGGTATAGAAGCTTTTTGTATAGTTACATTCTGTTGATTGGACAACCTTTTTCTGGCGGTTGCTAATGCTGGTTCGCTAATATCAATAGCCAATAATTTTTTGCAACGACCGGAAAGCTTTTGCGTAAGCACACCAATGGAGCATCCAATTTCTAAACAGGAGTTATAGTGTGCCTGCGGTAAACTCTCCAGCGTTTTCTCATATTTTTGACGCTCATAATCACTTTTTTCAAAATCCCAGGGATCAGAACTGTTGGTATAGAGCTCATCAAAATAGCTTTGAGGTAAGGTGTTGCTTTCTTTTTTCATTGTCTGTCAATATAATATTCAAAATCGGTAGTAAAATGTTTAATAACCTCTTCTGTTAGTATAAAACCAGTGGGGTCATCATTTATCATGCGGGTAGTTTGTGAAATATAACTGGCAATTGCTTTCTTTTTTAAGTCTAAAAAATTGCTGATGTCTACTTTTTTCAGTTCTCCTTTTTTTAAAGTAGGTATGTCATGCTCTTCGGCCAATTCATACAACCAAATGGGATATTCCCATACGCAGATCTCTTTAAAACTTTTTAAAGCTTGCTGCAATATTTGCCATGTGGCCCTATGATCACAATGTGGATCTAGTTGATAAGGCACTAAGATTAATTGTGGCCGATACTTTTCAATACCCGATATTAATTTATCCACCAACAAATCAAAACCGGGTTCACCTTTGCCTGGAAGCGATGCATCTTTACTATCAAAAAATTCCACATTTTGTTTACTTACTCCCAATATATGTAAAGCTGCCAACACTTCTTCCTTACGCATCAGGGTAACTTTTTTTGGCGGAAAAGCTTTTGAATTTGGATGCGATTGACTACCATCGGTAGTAACAATTACAAAAACGTTTGCTCCTTTATTTCGTAACATGGCAATCAAGCCACCACAACCTAACGTTTCATCATCAGGATGTGGCGCCAGCACCAGGCAAGATTGAACTTTATCAAAATCCTGGTTTGAAACGTTTATTGCCTGCGCTAAAAAAAGGTCCTTATCAAGCAGATTTTTCTTCATTGAATTTATTAAAAAAATAGGTTGCGATATCCAGTTTTGTAGCGTCGGGTGCCGGCTGGCGGAGGTAAAAACTTAGATCTCTATACAAGCGTTCAATAATAAAAGGATGCATTAAACCCCTGGCACCAACACATTCATTACTTTCTTTCATCACTAAAATGCCTGTTTCTTCAATTGCAGTCCTTGTCATGTTTGCGAAGGCAATTAGATCTGCGCTTTTGGCCGGTTCATCTACCCATTTATCAAAGTTATCTCCAGCCTGTGAAATCCATAAATTACCAGCCGTTACCGCCGTCATTATATGAGCGATACGTGTGTTTTGCAAAGGATCTTCCATTCTGCCTAGTAATCGTAAATAGGCTAAAGTTTCTTCTGCAATAGCTTCTATACCACCTAATTGTACTGCTGCAAAACGTATGGCTCCACCGTTAAAAAAAGGTTGTTTAAAATATTGGCCAGGTTCAGCTAAAAATTCTTTATTATCTATTTTATACCCGGTAAAATCAACATTAAAACTTCCTGATGCTTTCATTCCCAGGGTTTTCCAGCACGATTTATCAATATTGGCCTCGCCGATTTTGGACATTTCCATTATCAGCATCTGCCACCCTTTACGGTGTTGTATATCAATATTTCCTGTTATTAATGCATGGGTTACTATGGCCGCACCCGAACAAAACGTTTTAGCCCCTGCTATCTGCAAATGTTGGTTGTCAGGTACAAATTTTACCCCGTTACTGGTTTGCGTATTCCAAACGCCAAACAAAGCATCGTTGTTTAAAACTTTGTTATACCAGGTATTTTTTTGACTGTCAGTGGCAAATAAATGCACTAAATAAAGTGCATTGATGTGGCCTTCAAAAATTCTACCAACAGATAGATTAGCCTTACCAACCTCTTTTAAAAGTTGCAACAGCTTTTTAGTATGTTTTTGTTTAAAATCTAATAATTGGTTGGGTAAAGTAATTTTTAAAAGCCCGGCTTTTGCCAATAGTTTAAATTCTTCAACAGGCGTTACATCAGCTATATCACTGGCTGTTGCCATCTTTTTAATTTGGCCCAGGCAAGCGCTTACATTTTCATCTATTATAAATTCGGTAGTTGTTTCGGTCATAAATCTAGGGTATTGACAAAACCTTTGTGTTTAAATTGAACAAAGGAATCTATATGGTTTTGAAGAATTTCTTCGTATTGATCTATCATTTTTTCTATATGAAAATTGTCTTCGCAGTATTTTCTTACTTCCTTCCGGTTTAATTTTTTGGCTTCCAATATGGCTTTTGAAAGTTCTTCAATATTACCAAAGGGCACCAAACAGCCCACCTTACTATTTATAATTTCAGGTAGTGCGCCCATTTCAAAACCAGCAATGGGCGTTCCGCAAGCCATGGCTTCTACCACTACTAATCCAAATGGCTCTTGCCAAACAGGGGTTACCAAACAAACTTTTGCCTTGCCAATTAAAGCGTTTAATTCGTTATGACCTAATAGGCCAAGCATTTGTACATGATCGTTTAATAAAGGCTCAATTTTATTTAAATAATAACTTTTGTCGCCAATACCGCCGGCAATCTTTAATGGGATGTTGGCAATTTTTGCCGCCTTAATAGCATATTCTAAACCCTTATCGGGGTGGATCCTGCCAAACCAAACTACATAATCTTCTTGCAACGTGTCACCATAAAATATCCATCTACTTAAATCAATTCCATTATACACAACACCACATTCTTGTAAAGCATTTTTCCACGAGTTGGCGTTTGTATTAGATACCGTATAATAGTTATTGCAGGGTTGTTTTTGTTCTGCCCTGATAGCCAGGTTCAGTTCATAAAATGGGGGAGTGTGCAAAACAGTTACCATAGGTGTTTGTATCATATTTGCCATGGTAATAGGTATGTAATGCAGACTATTATTAAAAACAATATCAAAATTATAATCATCCATGGTAAGCATCAACCTGTAATAGGCATGGTGTTCGGCAACATATTCCGACGACATGTCTTTTACTTTTTGTCGTGCCCCGGTTTTGTTGTCGTAATGTTTATCTGATAGTATGGATATTAGCGGTAAATTTTCATCCGAAGATTCGCTGGCAAACAAAATAACGTCATGTCCCCTTTGCTGTAATCGCCGCGTAATTTCAAATGTAAATACCTCTAGCCCCCCTGCAAACGGTTGTTTAACCGGGTGTTTTAGATGGGCAATAATTCCGATTTTCATTGTAGATGCTTTGACGAAGAAAAACGCGTTATTTTCATTCGAGTCGATTGTTAAAATAGATGAAGAGAACTGTCCATCTACCAGGAAAATTTTAATTGATTAATTGGTACCATAATTATCACCTTCAACTTATAGTTAATTTTCTGTAGCGCACCAGATACTTCGTAGCGAAACCACATTTGAAAAATTTACTGATGTTTGGTATCTATACAAAAAATCATACCCTTAAATGCCATCGGGGTTGTTTGTTATCATTTTTACTCCGGTGGTGTTTTCACCTGCTTACTTCTTCTGTATATTTTTTGACGCTGCCGGGCCGCAACTGGTATTTAATCTTATTTATCGTAAGTGTAAAATTCGGCAAGAGCGTTTTTCACTTAGCCTGGCGCAGCAATGCGCCGACTTGGGTAACGAGGTTAAGGTTGAGGGTTAGGTGGAGGTGTAGGGTGAGGGTGAAGGAGAGGTGAAGGTTGAGGTTGAGGGCGAGCGAGAGGTTTAGGTGAAGGTTGATGTTGAGGGCTAGGGCGAGGTTTAGGGTGAGGTTCAGGTTTAGGGTGAGGTTTAGGTAAAGTTTGAGGTTAATGTTAAGGTTATAGTAAAGAAAAAAAATCGTCTGGGGCGCAGCAGGGGGTTTTACGTGAGGCAAAACAACGGCTTTTTAAACTCCACCGGCTAAAACCGATGATAGGCGTTTTTGTAAAGTTTGCAGTTGTTATACCAGATACAATTGGGGAAAGGCCCGCCCGAACTTTTAACCGATGGCATATCGCTGCGGTTACTTACGAATTACTGCCCGGTTTGTGGCGAATACTTTTGCTGTTTGCTGTTGTGTTAAACAGTGGCTGCCGGAGTTTGGATAGAACTTTGAATGAGTTGTTAGGTCTACAGTCGGCTGGTAATTTAACATATCACCTCTAACTAATACTTTGGCAATTTGTTGCCCTGTTTCTTACCTGCCTTGTCTGTTGTCTTGCCGTTGCTGCTAATTGTAAACATCATTTGTGTGTTCACTTTGTGGCTGGCGTTTTAAATACTATATATCATTATGTCTATAATCTCCTGACGTAGGAAATTTTCATTAATACTTGATAAAAAGTCAGGAATTTCTTCGTTAAAGTTTTGCTCAATCAAAACTACTTTTATATTTTCCTAAGCAACCAACATTTGATTATCTGAATTTTCAATATCTAAAAATTTTAAATTCTCTGGTAAATCCATTTTAATTGTAGTATCAATTCCTTCCAAATTTATTTGACTTTTATAATACGCTAAATATAAGTGTGCTAGTCTAATTTTTAATAGATCATCAAATTTTTGAAAACGATCTAACACACTAATTGCAGTAAATAATTTGTAATTATTGTTTTGCTTATGGATATACTCATTGTGCCACCCTACGTTTAAATTTCCTTGTATGTAGTGGCAAATAAATTCATACTCAAATCCTATAGTTTCTCTTTTTTCAAATTTGTCTTCTCTATTTGTAGCTTCAATGGTCTTCTTTATTGAATTTTCGAGGTCTTGTTTAAGAAGATCAAAATTATCTATTTTTACATTTAAGTCTGGATACCTGTCTCTTGCTTTTTTAATCCAATCTCTAAATAAAGGAAAGATTTTTTGTAAATATTTTTCTTTTTTTTCCATATTATTTACTTCAAATTATGAGTATACTTATCAGGTAAATAGCGAACTGCTGCTGCGCCGCCGTGGCGGACGTCGTGCCGGCTTTCAACTGTATTTCTGCTTAACCAACCTATTAATCGCTTTGTGAAAATCCGAACACCCGAAGTTGCGATATAGTAGCGGGGCGTTTTCGATATTTGTTTTTTCTGTTTTAGTAATTGGGCTATTGAAATTGCAAACCCTCTGCCTCAAAAAGAGATTTCAAAAGATTGTCTGCAGTGAAAAACACATCTGCTCGTTGTGATAAAGCTATTGCAGTTGAAAGCTGAATACTATCTAATGTTCTTAAACCTTCAACTCCTTATTTGGAAGTTAAAATTTTGGCCCGCTCAACGATAATACTGTCAATTGCAATAAAGGAATATTTTGCAAAGTCTATTTCAAATAATGCTAAGGTTGTTTTGGCTTCTTTTTCAGAAATCTCTTTTGTCCGAACTTTCTACCAAATAGTAGAGTTAAATGCTGTTTTTGCGATTTCCGACAAATAAATAATCGTAATCCTGGAGGTCGAAAATATTTTTTAAAGTTCTACCGTTCCTGTTTCTTGATGATACAGTTTAAACAAAGAAGATGTGTCTAAAAATATTTTTATAATTCGGTTCTTCTTTCTTCTATAACCTCATCACTGAAAGAGCCCATATAATTTTGCAGAGTCTTCTATCTTTCTGAAAATAAAATGTCAGATAGTGAAAGGCCTTTTTCTGACTGGCTTTGTACTTCTTCTAAAAATGTTACGATTACTTTTACAGGACCATCGGAAGAATATTCCTTGTCAAGTTTTACTTAACCATTTTGATATGTCCCTACCACTGCAATCATAACGTTCTATTTAATTTCTATTTCAAGGTTACCATAAACGCTCAACCTAATCAACTCAACGGTGCTTTCACCTTATCACCTCCGGTTTCTGCGCTTATTACTCCCTGTACAAATGTCATGTAGAAAAGCTATAGTTGCTAATAACCACTAAATTAATTAACGGCAACCCAAACCGCTGCCGTCAACTTTGATCCAGCCGTAGATTTTAGCGAATGCCTTGTGGGTCATAATCCAAGTCGAAGAAATATGGAAGTAAATCATTGCCCATGATCACCTTGGGGTTCAATAGGCATGTCAACCTTTTTATTCTTCCATATTATCACAAAAAAGGGGAGTGTGTTACTGCTAATATTTACCAGGCCATGAAAGTCCCACGGGTTAGCATACAGCAAATCACCTGGTTTTGCTTCCTCATTTTTTCCGTTTACTGACCAAATGCCACTTCCCCTGGCGATAATAAAAAATTCTTCTTCTCCATGCCTGTGGGCCGGATGCAGAGATTTGCCGGGTAAAACATATTGCAGACAAAACCATGTGATAAAAATGCAATGCTGTTTGCAATTAATGCCTGATTCTTTATTTCCAAACCTTTTCTATTTTAGCTTCAAAAGGAATGATATAATCGGCTGCCCTGACAAAGCTTTTTGGCCGGGTACCAAAAATATTTTGAAATACGAAAGGTGCGTGTTTACTTACAAGCCGCGCAGGTGTAGTTGATACAGCTCGTGTTACTCCTGGAAACTTCCATTTACAAGCGTAACAATGCTTTTTGCGGGAAGAATGATATCAGCTTTGCTAACCTTTGTATCTCTTTTTTTACATTCATCCAGGGAAGTAGAAAGATAATAATCAAACTCGTTAGGTATTGCAGCACCGGTAAGGTTTGCCTTCACGGGCTTTTCAGAAGAATTGATAAGAACAATAACAAAATTGCCGAGGCCGGTATGTTCAAAAGCAGACCCCATTACGCCATCGGATGAATTGAAGGTGAGTTTAACACGCCTTGCGCCAGGCCGTATAAACCGGTAAAAATGTTTGGAAGCAAAATATTTTTTACCCCTGGTGGTGCCCTGCATCAAATTATATTCTCCTATGCCCGCCAGCTCACTTCCCTGCCACCAAACCCAGGCCGATGCATTGCCATAAATTAATGCGGATTGTATATCGATGGCCAGGTCGAAGGCGCCGGGTTTATTACCGGTCTTTAGCCAATTCTCCCCATAGCCGGATGTTTCTGTCATCCACACCGGTTTGCCAGATGGCTTGGTGTATTCTGTTTGGATCACATTCCAGAGCGTAGTTAATTTTGAACTGGCCGTAGGGCTGATACCTTCAAGGTACCCGTGGTAGGCCCATATGTCCAGATTATTCAATGCATCAGGGGTTTTCATTAAGTCTGCGCTATAAAAATATTGCCTGTCCTTTTCAGCCTCTATCTCCAGCATGTTTTCGGCACCAAATATTTTTACAGCAGGAAAGCGGGCTTTTACCACGGGAACAACATTTTTAAGCATTTCGCTGTAGCGGGCGGGCCTGTAAAAGTTTGAATTAAATGACTGTTTAAACAGGGGCTCGTTTTGAGGACTGATGGCGTAAATAGTTGCCCCCACATCTTTATACTGCTGTATTCCATCGGCCAGGAAATTTCCAAAGGCAGCGTATTGCGCCGGGTCGAGGGTGCCCGCAGCATTGCCGGTACCTTTTGTGCCACCGGTATTTGGTGTGCCCGAAAGGGGTTCGCCGTTTGCATCCATCGCCACTTTCATGGAGGCAGGAGGAGACCATACCGTAAAAATGAACTTAAGGGGAACTTTATACTGTGCGGCTATTTTTACCAGTCCTTCTACTACCGGTTTGTGCTTGTTCCAGTCAGCATCCTGTGGTACTGTGGGTGTAGCTGGCGGATGTAACTCGTCGCGCCAAATGGTAACGCCAAGGTCGGTGAGCGCTGTTGTGGCCCATGCATCGCTGTACATATTGCTTGCATTACCCCACCAAACATCCTGTGCACCAAAAAAGCCAAATCCATCTATTTGTTGAAACTTATCTGCCCGTGTAATATCAATGGTAGTATTGACTTCTGTAGTTGGCACGGTGGTAATAGGCGTAGTTGTTGGTGTAATTTTTTTCTTACACGCCAACTGGATACACACCGTTAAAAAAATAAGTAAAATTAATTTGTACTTCATAGCTGATGGTTCGTTTGTGGCAATTTACAACAGGAGGGCAGCTTAAGTATCCTGACCCATCCTTATGTGTTGCAATACTTAATTAATTTAAATGATGGGCACTTTATGAAACGCCCGGGTTGATGGAGGGTATTTTTAGCAGCGCTGCCATGAAGGATGTTGCTGCCGCCTAAATCCCGGTTTACCTGTAATCAGTATGCGGTTTGTTTATTACAATCTACCCTATCGGTGCTGGAAGCCAAAACTTTCGTCAACAACCAGCCGTTCGAAACGTCATCGGTCAGTTTTCCGCCAAGGCGAATCTGCTCTCATACACTGACCTCACACCTATTTGATGTCTTTTTTTCATCCATCAGCACCATAACTTTTAATTATAGTCCACCCGCCTGCCCGATCTGATCTTTCCCGTCCGACCGGGTCATCCGGGCGGGCGGGGACCTGGTGGGACGGGCGCCATAAAGTGGTTTATCTACTATCCCCGCAGGGCATAAATGAGGGGCCAAGCCTCATCTTTTATACAGCATTGAAAAAGAACTTCCATTCTTCTCATTCCTGACACACTCCAGCCCTGCTTTTGCAAATACTTTTGTTATGGGCAGTGCTTCAATTCTCCTTAATTATAGAAGCTGGTAGTATAATAGGGTTACTATTCATCTTACCTTTTGTCCTAATCTCAAATTTGTAAATCTTCTTGCTAATTTGTTCTGGTGGATAAGCCAGGTAAATTTCAGCTATCGAATTTATTGTGTCCTTACCGGCAAAAATTGAAATAGTCACTTAATAACGGTCGAACATATCATTAGGGTCATGTACATTCAACTAATTTTTTATTGAAGAAAGTGAGTAATGTTTAATCAACTCCGATGCTTTTTTTACTTCATGCTGTCGTAACTCAACATTTGATATTTTAGGTATGGATGTTGAATGGTAAGTCATTTTGAATATACCTTTCTCGTCATTGTCTTTTAAGAGCCGAACGAATTTATCTACTTCTGCTTGCATTCTTTTTATATCACTACTTTGTCCTGAAAATGAAGTAAAAAGAGTAAGTAGTGTCGTAAAACAAATTACTACGATTGGATTGAAAAAAACTATCATAAAATTAGAAATCGCATTGCACACAACGACGATAGCTTGGCGTTGTGGCGGTATTTTGTGTGCCGTAGGCCGACAATTAAAGCCGATTAACCCGAACCACTGCTGTCAACTTTGATTAAGGGGTAGATTTTTGCGAATGCATTGTGGGTCATAATCCAGGACGAAGAAATATTGAGGTCAATTAATTCCCATGATCACCTTTGGGTTCAATGGGCATGTCAACCTTTCTATTCTTCCATTTTATGACAAAAAAGGTGAGTGTGTCACTGCTGGTATTTACAAGGCCATGAAAGTCCCACGGGTTAGCATACAGCAAATCACCTGGTTTTGCGTCCTCATTTTTTCCGTTTATTGACCAAATGCCACTTCCCCTGGTGATAACAAGAAATTCTTCTTCTCCATGCCTATGGGCCGGATGCACAGATTTGCCGGGTAAAACGTCTGTTAATGCGGTAAACATTCTTTCGGTACCGTAGGTTTCATTTTTTTCAGAAGTGTAAATATCCATTTCACCCCAATCTTTAATAATGGCTCTAGCATCTGCTCGTCTAAAAATTTGCGTTTTCATATGTTGGTCAGTTTTTTGCCCGGTAAAAAAACCAAACAGAAAAACTGAAACGAGCACAAGCAAGGAAAGAAATGATTTGATTGCGATTTTTTGTTTCATAATATAGAACGATAGATGTGGTAAAATGATTTAATTGCGATTTTTTGTTTCATGATGTAGAACGATAGATGTTTTAAAATGCTCGACAGGCACCATTGATGTGTTTTAGGCCTTTTATATCTTTTTCTATCCGAACACCCTAACTGGCTTCGGTCAACGAACAATAATCAAAAGCCCCGTTCCCGTTTCGCATCGGGGCTTTTTTTCGGGGGCTTTCGGGTATTGTTGTTAATGTTTTAGGGGTAGTACTTATCTAATTTTTGCTTCAACTCTTCCTTCACTAATATAAGAACTGTCTCCGGTAATATAAGAAATGCCACCTTTATTTGTATAAGCATAACCGAAAAATCTGAAAGATGCAATTCCTGTAGAGTAATTAAATGTGTCTAAAACGGCATTCATTGTCAATGGCGTAGCGTTTGTGCCACCTGCAACTGCAAGTATAAAATTGTTAGGTGCATACAAAAGAAAATTAGAATAGGATGCTGTAACATTTACTCTGTCGGCTTCAAATGTCTGTGGTGGAAACCGTCCTGTAACTACAAATTGTGTGTCTCGTGTGTAGTCTTGAAAACCACGAAACGTCACTATGTATCCGCTATCTAGGTTAGCATAATAAACCTGTCCACAAATATTAGATTTATAATTGCTAAAGCCCCAACTATTTAAAGTGTATAATTGAGTTGTGTTGCAAGTTGAGCAAAAAGGGAATTTGATTGTGCTATCAATTTTTGTTGTGTCTCTTACTATGACTGTATCTTTTAGGGGAATTGTGTCTTTTACGAAGCAGCCTTCGCAACTGTATTCTTTACTACAACTTGAAAATGTTGAAAAATATATTGTTAAGATAATGACTGAAGGGGCGTATAGTATTCGTGCGTTTTTCATAAAGGTTGTTTCGTCGGTTATATTACCGCTAAGGTTGAGTATTGCTGTAGGTGTGGTATTGATTGAATGTCAAGCCCGGAACAAATGATGATTGAAAAATTCTTGATGATGATAACAACAAAAAGCTAAATAGTAAATGTCCAGCCCCGAACCAAAGTACAACATAATTACAAATGCCGAAGATAACAAGGTCAAGCCCGTATTTTGCCAACCCTTTTGTTAGCAGATACCCTTATTACGAAACGAATATTTATTTTTTGAATAGCTGTTTAAACTCGTTTGCTTCAAAAAAAAGTTGCATTTCAGACATTCCCTTATTCGTGTTTTCGGTATTAAATAATTTTAAAGCTTTCGCATTTTTTAAAGCGCCTGCTAGATTTGGTTTTAGTCGTAAGTAAATGTCATTGTCTTGCTTTGTATAATACTTTTGGGTCTTTTCGTAGTCCTTTAGATGCTTTTTTAATTGCTTTTCAGCACCTTCGCAAGTGTCAAAATATTTTGAAGTTGCTTCGAAATGAAGCAATAACCAAAATTCAAGGCAAGGGTTATTTACAATTAGTACAATGTTTTTGTGTTTCTCGGAAATCGTCTTTTTATACTCTAAAAATAATTGAAATGCTGTCTTACTTCCGGCTTTTGCACTTTTAGTTTCACTTGCAATTACATCAAAATCAATTATCCAAAATACCTTTGTGTTTTCTTCTGAAAGTTCAATTACATTTTCATATTGTTTGGATAATCTTTTTCTCTGTGGGATTTTAGGCTCAATATTTACAACAATTGACCTTTCATTCCTTTTTAGCATTTGTAAATACCAAACCTCACAATCGCCATCTACGACAACGGCAAAGGTTGGTTTACTTTTTAAAGGAATAGCTCTAATTTTTCTCATCGCTAATGTCAATATAGTAATCACCTAAATTAGGTGTGCCTCCTAATTTACCAGTTTTATATGCGTTAAAAATGTTACTTGTATCTCTGACAACCGAACTATCAAAATCAGACAAACAATATAACTCGGTCGCACTAGTTTCAGATTTGTCTGTAAACCAAATGGCATCATTTCTGAAAATGTCTTTATTGGTTAATATTTCTCGATTGTGAGTGGTTGCAATAATTTGAGATTTTTTAGAATTTATTAAAAAGGATAACAGAAAATGGATATACAATTCCGGATGCAATGATGCTTCTAATTCATCTATAGGGAAAGCCATGGAGTTTTTGATTAATAAACTCAATAGTCCAGCAAAACCATAAAATCTTCTAGTACCCTGTGACTCCATTTCTATTGGTAATGAATACCTAAATTGATTAATGGTATGCTCAAATTCAATGTTAACCGATGTTATTTTTCCTTTTTCTTCTAAATTTTTTATCTCACTTGGGGAATCTTTAAGCTGTCTTTTTAAAAAATTAATTAGACCATCAGGTATTTCTTTTTCCTCTTCCTGAATTACTATATCAGAAATATGAAAATCTGCTTTCTTGAGTATGTTTATTACATCTAGCTTAGATAAATCACCTTTATCAATTTTTGATGTCACGAATCCTTCTAATTGTGTTTTTGTGTATATCAATGGACGTAAATAATTTTTAAACCAATCGACTGCTTCTTTAAGTTCTTTGATGTCAACATTGGTTTTTAGAAATCCACCTAATACAGTATTGTTCCAAAGAGTATTAGCTTCTAAATTTTTCTCAATCGTTTTATCCTTTTTTATTTTACTTCCAAATGTAATTTCAGTGAATTGTTTGTTTTTGTCAGTTGTCCGCCTAAATACATTGGCTTTATTGGGATTAAAGAAATTAAGCTCTTCTCTTGTGATAGCATTTTTATTTAACTCTACTTCATAGAAGTATCTAACATCATTTTGGATAAAGTCAATAGAAATAATTGTGTTCTGTTTTGGTGTATCGGAATCGAATAGAAATGGGCTAAATTCAAGATTATCTGTTTTCTTTTCAACAGGTTCTAAAACAAGGTCTCTTAAAAAGTCCATTGCCTTCAAAATTGTTGTCTTACCCGAAGCGTTAGCACCGTATATTAATGCGAGCTTTAGTAGCCTTAATCCTCCGGTGGCATCAATTATATAATGGTCTTCCAAATGGGTTGATTTATCTGCTTCAAAGGAAAGAGTCTGCTTGTCCTTTATTGAGCCAAAATTTTGAACACTAAAGTTTACAATCATTTTAGTTTGTAATTATGTAAATAGGTTGCAAAAATAGTGACAAAAATCGGGATACGGAAACAATTGAGTTGAAATATGTAAATGGATTGCAAAAAATGGAGTGTGAAAATGATTGTTTAGTACTTGTCTGTTGAATGCTGCACGATTGGTCGTAGGTTTCTGCCAACGTAAAGTATTGCCGATGGTGGGGAAATAGAATTCCTTCCGCTGGAACAACCGTTGCCGGATTTTAATTTAAAGATGAAAGTCAAAACAAAAAGCCAAATAGAAAACCTCCAGCCGGAACCAAAGCCAAAGAGCGAACTACAGCCGATTGTTCTTTCGTCCAGCCCCACTTGCAGTAATACTTTTGTTATGCGTTCGCCCTGCTGCTCGCTTTAATCAGCATACTTAATAAACAATTCATCTTCAAAGCCAAATATTGTCAGTGCTTGTTTTATTCTGTCAAACTTGCCTACGCTATCCATGTTCGCTTCAATATAGTATGTGTCATTTAAGTGAACAGCTTGTCTGACATCGTCTTCAACTGGTGTCTTTGTCAAACTAAGTCGTTTGCCGATGTCTGATGTGAAAAAAGTTTCAGGTTGCAAATCAAAAAGTTGCTTAAACACCTCAATATAGAGTTTTGAGACCTGTGTTATTTCAAGTTTTTGATTGAAGAAAATCGCATATTCTAATTTTTTGAACTTCGGGTCTTCCGCATCGAAGATATTTATTTCATCGCTAATAGTTTCTACTTCAATCTGGATATCTGGAATTTCCCAAATTTTTATAAACCTTTCCGCAATTAGGTTCGCTCTGTTTTCTATCTCTTCTTTATCCCATTTCGATTGTTCTTTCAAATCTCTGTTTAGCCAGAGACGGCTAAAAATATAACCCTGTTCTTTACCTTCATAATTCATTTGTCTTTTCTCCAGGAACGGCTTGTTTCCAAGTTTGCCATTATTCCCTGAAAGTGTCAAATTACCAATTGTATTCAGGTAGTTTTCTTTAATCAAATTGTATTCATCCGCACCTAATTCAATTTTCCATTTCGCATCTGGATTTTGGGGGAAGATATGTTCGATAGTTATGTCTGAATTGCCTTCAATAATGACAGGTTCGTTGTTTTGATAGTTTTCAAGCCGTTCAAGTAAATACGTTCTGTTTTTTGGCTTAATATTGTAAACATCCTTCTCTTTTAGTGCATTGATAGTTTCAGTATCTCTTGGGAAGCGCTGAACTCCCGACCTTTGTAATAGAGATTTTTGAATTGAAAATAAATAATTTTTTGGCTCAACCTTGTCATACAAATTCATGAATATTTTATTCAGTGCATTTGTTGGTAAGGCTAAAACAAAACGCCTAAATGTGAATGATTGAACAAGAGAAAGTATTGAAATAAATTCTTTTTTTTCAATGATGCTGTTTGAATAGTCTTCATAAACTTTCATTAAGAATGGAAAGGCTACATTTATTTCAAGTCTGTTTATATATTCAAGCTGTGTTCTGATTTCTCTGTCTGCTTCGTTTTTCGGATTTGTAAGCTTGTTGTAGTATTTAACGAGTGATTTCAATTCCCATAAAACAGTTTCCAATTCATCTATCGTGGAGGTGGGATACTTTTCTTTAAATTTTGCGTAAACGTCTCCTTTGTTTGGGATTTCTTTATTTTTTAGCGTCAAGTAATCCCGAATGAATTCCGAAACACGGGTTTTATTTAACGTCTCATCTTTTGCATTCCCCTCAATAACTTCCCAATAGCTTTTATAAATTTTGTCTTGATTTGTCCTCGAAAGCCCCATTAAAATATAGTTCCGTATTAAGTCTGCTTGTGATAGTTCAAGACCAGTGGAATTGAGGCTTTCAAAAATCCTTTGTGGATTATCTTTTTGTCGGTCTAAAGCAATGTCAACGAAGATTAACTTAGAAAGCCCTCTTTGGATTGTTTCAAAGTTAACAGCATTTATTACTAATTTGAAGTAGTTGAAATTCTCGATAATTTTTGAATATCCTTTGAACTCTTCGGTATCGGTCGAATTTAGAATGTGTCTTAAAGCATCTTTATTATTTTCTGTGGGTTTGAGTTTTAGCTTTTCTGCTTCTGGTGCAAACTCGTTAATTAAATATGTTTTGTGAATTCTGTTTACCAGCATCTGATTGTCGAGTTCCTTTGCAAGTCTATAAAGAGCAATATAAATCAAAGTTATTGTTGTTAGTCTTTGTTGGCCGTCGATAATAGTCAGTTCTGTTAGACCTGATGCAGTGTAAACGTCATCGTGAACGTAAACTATGCTTCCAATAAAGTGAGCATTTGTCTTGTCATTTTTGCCTGTTTCAATGATGTCGTGTAAAAGCTGCCTGCATTGAAATAGTGTCCAGTCGTAATTTCTTTGATAAACAGGAATAGCAAATGTGGTCTCATTTGTCGCTAAGAATTTGTCTACTTTAGTTTCGTTTGCTTTCATATTTTTTATTGCCTGTTATTTTTATTAGGGACGCCAATAGGGTGACGCATAACGTTGAGTATTTGCGATGGCAGGGACTTCCGAGTTCCGTCCGCCGAGACAAATGCTGATTAAAAAACTAATGTACATAATATATTGAAAAGCCAAATAGATATCGTCCAGCGTGAACCGAAGTAAAATAGCGAACCGAAGCCGAAGCTACCGGGTAGCTAAGAGCATTGCTGCTCTTTCGCCCCCTAAGAACCGGACATGATAGTTTCCCATCATCCGGCTCAAGCCCGTTTTAAGCCACCGTTTATATTGGTGGCCGGTTTCACATATGCATGTGTTGCCTTCGCAATTCTCAACTGAAGCTTTTTGACGATCGTGCGATGATTGTCCGCCGACCTGAGGGCCGCATTCACAAGCTTTTATTTACCGTTTCCGGATTTTTGAGCGTTGTAATCATTTGCTTGCCATCCAAATTTAAAGTTCCTCAATTTTACTTGCGCTAAACAGACCCTGGGCACGTTAGCCGGTTTTCACCGTAGAGTTATGTTTCAACCCCTATGGCAGCCATTACAGCTACCCATTCGCTTTTTGCCCGTTCTTACTCCCGCCCTTCCATCAGCTTCCTTTGCAGGCCGCCTGCCCTGTTTTAGCAGGGCGGAATACGGGGTTCCCCTGTTGCCTTTATCAGACACGAATGGGTTAGTGCCGAACTATTCACCGAACATGTTGTGTATCCACGTAAATTGAGTTGCAACCAGTTTAACCAATGTCGTTGCCATTTTGGCTAAAGCTTGTCAAACTCCTAAGCTCCTTGCAGGTGACGGTGATTCGAGCGTTCGTCCAATTACTTTGCACATACCATCCAGCTTAGCCCTACACCAATTGAGTTTATTGGTTCTTTCAACAACCTCACGGTTTTCGAAAGCCAGTCTTTCAACTGCTCGGTACATTGTTCCGGTTGCTTATTACAGCCTAATTACTTAGGCCGCAATACCGGTAAGCTACTACCCGTGGAAGGGCAGGTTTTTCTTACAGCTACCCGTATAAAACAATCCAATCAAGACCTTTGCAGGTCGCAATATAACGTCCTGCCCGGTACTGCAGCTTGGTTTTGTTTATGAATTTTAAGTTAAGAACTTTTTGTCTGGCTTTATTCGTCAAGCCGAAACTGCTGCTCATAGCGAACTGAAGCCGAATGCTCCAGCGTCTAGCCCCACTTGCAGTAATACTTTTGTTAGCTGCAGAATTGGTCAATTAAACGTCTTAAAAAATTCATGGTCAATTTCGTAAACAGTTACTGGTTTTAGTCCAAGATGGTGCTTCTCAAATAATTCTACTAATCTGTCACCGTCTATAAGTTCAATAGGTGTTACGCCATCTCTACTAGCTTCACCCTTTGCATCTTTAGTAAATCGACCTGTTGTAATTATAAGTCCTTTTTCTCCTCGTCCTTGCATAGCGCCTCTAAAATCTCTTACGTGATGCGGTGATACTGTTTCCTTATATCTTTTACATTGAAACACTATATTTAGACTAACTACATCATTCAGTTTTACAATCCCCTTGCCGTCAATTCCTTGGTCACCCGAGCCTCCCGTAATGGTTATGTCGTTAATACCAATTTCTATCAATAGCCGTTTACATAATTTCTCAAAGCCACTGTAAGGCAAGTTCTGTATTAGAGTTAACAGACCAATTGAGTGTTCTTCGTCTTCAGTTGTTGTGTTCTCGAATTTTAATTCTGGCTGCTTAGGGGTTGCAGTTGGTGTTTTCTTTACACTTTCCTGAACACCTTTGAATAGTGAATAAACATCCTCATCAGTAAGGTTCTTTTCTAACCCTTCGTTTGTTAGTCTCCATGTTCCTCTTTGAGAATTATCAATTAAGCCTGCTTTGAAAAGATAAAACCTAGACCATTGTATTTAGTTTCTAATTCGAGATTGTCCATTGGATGTTGCCTCCTCCAGTTCTTGTTCCGTTATGCCAAGTTTATCGATTACTTGTTCTATAACGTCAGTTGAATTACCTGCACCTCCATTCGCTTGAAGAGTTGTCAATACAGGGTTTAAATATTTAAGAAACTCTGGTCCTTTCATGGTGTCATTTTGCAGCGAACTTGTAAACTTACACAACTGTAAGCAAGTTAAAATGTATCGGTTCCATTGATAATCAATCGTCTCCAAGCGTACATTTTTAAACTTACAGTTGCGCAAGTTTATTTTTCTTCTTACTTTTTTATGCACCAATTGTTACGCTAAAACTCCAAGATACGCTACAGAATCAAAAATGCAAATACCATCAAAAGTAAATTTTTCATCTATAATCCCTTTTGTAGCTGGCCCAACTCAACTAACCCAGTAGCCCAAAAGTTATCATAAGTCACAATCAATGCTTCTGTACATCCATTCGTTTTAGCCTTGTTGTTGTTGGTTTTACTAACATCCACCAGGCAGAACATTCTTTGCAGATATTCCCTGCGATAGAACATCTCTTATCCAAAACAGAAAAGCCAGTTGTAAAGTCATTTCTTCTGTGCGCCGCAAAAAACATCCTACATTTTGTAAAGTCATCTTATCTGTGCGCCGCCCAAAAATCCTTTACATTTTCGCGTTTGCGTTTTACAACGTAGCGATGGGTATCATTTAATAATGTTCGCTTGCCCTTGTCCCAGCCAACATCTTATCAAATTAAAACGCCTGCTGATACAGCAGTTTAAAATCATCTCGGCTAACTGGTTTTGGGTTGTTGGGATGTGCAAAATCGGCGATGGCTAAATCGGCCAGCGTATCAATATCTTCTTTTTTAACCCCAATGTTTTGCAGTTTGTGTGGTATGTTAATAGCACTGTTTAGTTCAAAAATATATTGCACTACCGCCTCGCCGGTTTCGTTGGCAAGCTGTAAAACCCGTGCTATCTGCCTGAATTTTTCTTCACACCCCTGTATATTAAACTGCATTCCGTAGGGCAGGTTTACCGCGTTGGCCAGGCCGTGGTGTGTGTCGTATAAGCTACTTAGCGAGTGCGCCATCGAGTGCACAACGCCCAACCCTTTTTGAAACGCCACGGCACCCATTATGGAGGCCATCAGCAAGTTGCTGCGTGCCTCAATATTGCCGGGCTCAGCCACGGCAGTACGCAGCGACCTGTCTATAAGGCGTATGCCTTCCAAAGCAATGCCTTCGCACATGGGGTGCGGCATTTTAGCCAAGTAGGCTTCAAGGTTATGGGTAAGTGCATCCATGCCGGTAGCGGCAGTAACGGCTGGTGGAACGTCAAGGGTTAACAGGGGGTCGGCAAATACAATCTGCGCCAGTAGTTTGGGCGAAAACAATATTTTTTTCTGGTGGGTTTCATCGTCGCTTATAATTGCGCTGCGGCCTACTTCGCTGCCGGTACCTGCCGTAGTAGGTATAGTAATAAAGTGCGGCACATCGTTCGTCACAAAAATATCGCCGCCAACCAGGTCGTCATACGTAAAAAGGTCGTCGCGGTGGTTAATGCGCAGCGCAATTGCCCTTGCCACATCCAAAGGTGCGCCGCCGCCAATACCTACAATGCAGTCGCATTTTGCCTGGTCGTACACATCCGTTCCTTTATACACATCGCTCTTAACCGGGTTTTTGTGAATGTTGCTAAACACATGTGCTCTAAGCTGTTTTCGTTCAAGGCCATTCATCAATTGGGTAAAAAATGGCAACAAAGCAATAGTGGCATCGGTTACCACCAGCGGCGCAGTCAAATTATTTTTTAAAAGATAGTCGCCCAGTTCGTTGCTGGCCCCGGCGCCAAACCGTATAGTGGTGGGAAAATTAAATTGGTATACTGGTAAAATGGCCATGTATTGTTTTGTTATGTTGGTGTGTTATTTTATTTGCCCCGGTTGCTCCACATCTTTATAAAAAAACAGGTGGTAATTACAAGTGTTGGCCTGCCTTAAATGATCTCAAAATACCGTTGCCTTTCCCAATTGGTAACAGCCTTCAGGTGTTGCTTCCATTCCCACTCGCGGGTTTGTACAAAGTGTTGTACAAAACCGGCACCCAATATTTCGGTTGCAACGGCCGACTGCTTCATTGCCTGTATTGCTTCGTGTAATGTTGCGGGTAGTATGCCATGTTGCTTATCGGCATACCCATTGCCTGCGGTGGGCGGCTGGTGTAGCGGTAGTTTGTTTTTTATACCATACAGCCCCGATGCCAGTGCCGCTGCCATGGCCAGGTAGGGGTTTACATCGGCACCAATTACACGTGTTTCCAACCTGCACGAGGTGTTGCTTGCTGGCAATGCCCTTAACGCCACCGTTCGGTTGTCAATGCCCCAGGTAAGGGTAGTGGGGGCCCATGCACCTTCTACCAGCCTTTTGTAACTGTTTATGGTGGGGGCAAACATGGGTAAAATATGTGGCAGACAATGCAACTGACCCGCTATATACTGTTTCATTACATCGCTGAGGTGGTCGTTGGCCGTTTGGCTGTAAAAAACATTGTTGCCCTGTTGGTTCCACAGGCTTTGGTGTACATGCCCGCCACAGCCCGGCAATTGCTCGTTTACCTTGGCCATAAAGGTGGCCATAATGCCGTGTTGGTAGGCAATTTCCTTCACCGCGGTTTTAAACAAAACCGCCCGGTCGGCCGCCGTAATAATATCGGCGTATTCAATGGCAGCCTCGTAGGTGCCGGGCCCGGTTTCGGTATGCAGCCCTTCCAGCGGTACATCAAAATCTTTTAATAATTGAAAAAGATCGGCAAAAAAATGATTTTGCAGCGTGCTGCGTAATATGCTATAGCCAAACATACCGGGCGTTAGCGGCGTTAGGTCGTGGTAATTTTTTTGTTGAATGGATTGCGGCGTTTCGGCAAAATTGTACCATTCAAACTCCTGCGCAAACATGGGTTTCAATCCCAGCGCAGTAGCATCGCCCAGCACTTTTTTTAATAGCTGTCGGGGGCACACATGTCCATGGTTATTGCCGCTGCTTATTTCTCCTAAAAAAAAGGGCGTATCATTTTCCCATGGTATTTTTCTAAAGGTAGCCAGGTCAATAGTAACAGGCGCATCAGGGTAGCCACTATGCCAGCCGGTGTAGCTGTTATTGACGTAGGCCACATCGGCCATATCCCAACCAAAAATTACGTTGCAAAAACTGGTATCGCCCTCTATGGCTCCTAAAAATTTGTTGGTACTTATGTATTTGCCGCGAAGTACCCCGTCAATGTCGGTAAAGGCTATTTTTACTTTTCCGCCAGTATGGTCCTTTACATATTGTATAACCTGTTGGTGTGTCATTGAAGGCTGTTTGATGGGCATAAGGTACAAAGGAAAGCTGATTTAGTATTACGGATACAGCAAAGCTATTCCTGCTGCTTTTTTACCACTTTAAACAGTATAAAACAAACAGCCATCAGCAAAAAATACAGTAGCGCCAGGCGTGCATTAAAAATGGTCATTGCGGTAATGGATACCACCGCAATCACCAACGCAATAATGGGAAAGGCCGGGTAGGCGGGCACTTTGAATGGCCGGTGCAGCCCGGGCTCCTTTTTTCGTAATTGCAAAAGGGCTATCATACTAATAATATATAAGGTTAGCGCACCAAATACCGAAAGGGTAATAATTTCGGCGGTTTTACCGGTAAGCAATGCAACAATGCCTATGCCCATATTTACCAACAGCGCAGTGGCAGGTGTTTTATAGGTTGGGTGTATTTTGCCTAGTACAGCGGGTGCAAATTTTACCCTCCCAAACTCAAAGCTCGATCGGCCGGCCGCCAGTATAATACCATGAAAGCTGGCTACCAAGCCAAACAGCCCAACAGTAATAAGCAAATGGTACAACAGGTTGTTTTCGCCCACAATTTTTGCAAGTGCCAGCGGCAGGGGAGAGTCCGACGACGATCCATCGGCTCTAAACACCACCGCTTCCCAACCCGCCACGCCTACCGATGCCGTAAACGTAAGCAGGCATAAAACCACCAGTGTAAGCAACGCCGAGCCAAAACCAAACAAAATGGTACGCTGCGGATTAATGGCTTCTTCGGCCACGTTGGCTACGCCTTCTATAGCCAAAAAAAACCAAATGGCAAAAGGGATGGCAGCAAAAGCGCCCTGCCAACCATGCGGCAATGCGTTGCGCTGCAGGTTGGCTACCTCAAAGTGTGGCAGGGTAATACCGGCAAACAACAGCAATTCGCCCACGGCTAAAATAGTAATTACCAGCTCAAACATGGCGGCAGCCTTTACACCGTAAATGTTTAGCCCGGTAAACACTACGTAAGCAAAAATGGCAATGGCCAACACCGGTATTTGCGGAAAAAATAAGTTGAAGTATGCCCCAATAGCAAAGGCAATGGCGGGCGGAGCAAAAATAAACTCTATGTTTTGCGCCATGCCTGCAATAAATCCAACATCGTTGCCAAGGCCCCGTTTTGCATAATCAAAAGCGCCACCAGCCTTTGGTATAGCGCAGGCCAGTTCGGTATAGCTAAAAATAAAGGTTACGTACATAACTATAATAAACAGCGTGGCAATGCCCAGGCCTAGTGTTCCACCTTGTTCAAGCCCAAGGTTCCAGCCAAAGTACATGCCCGATATAACGTAACCAACTCCCAGCCCCCAAAGCATTGCAGGGGTAAGGGTGCGCTTAAGCGATTGTTCGGGTCGTGTTGACAAAGGCAGTTGTTTTACTTACCTGTACAATATCGGTAAAAAGTGTTATCCAAATAGGGCAAGGCTATTTTTGTGGCAAATGGTCACAACACCGTTACATGCAGGTAAAGGGTAAATGGCCAATATCGTCCACCATTAATATTTTGCAATATTGTTTGCAATAATTGACAATAGTTTTTTTGATGGTAGTAAAATGGGCTTCTTTTAGCTTCCCCCCCTAATAACAGCTTTTGTAAAAGAATATCCGTTGGTTCGGTACCTGGCAAAGCGTTCCGAAAGTTGGAGCAGAAACTGGCAAATCGGTTTGTTATAGAAGTAAGGATTGCAATCGCATTTGCGTTAACTTATTTTTTTTGGTAACGAGCATTTGTTTTTCAGGCTACATCCTTGCGTCGCACCCTTGTACGGCATCTTTTTATTGCATCTTTTTACTGCATTTTTATCAGCACAATTTCCAGTGTATAAATTTACATGTACGCTGGTAAGTCCTTAATCACTCATTCGTTTTAAACAATTGTCAGGCAAAGGTTTTAGCGTACGTTTTTGACTGTTTAAATTAACGGGTATTTAACTGCTATCGGCAGTACAATTACAAGCCCCTACGGGCTGGGTTTAAAGCCCTGGTAAAAGGAGATAGGCACGTATTTAAATTTGATATAGATAAGAGGCCTTAGTAAAAACCTTTGCCAAGCTGCGCGAAGTAACCGTTACCTATAATGTACCTGCCACCGTGTTGGCCCAAAACCTAAAGTAAATTATTCAGTAAACGCTAAAATAAAAAAGGTAATACGTACAGATACCAGTATGAAACAATGTTAAAACGGTTATTTCTGTCGCAGATGCTGGTAGGTAATACCGGTTAAATAATCATAAAGGTTAATGATTGCCGCTATTTGGCACACTCAATGCTGAATATTAAATCATGTAAAAATGGCTGAATAAAATTACCATCAGTACAATAGTAGGAGCGATGGAATCCTAAATGCAGGCTGCCACAACTAATGAAAAGTGCCATAAAGCCCGGTTCTAAAATATCAGCACCAAATTGCGTGTAGTCATTTATAAGGATAACATAATAGTAACCATCAGCAACCAAAGTTTGCTGTAATTACTAAGGGTACCCGAAAGTGTTAATGACACCACCGTTATAGAAGGTTTCAATGAAACATTCAAAACAAGCAATAAATAAACATTAATATTGCTACGAACGGAACAAATAAACCTACGATACGCTGTTAACTGGCCGCTATCTTTTGCTTACTAAGGTCGGCCGAAAAAACACCCACAATTAACTTGTTAAACTCCTCCTCGGTTATTTTATGCGTTCGGTCTGCAATGTGTTTTCTTACAAGATCCTTTGGAGTGAGCCTTTCAACGTTCATTTGCTGGGCGTTTAAGACGTTTTGGTCCATTTTCATATAATTATTTGTAATGTAAAGAACCGGCAAGGTATTGTGTTTGGTTAAAATTTATTAAAAAATGTTCGCACACGCTGCAAATAACACCATTGCACAAAATATATGAAATGGGGGAATTCATTTGATTTACAAGTACATAAGATTTTTTTGATGAGCGAACTACGCACTTTTTTCGTTAAAATTTAAACAATTTAATTGCTTTAAACGTTCAAAAAAAATAATGTACAATCTTCATATTATTTCTAAACTGTTTTACGGCGCCGGTTGTACTAATAGGTGTAGTTCATAAAATACCATCTTTGTAAAGTTGGTTATCCTACATTGTTTATTGTACGTGCGTTTAAAATGTATTAAAAGGTCAACATTTGCTAATAGAAAGCAATAATATTAACAGTTAATTTTAGATAAAGTAAAATTTATATCCATTGACAGAAGAGTTAGTAGCGGTTAAGCCAACGGCAGATATTGATTTTGCCGGCAAAATAGAAGGCAAGTTTGGGACGGACGCTGATATCCCCGCAAGGTTTTCACTATCGGAAGAGTTACATCAACGTAAATATTTATCTGATGGTCAATTGTTGGACTGGAATGGTCCGGTACATGAAGTGTATTCCCCGGTTTGTATAAAAACGCCGGATGGCTTACAACGTAAATTGATAGGTACCTACCCTGTTTGCGGCGAAAAGGAGGCCATGGAAGCATTAAGGGCTGCAATGGCTGCTTACGATAATGGGCGCGGTAAATGGCCAACTATGAGCGTTGGCGACAGAATACATTGCGTAGAAGAGTTCACTCATAAAATGATTGGGCAAAAGGATATTGTAGTAAAGCTGTTGATGTGGGAGATCGGTAAATCGTATGCTGATTCAATTAAAGAATTTGACCGCACAGTAGAATATATTTATGCCACTATTGATGCGTTGAAGGATATAGACCGTCAATCGTCAAGGTTTGAAATTGAGCAAGGTATTGTTGCGCAGGTGCGGCGTTCGCCTTTAGGTGTGGTGTTGTGTATGGGTCCTTTTAACTACCCACTTAACGAAACCTTTACTACGCTCATCCCGGCAATAATAATGGGCAATACATTGTTGTTTAAGCCTCCCAAACATGGTACTTTATTACATTACCCATTGTTGCAGGCCTTTCAGGAAAGTTTTCCGAGGGGCGTTGTTAATACCATTTATGGCCGCGGCAATACCATTGTACCGGGTTTAATGCAGTCTGGTAATATTAATGTGCTTACCCTTATTGGAAGCAGCAAAGTAGCAAACGAGTTAAAAAAGTTGCATCCTAAAGTAAACAGGTTAAGGGCTATATTAGGCCTTGATGCAAAAAATGCCGCGATTATTTCAAAAAATGCTGATATAAAATTAGCAGTAAGCGAAACGGTATTAGGAGCACTGTCTTTCAACGGCCAAAGATGCACCGCATTAAAAATAATTTTCGTTCATAAGGATATTGCCCGCGAATTTTTGCACCAGCTAAAGGAAGCAGTAGGAAAATTAAAATTTGGTATGCCTTGGGAAGAGGGCGTAATGCTAACTCCACTGCCGGAGCCAAATAAACCTGCTTATTTAAAAGAGTGCATTGATGACGCCATATTTCATGGTGCCGAAATTGTTAACGAAAACGGCGGTACTACTGTGGAGTCATTTGTTTTTCCGGCGGTTATGTACCCGGTAAACGAAAAAATGAAACTGTACCGCGAAGAGCAGTTTGGCCCGGTAATACCCGTGGTGCCATTTGAGTTGCTTGATGAACCGATAGAATATTTGATTGGATCGCCACACGGGCAGCAGGTAAGTATTTTTAGCAACGACAGCGACGAGATAGCCAATTCGATTGACCTTTTGGTGAACCAGGTTAGCCGGGTCAACATAAATTGCCAGTGTCAGCGCGGTCCTGATGTGTTTCCTTTTACAGGAAGAAAAGACAGCGCCGAGGGAACTTTGTCGGTAGTAGATGCCTTAAGGTCATTTTCTATCCGCTCGTTGGTGGCTACTAAATTAAACGATCGTAACAAACACTTGCTGAACCAAATTGTGAACGGACATGAGTCCAATTTCCTCAGCACTAAATTTATTTTCTAAAAACGGTTCTTTTGGTTTTTTAGGTGAGCAGCATGCTTAAGTCGGAATGATTGAGCATGCTGTTTTTTTATGCCTTTTTTTTCCGATGTTTCAGTAGCTTTCTTTAAAGTGTCCACTTGTTAATTTTAAAACGGGGTGTATGAAAATAGGAAATGCTGCCGACCATGGCGGCTACGAATTAAAAGAGGCGTTAAACAACATTTGTCGGCCGGCGGATATTAAATAACCGACTTTGGCGCCTTTGTTTTAAATAGTGCCGACGATTACCCTGATTATGTAATTCCGCTGGCAAGGGCCGTGGCATACATTGAGGTAGAAAAAGCTTTTGCCGTTTGCAGTAGCGGGGTAGGGGCATCGGTAGCTGCCAATAAAATAAAGGGCGTGCGGACAGCCCTCATAAACAACCACTTTTGGCACACCAGGGCGTGGAAGACGGCGACCTGAATATACTTTGCCCCGGCGGCCAAATTACCGGTGCCATGGCCGTCATAGAATTAATTGAGGCCTTTTTAAAAGTAATCTTTACCGGGGCAGAAAGGCATAAATTAAGGTTGCAGAAAGTGACCGAACTTGAATTTTGAATATAGAGGATTTGCAGTTAGCAGTTATTGGTAAAATTTAATAATAGTTACTTGTTTAATAACGTTTATGTTAACGATAATTCATAAAAGTACAACAATCGGTTGTTGGGTTAGCATGTGTCCATTTAGGCCTATAAAGCCGTAATACCACAGCAGCAGGTGAAGACCGCGGATTATTTCAACATCCATTTTAAAAGCCCTGATAAAGTGAAATGACGATTGTCAGTCACAATTGTCTGTTGTAGATATTGGGTTTTACAAAATACGCTGACAGTGTTGTGCAAATGTGATTGCGGCAAGCTAATGTTCGCAACAAAGGGTATTAGTTGTCTAGCCTCTTTGAGGCTTAGTGATCTCTTCTATCGGTATTCCACGGGCTACACCAGGGGCTGAGTTATTTTGGCTCATTAGGCATTTTCGTTTATATATAATAGCATAAAATAATGACTATTCTTTGTTTGGAGTGTAGCTTTTTTGAGATGCATACTGCATACTATACTGTGTTGAGTATTGAACAAATAGTACACGAGTGCAACCTCTATGGTCATAGAGGCAGGCTGCAATAAAAGCTTTATAGTAGTATGATCGTTTGGGCAATAAATGTTTTTCCAAAAAGCCGGGATCCATTTATTTGTTAGTATACTTGCTGCTTATACCACTAACTGATCACCCGTTTACTTTTTTTTATGATACCTGCTAACCGCCTGGTTTTTATTGCATGCATGCTATCGGTATGCGCAGTAGCCTTTGCCAATAAAATTTCAGTACCTACAGCCGCAACGCCCGGTTGGGTTAAGCAGTATACGTTTCAATACAATCAACCCGACCTTCAAAAAAAGGCTGACTTTGGCTACCTGGATATTGCGCTAATACAACAGGTAAATATTGGCAACGAAACGGTGTACGAACGCAGAGTGCGCAAAGTGATTAACGAAGATGGGATTGATAACCTGCCGGGCATATCTGCCGCTTACAATCCCGCATACCAAACATTACAGTTTCACGAAGTGATGATATTGCGCAATGGTAAAAAAATAAATAAACTGGCCGGGGCAACCTTTAATACCTATGCTATTGACGATGATATAAAACTGAAAAAATATGATGCAAGCAAAACATTGTACCTGGAGATGGATGATGTGGAGGTAGGAGATGTGATAGAATATGCCTATAGCATAAAAGGGTTTAATCCCCTGTTTAATCAAAAATATTCGCAAAAATTTCAAATTGGTTTTTCGGAGCCTTTGGCATATCTCTACTACCGGATAATTACCCCAACGGCAAGAAAATTATATGTGGAATATACACAGGTGGAATTAAATGGTGAAGAGATAAATATTGGAAATGAAACGGTGTATGAATGGAGCAGGTCTTATATTGTTGCAGTGGAGATAGACGACTTGTTACCCACCTGGTACGATCCGTACCCGGCTATTATGATTAGCGAGTATAACGACTGGCAAAATATACGAGACTGGGCAACGCAGCTCTTTCCCGCCAATATAACTATCGATGCGCCATTGCACAGTAAGCTATTGCAATGGCAGCAGCAGTTTTCTACACGGGAGCAACGTACCGCTGCCGCCCTCAGGTTTGTACAGGATAGTATTGAATATGTATCGGCCGACTTTTTAATGACCTACAAGGCTGCCACAAACCCCAATAAAGTTTTTGCGCAACGGTATGCCGATAGTAAAGAGAAGGCGTACTTATTGCAAACTATGTTGGGGGCTATGGGCATACCTTCTTCCCCTGTTTTAGTCAATACTGTTGCAAAGCAATCCATTGCTTCCAAAACTCCGTCGCCTAAAATATTTGACCGCGTAGTACTACAGGTAACCATTGGTACCAGTCAATACTATGTTGATCCTTCACTTGACAATCAACGTGGGCCTTTGGCCGCTGTTTCGTTTCCCGATTACCAATCGGGGCTGGTGTTGGGCAACAACCCGGCCGGTATTTCCAGGCTGGAAGCATTAGAACCAGGCAAGGTAATTACCAAAGAGGTTTTTACTATACCGGGTATGGCTACGCCGGTTACGTTAACAGTAAAAACCATTAACACCGGCAGCTTTGCCGATGAGCAGCGCAGCAGTTTTAAAAATACGTCGGCCTTCCAGGTGCAAAAAAATTATAAACAGTTTTATGCTACTTATTTCCCAAAAATTGAGGCCGATACTATTTATTACGAAGATGATGAGGCCACTGGTGCCTTTACCGTGTATGAGCAATATACCATCAACGATTTTTGGACCATGAAGAATGGCATTAAATCGTGTAACATTTACGCCTTTACCATAAACGGATATCTTACCGGTTCAAAACAACGGGTACGAACCATGCCTTTGTCCATTTATTTTCCGGGCAATTTTATCGAAGAAATAGAGGTAAATCTACCCGAAGAATGGTCACTGTCCGACTTTGATAGATCGGCAAAAAGTGCCGCCTTTACCTATACCGCCCAAAGCCGTTTAGCAGGCAGAAAACTTAGCATGGTGTTTACGCTTAATACCGTACGCGACCATGTAATGCCCGAAGAAATGTCGGGTCTCGAAAATGCCTACAACACCATCAATAACGATGGCGGCTGGCAACTTACCTACGACAATCGTTCGGGCAACACCTCGCACCAGTCAACAAACAGTACTACCACCAAACCGGTGGTAAACGGGCAAAAAATATTGGTAAGGCTGGCAGTTTTATTTGCAGTGTTGGTGGCGGTATTTGTTTTTGCAGTGTATAAAAGCCGGCCAAAGCGTAAACAATCTGCAATGGAAGATTATGTTTAAAGCAATAGGGAAAGGTAAATGGTGAGTGGTGAGTGGTTGAAATGAAATGTGAAACGTGAAACGTGAAAGATTGAGAGTTGTCGTTAGTTTTTTGGAATTTAGTGACACGTATAAATAGTCGCCAAAGTCGCCAAAGTCCCACAAAAGTTAGCCAGCACATACTGCCACCCTATAGTAACTGCTTGCCGTTTATAAATACTTATAGCTTGCGGTTTGCAGCTTGCCGGTTATAGCTTGCGGCTTGCAGCTTGCAGCTTGTAGTTGCCACTTTTAGCTTGCCGCTTGTAGCTTGTAGCTTGCCGCTTGCAGCTTGTAGTTGCCACTTTTAGCTTGCCGCTTGTAGCTTGTAGCTTGCCGCTTGCAGCTTGCCGCTTGCAGTTT
>Ga0105047_10002811_pt1 | contig 30889 bp, 32 predicted proteins | sample MAT04_FD_78384 | JGI IMG/M metagenome (GOLD analysis project Ga0105047, IMG submission 78384) | Freshwater microbial communities from Lake Fryxell liftoff mats and glacier meltwater in Antarctica - MAT-04 (megahit assembly) | ecosystem: Environmental > Aquatic > Freshwater > Ice > Liftoff... | reverse complement strand
CTCGCCGACATCACCTGCGACTGCGATGGCAAGATCGACCGTTTCATCGACAAGGAGGACGTTGCGAAAGTCCTTCTGTTGCATGAACTGAAGTCCGATGAACCCTACTACATCGGCATTTTCCTCGTCGGAGCCTACCAGGAAACCCTCGGCGATCTTCACAACCTCCTCGGCGATACCAACGTCGTGGGAGTCCACCTGGAGAACGGCAAACCCGTTTACACCCACGAGGTCGAGGGCGACACCGTGGCCGACGTGCTCTCCTACGTGGAGTTCGATCCCAAGGAGCTGGTTTCGAAATTCCGCAACTTCGCGGAAAAAGCGGTGAACGACGGGCGCATTTCCCCGAAGGAGCGCAAGGAGATCATGGATCTCTACCGCGACGGGCTGGGCGGATACACTTACTTCGAGAGTTGATCAGCGGGGCGGGCGGTTCCAGCGTGCCTTCAGCACGCGGATCAATTTCTGATGCAGCCATGGGGCTGAAGCCCCATGCTGTGGTTGCCAGTCGCCTACAGCGATGATGCAAAACATTTTGACTCCGCAAAACCACATGCTTTCGACCCACTGCTGAAGGCAGCACGGCCCCGCTGCTGAAAGCAGCACGCAACCAAAGCCCGGGGCTTCAGCCCCGGAACCGTTCCGAAAAAACCATCGCGTGCTGAAAGCACGCTGGAACCGCCCGCCCCGATCTGCCAGCTTCCCACCATGCCCCAGTCCTTGCACCAGGTTTACGGCCACATCGTCTTCTCCACAAAAGACCGCCTCCCCCTGATCGATGCGGAAATGGAACCCCGCCTACACGCTTACCTCGCCGGCATCGTCCGCGATCTCGGCGGCGATGCCATCCTCATCAACGGCATGCCCGACCGCCTGCACCTCCTCATCCGCACCAGCAAATCCGTTTCCGACCAGGTTTTCATGAGACAACTGAAAGGCAGTTCCTCGAAATGGATGACCGAGTAGGGCGTGAAATCCTTCGCCTGGCAGAAGGGATACGGATGGTTCGGCGTTTCCGCGAAAGATCTCCCGACCGCCCGCCGATATGTGGAAAACCAGAAGAGCCACCACTCCAGAATCTCCTTTCAGGACGAGTTCCGGAAATTCCTGACCACTTACGGAATTGATTTCGACGAGCGCTATCTGTGGGACTGAGCCGCTCCCAGGTTGTTTTTTATGAAAAAACGCTAGCCGAATCGGGTCCCGGGGAGTGATTAGCTCCCCGGTTCCACACCACCCTGCGTACGGGGCGTTGGAGGAAGATCCGTAAGAACCACGCGATCTCCTATGGCTCCATGGGGTAGGCGTTCTCGCCGTGCTCGGAGCGGTCGAGGCCTTCGTTTTCCTTTTCCACAGAGACGCGCAGGCCGAGGGTGGCTTTCACGAGGTAGGCGATGGCCGCCGTGGCGATGGCGGACCAGAGGATGGTGACGCCTAGCCCGAGGGACTGGATGCCGAGCTGCTCCCAGAAGGGTTTGACGAGGCCGAGGCCGCCGAGGGAGGATTGCCCGAAGACGGCGAGCAGGAGGGTGCCGAGGATGCCGCCGACACCATGGACGGCGAAGACATCGAGCGAGTCGTCGATGTGCCACTTTTCCCGGATGAGACTGACGGCGAAGTAGCAGACGACGGCGGCGATGGAGCCGATGACGATGGCGCCGAGCGGGCCGACATCGCCGGAAGCCGGGGTGATGGTGGCGAGGCCGGCGATGAGGCCGGTGACCATGCCGACGAGGCCGGACTTGCCATTGCGGACGCGCTCCAGCAGACACCAGACGAGGGCGGCGGAGCAGGCGGAAAGGTGGGTGACGAGCATCGTCATGCCCGCGCCGCCGCCTGCGGAGAGCTGGCTGCCGGCGTTGAACCCGAACCAACCGACCCACAGCATGGCGGCGCCGATGAAGACCATGCCGGGATTGTGCGGCGGGTGGGGATGCTCGGGGAAGCCCTTGCGTTTCCCCAGGATGATGGCGAGCACGAGGGCCGAAACGCCGGCGGTGGCGTGGACGACGATGCCGCCGGCGAGATCCCGGACTCCCATTTCCTGCAACCAGCCGCCGCCCCAGACCCAGTGGGTGACAGGGGTGTAGACCGCCACCAGCCAAAGCGCGGAGAAGGCCATGATGGCTCCGAATTTCATCCGCTCCACGACCGCGCCGACGTAGAGGCCGGGTGTGATGATGGCAAAGGTCATCTGGAACATGACGAAGAGTGTCTCGGGAAGATTCGTGCCGGGGGCGAGGGTGTCCGTGCCGATTCCTTTCAGGAAAGCGGCATCGAGATTCCCAATCCAGCCGCCATCGCCCTTGAAAGCTAGGCTGTAGAGTCCGGCGATCCAGAGGACTGAGGCCATGCAGGCGATCCCGGCGCATTGGGCCATGACGGAGAGCAGGTTCTTCGCCCGCACGAGACCGCCATAGAAAAGGGCGAGGCCGGGCATGGTCATGAACAGGACGAGGGCCGTGGCGGTGAGTATCCACGCGGTGTTTCCGGAATCGGCGGCGGGGGCGGCTCCCTGCGCTTGGCTGGAAAGGAGGCCGAGGAAGGAAAGACCCAGGGTGGCGAGCGTGGTTTTCAGGGTTTTCGTGTGCCGCATGAGGGAAATTAAGCAAGCTGAGCTTCCGGTATGAAGCAAATTCATCGGCGTTTCAGAGACGGATCTGTTGGAGCCACTTCTCGCTCCTTCGGCGAGCATCCGCTGCGTGCGGAGCGCGATGCGCTTGTGTAAAACCCACCCTTGCGGATCTTTCTGCAATCGCTACTCTGATGCCATGCCACTTCTAGCACGAATCGAAGACTCAACCCATCTCAGGCTTGAACAGCCTTTAAACGGGAAAGTTGGGAGCCTCGTCGTTCTTGAGATCTTGGAAGCGGTCGATCAGGAGGATTTCCTGGATTCTTCCGCAGCACTTCTGGAAGCCGCATATTGTGCTGACGAACCGGACTACTCGAATGCAGGAACGCTCATCAGGGGTTGAGTGATGATTTCGGAGGGTGATATCACAGTGGCCGAATTGCCACAGGCAGACGGAAGAACCAAGCCTCGTCCAGTTCTACTTCTTAGACAACTTCCCGGATTCGGAGATTTCCTAGTCTGCGGTGTCAGCACTCAGATTCATCAGGCGCAGGCCGACTTTGATTGGATCATTGCAGACACTGATACCTTTTTCGAAGCGACGGGACTTCAAACATCATCAGTTATCCGGCTGAATTTTCTTTCGACCCTTCCAACTCGCCGGATGACCAGACATCTTGGCCGAGTCCCAGCTACGATTCTGGCCACATTGCAATCCAATCTGGCTTCATACCTGCGACAATAACCAAGTGCGGATTCGGATTCCGCCGAGTGAATGGCTTCCTTTTTTTCACACCACGCTGCGTGCGCCTCGCCGAAGCTATTCCAGTTCCAACCGCTTCAGCCATTTTTCCCTACGGAACCATGTTTCCTGCCTTTTCGCATACTGGCGGGTGGCAAAGACGATGAGCTCCTCGCACCGGGCGCGTGAGATGTCTCCGGAGAGATGGCGGCGTATCTCTTTCACGCCGATGGCTTTCTCCCAAGTCCCGCCAATGCCTTCCAGCGCGCGGACTTCCTCGATGGCTCCTTCGGCGAGCATCCGTTTCGTGCGGAGCGCGATGCGTTGGTGGAGGTCCGCACGGTCCCGGACGAGCCAGACGCCTTGGAGGGAGGCATCAAGTGCAAGGGTTTTCCGCTCCCAGCCATCGCGGAGGGCGGAGACTTTTCCGCCGCTGAGGAGGCAGATCTCGAGCGAGCGGGAGACGTAGCGCCTGTTGCTGCGGCTGACTTGCGCGGCCTCGATTGGATCGAGTTGTTCCAGCTCCGCCAGCAGATCACCAAGGCTGCGGGCATCCATTTCCGCACGTAGCCGCTCGTCGCCCTTCGGCAGAGGTGATGGGCCGTGGGTGAGGAATTTCAGATACAATCCCGATCCGCCGACGACGAGCGGGACTTTCCCCCTGCTCTGGATTTCTGAAATGACTGGAGCGGCCATTCCGACGTATCGGCCCGCATCGCAGTGCGTGCCGGGCTCGATCCGGCCGAAGAGGTGGTGCGGGATTTTTCCCAATTCCTCCTCGGTTGGCGCGGCGCTGAGTATCCCGATCCCACGGAAAAGCTGGTAGGCATCCGCGTTGACGATTTCCCCTCCGAGCTCCTCTGCGAGGCGCAGGGCGTGGCCTGTCTTCCCGGACGCGGTGGCGCCGCAGACAAAGATCGGGGCGGGGAAATCGGGCATGGCAAGAGTTCAAGCAATATGGAGAGGGGGTTTGCAATCCCTTTCTTCGCGAACGACCCTCCCCGCATGGGAAATCCCTTCGACAACACCTACTCACGCCTGCCGGAGAGATTTTTTTCCAAACAGTCGCCCGCGCAAGTTCCGGCAGCCCGGCTGATCCGCGTGAATGCCCCGCTTGCGAGGGAACTGGGGATACCCGCTGAGTGGCTTGCGTCTCCCGGAGTTTTTTCGGGAAATGAGATCCCGGAAGGGGCGGAGCCGCTCGCCCAGGCTTACGCCGGCCACCAGTTCGGCGGTTTCGTCCCACAGCTTGGCGACGGGAGGGCGATCCTGCTCGGCGAGGTCATCGACCGTTCCGGGAAACGCCGTGACATCCAGCTCAAAGGCTCGGGCCGAACAGCCTTTTCCCGGGGTGGCGATGGGAAATCCGCGCTGGGTCCGGTGCTCCGCGAGTATTTGGTCAGTGAGGCGATGCACGCCCTCGGAGTGCCGACCACCCGCGCGCTTGCCGCTGTGACTACTGGAGAAATCGTAGCTCGCGAGGAGCCGGTGCCCGGAGGAGTTTTCACCCGCGTCGCCGCCAGCCATATCCGGGTGGGAACTTTCCAGTATTTCGCAGCGAGGCAGGATGCGGAGGCTTTGAAGATCCTCACCCATTTCTGCATAGACCGTCACTACCCCGCAGCCCTCGGAGCGGAAAATCCCGCACTCGCCTTTCTGGAAAACGTCATTCACGCGCAGGCACAGCTCGTCGCGAAATGGCTGCCGCTCGGCTTCATCCACGGCGTGATGAACACGGACAACTGCGCGATCTCGGGCGAAACCATCGACTACGGCCCCTGCGCCTTCATGGACGATTTCCACCCGGATTGCGTCTTCAGCTACATTGATCGCAACGCCCGCTACGCATGGGGAAATCAGCCGACGATCTGCCACTGGAATCTCACGCGTCTTGCGGAAACCCTCCTCCCCATCCTCGATCTCTCGATGGAAAAAGCGAAGCAACTCGCCCAGGAAGCGCTTGGGAAATTCATCGGAATTTTCCAGCCCGCGTATCTCGGAAATTTCCGGGACAAACTCGGATTGGCGGATGCGGACGGCGCGTTCATCAAATCCACTCTCGGGATTCTCGCGAAGAACGAGGTGGATTTCACCTTGTTTTTCAGACATCTCACCAAGGTCGCGGCAGGGGATCCGGATGAGACGCTGTTTCGCCTTTTTGAGAATCCATCCCACGCCACCGCATGGTTCAAAAGCTGGTCGGACATGCCGAAATCAGAAGATCACATCGAAACCATGCGGGCGAACAATCCCATTCTCATCCCCAGGAACCACCGCATCGAGCAAGCCATCCGAGCCGCCTACCAGGATGATTTCTCCCCCTTCCTCCGCCTCGCCGATGCGTTGATAAAACCCTATGAGGAGAATGCGGAATATGCGGATCTGGAGGCCGCGCCATTGCCGGATGAGCGGGTGAAGAACACGTTTTGCGGGACGTGAGCAAGGAGGGGCTGCGTTTTGCTGCCCAGCTTTCCGGGAAATAGCTCAGGTTGCTGGGCAGCAGAATGCAGCCCCTCCTTGCGTTCCTAGAACGGAAACTTCCCGCCCTTGCCGCCGCCGAAAGGATTTCCGCCCAGCCCTTTCATCATGTCGCCCATGCCTCCCGCTCCTCCCATGGCTTTCATCATGTTCTTCATCTTGCCGGGGGATTTCATCATCTTGCGCATCTCGCCGAACTGTTTGATGAGCTGGTTCACCTGCTGCATGGAGGTGCCCGAACCGGCGGCGATGCGCTGGCGGCGGGAGGCTTTGATGATTTCCGGACGGGATCTTTCCTGAGCGGTCATCGAGAGGACGATGGCCTCGGTCTTCTTCAGTTTGCTGTTATCGAGCGCTCCGGCGGGGAGCTGTTTTTTGATCTTGTTGAAGCCAGGCATGAGTCCGAGCAAGCCTTCGAGTGGGCCGAGGTTCTGGATCATTTTCATCTGGTCCAGGAAGTCGTTGAAATCGAATTTCCCCTCCTGCATCCGCTTCATCGAGCGCATGGCGTCCTCCTCGTTCACCTTGTCGGCGACGTTTTCCACCATGCTTACGATGTCGCCCATGCCGAGGATACGGTCGGCCATGCGGCTCGGGTGGAACTCCATGAGCTGATCTAGCTTCTCGCCCTCGCCCGCATATTTGATCGGCTTCCCGGTGACCTCGCGCATGGACAGCGCGGCACCGCCACGGGCGTCGCCATCGAGCTTGGTGAGGACGATCCCGGTGATGCCGACCGCTTCATCGAAGTGAGTGGCCACGGAGACCGCCATCTGGCCGGTGGCGGCGTCGGCGACCAGGAGTGTCTCTTTCGGTCTCAGAAAACGGTGCAGCTCCTTGAGCTCCTCGATAAGCTTTTCATCGATTTCCTGGCGACCCGCCGTGTCGAAGATAAGGACGGTCGCGCCCGTGCTCTCGCCATACGCGATGGCTTCGCGGGCGACTTTGATGAGATCAGTCTCGCCTCTTTCGGGGGCGAAAACGGGCACATCGATCTGCTTGCCGAGCGTCTGAAGCTGTTCGATGGCGGCGGGGCGGTATAGATCGCAGGCGACGAGCAGAGGGCGGCGGCCTTCCTTTTTCAGGCGGCGGGCGAGCTTCGCGGAGGTGGTCGTTTTACCGGCACCGTTGAGGCCGACCATGAGGATGCGGGCGGGCGGATTGAGATCGAGCGGGACGTTGTCGCCGCCGAGAACGCGGGTGAGTTCGTCCTGGAAAAGCTTGACGATCTGCTCACCGGGTTTGATTGATTTGAGCACGTCCTCGCCCATCGAGGCTTGCTTCACCCGGGCGATCAGCTCCTTGGCCACGCCGAACTCCACATCCGCCTCAAGCAGCGCGATGCGGATCTCACGCAGGGCGTCGGTGATGTTCTTTTCGGAGATTTTCCCGACACCACGGAGGTTGCGGAAGGTTTTGTCGAGGCTGTCGCTAAGGGCTGAAAACATGGTTTGGGCGGAAACTTTAGGTTTTAAACTCCAAACCTCAACTGTATTCCCTGCATTGCGCTCTCCTGCCTTGCAAGCTGCACGCGCACCGGCTTGAGAGATTTTTCAGGAAAGCCGTTGCAGAAGCAGGAAAGTCTTCTTGCTCCTTGATCCGGGGCGTGTAGCTTTGCCTTGGAACATGATATGCTTGATTGCTTCCGATTTCCATCCAACATCCACACCTATGAACGACAATCCATTCTCCAACGCTGCAGATCTCGATCCCAGCACTCCTTCCGTTTCTTCCGCGGCCGCCGATCTGCGCAGTGCCGCCAGTGACTTCGCCAGCAAGACGCAGGACCAGGCCGTGAACCTCAAGGATCGCGCGGTTGAAACCGCCCAGGCACTTAAGGCAAGCGCCACCGACAAAGCGCAACAATTCAAAGCGACCGCTACTGAAAAGGCAGAACATTACAAGGCCGTCGCTTCGGACAAGGCGCAACATGTTCGCGACACCGCGCAGCAGCAGTGGGAGGAAACCCGCGTCAAGGCCAAGGAAATCCAGGTCACCGCTGAGGATTACATTCGGCAAAATCCAACCAAAGCGGTTCTCGGTGCTCTCGGAGTAGGATTCCTGATCGGTCTCATCACGAAAAAATGATTTTTTCTACCTCCAAGCTTCAAGTTCTCACTTATAGCAAGGAATGACTACAGAAGAAAGCATTGGTTCGATGGCGGAAGCTATCGCGGAAGAAGCTGATCCTCGGGCGATCCCAGAACAGTCGGCTGTGGAGAAATGGCCATCCGCATTGGTCACTCTTATCACGGCCCGGATCGCCATCATTTCCGCTGAATCAGGCGAGGCTTTCAGCCTTGCCGCGAGAAAAACGATACTAGGGCTTACGGGCGCAATTTTTCTACTGCTTTGCTGGCTGTTGGTTCTCGCAGCCCTGATGGGAGCTGTCCCGGCTGTGTCCAGTCTCCAGTGGTATCATGTGGCATTCATCGCGGCGGGATTCCATCTCGTCGTCGTCCTTATCGCCGTCCTGGGTTTAAGGAAAAAGACTGCCCCGATCTACACGATAACCAAATCAGAATTCAATAAGGACAGGCAATGGCTTACCACCGTAAAGAACGAATCGACTTCCAGAAACTGATTGCCAGCAGCGAGGCCGCCCGTGCGAATCTAGCGGAGGCTCGTATCGAACTGAAGCATAAGTTCGATATTGTCGGAAGGGTCAACGAAGCGATCACATCCAGACCTGCGGCGATTATTGGCGGTTCCGTCATCGGTGGTTTCCTGCTGAAGAAAATCTTTTTCGGCCGAGCGAAAAGGATTCCGTCAGGAAGAGCAGACAGAAAGATCAAAGAGCTGAAGACCGAGCGTGGATTCCTGGTCGGATTGTTCGCTTTGCTTCTCACTGTGGTGAAGCCGGCGGCAAAACTCTACGCCACCAAGCTGCTCAAAGATTATTTCGAAAAGCGCAATGACTCTGGCGGTAAGGGTCGGCCAGGCCTGCCCAAGCATTATTAACTGGCGCTTGCCGCGGTCCATTGCTTAAAATTTTCCTGGGAGGCGACGACCCAGCGGATGAAGGTCATTTCCATTTTTTATCCGTTCATTTACGATTTTTTTAGAAAACCTTATCATTAGTCCACACATGTCCGAACACAAAGTCCTGGATCACGTTGATGAATACCTCAAGCTAGGCAGGGAATACGATTGCTCGGATCTGCACCTTGCCACGGCCTACCCACCGGCGTGGCGCCGCTTCGGCCAGCTATCGCCGATCTGGCCGGACCATCCTCCGCTTACCCCGGAAGACACAGAGCGGCTGGCACGGTCTTTTCTCGGTGAGGAGGAGTGGCAACGCATCCAGAAGCGCGGTGACACCGATTTCGCATACGTCGGCAGCGATGGCCGCTACCGGGCCTCCGTCGTCAAGCAGCGCCTGGGATACGACATGGCCTTTCGCATCATCAATGGCAAAATCCGCACGATGGCGGAGATCGGCCTGCCAGTGGATCACCTGATCCCGCTCACCCGCTATCAGAACGGTCTCATCCTGATCACTGGCTCCGTCGGTTCGGGAAAATCGACAACCCTCGCCTCTGTCGTCGATTTCATCAACCAGGACCGCGAGGACCACATCCTCACTCTGGAGGATCCCATCGAATACGTCTTCGGCTCGAAAGGCTGCCACGTCAACCAGCGCGAGGTGCACTCCCATACCGAGTCCTTCGCCCGCGCCCTCCGCGGCGCGCTGCGGGAAGATCCGGATGTGATCATGGTTGGGGAAATGCGCGACTTGGAGACCATCCAGCTCGCACTCACTGCCGCGGAAACGGGTCACTTGGTTCTCGGCACGCTTCACACCGGCAATGCCCCCCGGACCTTGGACCGGGTGCTTGACGTGTTCCCCACCGACCAGCGCGAGCAGATCCGGGTCATGGTTTCCGAGTCCCTGCGCGGTATCCTCTCCCAGCAGCTCGTGCCCACCGTCAAGGGTGACGGTCGGGTCCTTGCCACCGAGCTTCTTGTCAACACCCCCGCTGTCGCCAACTGTATCCGCGAGGGCAAGACCTACATGCTGCCCGGCGTCATGCAGACCGGCAAGCATGTTGGAATGATCACCATGGACGAGTCCCTGCGGAAACTTTACATCAAGGGGCTGATCACCGCCGAGGAGCTGCTGTTCCGCGCCGATGACAAGGCACAGATGCGCTCATTCCTGAAATCCTGATTCTTCTCCACCCGAACCTTTTCCCCAAAAAATCCTATCCCGCCATGGCCAGAATCGACGCCTACTTCAAGCATCTCATCGCCAGCAAAGGCTCCGACCTACACCTGTCAGAAGGCCAGGAGCCGAAAATCCGCGTTCACGGCGCGGTGGTGCCCATCCCCGACCAGGAACTTCTCGTGGGAGAGGATTTCAAGCAGCTTCTCGCCGAAATCTGCGATCCCCAGGCATTTGAAAAATACCTCAAGGAAGGTGACCTCGACTTCGCTTACGAGATGGACACGGATTCCCGCTTCCGCTGCAACTATCTGAAGCAGCAGAACGGCCTCGCCGCGGTGTTCCGGCTGATCCCCACCGAGATCATGCCGCTGGAGGCGCTCGGCGTGCCGGAAATCGTCAAGGAATTCGGCCACATGCGCTCGGGTCTCGTCCTGGTCACCGGTCCCACGGGTTCCGGAAAATCCACGACGCTCGCCGCCCTCCTCGATTACATCAATACGAATTTCTCCCGCCACATCATCACCATCGAGGAACCCATCGAGTTCGTCCACCGGAACAAGAAGTCCATCCTCACCCAGCGCGAGGTTCCCATCCAGACGCCTTCCTTCGCGGACGGCCTCCGCGCCGCCCTGCGTGAGGACGCGGACATCGTCCTCGTCGGCGAGATGCGGGATCTGGAAACGATCTCCCTCGCTCTCACCGCAGCGGAAACGGGTCTCCTCGTATTCGGAACCCTGCACACCAACAACGCCCGCAAGACCGTTGACCGTATCATCGACGTTTTCCCCGCCAACCAGCAGTCACAGGTCCGCACCATGCTCTCCGCCTCGCTGCGCGGCGTGGTCGCCCAGCTCCTGTGCAAGCGCGTGGACAAGCCCGGCCGCGTCGCTGTCCACGAAATCATGTTCGGCACTCCCGCTGTCGCCGCCATCATCCGTGAGGGAGCGACCCAGAAGCTTTACGACGTGATCACAGGCGGTAAAAACGAAGGGATGCAATTCATGGACGAGTCCATCTGGTCGAAACTCCGCGAGGGCATGATCTCTCCCGCCGAGGCCTACATGAAAGCCATCGACAAGACCCGTTTCAAAAAATTCCTCCCGAAGGAACAGATGCACCTGGGCGACGCCTCCGGTGAAAACCCGCTCTCGCACTGAGTCCCCAGGGTCTGGAAACGGTGTGACGAATCGCCTGGCAATTCCCACTTCCATGCCCTTTCACCCATTCAATACAGCCCACTTTGTCACCCTTGGCATCGGCATTTCACTGATCGCGCTGCTGATCGTTTTCGCGAAGTGGTCAGATAGAAACCAGCGGCTCGTAACCGCCCTGCTTGGTTTCCTTAATCTCGTAGCCTACCCTTTCGCACTCTTCGCATGGCGGGATTTTCCCCGGGCGCTGGACAACGTCCTCCCGCTCCACCTCTGCGATCTCGCGGCAATCATCGCCGGCTTCGCCCTTTTTACGAGAAAGCCCATCCTCCTCACCCTCACCTACTTCTGGGGTATCGCGGCGACCACCCAGGCGCTTCTCACCCCGGCCATCACCATCGGCCCGCCGCATCTGCCTTTCATCCATTTCTTTGTCCAGCACTTCGCCATCGTGGCCGCCGCGCTATACATTCCCATCGTCCTGAAATGGCGGCCCACCGCCCCTTGGTGGAAATCCCCGGTCATCGTTTTTGTCATCTCTATCGGCTACCAAGCCGCCGCACTGCTGATCAACACGCTCCTGAAAACCAACTTCGCCTTCGCGTCCCGCCCACCCGACAACCCCTCACTGATCGATCACCTCGGGCCCTGGCCGATGTATCTCTTCGCAATGCAGGGAATCGCCCTTCTGCTTTACCTGCTGCTCGCACTTCCTTTTCGGAGAAGGAAATAAAACCTGAGAAGGGGTTCAGTTCCCGGGTGGATCAGCGTTTTCTCCGCATGGTGAGGAGAATCAGGCCCGCTCCCAGCAACGACATGGCTGTGGGCTCTGGTATCAGCGTGCCGGTCTCCAAGAGGATCGCGGATCTATAGGTGGAAATGTCCGTTAGGATTGAGCCGTTGCCGAACGCGGAGCTACCGGTAAAAGTGGGAGGGCCGTCCTGACCCCCAAAAGTTGTCACCGCGCTGAAAATCCCCGCCAACTCGTATTCTGTTCCATTGAAACGGAATGCTCCACCCCCGGAATCGCCAAGCGAGCCGGTTGACTCGTTGCTCGTAAGGTACCCCCCCCCCGGCGGTTGGTCGAAATCCGTATAAAACGCAGTGGTGCTTCCCAGGAAATTGGCCGGCCCGAGCGTTCCCGAGGCGGGATTCATCGGGTCAGTCTCCAAGTTATTGGGAAACTCAGCCTCGACCACATTGGTGCCAAACCGTTTGATCCTCGTCCCGTCCCAATGGTAGCCGGTTCCGGTTCCGGTCGATGTGCTGTCAGGAACCGCCGCCACGGTCGCCGCGTTCTCGGTACGGTTCTGCCCGATTCCGAGAAGCACCAGGGACTGGTTCGCCACTGGAACGGTCGTCGCAAGTTTCACCGCGCCCAGTGAGGGGACCGCGTTGTCGGCCCGCGAGTAACGGATCAGCCGGACATCGCCGGAGGCCAGGTTAATCTCCTGCTGGAAGACGTAAGAAAGCCCTGCGATGGTCAGGTTGGAAGTGTTGGAGGTGACATGCTTCGCGGACATTACCCAAACGCTGGAGTTACCCGGATTATAACCAAGGTAAATCCCGGTCGCGTCCGAGTAGTTGATCACGTTGTCGTAGAAAGCAGCCGGACGACCCTGTTGAGTCTCCAGTTGCGCGCGGGTCGTATTGTTGCTTGTGTTCCCTCCTCCATTTGCTCCCGCCACGATCACGCCCTGGGAAGACGATATGGATAAAAGGAATGCAAGTGCGGCAATTGACGTTTCTGAAGCTGGTCTGGTGGATTTCATTTGAATTGGGAAACTCGTACTCACTTTTGATCCTCCTGTCCAACCGAATTTTCCAAGGTTTTTCGTGTCTGATACGATCCCGTTCCAGATAAAAGCCCGATAACCGCCATTCACTTTCCACCGCCCACCGCCTCCACGACCCCGCCTCCCAGCAGCCTTCCCCCATCGTAAAACGCGCAGATCTGGCCTGCGACCACGGCGCGCTGGGATTTCTCGAAAACGATCCTGACTTTTGCCTCGTCCACTTTCTCCACGCGTGCCGTCTCCGCCTTCGCCCGGTATCTCGGCTGGGCTTCCAGCCGTTTCAGCGAGGCGATTTCCTCGTTGATCGAAGTCACGTTTCCGACCACGCACTCTTTTGCGTAGAGTCCCCCTGAGTCCTCGCGATCCCAGCCGATCACCAGTTGGTTCAGCTCCGCTTTTTTCCCAACCACCACATAGGCCATGCCTTCGCGCGGAGACGCCACCCCATGCCCTTTCCTCTGGCCGATCGTGTAGAAATGCAGGCCTCGATGCCTGCCCATGACCTTCCCGTCCGGATCGACGATATCACCGGGTTTGTCCGGCAGGTAGTGGGCGAGGAAATCACTCATCTTCACCTGGCCGAGAAAGCAGATTCCCTGGGAGTCCTTTTTATCAGCAACCGGCAGATCGAATCTCCGCGCGACCTCGCTGACCTCGGGCTTGAGCATTTCCCCCGTCGGGAAACGCGCGTGCTCCACCTGGAAAGGAGTCATCAGGGAAAGGAAATAGCTCTGGTCCTTGTTCGGATCCGCCCCGCGCAGCACCGCGGCCTGGCCGTTGGAAAGCACCCGGCGCCGCGCGTAATGCCCCGTCCCCACGGCCTCGAATCCCTGGCTCATCGCGTAATCAAGAAACACCCCGAACTTCATCTCGCGGTTGCACCACACGTCCGGATTGGGAGTGAGACCCTCCTCGTAGCCGTTCACCAGATACTCCACGATCTTCTCCTTGTAGCTGTCGATCAGGTCGATCACCCGGAACTCGATCCCCAGTCTTTTCGCCACCGCATGCGCGTCCTCGATGTCCTGCTCCCACGGGCAGTCCCCCGGAATGCCCTCCTCGTTCATCCAGTTTTTCATATACCCGCCCACGACCTCATGTCCCTGCTCCACGAGCAGAGCGGCCGCCACCGCGCTATCCACCCCACCGGACAATCCGACCATCACCTTCGACATGCCGCAGCTTAAATTTCAAAATTCAAATCTCAACTTTCAAATGGAGAACACCTGCCCTCATTCCCTACGCCCCTAGCAAGCGTCTCAGTTTCCCCAGCTTCTCGGTATTCTCGCAGACGATCTTGAAAATCACCAGCGCCGGCATCGCGATGAGCATCCCGGCGATCCCCCAGAATCCCGCCCATAGGAAGATCCAGACGAAGACCACCAGCGGGTTGATGCGGAACCTCCCACCCAACACTGTCGGCGTCACCAGGTTTCCCTCGACAGCGGTCAGAGCGAAATAAACGATCGGCACGGCCAGCACCAGAGCGGGTTTGTCGAAATTCACCGCAGCAGCCATGAAGACCACGAAAGTGCCCACCACGGCTCCCACGTATGGGATGAAATTCAGCAACATCCCCATCACCCCCCAAAGCACGGGCCGTGGCATCCCCAGCGCCCACATCGCAAGGCCGATGCAGACTCCGAGGCCCGCGTTGATCACAGTGATCGTGAACATGTAGCGCGACACGTCTTTCCCCATCCGGTGCATGATGCTGGCGAGGCGCTCGTCTTGGTAGAGAACCCGGGTAATGCGGTTTCCGTAGGCCAGAATGAAAAGGATCAGGAGTAGGAATGCGAACAGTCCGAGTCCGAAATCCCTGGTCTCCGCCAGCATCATGGAGAGGGGGTCCTCGTGGATCTCCACCATCACGGGCGTGCCCACGGGCTTTTTCTCGGGGACTTCCACCACTTCCGCCGGGTCTGTGAAAGGGGCTTCCTTCACAGGTGCGGCCTCGAACACCTCCGGAAGTTTGCCGGGCTTATCTTCCGCCTTCCCCTCAACGTCGCCGGACGTTCCGGACAAAGCGTTGTCCGCGATCTTGTTCGCATCCGCCACAGGGTCCGGAGATTCCGTGGTCGCCTTCTCCACCCGCTGGGCCATCTCCTTGATCTCCGCCTGGACCTTTTTCATCGGCTTGAAAACCGCCTGGATTTTTCCGACGAACTCCTCCTGATTCACGTTTCTCGCCCATTGCGCCGCCGGAAGCAACGCCTGGTAGGCACCGAATGCGAGGAGAGCGGTCAGACCGGCGACTGTCGTAGCCGCACTCAGCAAGCGTGGCAGCTTCAGTTTCCTGAACCCCATGTAGACCGGATGGACGATCAACGATACAAGGATCGCCAGCACCAGCGGCATCAGAATCGCTTTTGTCTCATGAAGTAAGTAGAAGAGCACAATGACGAATAGCCCCACCTGGGAAAACCCCACCAAGCTCATTCCCGTCGGGGTCCTCGGCCAATACAAGCGCTTCTTCGGCATGCTCTCTGGAACTTCGGAATTCATTGGCTGGGAACCTCACAGCAAATCCCCCTCCGCGCCAGCGGGGATTTGCCCCTTTCACCGGGCACTAGGAGTCACTGCTGCGGATCAAATGAGGAAGCGGGAAGCTCGCCGTGGATCAGAACGGAATCCGAAGCCAAGGGCAGGACATCCCTAATAGCAGTTCGTGTATCCGTCCGAATAGCCGCCACCGTAGCTGCCGTAACTGCCGCCATTGTCGTAGTAACCGCCGCCATTGCCGTAATCGCCGTGGTCGCCGTAACCGGAACCGTAGTAGCTGCCACTGCTGTAGCTGCCACCGTATCCGCTGCTGTAGTTATTATCGTTGCTGTTGGCGATGGCGTAGCCGGCGAGTCCGGCTGCGGCGACGCCGACGAGGGCGAGACCGGGATCTACGGATTGGCGTTGGTTGCCGTAGGCGTCGTAGGTGGTCATGCAGCTCACACTGGAGCCGATGCACACTAGGAGGGCGGAGAGGCGGAACAGAGCGAATGGCTTCTTCATAATCATCCAGACGCAGGCTACGGGATTTTATTCATAGGAATTTTTACGGAATTCTCCGGGTGCTATTTCGCCGGGTGGGCAGTGAGATTTTCCACGGCTACGGCCAGTTTTTTCCCGGACTCGGAGTCGTCTGGGAGAGCTTCGGATTTCAGGGCGGGGAGGATGTTTTCCCAAATGGCGTCCAGCTTGTCTCCCAGACCGGTTCCTTGAAAGGACGGGAACCAGTATTGGCAAGGGTTTTTACGTTTATCCACAGACTACTTCCGGCAGCGGTCCGGGCTGTCAAAACGCAAGGTCGGCAGGGCGAAATCCGGGAAATTTAAAAAATCCGCGGTTCAGAGTAAAAAGTGGCTTTACAAATCCGTCCGTATCCCTAAATTCCGCGCCCCGCCACCTTGCTGGCGGGATCCAATTCAACCGATTTCCCAGACCATGAGAGTTCTTTCTTCCCTTGCCTCCGCCAAACGCCGCCATGCCGATTGCCAGGTTGTCAGCCGCAAAGGCACCAACTACGTGATCTGCAAGACCAATCCGAAGTTCAAAGCCCGCCAGGGTGCGACCAAAGGGACACGCCTCTCCAAGAAGGGCGTCAAATAATTTCATAGCTCGTTTCTTTTTTTCATAGGTTTTCAAGGGCGGTCCGAAAGGGCCGCCCTTGTTTTTTGCCTGTTCCAGCGTCTCAGCATTTCAGCTTTTACCCATCATTGTCCCAGATTGGAGATGGTCTGGAAGATGGCGGTGATCATGAGATAGGCGAAGGAGCCGATCAGGAGGGCCATCAGGATCAGGACGCTGGGCATGACGAGAGCCATGACGCGCTGCAGATCCTTGTCGAGTTCCTTGTCGTAGCGCTCGGCGGAGCGGCGCAGGGACTGGTCGATTTTCCCGGTCTGCTCACCAACGGCAATCATGTCGATGAGCAGGGGAGGGAAGGTGCCGGAGCGGATCATGGCTTTGGAAAAGGCGCGGCCATCGCCGACCTGGTCGATGACGCCGTTGAGCTGTTTCCGCAAAGACAGGTTCTGGGTGGCGTCGCGTGAAAGCTCCAGCGCCCGCAGGAGGGGGAGGCCGTTGCCGACGAGGTTGGCCATCGTTTCAAGGAACTGGACGTAGAAACGGGAGGAAATCACCGCACCGATGAGGGGGAGATTCAGCTTCATTTCGTCCCACTTGGGCTTGTTGGCCTCGTTGTCCTTCCATGCTTTGAAAAACAGGAAGCCACCGACCAGAGCGAGGGTGATGACGATCCACCAGCTTTTGATGAAAGCGGCGAAGCCCATCATCATCGAGATCGCGAAGGGGATTTTCCCGCCCGGGGTGCTCTTGATCAGTTCCGTGAGCTGCGGAATCAGGGTGGTGACGAAAACGATACCCACTCCGATACCGACAAAGATGAGGAAGGCCGGGTAGATCATCGCGAGGATGAGGCGGCTCTGGAGTTCGGAAAGGGTTTTGAGGTAATGCGCCTGGCGTTTCAGGATCGTGTCGAGCGCGCCCGAGGCTTCTCCCGCGGCCGCGAGCGAGCAATAGAGCGGGCCGAAGCTGGGGCTGACTTTTTTCAGGGCGACGGAGAAGTTCACGCCGTCGCGGACGATGGTGCGGATTTTCTGGGAAACGGCTTTGAGGCTGCCGAGTTCCTGGCGGTTCTCCATGGATTTCAGAGCCGGCTCAAGCTGGAGACCTGCGCCAAGCATGTCGGACAGCTCCTCGGTGAAAAGGATGACCTCGGAGCGCTTCAGCTTCAGCGGGCCCTCGGGAATATCGTCCTCTTTCTCACTGCTGCGCTCCTTGCGGCGCGGTGCGACGGCCACTTCCTTTTTCTTCGCCTCCCTCGGGGATCTGACGATGTCCTTCTTGGTGGATTCCTTGAGATTCACCGGCTGCAGGCCACGCTTGTCGAGCGTCCGCAAAGCTTCGGGCCGGTCCAATGCCTCGATCTCACCGGTCGCGACGGTTCCGTTGGTGGAGAGGGCTTTGTAGGAAAAGGTGGGCATGGGGAGTCAGTCGGCGTTGAGTTGCTAGAGAATTTTCCGCGCAAGGTTTTCTTTGATTTCGTTGTGTCTTGGAACCGTCTCAGTCACTCCGTTTTTCGGGTTCAGCCAAACCGAGTGTGAGCCGCCCTCGCGTTTCAGGTAGCATCCGGCTACGCGAAGTTTCTTTTCCAAATCGCGACGCTTCATCCTACGAGAACGGTTTCGCGGATGGCATCTTCCGGAAGGCCGCGAAGGATGTCCTCGGTGCGGTCTTCCATCAACAGCTCGATCGCTTCCTTGAGACTTTGCTTGGTCTCCTCGATGGTTTCCCCTTGTCCGTTCGCGCCGGGAACCTCAGCACAGATCGCCCAGTACCCGCCTTCCTCGGCAGCCTCAATAATGGCGGTGAATTCGGCTTTCATGATTTAAATTATACCCGATGCGATATTTTCAACAATTCCTTATTCCCCGCCGCCGATATCCGAGGACGTCACGGAAATGACTTCCTCAATCGTCGTTTCGCCCTGCATGACCTTGTGCCAGCCGTAGGTGCGCATGGGGATGTAGCCGTCCTTGAGAGCCTGGACTTTCATTTCCGCGAGGGGCTTGGAGTGGGCGACCATCTCCTGCATGGGCTGGGTAAGAATGACGATCTCGTAGATGGCCAAGCGTCCGGAGAAGCCGGTCATGCGGCATTTGTCGCAGCCTTTCGGGGCGAAAATATGTCCTTCTATATTTGTCGGGATCTCAAGATCGATCATGTCCTGGCTGGAGATTTCGCGAGGTACCTTGCAATGCACACAGAGGCGGCGGACGAGTCGTTGGGCGAGGAAGGCGCGGACGGCGGCGGAGACGAGGAAGGGCTCCACGCCCATATCGACGAGGCGGGAGATGCCGCCCATGGCGTCATTGGTGTGGAGGGTGGAAAAAACCAAGTGACCCGTAAGCGAGGCGCGGATGGCGATTTCCGCAGTCTCGAGATCCCGGATTTCCCCGATCATGACGACGTTCGGATCGGCGCGGAGAATGGAGCGGAGGGCGGTGGCGAAGGTGAGGCCGATCTCGGATTTCACCGCGATCTGCATGACTCCGGGGAGCTTGTTCTCCACAGGATCCTCGACGGTGACGATGCGCTGGTCCGGGCGGTTCACCTCGCTGAGGAAAGAGTAGAGGCTCGTTGATTTTCCCGATCCGGTGGGTCCGGTGATGAGGATGATGCCGTTGGGAAGGTGGAGCAGGGTCTCGATTTTTTTCCTGACGAACGGTTCAAGACCCAGTTTCGCCAGATTGAATTTCTCCTGGTTGAGGAGACGCAGGGAAACGCTTTCGCCCTCGACGGTGGGGACGGTGGCGACCCGGACGTCGATGGTCTGGCCCTCGAACTGGAGATTGATACGGCCGTCCTGGGGTATCCTGCGCTCGGCGATGTCGAGGCGGGCCATGATTTTCAGGCGGGCGATGACTGAACTTTGGAGGGCCTTGATATTTTCCGGAACGGCGATTTCGAGCAAGCGCCCGTCGATGCGGTAGCGGATACGGAGATTGCTGGAGAGCGGCTCGACGTGGATGTCCGTCGCGCGCTGGTCGAGCGCCTCGCGGATGATCTGGTTGACGAATTTCACGACGCTGGCCTCCTCATCCTCGTCCGCGTCGATGACGTTGGCCTCGTCCTCGGAATCGGAAAGCTGGTCGTAATCGAGATCGCGGCCCTCGAGGATTTGCTCGAAGGTGTCGGCACCGACCCCGTAGAGGCGGCGGAGTGCCTCATGAATACGTTTCCGCGAGGCCATGCACCACTCGAAGGGGATGGATAGTTCCTGGGCGGCGGCCTGGTGGGCGACGAGATTGAAGGGATCGAAGGTGGCGAGCAACAGACGTTTCCCGGTACCCTCGCCCTCGATGGCGACTGGCAGGAGCCGGTGTTTAAGGGCGACACGGGGACCGCAGGCTTCGCGCAGGGGAAGGGTGTTCTCATCCTGCGGGATGCTGGCGAGCCATGGGAGACCGAGATCGTTGGCGAGTTCGTGGAGGTATTTCTCCTCATCGACGACGTTCGCGTCCAGCAGATCATCAATGGGCGAGCGCTGGCGCTGTGCGGATTCTTTAAGCACCTCGCTGACTGCGGGAAGATCGTCGCATCCGGCTCTCCGGGCAGGTTCCAGTAAAAGTTGGGTCATACGTTCGCGGGCAGTCTCAACCTAAATGCCGGTCCATGGCAACATTGTCGGCGAAAAGGATTTCCGGAGAAAGCCAGCGGACCGAATAAGGCTATATGCCGTAAACCGGGAGCCGCGTTTGATTTTCCGGATTTTGCGGCAATGTTGCGGGAAATCATGCACCGCCTCACTTCCATCCTTGTTTCAGCGGCCGCACTTCTGAATTCCTGTTCGTCCGTTTCCACCGCGTATCCATCCTCCTCTTTCACTACGGAAAAGGATGTGGTCTATACTCCCGAAAAGTGGCCCGCCCCGCTGGTGGCGGATTTTTACAAACCGGAATCCACGACTCCGACCCCTGCCGTGCTGCTGGTGCATGGCGGCGGCTGGAACAAGGAGGAGAGGCGCTCCGACATGACGGGGATTGCGAAGGATCTGGCGAAGCGGGGATACCTCGTGATGAACACGACCTACCGGCTGACTCCGAAGTGGACATTCCCAGCGCAGAAAGAGGATATGGATCTGGCCATCCGGCATCTGCGGGAAAACGCGAAGAGCTACAACCTCGACCCGGAGCGAATCGGGACTTTCGGCTACTCGGCGGGAGGACATCTCTCTGCGCTTGCGGGGCTGGATCCGAAGAACCGCGTGAAGGCGATCGTGGCGGGCGGCGCGCCGGCGGATCTCGCCTTCTGGCCGGACGGGAAACTCTCCGGCCTGCTAATGGGAGGTCCGTTCAAGGGGAGAGAGGCCGCGTATCGCGAAGCCTCGCCGGTGAGCCACGTCACGCGGAACAGCCCGCCCGTTTTCATCTACCACGGCAGCAAGGACACGCTGGTGCCGGTGGAGCATCCGAAGGCTTTCATCGATGTGCTGGAGAAAAACAATGTGGAGCATGAGGTGTATTGGGTGGAGGGCCGCTCTCATATCCTCACCCACCTCTTTTCCGCAAACGCAGTGCCCCAAGCCATCGACTTCCTCGACAAACATCTGAAGAACTCCCCGTGATCCGAACCATGTTGGAGGAACCGCGCCATCGCAAATCCGTGGAAGTCCGCGATCTTTCACGCTGCATCCTTGCGATCGCTTTCGTCATCGCCGGTGCGAACCACTTCCGCGTGCCTGCGACCTACCTCTCAATGATGCCCCCATGGCTCCCCGCGCCTGAGTGGATGAACTGGATCAGCGGAGCCGCGGAAATCGCGGGCGGTGCCGGCATCCTCATTCCCCGCTTGAGAAACGCCGCCGCCATAGGTCTCATACTATTGCTCATCGGCGTTTTTCCCGCGAATCTCCACGTCGCTGTCAACGGCTGGGCGGGCATGGATGTTCCTCGTTGGTTTCTCATCGCAAGATTGCCCTTCCAGCTACTCTTGATCGCATGGGTCGTCTTTTCGTGCCCCGGTTTGCGCCTATATCCGTATGGAAAATAGTTTCTGCACCACCTCTGGCGTAATCAGGAAAGAGTGATAAGATGCCGCATGTCTCTCAAAATCGCCATCCAGACGATTCCCCTCATCCTGCTCGCGCTACTTGTGATCGCGATACTGATCCCCACCTGCGCACCCAATCCAGATACGATGAAACGCGTGAACCAATACAAGGCGGCTCTCACATCTACAGCCGTGGGAGCCTCGGAATCCTCAGCAGGTCTTGCCGCCTTCGGGGAATTTCTCCAAAACCTCGGCGACAAGGAATACGTCCGGCAAAACACCGCCAAAGTTTATGCTGAAAACGCCTACCTGAACGACACCCTGGTCACCCACCATGGTCCGCAGGAAATCCAAGCCTATTTCCTCGAAACCTCGGACACGATGAAAACTTACGGAGTTACCATCGATGACATCGCCAGCGCGGGATCCGAGCACTACGTCCGCTGGACCTTGGTCTTCACCGCCCCCGCGCTCAACGGAGGCAAACCAGTGAAATCCGTCGGCATCTCCCACGTCCGCCTCAACAGCCAGGGTCAGGTCCTCATGCATCAGGATTTCTGGGATTCCGGCACGAACATCTACGGCCAGCTTCCCGTTCTCGGCGGTGCGATCGAGAGCATCCGCCGCCGCTTTGAGAAATAACCTACATCGCCATGACTCCACGCATCAAAGCTTTCACTACCCTGATCGGTCATTGGTGGGACTCGGATTACCGCGCCCCCGGCTCCCCCGATCCCTCGACCCTCCCGGACAAGGTCGACTGGCAGCGCACCATCCCCTTCATTTTCCTCCACCTCGGATGCTTGGCGGCGATCTGGGTAGGCATCAGCCCCGTTGCTGTCATCGCTGCCGTCGCGCTCTATTTCATCCGCATGTTCGCCATCACCGGCTTCTACCACCGCTATTTTTCCCACCGCACCTACAAGACCTCCCGCGCCTTCCAGTTCATCCTAGCGGTGATAGGAAACACCTCCATGCAGCGCGGTTCCCTTTGGTGGGCCGCCACCCATCGCCACCACCACAAGCACTCGGACGAGGAAGAGGACATCCACTCGCCGCGTATTTCCGGCTTTGTCTGGTCACACATCGGCTGGCTCACCTCGAAGAAAAATTTCCCCACCAACTACAAGGCCATTCCGGATCTCGTGAGATTTCCCGAACTCGTCTGGCTGAACCGTTATGACCAGGTGGTGCCCATCGCCTACGGCATCCTCATCCTCGCCATCGGGTGGGCGCTGGAAACCTTCGCCCCGAAGCTAGGCACAACCATGTGGCAGTTTTTCACCTGGACCTTCTTTATTTCCACCACCGTCCTCCTCCACGGCACCCTCTTCATCAACTCCCTCGCCCACGTCTGGGGGAAAAAAACCTTCCAGACCGACGACGACTCCCGCAACAACTTCTTCCTCGCACTCGTCACCCTCGGGGAAGGTTGGCACAACAACCACCACCGCTTCCCCCACTCCACCCGCCAAGGCTTCCTCCCCCACGAGATAGACCCCACCTATTACATCCTGAAAATCCTCTCCAAACTCCGCCTCGTCTGGGATCTCCGCCCCGTCCCTGCCTCAGTCATGGAAGAGGCTAAAACTTTAAATTCTAAAATCTAAACCTCAATCTCAGGCGGGTTCTTATCCTGTGTATTCATAGACCCCTCACCAAAGTAGCCATCTGGAATCCGATCAGCGTTTTAGCCGTGGTTCCTCTTCACCCCAGCCTCATCCTTGGAATTTGAGATTTGAATTTTGAAAGTTAAACCGAAAATCGCCATCATCGGAACAGGCATCTCCGGCCTAGCCTGCGCCCATTTCCTCAAACACGATTTCGACCTCACTCTCTTCGAAAAGGACAATCGCATCGGCGGCCACTCGAACACCGTTACGTTCCCTGAAAATGGCAATGACCTCCCGCTCGACACCGGCTTCATGGTCTACAACGAGGTCACCTACCCCCACCTCACCCGCCTTTTCAAAGAGCTGGATGTCGCCACCAAGCCCACCGAAATGTCCTTCTCCGTCCAGCACCTTCAGCAGGACATCGAGTTCAACGGCGGCTCGCTGAACCTCCTGTTCTCCCAGCGGAAAAACCTCCTCAGTCCACGGTTCTGGAGGATGCTTCTGCAGATCGACCGCTTCAACAAAGAGACCATCGAGGAACTCGCCAACCCGAAATACGGCGACCTCTCCCTTGCCGAATACGTCAGCCTCCGCGAATACGGCGATGATTTCCTGAAATGGTATCTCTCCCCCATGGCCGCCGCCGTCTGGTCATCTCCGCCTGAGCGCATCGATTCCTTCCCGGCCCGCACCCTCATGCGCTTCTGGCACAACCACGGCTTCCTCGGACTCAACAACCAGCACCCATGGCGCACTGTCACCGGTGGCTCCCGCGAATACGTCAAAAAACTCACCGCCTCCTTCACGGAAAAAATCCGCCGCCACACCCCCGTCCGCGCCGTCCTGGATACCCGCGTCACCCTCGACGATGGCAACTCCCGGGACTTCGATAAAATCATCTTCGCCTCCCACGGCAACCAATCCCGCGCCCTCCTGGCCGCTCCCACCCCGCTCGAAGACGACATCCTGGCCCACTTCCACTACCAGCCCAACAAGGCCGTCGTCCATACCGACCCACAGTTCATGCCCCGCACCCGCCGCGCATGGGCATCCTGGAACTACCGCGTAGATGCCACAGGAAACCACTCCACCCACTACTGGATGAACCGTCTCCAAGGAGTCTCGGAAAACCAAAACTACTTCGTCTCCATCAACCCGCCCGACACCCTGGATCCCGAAAAAGTCATCCACAAACTCAATTACGAACACCCGATCTTCACCTCCGCCGCCATCGCCGCCCAGTCCCGCATCCACGAGCTCCACTCCGCCGGAAAAACCACCAACCGCTACTACTGCGGTGCCTGGCAACGCTACGGCTTCCACGAGGACGGAATCTGGTCCGCCTACGAACTCTGCAAATCGATCCTTGGTCGCGACCCATGGAGAACGGATTTGCAACCCGCCTACTAACTCCCCGCCATCGCTACACGCTCTTCAGAATGAATCCTCCGACCGTATCCTCCCTCTACGAGTGCAAGGTCAACCACACCCGCACCTCCCCGAAAAACCACTCCTTCACCTACCGGGTCTTCATGCTGGCCATCGACCTGGACCATTTCCCCAAACTCCCCCTCCTCTCCAAAAACCGCTTCAATCTCTTCTCCATCCACGACTCCGACCACCTTCACACCGACCAAAAAAAATCCACCCGCCAGAACCTAACAGCTTATCTGACTGCGACCGGAACCGAAATCCCGGAGGACGCCAGAATCACTCTCCTTACCTTCCCCCGCGTCCTGGGCTATGCCTTCAACCCCGTTTCCTTCTACTACATATTCAGTAGATCAGGAGAACCGATCGCCGCCGTCGCCGAAGTCACCAACACCTACCGGGAAATGAAAATCTACCCCTTGGGATCCCCTGACTCTCTGGGGAAATACGACCACACCACCCCCAAGGAATTCTACGTCTCCCCATTCTCCGATCCCAACGACACCTTCCACTTCCGCATCGCCCAGCCCTCGGAAAAATGGAACGTCACCATCAACAACCTATCCAAAGGCAAGCCCACCCTCCTCTCCTCCATCATCGGCGAGCAGCGCACCCTCAGCACCGCACGACTGGCATGGTTCGCGCTCAAATACCCCTTCCTCAGCCTGGGCATCATCTTCGGCATCCACTTCCAGGCCCTCCTCCTCTTCCTGAAAAAAATCCCCCACTTCCCAAAATCCACTCCCGTAGCTGCTGCGTCTCGCAGCAGGCCGTGAAAGCGGCGTCCCGCCGCAAAAAAACCACACTTTCCCCATGAACACCCCATCCACCACCTCATCCCTTTGCGAAACTGGCGACTTGCCCGTCCGCCATAGCCTTGGCGAAGGCGGAGCGGTTCAAAAATCCACCCGTGCCCATGCCACCCTCCCCGAGCGCATCGTCCTTTCCCTCTTCAGAAAATTCACCCAAGGCGGCCTCTCCCTCCAGTATCCCGACGGCCACTCCCTCCATTTCGGCGAAGAAGGCGCTCCCATCACCGCCCGCATCACCCTTAACGATCCGGCCGAATTCTTCAAACGCGCCACCTTCTATGGCAACATCGGCATGGGCGAAGCCTACACCGACGGCCTCTGGGACTCCCCGGACATTGCCGCCGTCATCTCATGGTTCGCCCTCAACATGAATACCCTCCAGGGCGACAAAAGCGATTCATCCACCCTCGCCGGCGTCAACCTCCTCAAAGCCGTCAACTGGTTCCGCCACCTGAAACGCTCCAACACCATCGAAACCTCCCGCCGCAACATCGCCGAGCACTACGATCTCGGTAACGATTTCTACTCCCTCTGGCTAGACGAGACCATGACCTACTCGTCGGCGAAATTCACCCCGGAAACCAAAACCCTCGCCGAAGCCCAGACCGAGAAATACGACGCCCTCTGCCGCAAGCTCGACCTTCAACCCACCGACCGCGTCCTCGAAATCGGCTGCGGCTGGGGCGGATTTTCCTGCCACGCCGCCGGGAAATACGGCTGCAAAATCACCGCCGTCACCATCTCCGAAGCCCAGGCCGCCTACGCCCGCGCCCGCATCGAAAAAGCCGGACTCTCCCACCTCGTGGAAATCCGCATCCAGGACTACCGCCACATCACCGGCACCTTCGACAAGATCGCCTCCATCGAAATGCTTGAAGCAGTCGGCCACAAGTTCCACGAGTCTTTCTTCACGAAATGCCATCAAGTCCTCTCCCCTCAGGGACTACTAGGAATGCAGTACATCACTGTCCCGGACAAACGATACAAATCCCTTACCAAAGGTGTCGATTGGATCCAGAAAGTCATCTTCCCCGGCTCCCTCCTCCTCAGCGTCGGCCGTATCAACGAAGTCCTCAACAAAACCGGCAACCTCTTCTGCCACAACCTCGAGGATCTCGGCCTCGACTACGCCCGCACCCTCAACCAATGGCACGAAACCTTCAACGCCCGCCTCGAAGAGATCCGACCCCTCGGCTTCGACACGCCCTTCATCCGCACCTGGAACTACTACCTGAAATACTGCGAAGCCGGCTTCGCCACCCGCAACATCTCCGTAGTCCAAGCCATCTACACACGCCCCAACAACCTGAAAATTCAAAACTCAAATCTCAACTTTCAATGAAGAGCCTTCCATACGATGTGCGGTGCTTGGGGTTCGATGTTCGACGTTCATCGGCCAACTCCAGCGGCGGCCCATGACCGCCACCGCCGAAAAGAGGGGCAAAATCCAACGCTGGATCATCCAACCCATTCTCAACCAGCTCAAACGCGGCATCACCCCGGAAAAGCTCTCCTGGACCATCGCTCTCGGCATCACCCTCGGCATCTTCCCAATCATGGGCAGCACCTCTCTCATTTGCTTCGCCGCAGGCTGGATCTTCAAGCTAAACCAACCCATCCTCCACCTGTTCAAAACCCTGACCTATCCCCTCCACCTCGCCCTCATCCTCGTCTTCATCCGCCTCGGACAACATCTGAACGGCGTCCCACCCATCCCCTTTTCCATCCCGGAAATGATGAACCAGTTCAAAGACAGCCCCACCCAGTTCGCCAAGGATTTCGGCATGGCCGCGTGGTACGGCATCGAAGCCTGGTTCCTCTCCGCACTTATCCTCATCCCCATCCTCCGCGCCATCTCCCTCCCTCTCCTCAAAAAACTCCCGCGCAAACTCCAGTCCAGCCCGCAGGCATCAGACTGAAAATTAGAATTCTCTCCAAAGCTATCATACCCAACCCTCACGGCATAAGGATGCGGGAATCGATTGGATCATCCAAAAGGTGAACGTCGAAGTCCCCCTTTTTCAACACTTCATGAATCGGCCACAATGAAACATCCCTTCGCACGCACCGAGGAACTAGAAGCCGAACTGGATGCCCTTCAACCCATCGCGCCGGAGAATGAGCAACGCCTCTGGCAAAAACTCCGGCTGGAATGGAACTACCACTCCAACCATATCGAAGGAAACACTCTCACCTACGGAGAAACCGAACTTCTACTTCTTCACGACCAAACCCACGGCAACCACACGCTCCGGGAATTCCTGGAAATGAAAGCCCATGATGTCGGTATCGTTTTTCTCCAAAAACTGGCAGCCGACGTTGATCGCATCATCAGCCCAGCCGATGTCCGGGACCTGAACGGAATCATCCTGAAAGAACCCTTTTGGAAACCGACCCGGACCCTAAACGGACAGCCGACCCGTTCCCAAGTCATCCCCGGAGAATACAAGACTCTGCCAAACAGTGTGATCACGGCAACAGGTGAAATCTTCGAATACGCCTCCCCGGTTGAGGTTCCCGCCCGTATGCAAGCCCTCATGGATTGGCTGGCTGACGCTCTTTCTCAAAAATCCGGACATATCGTATCCATCGCCGCGAGGCTCCATCATGACTTCGTTCTCATCCACCCTTTTGATGACGGAAACGGCCGGGTGGCGCGAATGCTCGTGAACTACCTGTTTCTCCGCGAAGGTTTTCCTCCTATCATCGTCCCGACTGAGCAGAAAGCCGCATACCTCGCCAGCCTGCGCCTCGCGGATGCGGGTGAGATCGGTGAACTGGAGAAATTTTTTGCCACTCAACTGGAAAACTCTCTGGCACTCGCGATTCGGGCAGGCAAAGGCGAAAGCATCAACGAGCCGAGTGACGCTGAAAAACGCGTGGCGATTTTCATCCGGGAGCAAAAGGCAAAAACGGCGAGTGACGAGCCGACGGACGATCTTCTCGCTCAATTCGCCGTGGACAGCCTTAACCCTCTGCTGCGGGAACTCAGAAGAAAGATCGAAACCCTCTCTCCCTTGTTCCATCGGATAGATTATCTCGTAGTGGATGGAAACGATGATTTTGTGGAGAATCCATTTTCAAACCACGTCTCCAAAAGTCTTCTTTCCGCAATCCGGAGTAGAAAAATGTTCATCAACTTCACTTTGAATAAATTCAACGGAGTGTCTTCGGTGCAGTTCGATCTGCAAACTGTCGTAAAGTTCGAGTTCATGCCGGATCGTTACCTACTCAACCTCGATGGGACTTCAAACTTCGAAAGGAAATACAAAGAGACACTACTCCGAACTGAGACAGACCGGATAACCGCTGACTTTCTTGAATCCACTCTTGAATCAATCCAAAAGCAGTCAACCAAATAGAAGTTTTCTGCGAATCCCACGTGCATAGCCCTATTCATCAGGAACGTTTGAATTCCAGGGAATCGCTTCTAGGTTCCGCTCGTGCTCCTCCCCATCCTCATCGCAAATCTCCTCATCTTCACCGCCGCATGGGCATGGTGCGTGAAGATCAGGAACTTCTCCCCAGTGGATGCATTCTGGGCGATCTGCATCGGCCTGTCCGCCCTCGTTTTCCTCCTCGCGGAAAACCCGAACCCCAAGCAAATCACCGCCGCAATTCTCATCGGCGCATGGGCCGCGCGGCTCGGTTACCACCTCGCCGCCCGCATCGCAAAACACCATCCGGACGAAGACACCCGATACGAGAAACTCCGCGAAGTATGGGAGGGAAAAGTGAATCCAATGTTTCTTCTGTTCTTTCTAGGTCAGGCGATTTCCGTCTTCCTCCTCGCCCTGCCCTTTTCCTTTATCGCCGCCGATCCCGACCCCATTTTCACCCCGCTGTCCATCATCGGGGCCGTCGTCGCCCTCACCGGCCTCCTCGGAGAAACCATTGCCGACAAACAGATGGCCGCGTTCAAATCCTCCAGTCCATCCTCGAAATCCGTTTGCAAAAAAGGCCTCTGGAAATACTCCCGCCACCCGAACTACTTCTTCGAGTCCGTCATCTGGATCGGATTCTTCATCTTCGCCGCCGGCTCTCCATGGGGTTGGACCACGATTTACGCCCCCGCCATCATCACCTATCTCCTCCTGAAAGTCACCGGCATCCCACCCACCGAAGCCTCCGCCGTAAAACGCAAAGGTGAAGCCTACAAAGAATACCAGCGCACAACATCCGCATTCGTCCCGTGGCCTCCGAAAACTCAAATTTCAAAATTCAACTCTCAATGAAGAGTCCTGTTCCCACGACCTCTTCCTTGAAGTGTGAAGTTTAAGATTTGAAATTTGGCAACACCCCATCTTCCTTGAAGTTTGAGATTTGAATTTTGAAATTTATGAACACCAACGACCTCATCGCCTCCGGCAAACTTCCCGACGCCGCCATCCGCCTCGGCATCCGCCATCGCCTTGCCAACACCATCGCCCCCTTCGAGAAACTCGACCCCGAAGACCGCCAGGCAAAGCTCATGGAGCACATCGCCGGACTGAAAACCATGCCCATCGCCATTGCCACCGACGAGGCGAACGAGCAGCACTACGAGCTGCCCACGAGATTTTTCCAACGCTGCCTCGGCCCCCACATGAAGTACTCCTCCGGCTACTGGGAGGAAGGCGTCATCGACATCGGTGAGTCGGAAGCACGCATGCTTGAGATCACCTGCCAGCGCGCCGATTTGAAAAACGGCCAGCGCATCCTCGAGCTCGGCTGCGGCTGGGGCTCGCTCACCCTGTGGATGGGGAAACATTTTCCCGATTCCAAAATCACCGCCGTCTCCAACTCCCGCACCCAGCGCGAGCACATCATGGCTCAGGCGGAGAAACGCAACCTCCACAACATCGAGGTCATCACCGCGAACATGATCAACTTTGAGGGCGTCGGCGAATCCGTCTTCGACCGCTGCGTCTCCGTGGAAATGTTCGAGCACATGAAGAACTACCGCCTCCTGTTGGAGCGCGTCTCCCGCTGGCTCAAGCCCGATGGCAAACTCTTCGTCCACATTTTCACCAATCGCGAGAACGCCTACCACTACACCGCCGAAAACGAGGACGATTGGATGGCCAGATACTTCTTCACCGGCGGCCAGATGCCCTCCGACGATCTCCTCCTTTATTTCCAGGACCACCTCCGCATCGAGGACCACTGGCAGGTCAGCGGCCGGCATTACCAGAAAACCTCCGAGGCCTGGCTGGAAAACATGGACGCCCATAAGGATGAGCTTTTCCCCCTCATCTCCGAGACCTACGGCCCCGACCAAGCCGTGAAATGGTGGGCATACTGGCGCGTTTTCTTCATGGCCTGCGCCGAGCTTTGGGGCTATCGCAAAGGCCACGAATGGATCGTCTCCCACTACCTGTTTCGAAACTCCAAATCTTAAACTCCAAGCTCCAAGCTACAGGCGTGTGTGCTCCCCATCGGCTTCGCCGCCTCACCCGTCCGCCAAGACCCAGCCTTTGGAGACCACACCGGCGATCCTGACCTGTTTGTTCTTCATATCCACCTTGCGGATGTCGAGGGCAAGGATCAGCCGCCTCGCCTGTCCCGGGTTT
>Ga0105047_10002810_pt1 | contig 30892 bp, 25 predicted proteins | sample MAT04_FD_78384 | JGI IMG/M metagenome (GOLD analysis project Ga0105047, IMG submission 78384) | Freshwater microbial communities from Lake Fryxell liftoff mats and glacier meltwater in Antarctica - MAT-04 (megahit assembly) | ecosystem: Environmental > Aquatic > Freshwater > Ice > Liftoff... | reverse complement strand
TTGTTTCATCGTCTTCCATTCCTTCCTTTACACCCTGTACTAATGAAGATATTGGTCCTTCCATTTCATCTTGCGGATCGGGGGTATGTAAGGTTTTAGGATCTGGCTTTATGGCAGCGTCTTTATTTTGATCTTTAGCAGAATCGTTGTTTTTATTTGTGTCCATGTCTAAGTGTTTTATTTAAACATTAGATGTAACAAATGTCTTACCATGTTTAATCCTTTAAAAAACCAACTCGTTAAACTGTAGTATTATTTTTAGCTTTTACGCTAAGTTCAGGTGATTAAGCATAGTTATGGAAGATTGACTTTACCATTTATATTTAGGGTATCATTACTGCTGGCAAATGTGCTAAATATAACGGTTACTTTGCCGGGCAGCCCATAATTTTCATATTGTCTGCAACATCTTTTACTACAACGGAGCCAGCACCTATGATAACATTTTTTCCAATTTTAATACCTTGTCTAATTACAGATCCAGCTCCTACAAAACTGTTTTCTCCTACACTAACATTTCCACATAAAATTGCACCTGGACCAATATGAACAAATTTCTCAACTACGCATTCGTGTTCTATTATGCAACCTGTATTGCAAATTGCACCTTCATGAATTTTTGCCAAAGCATTAATAATTACTCCTGCGGCAATCATAACCCCTGTCACCGCGGTTGTTACTGAAGAATCTATTATTACGGAAGGATGAATAGCATTAATGGGATAAAGATTTTTTAGTGCAAGTGTTTCTTGAATTTTTCTTCGGATTTTATTATCCCCTATAGAAATAAAAAACGGATTTTCTTTAAGTAAAGACAAAGCGTTTTCATCATTTTCAGTACCTAGATATTCTAAAGCAAAAGGGTTTTTTTCTTTTACAGTTGCGTCACAATAACTAGTCACTGTTTTACCTGTGGCATTTAATATAGTGTACACAACATATGAATGGCCGGAGTATCCTATTAAAATCATGTAGGTGCTAGTTATTTAGTTAACAATTTTTCATAAGCCGCTCTCATACTTTCCCAAAATAATTCCCGCTTGTAAACTGTAGTAACTGTATGATATAATTTCTCCGCCATTTCTTTCATTAAATGCTGGTTGGTTAGGGCTTTAGCAAGTTTTATTTTAAGATCTGTTTCGTCCATACTATTGAAGATGATACCGGTTTCATTATCAATCACAATATCTACATTGCCCGCAATTCTGCTGCATATAATGGGTAATTTCATAGCTGCGGCTTCCAATAACACGTTTGGGAACCCTTCCCGGTAAGATGGAAACACAAAATAATTAGCAATAGCCATATAATATTCAACCTTATCTGTCCAGTTTATATGAATAATGTGAGGATTATTTTTTATCTGATCTTCTATTGCAGAAGGAAGTGGATCAAGATCAGGTTCATATTGCCCTGCTAATATTAATCGCAGTTTAGGAAAATTTTTTTGAAGCTGAACAAATGCATTGACCAGTTCTACGATACCTTTATCCAATACAAGGCGGCCAATAAAAAGGAGATACACATTCTCCACACTATAAGAAACCGACTTTTTAGTATCTGCAATAATATCCGAATCAAGGTTTTCAGTATTGTACCTAACTGTATTTATTCCATTAGATGAACCTTTTCCAATAATAGTTAATTTTGCAGCAGCAGTAAAATTATTCTTAATTATATATTCTTTTAAAGAATTACTGTTTGGCCAAACATTGGTGGCTGCGGCATAGGTAATTTTTTCTATAGCCTGCAGCAGTTTTAGTTTTGCACCTTTTTCTACCATCAGCGGTAAACCCGCCACCGTATGAATTCTAATTTTAACGCCTGCTAATCTGGCTGCTATCATTCCAAGCAAACCTGCTTTTGGAGTTTCCGTATGAACAATAGCAGGCCTTTCTTTCTTAAAAATTCTAATTAATTGCGCAATACATTTAAGATCCTGCATGGGAGTTATCTTCCTTGTCATAGGCACTACCAAGTGTGGGCAGGTTTCATTTGCTAAAAGCATCGGTAATTCTTTTCCGTCGGCGCTTATCATTATTACATTAAGTCCGTTTTGCTCCATGTAAGTAGGTTGCCCTTTTAAAGGATATGCCAATGCCATAGGAACGGTGGTAATGCGGATGAGTTTGTTGTTTTTTAGCAAGGTTTTTTTTATTAACGATGGCAAAAATACATACACTTCAGATATAACAAAGTATAAAAATTCTTATTGATTAATCTCCATTAAATTTTCGGTGTTCTTATTTGCATTAATCAAAAAATTACATCTGAGCATTTATGATAATAACTTTATCAGATTATTTACTGTTAGTAATATATTTCACGATTCTTTTTTTATTTATAAAAGAGAAATCTAAAAAATACGAAGGTCCTCTTCTAAAAAAGTATTTTCTCAGAATGTTTTTAATGCTGTTGCCGCGGCTTTGTCTGTTATATTGTCTTTCAATACTATAATGGCGAGGTTAATTTTTTTATATTTTACCCGTTGTTTTCTTTTTGTTTAACGCCAGTAATTTGGAATTAAAATTGGCCCACTTCTTATATAATCATAATAATGCCATATTAATAGGGTTAAAAATTTTATCACTGTACTAAAGAAAAATTTTTGAAATTTATTTTTTTATTTTTTATCAATTTAAACGGGGAGTAAAAAAGATATTAAATTCAAATAATTGCAAAAAATATTTACCCGTAACCCTTCCTCTCTTCTAAAAAATATTGTTTACATTATAAAATCTCATCTGATATATGATCTAATACTCCACAATAAAACAACAACACTAAAAAAGGCTGTTATTCTTAAGCGATCAAGATTTTTAAGTATAACTTTTCTATCTCTATTGTAAACCCCAATATTTTACCAAAAAAAACTAATTTGCAATATTATTATGATTGAATATTCAGAATTAATATACAGCCTGTTAGGACTTTCAGATTTACTTTTCCCTATTTATCTCTTTATTATTTATAAAATACTAAAAAGGTATAACCGTAAAAACAGTGCTGCCTCAGATCAAAAGTATTTTTTGAAGGGTTTTTTTTTAAAACTTTTCGGTTCTTTAACCTTTTTAATTTTAAGTGAATACTATTTTAAATACGGAGATACATTTGAATATTTTACAGGCGTTACTAACATTTATAAAGTTTTTCAATACAAAGCTTCTTATGGGTTACAAATGATTTTTGTAGACAGAAGCAACTACTCAGATAATGTTACATCCCTTTGCCACCCGATGTTTTTTTATTTTGCAGATTCGCCTTATCATGTTCTGCAAGTTGGAGGCTTATTAAGTCTTTTAACCTTTAATTCTTACCTTAACATTACTCTTTTAATATCTACCATAACCTTTATTGGGCTTTGGAATTTATACCTGTTATTGAACAGGCATTTCGAAAACAGCCAAAAGATGTTTTTCTTAATTTGTTTCTGCATACCATCTCTCGCTATTTGGGCTTCTGGTTTGCTTAAAGATTCAATTGCATTAGGATTTTTAGGTATTTTAGCGAACTACCTCGATTTAGTCTTTAAAAATAGGAAATTATTTTTGAGAAGAATCTTTATAATCTCCATATCAGGCTATTTTATCTACTTAATGAAAGACTATATTTTATATGGTTATGTAAGTGCTTTTTTAATCGGGTTAATTCTAACGAAACTAAATAACCTCAAGTCTACAGTCAGGATTTCTGCTATCATTTTCTTGTCGATTGTTTTAATAATTGTACTTAATATTTACGCAACTATGCTATCAGATTATGTGGTAGAAATGGTGGTACAAACTGCCATAGAGAAACAAAAAATTTGGGCACGATATGGTGCTTCGGTAAATGCCGGCAGTGATTTCAGCATTGGTGAAATTGCTCCATCAATTGCCGGTTTAATGACACTTGTTCCTAAAACAATTAATGTAACTCTTTTTAGACCATATTTGTGGGAGAGTACCTCTTTTATAATGATTTTTGATGCTCTTCAAAGTGCTTTTTGTATCATACTATTTCTTAGAGCAATTATAATAACCAGATTTTTTAACTTTTTTAAAATTATATTCGGGAACCCGTTATTAATAACCTGTTTTTTATTTGTATTAATCTTTGCTTTTTTTGTAGGATTAAACACTGCCAATTTTGGGTCATTGTCCCGATATAAAGTACCATTATTACCTTTTTTTATATCGTTACTTTTTGTAGTTCCGGCTCTTTATAAAAAGAATAAGTAATATTTTTATTATTACTTTCTTTTAAAACTGTATTTGGAAGAATTAAAAAAGCGGTTCCAAACATAAAGGCTTGCTAAAGTTAAAAAAGATATTGTGATACATTTTACAATTGCATCATACCATAAGTTTACACCTATCCAAGTATTACTTATGAGAATTAAAGCAATAAAACATACTAACAAAATCGGTATATCTACTTTATAATTTAGGGTAAGGTTTATATGTTTTTTGCTCAAAAAATAAAGTATGGATATGACAACTATATTACCAATGATTAATGCCATATAAGCCCCTTTTTCGAGCAATATAGGAGTAAAAAATATATTGATTAAGATACATACTAATAGTCCACATATAATTGATACCAAACTCAAGAATGATTTTTTTGCATAAAATACGCCCAAACTTGCAAACAATTGTAGTGAATATATAATTGAGGCAAATACCAAATAGGGTACATATCTGTATGATTGCTGATAATCATTATTGGAAAAAATGACAATGAGAATTTTAATTACTGCTATAAAAAATAACGAAGCTGTACTAATAATTAGGATATATATAGTTTGGTACTTGCTTAAACCTGCTAAATTTTTTTCAATACCCGTTACACTGTTGTAAACTATTGGCTGAAAAGCAAATTGCAGAGCATATAATATTAAGTTATATATTATGGCAATCCTATATGCAAACATATATGTACTTAATGCATCTTTTGAAATATAGTGTGTAAGAAAAAGCCTGTCAATTGAGGGCAAAAATGTACCAACAACCATAATTATCATAAAGGGCAAGCTAAAACTTACAAGGTCTTTAATTAATTTAAAATTTATAAGCCTACTGCTTATTTTTTTAATTAAAAACACAATACCTAATAAAAGCACCAAACTTTCTGTGAGAATTGCTGCATAAAAAACACCTAATAGACCAAAATTATAGTTATATAAAAACAGGTAGGTAAACAAAATATAGAAAAGAACATTTAATACTGCTACTAAAAGCAGATTTAATTTTTTATTATTCCATCTAAACCATATTTGAATAAAATTATTAATACAACTTAAAAATGCCCAAATAACTAAATAATTAAAAAGCAAAAAGTATTTATCGGAAATATTGTATAAAGAAAAAACAACTTTTTTACATAAAATACTTAGAGGCAATATTACCAAGGCGCATGCAAACATTACAAAAAATATATTTGACAATAAACTTTTTGTTTTGTTTTTAAATTTCGCATCTACTATAAATCTTGGTAGGGCAGCATCTAAGCCTAACCCAATTATAGAGGTTATAATTATTTTAATGATTAACAACAATCCGTAAATGGCAAATTCTTCTCTGGATAAATATTTAACAAAAAGCCCCAATAATATTATGTCCGGCAATCTGTTGATTGACAATAATATTCCGTAAAAGCCAGTGTCTTTTATTAATATTTTATAATTAAATCTCAATATTTATTTTTGTTATTTTGCTGTTCAATGTAAAGACAATCTTTAATGAACAGTAGATTCAAATCTGCCACTGTTTTGCCTTTTTCTTTATATACGGAATTCCAAATTTGGATTTTACTTATATCACTAACATTTAAATCATATAAATTTTCGATAGAATTATCTTTATAAATTGTATTTTCAATTTCGGCAATTCGTATTTGTAAATACCCGGCATTGGTAAAGTAATTATGAAAGTGCAATCTCCACGCAAAATCTAATAGTTCATTTCTTTTTATTAATCTATCAGGTTCATTTTTTAGAAATGCATCTAAATATTTGTCGACAAGTATCAAATAATGAAAATATTCTTTTATTTGATTTAATCTTTTTATTTCAAGTGGATCTTTCGCATCTATGCTCGCATCTATTAAATTTTGTTTAATAAGTGGAAGCTCCGTTTTAATAGTATGAAGGCTTCCTAAACTCGTCTCATTTTTTACACCCTTGAACCATCTTTTAAATAAAGATTTCATGGGTCTTTTGGTATTTGGAAACATGTTAATGCAAAATTCATCAATTATACTATCTGCATCAACTTCGCTATTCCACATTTGTTTTGAAAATACATATATCGGTAACCCATTTGTGCCGATATTAAAATCGGTCTCTATAACAATTCCCAATATGTCATAATTAAACCAATCTTTTTTTAAGATTCCCAATCTTTCTTTATAATCAATAATTGGCATATTCATACATACATTTAACCCAAAATAATCATACAAAACCAATTGCTTTTTTGAGCGTACTTTTTTTAACCAGCTATTTCTTAAATTAATGGGATTTTGTCTAAACAACTCATCGGTATATTTGTTATTTGTATATCCGTATGGTACAAGTGTTACTATAACATTATCTGCTATATTACATTTTGGAGGTTGCACATAGGCACTGTATGCAAAAATATTTATAAATACATTGTGTATGTTATTTTTTTTGAGGGTATTACCTAGTGAATTGGCAACGGAAAATTGTAAATCTGATATAGTTCCAATTTTTTTGCACTTGCTGCATTCACAAAAACCATATCCATCAGACGGATCTACACTTATACAAAAATTTTCTTTAAGATTTGAGATAGAGAGTTCCTTAGCAACCGCTAATTTGTATTTTATAAATTCATTTAAAACTGTGTCATTGGAAAAACACAATTTTACATCAATATTGTAAAGTGCCCTTTTGTTATCAATTAATGCCAACCAACTTGGATGCTTATGTATTTCCGTTTTAAATTTTATTAAAAAATTTACTGTCCCATTTTCATAAACTGTGTTCAGGGTTTTGCTATTTCCCAGTTTATATATCCAATTATTCCAATCATTATAAACCTTTGTTCTGCTGTTATCTTTATCAACCCATGCATAGGGAGATAACAGCCCTTGTGCAATTGTTCTATTTGCCCATTTAGGAGTTCCTTTTTTTGTAATATTTTTAAACAAATTGGTTTCTCTTAATGGATATACATTCCATAACTTATTAGGATCCGGAAAATACCATCTAAAACCTAATTCCTCTAAATATGAATATATACCGAAATAGATACCATCTATTGTGGGAGATGAGATTTTGATGATTTTTTTTAAACTATCACCTACTATAGTGTAACCATGAGGCTTTAAGAGGGCAGATTGAGATTTATTCAACTCTATGCAATATCTGCCTGCCCTGGTATTTTTTTTATTTGTTTTTGTATACTCAAATTGTTTACTAAACACTATTTGCAGTTCATTGGTAAACGTATTATAAAGTTTTGTACAGTTATCAGTATTACCTAAAGCACTGTCTACATAAATGGTAATTGTTTTTTGTGCCAGAACTTGAGTGAATAAACCCACAAATGCGACAGTAAAAACAAATGCTTTTTTAAGCTTTAGCCAATTTAGTTTTATTGTAAAGGTCTGTAAGTACGTCAGTGTAGATGTGAATGTTGTTTTTCCAATCATGATATTTTATTGCGAATTCTCTCGCTTTTTTTCCAAGATCCACTCTTTCATTGGCACTCATATTATATGCTGTGGCCATAGCATTTTCAATTTCTGCAATGGTAAAAGCTTTTAGAATTGGAGGTTGATTATTTTCATAAAACATTTCATCTTCAAAAGCAGTAATTATTACTTTTTCTAATGCTAAAGCTTCCACTGAAGCAAAACCAAAACCAACTCTAACTTTTGCTTTGTCTTCGGGATAGCGCAAATACCATTTATCATGCATAAATTGGTCAATAATAACACAATTAGGGATAGATAAAAATTTTATGATATCCTCTTTATCCATTTCAGGCAGCCACTCTACATAATTTCCAATGCCTAGCTCTTCAATAAGCTGTTTACTCAAATCTACATCTACACCCTTGGTAATTGTTACCAGCTTGCAGTTGGGATTATATTTTTTTACAAAAGCCGCAAAAGCTCTGATATATTTATCATTTCCTTTTATATCCTCCCATACATTAGACCAACTATGTCGTGCCGGCGCAAAGAAAATACAGTTGTATTTTGAATATTTATTATTGAGAAGATCATCTTCAGATTTTTTGTAATAATCCATATCATGTAACCCTCTTATTTTAACCATCTTATCTAAAAGACCAAAGCGTTTCATATAAGGGTTAATTTGATAACCCATACCAATGCCAATTGCATAAGCTTCTTTTAAAAACCTACGTTGTAGAATGTAAATGAAAAGTTTGTGCAATCCAGAATATGTACTACCAGCCTTCACTTCAATTTTTAAAGGAGTCGTTACGACTTGTTTTTTACCGAAAAGTTTTTTGACAATTATATATTTTATCTTTTCTGATATTTTAATATTATTTAAATCAGCACCAAGGCTACAAAAAAAATATGGAATTTTGGCAAAATGGCATAAGATAGGGCCCCATCCCCATACAAGAGCAACATCCCCTTTGGAAAAGTCTTCAATTAAGGCTTTGGTTTCCTTATCGAGTTTTATAAAATCAGGTGCAATTTTATAGTAAACTATCCAACTGGGGAAGTTTTCCGGAGTCATATCCCTATCTATATGCCAAGGGAAATCCTGAATGAGTGGTGAAGTATTATCTAGAAATAATTTTACGTCATAACCTAATTCTTTAAGAACTTTCCCAAGAGAATAAGATATATTCAAAGTATTGCAATATAAATGAATCTTCATTTTAATAAACTTTAACTGATGCTATTAATCAATTTTTAATTTCAAAAATTAAAAACTTCTTTTCTTTTTGTACCTGTCGTTAAATAACGAATCATTTTCAAAAGTCAATTTTACTGGTATTTTGAATGATTGTATTTTTCCTTTGCAATAACTTTTCAATTTTCTAGTAAACTCTTTTGTATCTTCTTCTTCTTTCAATACTATTTTTGCACAGACAATGTTGCCCATCAAAACATGCTTTTCGCCGTACACTGTTACTTCTAAAACATTCTCCATTTCCAATAAAATATTTTCCACCTCTTGAGGGTAAACTTTATCTCCACCCACATTTATTATTTCAGATTTTCTTCCTAATATTTTATAATACTCGCCTTCTACCTCTACCATATCTCCTGTTTTAAAAAAACCATCTTCCGTAAAGGGGCTAGGAGCATTTAAATAACCTAACATAGCAGACTCGGCTTTAATTTCTAACAAATTATCGACTACTCTTAAATCAAACCCATCGCCGCCTAATTTCACCCACAAAGAATTGTCATCTTTAGATTTTGAACGTAATACACCTAATTCAATTAATCCGTAGGTTTGTTGAAACATAACATCTTTAAAAATATCTTTTGCCCTTAGTAGCGTATTAATTGGCATCGGTTCAGTTCCATAGGTAATTAACTTCAGGCTTGATAAGTCGAATTTTTTATACGTTTCGCTAAGTATTAATAAATTTAAAAAACTAGGAGATACAGGTAATAATTCAATTTTATATTGTTCAATAAATCCACAAACTGCTTCAATCTTTCTATTTTTTAATGCTAATACTAATCCGCCATTAGATAATGTATGTAGCAATGTATTTAAACCGCCCCAATGATCGAATAATAGAAAATTTACTGTCCTTAATGATTTTCTTGGAGTCTTAAATTTTTCTAATAGTTTACTAAAATTATGAACAGCTCCTTTTGGATTTCCAGAGGTACCCGAAGTAAATAAGACCAACCCGGGTTCATTTTTGGTTTGTAAATCAATATAAAATTTATGGTTGGCTACATTGGCTAAGGTGACAACTTTGTATTCGTCTGTTTCTGTATTTACTGTTATATTTTTTTCTACCTCACCTATTTCTAATTTAACTTGTTCTGAATCTTTTAAATTAAAATTGAGTGGTACAATAATATTTTTGTTTATTACAAGTGCAAATAATATGGCAATAGTGTTAGGAGTAAAATCACCCTGTAAGGCAACTACTTCACCCTTTTTAATATTATTTTCTAATAAAAATATTGATGCTTGGTTTATCTTATTCAATAATTCATTATACGTTATTGTCTTATCTTGCCAAATTATTGCAGCGGAATGATTATTGTTTTCGAATATTTTTAAAAAAAATAGTTCTTGCATACGTTTTAGTATTTTAATATTATACTTCCCCAAGATAAGCCCACACCAAAACCCGACAACAGAACAGTGTTACCCTTTCTTAATTTATTTGCTAACTCTGCATCTCTGTAAGCAATAGGGATAGATGCAGAAACAGTATTCCCAATCTTCTCAAGGTTAAAAAAAACCTTATTCCTATCAATTTTTAAAACCTTAATTAGAGAGTTGAGTGTGAGCATACTTGCTTGATGAAAAACAAATAAATCAATATCATCAATTTTTAAATTATTTTTCAACAGTATGTCTTCTATCTGGTCAGGTACCATTTTTGAAATAAACTTCCAAACAGCAAAACCATTCATATGTATATTTTCAAGTGTTCTTTCATTGCCGCTTTTGTCTGTTTCAATTATTTTTGAATTGTTGTCTTTCGGTATTCTACAACCACCACCAGGTATATAAAAAGAATTGAACTCTTTGCCTGCAGACGCTAACGCAATATCTAAAACTCCATCATCAGATGTAGTACTAATTATACTTATAGCAGCTCCATCTCCAAAAAGAACACTGGTTGATCTGTCATTTACATTAATATATTTAGAATATGTATCGGCATTAATTAGTAATATTTTTTTAGCCATGTTGGTACTTATCATACCTCTTGCTATTGCTAAACCATAAATGTAACCGGAACATGCTAAATTATAATCAAACGCCCAAACTCTATTTTCAAACTCAAAGTGGTTGTGAATTAAAAAAGCATTCGACGGCATTATATAATCTGGGCTTTGCGTACAAAACATAATCCCATCAATTTCACTTATTTTTAATTTTTGATTAGCAATTAACTTTTCTATTCCCTTGCAAGCTAAGTCAAATGCTGTTTCATTAATTTCAGCAATATGCCTACTATATATTCCAGATTTTTCGGCAACATTTTTTAAATCCCATTTAGGGTGTTTTTGCTCAATTTCATCATTGGTTACAATTGTTTCAGGAAGATAGTATTCGATATGTTCAATTTTAATGCTCATTACAAATGCTGTTTAAAGTACTTATTTTTTCTTTATCTAATACAAATGGAATACCGTGACCTGGATAAATATTAAATCCCTCAAAATTTTTTACCAGATACTTTATTGATTCTTTCAGTTTTTTTAAGTCTCCTCCCGGCAAATCATTTCGTCCTATACTATCATTGAATATTAAATCCCCTGAAAGTAAATTATTACCAATTTCAAAACAAACACTACCCTCTGAGTGTCCTGGAGTATAGTGGATTTTTAATTTTGATGGCAGTAAATCTATTTCTTGAATGCTATCTAAAAAAAAATCTATCTTGGGAGTTAATCTAACGGTGGAAAGTCCAGCTAGTTTTCTAAATAAATTTGCCTGATGTACTATTCTTTTGTCTTTTGAATGTAGGTAAAAAGGGATTTTATATTTGACTCTAAATTCCTCTACAGCACCTATATGATCGAAATGCCCATGTGTATTTAATATTGCCAGATAAGAAACATTGTAAGTATTAAAAAAGTCATCTAGCTCATTAAAATAATCTCCTGGGTCAATTAAAAGGGCATTTTCATCTTCTACTATTAAATATGAATTTTCATTCCACTCTCCAATTCTCTTACAATATATTTCCATACCCATAATTAAACTCCTCCTAAAAATATTAATTGCCCCGTTATTGCTGAACTTTTTTCTTCTATCAATAGATCTATAACATTTGAAATATCTTCCATTTTACCATAGTGAGAAATTGCATTTCTATTTAAAACCTCCTGCAATGCTATTTGATTTATTTTCATAGATAATTCTGTTTCTACTACTGATGGTGCTACAACATTTACAGTAATACCCATTTTATATACCTCTTTAGCTAATACTTTAGAATAGGCTATCATTGCTGCTTTAGTGGAAGTGTATAACGACTCCCCTTTAACCTCATGTTTTGTTGCCATCGATCCGATATTAATAATTCTTCCAGTTTTTTTAAGCGCCATCATCTTTACTGCTTCTCTACAAAATAACATAGAAGCAAACACATTTACTTCATACACTTTTTTTATTAATGAAGCCGGCAATAATGCAGCACTTAATATAGACGGGTTAATACCTGCGTTGTTTATGAGAACATCTAATTTTTTAAAATTTTTCCTTATAAATAAATAAATATTTAAAATTTCTTTTTCGTTAGAGATATCGGCTATGATATGATTGTAATTTTCATGTTTTATAGTCGATTCTGACCGACTACAGCCTATTACAGTATTGTTTTTAAAAAGATAATATTCTGCTAAATATCTTCCAATTCCTTTACTTGTTCCAGTTATTAAAATTACATTCATTTATCTAACTCTTTTGTTCATTTAAAACTGTTTCTATGTAATCCTTTAATGTGCTGACTGTGTGAAAAGGATTTTGTTCCATAGACATAGCCCTTTCATCAGCAATCGAAATAAATTCGCCAGTTTTCTCTTCAATTTTTTGCTCTATTACGGTGATTAAATTTACAAGCCCCATAGAATCTAAAGGGCTATCTGTACCAAATAATACCTCATTTTCTGTCTTTTGAAGTTGTTGGTTAGACTCTAAATCTAAATTGATTTCGTCAATTGATTCATATAAAATCTCTAAGATATTAGTCATTGTATATTTTTTTATGTTTATTAATATTCCATTCAGTTATTATTTGAGCAGGTACTTCCGTTTTATCTAAAACTCTTAATGGATTTCCCAATACAAAGTGTCCTGCTCCTATATTTTTTAAAACTAAAGAGCCCATGCCAATGTAAGCACCCGGCTCAATTTCAATATTTTCACCGATACATGAACCTGAACCTATAAAACTAAAAGAGCCAATTTTTACACCGCTAGTTGTAGTTATGCTGGATCCAAATAAAGCACCCGTTCCTATAAAATTGCCTACCGCAATTACACAATTTGCAGCAATCACACAAAAAGGCTCCACTATTGTATGATTAAAAATAACGGTCCCATAATGTATAATGCAGCCATAGGGGCTTACAGATGCTGTCGAAAATATTTTTACTGTAGGATGTATTAATGTTTCAAAACGTGTTATTGGAAGATTTAATTTTGCCAATATCTGTTCTCTAATTAACCTGGTTTTAAAAGAACCGATAGCAAAAATAAACTTAATACTACTTTCTAAATTCTTTACCTTAGAAATAGGTCCATCCACACTTATGCCATTATACACCTTTCCCCATAAACTTTCATTGTCGTCATAAATGCCAACAACTTCGTATTTTTTATGGATAGAATTAATATCATTAATTATTTCTGTTATTTCCCAAAATGCACTACTCCCTCCTATAATAACCAGCTTTTGAAACATAATACTAATTTTTTTGAGAGCAGTAAATTGAATTATTTTATATTGTGTGTGTAATCTTGAACTAATTTTTTATAAATAGGCATTTTATCTTTTGCCATAATCATAAATTCCTGCCTAAGCCAAATTTGTTTAATGATAATAGAGCATTGTTTACATGATAGTTTTAAAATACTCTGCTGTTAATGCAATGCCTTCGTCTAAATCTACCTTTGCTTCAAAGCCCAAAATCTCTTTGGTTTTACTTACACTAGGTATGCGCATTTCAATATCTGCACTAAGCGCATCTTTAAATAATATTTTTGAGTCTGATTTTAAAACCCTGCAAACCGCTTGGGCTAAGCCTAAAGTGGTAAGAATAGCTCTTGAATTTCCTAAGTTAAAACTTTCTCCAATTGCTTTGGGGTCTTCAATACAACGTATTAAACAATCAACAAAATCATCAACATAACACCAAGCTCTAATTGCAGTACCGTCACCATAAATGCTGATATCTTCATTTTTAAGCGCTTTTTTAATAAATATTTGTAACGCACCTTCGCCGGTTTGCCCTGGGCCATACACATTAAAAGGTCTTACCGTTACTACCGGTAAACCATATTGCTTGTAATAAGCATGGGCCAAATGCTCTCCTGCTAATTTGCTTACTGCATATACCCAACGAGCTTCTCCTACACTACCAGATACTGCAGTATCTGTTTCGGTACTTTTAAAGGCATAACTACCAAAAATTTCTGAAGTTGAAAAATCAATAAATCTTTCTGTAATATTGTTAACACGTGCAGCTTCTAGAGCATTTGCAGTACCTATCATATTTACCTGCATTGTACGTACAGGCAATTTTATTACTGTATCTATACCTGCAATACCTGCAGCATGTACAACTATATCGGCACCTTTCATCGCTTCCGTTAGTGCAGGCAAATCCAATACATCTCCTTTAATAATTGTAATGTTTGGATTATCAGCTAATCCACTACCGGTTAAAGTATCTCTATGAAAATTATCGTAAACAACAATTTTATTGTTTGCTACATAGTGCTTTATTAAGGTATTTGCAATAAAACCAGCTCCTCCGGTTATAAAGATTGTTTTGTTTTGTATCATAATGTGTTTACTATTTTTGCTATTTGTTTGATTGTTTGTTTATCTAATTTTTCGTAAAGCGGCAAAGCTATTCCTTTATTAAACGCACGGTCAGCATTTGGGAAATTAGTTTTACTGTCAAGTTTGTATTTTTTTTGATAATAAGTTTGACTTGGAATGCATTGAGCGCCGTAATTTACCCCTAAGTTTTTTGCTCTTAATGAAGCTATTACTTCATCCTGCTGCATATCATCATTTATTAAAATATGGTATGTTTGCCAGGTATGATTTCTATCTAAAGGAACAAATGGCAATTGTATATTTGGATTATTTAATTCTTCAAAATAAACATCTGCAAGTTCCTGCTTGTAAGCCAACGTTTTTACAATGCGTTTCATTTGATTATTTGCAAGCGCAGCTTGAAAATCTGTCATTCGATAATTAAAACCCGCCTCTACAAAATTCATTTTACCATTTTCCATGCTAATCCCATGGTTTCTTAGGATATTAATTTTTTTAGCTAAAGTTTCGTCATTGGTTATCAATATTCCACCTTCACCAGATGTAATTGATTTGCGTGGATGCAGAGAAAATGAACCAAATGACCCAAATGTGCCTACCGGTTTATTATTCTGCGTGGCACCTAATGCACATGCGGAATCCTCTACTACTGCAATATTATGCTTGGTTGCAATTGCCATAATATCTTCCATATTTGCCGCTAAGCCAAATTCGTGTACAGGTATAATTGCTTTTGTTTTAGAAGTAATGGCATCTTCTATTTTTGAGGTATCAATGGTAAATGTATGTACATCAACATCAACAAATACACAAGTCGCCCCCACTATCTCAATTACATTTGCGGTGGCTATGTATGATAATGCAGGAAGTATAACCTCATCGCCTGCGCCCACACCTAATGCTAATAAAGCTAAATGCAATGTAGCAGTGCCATTACTTAAAGCACTGGCATAATTGGTATTGTGAAAACCTGCAAATTGATTCTCAAGTGCAAGCACGTTTTCACCTTGTACTAACATGCCTGATCTTAGCACTTTTACAACTTGTGCTATATCATCTTCGTTAATATCGGGGCTTGCAAGTGGTATAAAATTTTGAATCATTTATATATTTTTATAATTTTTGATGCGACGTGACTCTCTATTATTTTATTTGGTAAAGACAATATATAAAGTTTTACTTGCTTCTCATATCATGTACTAATTGTATTGCGGCTCTTGTTTCTATTAAAGGAAATCCATTTCCGCTAATTATATTTTTATAACTATTTGTATGTAATTCTGTGAACCCATCACTAAATTCAAAGCCTTCGCCGTCAATTAACAACGTTCTATAAGTGCGTTTTCCCGCCTCTTTAATTTCTAATGGTAATTCATTTGGGTCTATACTTAAACTCCATTTTACATTGGCTTTTTTTAGTTTCAATGTGCCCGCTGTAGTTTCGGAAGACTGTGTGGTAACGTTATTCTCTAACACGTTTCCAAAAATCCACATTAACATATCAAAGAAATGTACACCAATATTGGTAGCTATTCCACCACTTTTATTAATATCTCCTTTCCAACTTGCGTGATACCAATGCCCACGACTCGTTATATAATTTAAATCTACATTGTAAATTTTATCAGGGTCGCCTATATCTACTTTTTCTTTTAAAGCAATAATTGCAGGGTGCAACCTCAATTGCAAAATGGAATTTACAGATTTGCCTGTTTCTTTTTCTATTTCCATTAATGCATCTATATTCCATGGATTTAAAACTATTGGCTTCTCACATATCACATCTGCCCCAATTCTTAAACCAAACCTTATATGCGCATCATGTAAATAGTTTGGACTACAAACACTTACAAAGTCAATCTTTGTTCCATTTCTTTTTAATTTTTCAATATGTCTGTCAAAACGCTCAAATTCCGTAAAAAAATCAGCATCAGGAAAATAACTATCTAAAATTCCGACCGAGTCATGTTTGTCAATTGCAGCTAATAAGTTATTGCCAGTGTCTTTAATAGCTTTCATGTGGCGTGGTGCTATGTAGCCTCCTGCCCCTATCAATACAAAATTTTTCATTTTTATTATTTAACTCTTATTACAAATCCCTGTTCTAATTTATATTCTTGATTGCTTTCAATACAAATCGCTTTACCGCTTTCATCAAAATTTAGTTTATGTCCATACTCACTCATCCACCCTTTCTGCCTAGCAGGATTACCAACCATTAATGCAAAGGCAGGAACATCTTTCGTAACCACTGCACCTGCTCCAATAAAACAGTATTGGCCGAGCGTAACTCCGCAAACAATTGTAGCGTTAGCACCAATTGAAGTTCCTTTTTTAATTAAAGTATCTTTATATTCATCTTTTCTTGAAACAGCACTTCTTGGATTTATTACGTTGGTGAGTACCATACTAGGTCCGAGAAAAACATCGTCTTCGCATGTTACACCTTCGTAAATACTTACATTGTTCTGTACTCTTACATTGTTACCCAATATCACTTTTGGTGATACAACCACGTTCTGACCTATATTACAATTATGGCCAAGAGTAGCGCCTTTCATAATATGGCTAAAATGCCAAATTTTTGTTCCACTGCCAATTACACATCCTTCATCTACATAAGATGAGTCATGCACAAAAAAATCTTTACTCATCATTTTATATTTTTTAAATACTCTCCATAACCACTTTTCTTAAGGCCTTCAGCCAATTCCGCCAATTGGTCTTTGGAAATATATTTCATTCTATATGCTATTTCTTCTAAACATCCAATCTTCAATCCTTGTCTTTTTTCTATCACACGTACATATTCACTTGCATCGTGCAAACTATCAAAAGTACCAGTGTCTAACCATGCAAAGCCTCTATCAAACACACTTACTTTTAGTAATTTGTTTTGTAAATAAACTTTATTTACATCCGTTATTTCATATTCTCCTCTTGCACTTGGTTGCAGCGTTTTTGCAATTTTTACTACGCTATTATCATAAAAATATAATCCGGGAACTGCGTAATTGCTTTTGGGCGACAAAGGCTTTTCTTCTAAACTAACGGCATTATTATGTTCATCAAATTCCACTACACCGTAACGTTCGGGATCTGTAACCGGATATGCAAAAATTGTAGCACCATTATTTGCTGCCGATTTTTGCAATAATAAACTAAAGCCACTACCGTAAAAAATATTATCTCCTAGCACTAAAGCAACCTTATCACTACCAATAAATTTTTCTCCAATAACAAATGCTTGTGCAAGTCCGTTTGGTATTTCTTGTTTTGCATATTCAAACCTGCATCCCCATTGGCTTCCATCACCGAGCAGTCTTATAAATTGTTCGCTATCTTCTGGTGTTGTAATAATTAATATTTCATTTATACCAGCTAGCATTAAGGTGCTTAACGGATAATAAATCATTGGTTTATCATAAATAGGCATAAGTTGTTTGCTTATTCCTTTTGTAATTGGATATAGCCTAGTGCCCGACCCGCCTGCTAATATTATTCCTTTCATCTGCTTTTTGTTAAACAATTTTGGGCTAGTAAAATTGAGTTATAATGCATGTACAAACTTGAAGATATTTCTTCAAACATTTATAATTTATATACATGGCTTAATTTATTTCTATCGTCTATACAATTCATTAAACCGAGGTACAACTCTTCCTCAATTAAATTATGCAAAAACAATTCTTTGATATTTTGCTTTGGCGTTAAAAATAATTCGCTTTGTATTTCAAAAAATGATTTTACTGTTTTCCAAAGTAATTCAATACAAAACTCAAATTTTTGCACCTGCGCATTTTTAATCCCGTTTTGTTCAAGTTCATTATACTTTTCCATGCCGGCGTCCAACGATAATTTAAAATCGGTGACAGCTTTTCCTAAAAGTATTGATTGCTCTTGGTATTTTTCCTTTACGCCCATTCTATCGTTTTTTGTAACGCATATTTTTTAAACGTTTCATCAACAAATGTAAAATCTACCAAATCTACTTTAAATGGAATTATACTTTCTTCAATGGCTTCTTCCATTTTAATTCTTGCCCTTATTGGTATCTGCTCACTGCCCCATATCTCTATATCAATATCACATTTTGGTTTTGCATTTCCTACAGCCCGGCTGCCAAATAAAAAAAGACGAAATTCATTTTTTGGTAAATGAAACAATACAATCTCTTTTTGCAAGGCTCACATAATCGTATGTTTTAAGTTTTACCATTTTAATTTGTGATATACTGCTTTGTATAGTAATTTTGGTATTCACCACTCGTTACATCTTCCAGCCACTTACTATTCTCCAAATACCAGTCTATTGTTTTACTTATTCCTTCGTCAAACTGTAACGAAGGCATCCAACCTAACTCCTCTTTTAATTTAGTAGCGTCTATTGCATAACGAAGATCGTGCCCCGCTCTATCTGTTACATAAGTTATCAGTTTTTCCGACTCCCCTTCTTCTCTGCCAAGCTTTTCATCTATTTGCCTGCATAATTCTTTTACCAAAGCAATATTTGTCCATTCATTATGGCCACCAATATTATATGTCTCTCCAATTCTACCTTTATGAAAAACAACATCAATCGCACGTGCATGGTCTTCAACAAATAACCAGTCACGTACATTTTCCCCTTTACCATATATAGGTAATGGTTTATTGTTGATGATATTATGAATACAAAGCGGTATTAATTTCTCCGGAAAATGATAAGGACCATAATTATTACTACAGTTACTTATTTTAACGGGAAGCTTATATGTGTGGTAAAACGCACGTACAAAATGATCGGATGAAGCCTTGCTTGCAGAGTAAGGGCTGCGGGGATCATAGGCTGTTTCTTCTGTAAAAAAGCCGATCTCCCCTAAAGATCCATAAACCTCGTCAGTAGAAATATGGTAAAATACTTTGCCTTGCATATCATTTTTCCAGTGATCCTTCGCTGCCTGCAGCAAAGCAACTGTTCCTACTACATTGGTGGTTACAAAAGCCAACGGATCACTTATAGATCTGTCTACATGGCTTTCGGCAGCACAATGAAGAACGCCTGTAAATTGGTGCTCTTCAAATAACGCTCTTAATAATCCAGCATCTGTTATGTTGCCTTTTACAAAACTATAATTTGTTGCTTTTTCAATATCTCTAAGGTTTTCCAGGTTGCCCGCATATGTAAGTGCATCTAGATTTACTATTTTATAACTAGGATATTTTGTTACGAACAATCTTGTAAGATGTGAACCTATAAAACCTGCCCCGCCTGTTATTAAAATAGTATGCATGCTGTTTTTTTGAGCGGCAAAGTTACCTATTTTAACATTATAAAAGCCCGTTGATTATATGATCTAAAAGATTCTAAAATCACTTAGGCTATCTTTGCCCAATATGCATTACGCTTCAGTTGAAAATATCAGTAAGTCTTACGGAATAAGAACTTTGTTTAAGAATATATCGTTTTATGTAGAGGAAGGGGATAAAATTGCTTTTGTTGCCCGAAATGGTACAGGAAAATCTACACTGCTTAAAATATTTGCAGGTTTAGATACTGCGGATGATGGTACACTTTGGGTACATAAAGATGTAAAAGTCATTATGCTGCAACAGGATACACCCTTTATGGAAGAAAAAAGCATCAGGGAAAATGTGTTGAGGTTGGATAATGAAGTGGTAAAAACGGTGAGTGCCTATGAAGAATACCTCGATGAGGGCAAAGAGGATATGGACCTCCTTACAGATATTATGGGCAAGATGGAAGAACTGAATGCCTGGGGTTTTGAAAGTGAGATGAAACAAATTTTGGGGAAACTGAACCTGCATGACCTGGAAGCCAAAATGAACACGCTGAGTGGTGGGCAGCGTAAAAGAGTAGCATTGGCACAATCACTTATTGAAGCACAATTGCACGAAGGCAGGTGTTTGCTCATTTTAGATGAGCCTACCAACCATTTAGATGTGAGCATGATTGAGTGGCTGGAAGACTTTTTAAGTACTCATAAAATGACCATTTTGCTTGTAACGCATGATCGCTATTTTTTAGATGCAGTGTGCAACGAGATCATAGAAATGGACGAAGAAAAATTATTTATTTACAAAGGTGATTACGATTATTTTTTAGAACAAAAAAGTTTACGGCAGGAAATTGAGGCGAGCGAATTTCAAAAAGATAAAAATATTTTTCGCAAAGAACTAGAGTGGATGCGCAAGCAACCCAAAGCCCGTACTACAAAAAGCAAGAGTAGACAGGATGCCTTTAAAGATGTAGAAGAAAGAGTATCGGTGAAGAAGGAGGATGCAGAAGTGAGCCTGCAGGTAAAAATGACAAGGCTTGGGGGTAAGATTTTAGAAATGAAAAAAGTGAACAAATCTTTTGGTGATAAAGTGATTATGAAGGGTTTTGATTATACATTTAAAAGAGGAGAAAGAATTGGTGTAGTGGGTAAAAATGGGGTAGGAAAATCTACCTTTTTAAAAATTGCCCTGCAGGAAGAAAATCCGGATAGTGGTAAAATAACACACGGCGATACCGTTGTTTTCGGCAATTTTAACCAAGAAGGTTTATCGTACAAAGAAGATAAACGTGCCATAGAATATGTAAAAGATATGGCAGAGTATTTTCCATTGGCAGATGGTACAAAACTAAGCGCCAGCATGTTTATGGAAAAGTTTGGCTTTAATGCGCAGCAACAGTTTACCCCACTTAGCAAACTAAGCGGTGGCGAAAAAAGAAGGTTGCATTTAATGAGCGTACTTTTTTTAAACCCCAATTTTTTAATACTCGATGAGCCTACCAACGATCTGGATCTACAAACGCTGAGAACGCTGGAAGAATTTTTACTGGAGTATCCGGGTTGTATTTTAATTGTGAGTCATGACCGTTATTTTATGGATAGAATGGTAGAACATTTATTTGCCTTTGAAGGGGAGGGCGTAATAAAAGATTACCCTGGAAATTACACACAATACCGTGCGTATGTAAAAGAAATTGAAGCGGGCACCAGAAAGGATGATGGTAAAATGATTATGGGCAGCGTTGCTGAAAAAGCAGAACAGAAGCATGTTTCAGTACCCATAAATAACGGCGCACCTAAAAAATTATCGTACAAAGAAAAAACAGAACTGGAAAACTTAGATAAAGAAATTCCTGTTTTACAAAAAGAAAAAGAAGCGATAGAAATAAAAATGAGCAGTAATATTTCTTATGATGAAATACAAAAATTATCTCTGCGGGTAAATGAAATTATTGCATCGCTTGATGTAAAAGAAATGAGGTGGCTGGAATTGAGTGAGTAGCCACTCGCCTTTAATGAATTTAATTTAATATTGAGTAATTGTAAAAGAGAGGCGTTTAACACGGAATTTAATATAGTTAAGTTTCCTTCAACGAGTAAAAAACAAAGCTTTGCATCAGAAGTTTAATTTCTCTTTAGGTTTTAATGGAAAAAGTTAGGAAACGCTTTATTGAAAATACTATTTTACTTTTCTTATAATTCTGTAATACAAATATTGCCAAATTGTTGGGTGATAATACAGATTGCTTAGTCCTGTTTTATTTAAAATAGTAATATTCCCGTTGAAATAATTTTTAATAGAAGAAATAAGTATTTCAATGCCATTGGAAACTTGTAATAACGGGTAGGTTACAAAATTATCTTTTGAAGTAATTTCAACCTTTTTTTGCTCAATGATATTTCCCGTATCAATTCCTTCATCAACAAAATGAACTGTAACCCCGCTGTTTTCAATGTCATTATTTACAAGTGCCCAATAAGTTCCATGAACACCTCTATACATTGGTGTTATACCTGCATGAGTATTTATAAATTTACAACTGACACTTTGCAAAACTTTTTTGGAAATAATTCTTGTTCCATTAACAATAATTAGATCAGGATTTATTTCTTTTATTAATTCGATGGTACTTTGTGCATTTACAGACTTTACTAGCTTTACCTTTTCCTTAGAAATATCTGTAATGTCTAAATTGTAGAGTTCAATAATTTCCTTCTTCCTATTTTTGGATATGGCATTAAGTACCTTAGGTATAAAAATTTGAAATGAAATTTGTCCTAATACGGTTATTATCCCAAGTCGTTTTATTCTTCTTCTCAAAAATAATTTTAAAGACTCTTTTTCTTCAATAATTACAGTTTCAATACCAAAGGTTCTATTTAAAGCATTAAACACCATGTCAGTCGATTCAGCTCTACCACCAAGCAAAATGATTTTTTTATCTTTCATCAGAGTATTTTATTAGCCAATTGAGACATGGTAGCACTTTGAAAATTATATTTTCTATTTAATATGGAATGATATTCCAATATTTGTTTTAAAAATGCAAAATTTTCATTTTGATTAGTTCCGAAATTGTGCGGATGCCACCATAAATGATAAGTCATTTTATTAACAGCAGCATGGGTCATTCCACTTTTTATTCTTTGTAATCTTAGTTTATCAATTATTTTTAAACGATTGCTATAAGGCCTTAAAAAGCGGCTTGCAGGTATATCAATTGGGAATTTACTTTTTAAATAATTTTCGCTATAGCAGTTATGCCCTGAAATATTTATGTAGGCATCAATAAATCTAAATGCTCTCCTAATTTTAGACTCATGTTCACCATTCTTTGCTTTATATAGCCACGAATGCTGATTCCCTCTATAACATGTAATTCCCAGTTTTCCACAAACCTTTAAGTATTCTTCATTAACTTGATTTCTTGGGAAAACTAAAGAGGTAGTTGCAATATCATTTTCACGGGCAATTTCAATTGCAGATCTAATATCATTTTCAAAATCTTCTATATTTTGGCCATCTTCTAAACAATAGTAGTGCGAAAATGTATGTGTGCCAATTTCTTGTTCACCATATTCTTTTATTTGTTTTATTAATTGGGGAGCGTAATGGTACAAATCTTCATTATAATTTTCACCCACTAAATCAAAATGTCCATTGTAGGGCGAATAATCTTTATTAGAGTACTGAGGCGTTCTAGTAGGAATTCTTTTCTGTAACTCCGCTTTAGTTTTAAAAAACAAAAACCCTACTGTAGAAAATGTTGCTTTTATTTCAAACTCTTTAAACATGTTTAACAGCTTTGGTATCACTTGGTGAACACCTTTTATATTTTCCCCGTATTTTTCAATAGATTCTTTATCACGTACACCCCAGTTCAATTCAAAATCAAGGGAAATAACGAAATGACCATAGTCCATAACTTGTATATTATATCTTTAATAACCGCAAATAATAATATGTTTTTCAGAAATATAAACTATTAAATTTCTATCTGAAAAAACAGCGTACAAAAATTGTGACTGTTTTTAAAGGTGCAAACATAATATTTAAAATTTACAAAAAATTTTATTAGAAAGAGTAGAATTCAGCAGATAGTTTTGGAGGAAAAAATAACGTTTAAATGAGTTATTCTGGAAAAATTATTGAGGATATAAATTTTTCAACGTTTGCAGGTTCGTTGAAAAATGTAGAGGCAAGCGAACTTTAAAATATTATTGCTACAGGTTGCAAAAAAATAAGCTCATAAGTTAAGAAAATTAATCATTTTAATTTATTGAGTAAATATCAATCATTTATCATTCCTCTTGTATAGGCAATACGGAGAGCCTGCGCTTTACTGTTTACATGTAGTTTTTGGTAAATTGATATACAGTGTTTTTTTACCGTATTGGGGCTAATGAATATTTTTAACCCAATTTCTTTGTACTCTAATCCCCGACTTAGGAGTTGTAAAATTTCTTTTTCCCGTTCGCTTAACTGAAAAAGGTTTTGATTGTCTGTTTCTTTTTCTTTGGTGGCTGCGGGGTGCTGTACCATTTGCAATATTTTGTATGCAATACTTGGAGATATCGGCCCTGCATCACTTTCAGCAAGGTTTACCAACATGTTAGATATTACCGCCCCACTTTCTTCTTTTAAAATATAACCACAAGCCCCGGCTTTTATTGCACGAAAAATTTTATCATCATCATCAAAAATGGTGAGTACTACAAATTTTATTTTGGGGTATAATGAAGATGCTGTGGCTATAGCAGCCACACCATCAATCTGCGGCATTTCCAAATCCATTAAAACGATCTGGGGTAAATCTTCTTCGGAAAGATTTCTCATTTTGATTAAAAAATCTTCGCCGTTTACCGCCTCAAAAACGATGGTGAAAATATTATTGTGGCCTAGCTTATCTGCTATGATAGTGCGGTTATTTATTTTATCATCTGCAACGGCTATGCGTATCATATTTTTTGAATAAAATTGAAATAAATTGTTTTGCAAAACAATACTCCATGCAGGTATATTTTTAAACAGTTACAACAATAAACGTTTCAGTACCTGAGCCCAACTTGCTTTGTAAAATATATTCAAACTTACCAACCACAGCACGTTCTCTCATATTGATTAACCCATAATTATCTTTTCCATCATTTCCTTTTGCTGTATTAAAACCTATCCCATTGTCCTTTATTGTAATCTTCCATTCGTTATCGGTGAATATGCTTTTTGCAGCAATAGTTTTTGCAGCAGCATGTTTTACGGCGTTATTTACTGTTTCCTGTATTACCAACACAATATTAAGGGCTTTGGCAGAAGGTATAATGAATTTTTTGGGGACATCACCCTCTATAGTAAAATGAATATTTGGATAATGTCTACCCATTTGTTTCATAAAGTTGATGATGCGAAGCCACATTTCCATAGCATTTACATCTGCTGTTTTTAATGCCCATAAAGTTTCCCTTAAATTAAGCATCATTTCTTTTGCGGTCTCTTGTAAATCTGTTACAAGGTTTTGCTGGGTGGTATTTTTATCGCTCAGTAAATTACTGTTGTGTAAAATAGCATTTGCCTGCACACCAAGGTTATCGTGCAGTTCAGCAGCTATCCTTCTCCGCTCGTTTTCTTCTGCCTCTTTAATAGCTTTTTTCTTCTGCATCTGTTCCTCTTCCATCATATTTGCAAGCGCAATTTTTTGACGCTGCTGATATTTTTTAAACTTGTATAAAATAAACAGCAAAACTAAAGCGGCAGCTGCTGCTCCACCATATAGTAAAATATTTCGTTGAAACAAATCCAGTTTTTGTTTTGCAATAAGTGTTTCTTTTTTTTGTACTTCGTACTTGGTTTGTAAATCTGCCAGGCTTTGTGCAGAATTATTTTTGTACAGGGAATCTTTTAGCGAAAGAATTTTTTCGAGTGTTGCACTGTACATTTTATCATTACCATCTACCTTGTAATTTTTTGCCAGTGCATCGTATAGAATTAAATACTTGCCACTAATATTATTTTGCTTTGCATATTCTATCGCCTCTAACGAAGTAACAATACCTTTTTGGGGTTCGTTATTATTTGCATAAAAAATAGCTAATTGATAAAGATCAGATACATAATAAAATGGGTCGGCAATTTTTTTACGGATTTCAACTCCTTTGTTCATAGCCTCTTCGGCAGCAGGTATATTTTTGCGTGCCACCATTATATCAGAAAAAATATAATAACAGTTTGCGAGCACTGTTAAGTTTTGGTTGGGTACAGCATAATCAAATGCTTTGTGAATAAAAAATTCTGCTGAGTCCGTCATTCGTAATTCTCCATAAACCGCAGCAATATTGGCATATACCAATCCTAATTTATCGGTATATTTTATTTTTTTAGCATACTCAACTGCATTAAAAAACCATCTAAGCGCATCCCTGTTTTTTGCCAGTTCCATATTGATCCATCCAATGGTAATTTGGCAAAATACCTGGTTTATTTCATTATTTTCCTGCTCTGCTTTTTTTAAAGTAGCATAATTTAAATCTAATGCTTCCTTATATTTTTGTTGAAAAATTAATAACCCAGATTTTATAGAAATGAGTCGTCTAAAAATAGCAGGGTTAATTTTTTTTAATCTGTATTGGTTATACAGACTGTCAGAAAATTGAATAGCCCCTTCCACTTTATTTTGCCTGCGCAGCAAACGTGTTTTTACAATACCGAGTTCTAATTTTTTTTCTTCTGTAAAATCATCTTGTACAAGTACTACTGCTTTGTTATAATAACGTACTATACTATCTGTTGGTAAGGATTCGTATTCATTTAAATAAGCAAGAACTGTTGCTGTTTTTTGTTTGCTATCTGTAGTGCTGTTAATAATTTTTTGCAGACTGTCAATAATATGGGTTTGACAATAAGCAGTAGCAGCAAAAATGAATACCGCTATTCCCGATAAAAAATATTTAATAAAGTTTGGCAAAACAAAATGGTAAGTGATGAAGTAAAAATATCTTTTTTAATGTACATCAACACAATCTAATTACCTTTTTTAGAAAAACTATCCAGATGGAGTATTGCCCTTTAAGCATACTTTGTACACTTTTACAACGCTTCCAAACCTTTCGAAAACCTCCCCGTATTTTTTGTTTACCATAATTATTTTATAATAATTACTGAAAAGTTTTGATGCGTCTTAAAAGAGATTAAAAGACTATCTACATACTTTTTAAAAATATAAATTATCGGTATGAAAAATTTTTATTTACTCTTGTTCTTCTGGTTTCTGTTATTTAGCAGTGCTGCACCAGCACAAATGACCAGAGTAATTCGTAACAATATTGCAGTACGATCTGGTTTAAGTATTCCGGTAAATAATGTTGTAAATACCGTAACATCTTGTTCTGTAGATACCATTATTTTAACTACACAAGCTCAAATAAATAATTTTGCTACAACATATCCTACATGTATTAATCCAAAGTATTTAATAATAGATGGAACCAATGCAAGCCCAGCCATTACCAGCCTTGCAGGATTGAGCAGCATTACACAAGTGCAAAACAAATTAGTGATTAGAAAAACATCTGTAACAAGTCTGTCTGCGCTAAACGGTATTACTTCTATCGGGGATACATTAGAAGTTACTAACAACAACCTTATGACGAGCTTAGGATTGACCAATCTTACCCAGCTTGGTTCAATTAAGTTGAGGGTACTACCATTGCTTACCTCCATAGCCGGCATTTCAAATAACATAAACAGTACCGGAAGTATAACCATTGATTCTGTAGCACTAACCACATTAAGTGGCTTTAGCAATATTGATAGCCTCACTACGCCAAATGGAGGTTTAAACATAATTGCAACTCCAATAACAACGTTGAGTACGCTTACTGACATGAAAAGGATAAAAGGCTACCTAAACCTTTATGATCTAACACAACTCACCTCTCTAAATATTGCGAACTTGCAACAATGTTGGGGTTTTCTTTTAAACGCTTTACCTAATCTTACCAGCCTTGGTAATCTTACCTATAATTTAGATGCCGAAAATAAAAACACAGGTACATTTTATTTTATACAAACCGGCCTTACCAATCTTAGTGGTATGGATAGTGTGGTAAGCTCCGCTAATTTTTTAATTTGGCTTAATCCGAACCTTACCACACTACAAGGATTACAAAATTTAAGTGGTGCAAATAACGGTGGTATATCTATTTGGGCAAATAATTTATTAGCAAATACACTTGCTTTAAGCGGCATTACTTCTATTCAATACGGTACATTAGAATTTAATAGCAACCCTTTATTGACTAATGCAAATATTATTGGGGTAAAGAATATTACAAACATAGAACAAGGGCTTTGGATAAGTGATATGCAGGGCCTTACTTCGTTAAATTTTTTGGATACCAATCTTGTCATTCAAAATACAAACAATGTAGATTCAGTAAGAATTTATGATAACAACCAGCTTTCCCTTTGTAATGCAAAACCTATTTGTACGTATTTAAATAATGGTGGTACTGCTTTTATAGACAACAATGCAGCAGATTGTAATACCATTGCACAAATAATAAGTAGTTGTGCGCCTGGGATAAATTACAACGATCCAGAAGATAATTGTTGCACCTACAACGCTATCCCCATAAACCAAGGGCAAATAAAAAATGGAAACGTAGGGCATTATGTAGGGCTTGATGGAAACGGTGATCCTATATTTGATGACTATGATACTTACAGAATTATTATGCCGTACAGCGGTGCATTTAAATTGTTCGTTACCGCAAAAAATGACAGTAGTTGTTATGAAAACACAAGTACGAGTTTTAATGCAGAGGTATCGGGCGAAAATGGAGGAGATCTTCAATATAAAAATCTTTTTAACTGGAGCATAACTGACCCTTGCCACTTGTTAAAAACCGACACTTTTAAATTTCGTGGTTATGAGGCAGACACTTTTTATGTGCGTTTGCAAGGCAATAAAATAAGTTATAGTTTTTCTTGGCAGGCACTTGATAGTACCAGCAACGACGAAGGAGATAACAATAATATTACAACGGCATTTCCCATAAATCCTTTGCAAATAAAAAAAGGGCATATAAAATTTAAAACGGCTAATAATGATGATCAAAATGATTATTATAAAACAGTATTGCCAGTAAGTGCCAATATAGATGTGTATATAAAAATTACTAACAGAGAAAATGAGACGCCTTCTCCAAGCAGCAGGTTTCATTTTGATTGGGGTTATACAGCAGCTTTCGGCAACTTTAGTAATATCAATTATCCATCACTTCCCGCAGTTGATAACATTATTTATGATACAATTCAAATTTGCGCCCTGGCAAACGATACCATTTTTTTTAGGCTGGTAGCACCTGTAGAAGCGTATGAATACGAATGGAGTTACAAAATAATAGACACGCTTATCAACGATGCATTTGAACCCAACAACAACCTTGCAACCTCTACACCTATTAGTGTAAGCCAAACCAGAGTGAGTACTATTGGCTATACCGGTAAACTTGCAAAAGATAATGAAGATAATTTTGTAACAGTGCTACCGCAAAGTGGTATTATGAGAATTTATGTGCAGGCTACCAGTAATAAATGCGATGTAGGCTATCTCAATTTAGCTGGTTTAAATAGGCTGCAAAATTATGTTGTAACAAGGTATATATCTGGAAGCATCAGCATACCTGCACAAACGACTGTATATGATACAATATCAATTTGTGGGCAACCTGCAGATACTTTTTACTTTAAGTTTATATCAACCGCAGCATTTCAATATCAGTTTAGGTATGAGATGATCGATCCCATACCTAATGCGCCCGAAGACCCAGAACCAAATAATACTTTTGCAACTTCTGTTCCCATTAATGCACTTGATTCTGTAAATGGAAGGCTACGGTTTATAACCATACCAACTCCTGATGAAAATGATTATTACAGTACCATTTTGCCCAAAGATGGTACCATGAATATTATTCTTAAAACCACCAATTATGATTGTGGTTCTAACCACGTCAATTTTTGGGTATATGATAGAAGACAGGATAACAATTTTATTTATTTTAACCAGTTTACCAGCCAAAGTGCGCAAACAAGATCTGACACTATAAAACTATGTGGACTTGCATCAGATACTTTTTATTTTAGAATTCACTCCTTTGGCAAATTCGTTTATTCTCTAAAATATCAATTGCAGGATACCAGCATTAATGATATAGAACCAAACAATGGTTTTGCCACTGCCATTGCTTACAACGAAAATGAAGTAAAAAAAGGGCATATTGGTTATTACAGTAATGGTAGTTTTGATTTTGATTATTATAGAACAGTATTGCTGAAAGATGGCACAATGAAGATCATGGTAAAAATTACCAATAAAAGTTGTACAGGTGGAAATGTTTATGCACGTTTTTATGACAGAAGGCAGGCGATCGGGGAAATTTTTCAAAAATACATTGCCAACAGCACCAATGTTCCCGCAGGGCAAACTGCTTTTGATACGATACTTTTTTGTGGCAGAGCGGTGGATACTTTTTACTTGCGCTATGAGCCCGGTGGTGCATTTGATTATGAATTTAAATATGAAATGATAGACACCAGTGCAAATGATGTAGAACCAAACAATAGCTTTGCACAAGCTCTACCCGTAAATATTTTAGAAACCAAAAGTGGGCATATACGTTATAATGCAAATGGCGGAACCGACGCCCTTGATTACTATAAAACTTTGTTACCTACCGATGGCACTCTAAAAATAATGAGCCAAGTAACAAACACAAGTTGTGCCAATGGGCAATATGTATATCTACGTGTTTATGATCGATTACAAAATCAAATTTTGGATAAATTTGTAGGCGGTAGCAATGTGGCGGCGGGGCAAACAGTTTTTGATACTGCCTT
>Ga0105047_10002809_pt1 | contig 30893 bp, 27 predicted proteins | sample MAT04_FD_78384 | JGI IMG/M metagenome (GOLD analysis project Ga0105047, IMG submission 78384) | Freshwater microbial communities from Lake Fryxell liftoff mats and glacier meltwater in Antarctica - MAT-04 (megahit assembly) | ecosystem: Environmental > Aquatic > Freshwater > Ice > Liftoff... | reverse complement strand
TGCGCGAACCGCCGCACGCAACATCGCGCCATTGCCAAACGCCTGGCACACACCGAAGTCGTCCCACCGTACGTGGTAGGCGAACCCGGGCAAACCCGGGCCAGGCTCCGGTACCAGGTTCAAGTACCAGGTTCAAGTACCAGGTTCAAGTACCAGGCTCCCGTACCAGGCTCCCGTACCAGGCTCCCGTACCAGGCTCCCGTACCAGGCTCCGGTACCAGGCTCCGGTACCAGGTTCCTGAACCAAGTTCCGGTACCAAGTTCCGGTAGCAGGTTCCGGTACCAGGTTCCTGAACCAGGTTCCGGTACCAGGTTCCTGAACCAGGTTCGCCGCAGAATACGCGATGCAGGGTCACACACGTTGTTCGTTGGTCCGAGGGTAGGCGCAAGTGGTGTTGCAGGAGGTGGAAGAGCACATTGCAAACGGATCAAGAGGTCCGGGGGGGCCTCTCCGTTTCGCAATGCGTTGGGGTGAAACCGACGGGGCGACAGGTCAGGCGAGACCATGAGCCAAATGCAGCACCGGCGAACTTGCCAGGCGAGGCAACAAGCCAATAACACACCGGGCAAATTGTCAGGCGAGACGACGAACCCAATCAGAAAGTCGATACCACGCTGCGCAGATTTCACGTTCGAGTGTCCGAATCCTTCGGCAATTCGCACCTGAAGTTTGGGCAGCGCGGTGCGTTGATGGGCGCATATATTCCGGTTCATGTCAAAAAAGCCCACCATCGTGCTGGACGCGCGCGCCGTTGATCGCACCCTGCGCCGCATGGCCGATCAGATACTCGAGTTGAACGACGGCACCGACCGTCTCATCATCGTTGGAATTCTGCGCCGCGGCGTACAGCTCGCAGATCGCATTGTCAAAATCATCGAGACGCAGGAAGGCGTCACGGTGCCGCGCGGCGCACTCGATATCACGTTGTACCGCGACGATCTGCAAACGGTTGGTCCGCGTCCCGTCGTTGGCGCCACACACTTGCCGTGGACGATTGACGGGCAACGCGTCGTCATCGTAGACGACGTGCTCTACACCGGTCGCACCATACGTGCGGCGCTCGATGAACTCGCGGATTTTGGTCGGCCAGCGCGCATAGCGTTGGCCGTTTTGATAGACCGCGGTGGACGCGAACTGCCAATTCACGCCGACATTGTCGGTAAACGCATCGACGTCGTCGAGGGCCAACGCGTCGACGTGTTTGTCGAAGATCTGGACGGCAAAGAAGGCGTGTTCGTCGCCGATCCGGCCGAGCCGCCATCAGGTGACACGTGAAGGGCATCCTTGGTAAAGACCTGCTCGGCCTCGAGCAGTTGACGGCCGAACAGATCAACGTGGTGTTGGACACTGCCACGCCGCTCAAGGAAATTTCGCTTCGACAAATCAAAAAGGTGCCCACGCTTCGGGGCATGACGATTGTCAACCTGTTTTTCGAAGCGTCCACACGCACACGCATCTCGTTTGAGTTCGCCGAGAAGCGGTTGAGTGCCGATACGGTGAATGTGGCGAGCACGGGATCGAGCGTGTCGAAGGGCGAAACGCTGGTCGATACCGCGCGCAATCTCGAAGCGATGAAGATTGACATGGTCGTCATTCGCCATCCCGCATCGGGCGCCGCACAGTTTCTCGCGGAACGTATTGAATCGAACGTGATCAACGCCGGCGACGGCATGCACGAACATCCCACGCAGGGATTGCTCGACTTGCTCACCCTGCGCGACCGATTTGGCGACTTGAAAGGACGTCGCATTTGTATCGTGGGTGACGTGCTACATTCGCGCGTCGCGCGCTCGAACATCTGGGGCCTCACGAAACTCGGCGCCGAAGTTGCCGTCTGCGGTCCGCGTTCACTGCTGCCCAACGCCATCGAAGAAATGGGCGTGAAAGTGTTTCAGCGTATCGAAGAAGCCATCGAATGGGCAGAAGCGTTGAACATCTTGCGCCTGCAGTTGGAACGAATGGAAGCTGGTTACATCCCTTCGCAACGCGAATACAATCGTGTATTTGGCGTGACACGCGAGCGCCTCGAACGCGCGCCGCGTGAACTTCTCATCCTGCACCCGGGCCCGATGAACCGCGGCGTGGAAATCGATTCAGACGTGGCCGATGGGCCACATTCAGTCATTCTCGATCAGGTCACCAACGGCGTCGCCATTCGCATGGCCGTGCTGTACCTGCTGTCCGGCGGACGCCCGGAACAAGCCATCGTTGCGAAAGCCGGAGTTGTCTGATGAGCGCTGCAAACATGCGTGACCTGTTGCTGAAAGGCGGACGTGTTGTCGATCCGTCACAAGGCCTGGACGCCGTTGGTGATGTGTTGCTGCGCAACGGAAAGATCGAAGCGTGCGGCGGCGCACTGGGAACACCAGACGGCGCTGAAGTGATGGATTGCAGTGGCCTCGTTGTGTCGCCGGGCATGATCGACGTGCACGTGCATCTGCGTGAACCGGGGCGCGAAGACGTCGAGACAATCAAGACGGGTGCGCATTCGGCCGCTGCCGGCGGATTTACTGGCGTGTGCGCAATGCCCAACACAAAACCCGTCACCGATAATCAGGCAACGGTCGGGTTTGTGAAGCGTCAAGGCGAGGCTGCCGGATACGCGCGAGTGTATCCGTACGGCGCCATCTCACTTGGACAAAAAGGCGAAACACTTGCAGAACTGGGCGAGATGGTTGGCGCTGGCGCGGTTGCATTCAGCGATGATGGACGCCCAGTTGAGAGTGCACACCTCATGCGCACCGCGTTGGAATACGCGCGCACGTTCAACGTGCCAGTCGCCGAACATTGCGAAGATATGTCACTCGCGCGCGGCGGCTCGATGAACGAAGGTGTGATGTCGGCGCGTTTGGGCCTGAAAGGAATTCCGGCCGAAGCCGAAGAGATCTACGTCATTCGTGATATTCTGCTCGCGAAGCGAACGGGCGGACACATTCACATGTGCCATCTCTCAACGCGTGGGTCGGTGGAGTTGGTGCGGTGGGGCAAGGAACGCGGCATTCACGTGACCGCCGAAGTATGCTCGCACCACATCTCGCTCACCGAAGACGAAGTCGAGGGTTACAACACGAACGCGAAGATGAATCCGCCGCTGCGTACGCAGTCGGACATTGATGCGTTGCAGGAAGGACTGGCCGACGGCACGATTGATTTGCTCGTGACCGATCACGCGCCGCATCACTACGACGAAAAAGAACGCGAATTTGCAGATGCTCCCAACGGCATTGTCGGACTCGAAACTGCGTTGGGTGTGAACTGTACGTGGTTGCTCAAGACCGGTGTGCTCACCATGACCCAATTGGTAAATGCGATGAGCTGTTTGCCAGCGAAAGTATTTCATCTGCCTGGTGGCACGTTGAGCGCTGGTTCGCTGGGTGATGTCACGGTGTTCGATCCCGTTCGCGAGTGGACCGTCAACGCGGCCGACTTCAAGTCGAAAGGACGCAACACCCCGTACGGCGGCCGCAAGCTGTTTGGTCAGGCGCGCGCGACCGTTGTTGGCGGGCACGTCGTGTACCGCGCCCCGTCCTGACATGAAATACGGCGAACAGGCTGCAGCAATTGTGGCGGCCTGTCGCCGGCTTCACGCACGCGGACTGTTAGCGGGAACCGAAGGCAATGTCTCGATGCGTGTGAGCGACGTCACAATGTTGATCACGCCGAGCGGTGCGGATAAAGGCCAGCTTGTGGCGGAGCAGATTGTTGAGCAACCGTTGGTGCCGGAGGCAATGGGCCCGGACTGTCACAAATCGATGAAGGTCGCCGCAAACGGTGACGCAGCAGTTCGTGACAGCACCGGTCGCCCCTCGTCGGAGATAGAGATGCATCGCGTGTGTTACGCGGGGCGTCCGGATGTGCGTGCGGTCGTGCATGCACACCCGCCCGTCGCAACTGGGCTGGCCACCGCGGGTAAGACATTGCCTGCGAACATCGTTCCAGAACTACCCGTTGTGGTGGGACCAGTGGCGCTGGTGCCGTACGCCCGACCGGGCACACCCGCGCTGGGAGCGGCGATGGCGCCGTTACTCTCCGGGCACGAAGTGTTTCTCCTGTCGAATCACGGTGTCACGTCGGTGGGAATCACTCTGGATGAAGCCGTGCAGCGAATGGAAAGCGTCGAACAGGCCGCGCGCATTTATTTTGTGGCGCAGGTCATGGGCGGAGCTGGTACACTCGCTCAAACTGAAGTGGACGCGCTGCTTGCACTGCACCCGCGTGCTGCTGCACACTTGAATCACAACAGGACATAAGGACTCGGTGATGGAGGATTTGGCGGTGACTTTACCTGACATTCGCGCGCTTGTAGGCGAGCGGCAGCGCTTTGACGACTGGTTGACGGCGCTCGGCGCACGGCGGGCCGAAACACCCGCACGCGTCTTTGATCGTGTGTATGCCGACTACGTTGCGCGTCGAGATGCCGTCATCGAAGGACTTCACGCGCACGTGGGATCGTTGGAGGCCCTCGAACAGGACCTCAACAACCGTCTGCAACACGTCGAGTCGCAATTGGCCGAACGTGAAGATGCGCATGCCGAAGGAATTTTGCGCACTGCTGTTGGTGAGTTTGACAATGAGCGCTGGGAAACCACGCGCCAGGACGTTGAAGCCAGCATCGCGCAACTGGAACAGGATCGACAAGCGTTGGTTGCCGAAGGCGATGATGTTCGGTCGTTACTGATCAGCGCACGCCCGACACTAGTCGAACCCGAGCCAGAATCAGAACCAGAATTGCTGGTTGTGCCGAATGTCCCCGATGTCGAAGCGGAACTCGTCTCCGCGAATGTTGCGTCTTCAATTGCCCATGCTGATCCCGCGTTGGTTGAACACACGATTGACCTGAATGCGGAAGGCGAGCCGGCTCCAGCAGTCGGAACGCACGACGAAACTGCGCACCACGCGGAGCCGCGTTACGCGGACGGGCAATCCGTAGAGACGCAGGTGGCCGAAGCGCCTCAGGCAGTGGTTGCTGACCTCAACACGACCGATCCGTATCTGCGCGCCGTTCGCCGTAACGCCGAAGCCGCGGCGGACATCGAATCAGCATTCGCCGTTTCGGATGAAGAATTTCAGTCGATCACCGACAAGCGAGTCGACTCACCATATCCGTTTACGACCGACCAGGGCACAACGCCGGTAGAAGTTGATCGTGATCGGGAAGCCGACGCCGCAATCGATGCACTGGGCGGAGACAGTGGCGTGCGTTTGCCAAACGCGCTTGATGATATCGACGTGTTCGGTGAATCACTCAAGACACCGCGTGCGAATAGTTCGGACTACGTTGCTCCGCGCAGCAACAATGATCCGTACGCGGCGCGTGCGCATGCCGCCGATGCACCCACGACTGCAACTCCCTCAAGCGCCGCACCAAAACGTGATGCGTTTGACGATCTGGCGTTCCTGCGGTCGGTGACGGAATCTGGCAGCCCAGCTTCACCGACCACGACCCGCACGAACGGCGTGACGGATCAGGCGAAGACGTTGCGCTGCACCGAGTGCGGCACGATGAATTTCCCAACCGAGTGGTATTGCGAACGTTGCGGCGGAGAGTTGGCCACGTTCTAAGGCAACGAACAGCGTGCGTTGAAGCGGCCCCGATCACAACGATTGAGGCCGCTTCTTTTTGCTCGCACGCCAGGCTGCGATGCGTGGCAACGTTATCCCACTTGCTGACCGGTATTGCTGACAGAAACTTTGGGTGGTAGCGTGAGGAATGAAATTTCGATTGACGATATGTGTCGGCCTCCTGCTCGTGGCAGCCGTCGCCGCCTGCGATATCGGTGTCAAGCTGGTGGGACCGGCCGCCGAGAATTGCGGGAGTGGTCCGCTGTTCACGGCGATGCCCGTGGCGTTGACGGACATCAATTCGATTTCGGTGTTTGGCGGACTGGATGCGCCTGGGCACACACTGCCCACGGCACATTCGGGAATTTTCCTGCGCACGGAAGGCGCGACGGTTCTTGCGCCGGCCAACATGCAGATCACCAAAGTCCGGCGCACCACGTATGTGACATCTCCAAACCGGCAGGGCAAGACGGACTATTCGGTACAGTTCAATGTGTGCAAACAAATCTCCGGACACTTCGGACATCTGACCACGCTATCGTCGTCAATTCCGATTGCGTCCAGTAAGTGGAAGGAATGCGAAACGTACAGCACCGCCATCGAAACGATCGAGAACTGTGAGGCGTCGCTGGAGAAAATGACGCTCACCGCGGGTCAGCCTGTTGGCACGAGCGGACTATCAATAGCGCTCGGGCTGATGTCCGTCGACATTGGACTCTACGACTCGCGCGTTTCCAACGCGTATATCGCTCGGTGGCGTCACCCACAGCCGACGTTCACCGCAGTTTGCGCGTGGGACAAGTTTGAACCCGGTTTCAGAGACGCGCTTTACAGCAAGCTTCGTGACCAAAGCCGGCCCATTGCCGTTCCGGGCGGTGAGCCGCGCTGCGGAACGATGGTGATTGACGTCGCGGGAACGGCCAAAGGAGTTTGGGCGTTGCCATCCGAAACGAGTCCCTTGCAAGGAAACGAAACCGGGTACGTCGCACTCGCGAACTATCCGTATCGGCCTGAAGATGAGTTGGCGCTCAGCATCGGACCGTCATCGCTGGGTGGAGGCCGTCCGGTGGTACGTCGCGCCAACAGTGGACGTGTCAATCGCGCCTTCGAGCAAGTCACGAACGACGGATTGATCTACTGCTACGGCCCCGACGTGAACTCGCCGGGCTGGTACTGGTTTTTGCAACTCACGGGACCGAACTCGCTGAGCATGCGAAATGTACGCGGGTCCGCTGTGGATCTCTGTCAAACACCGACTGCTACGTGGACCATGACGGGCGCGACGACGCTGGTGCGCTAACCCATCAGTCAACGATGATGCATTCAATGAGGATCAGCCGCATTCTGTTGCTGTTCACGTGCGCCGGTGTCGATGCGCCCGCACAACCCGCACGGCCGCGCGCGCGCATTATCGAAGACTGGCGACTCAAGGCAGAGGATCACAACTTCTCACGAATTCCGCGCAGCTACGTTGGCCCACAGAACGTCACGGTTGTTCCGTTGCGCGACGAGACCCGACTCGCGCTATTCGATTCAACGGGCCGACGTTTTGCCTCAGTTGGAGGAAAGGGCTCCGGGCCCGGCGAATTCCTCGACGCGCTGGGTGTCATTATTCGCTGGAAGGCAGACACCATGTGGGTGTACGAATCTATGCAACGACGCACCTCATACTTCACACCGAATGCAAAATTGCTGCGAACAGTAACAACCTCGCGAATCGACCGGATACAACTACTCGACGGATAGGAAATCTGGATTGGCGAACGGCATGGCGCCGATGGCCATTCAAGGTGACGGAACCGTGACTGCCGTGTGGGATCAACCGCCGATGAATGCGCATCAACAAAAGTATGGCGGTGAAGTGTACCTGATTCGCATTGCACCAGGCACCGCCCCACAGACCCTCTTGCGTCTCCCTTTCCCAGTTGACGAACGAATCTCGATGAACGCTGGGAGCTTTCGTTCGTCGGTGCCCTTTACGTTTATACCGGAGATTGTGGAGGCGGGTAGCGGGGATCGCGTGGGCCAGTTGCAATCACATTTCGCGCCGCGTGACAGTGGTTTGTATACTGTGTCCCTGTTCAGCGCCAATGGCGACACATTATTCGTTCGGAAGTTCGCGTATCGCGGCGTTCCCGTTTCTAAAGCGGCGCGTGACAGTGCCATCGCCTCACTGGCCGTCATCATGAAAGAACCTTCGCCGCAAGCGATTCGGCGGTTTCAGGAAATCGCAGCCGTGAAAATGCCCTCCGTTTACCCGGAAGCGATCTCGATTGTCATCGGCCTGGACGACACCATCTGGATTGGACAGCGGCAAACGTCCGCAGGACAGAACGTGATCGTGCTCGAAAATTCCGGCGCAACATTGGCGACGTGTTAATTCCACCGCGTTCACGCCTGCAACAGGCGAGCCGCACCCAAATCTGGATGACGGAAAAGGATGACAACGATCTCACGAGTGTTGTGCAGCGTCGTGTCGCGGGCCTTCCTTAGGGCAAAGCGGGATGTTGATCGGTGCTACACTCGAGTGCTGACTAACAAAAAATCCGGGATCATGTGTACTACCGCTCTGTCACTCGCTGCCTGGTGGTGCCACATTCGCGCGACGATGCGATCGCGTTCAACGCGCGAATACGTGCGGATCATTTCATACCGATAGACACGCCTCCGAGGCTCACATGGGATTCCCGGTCGTCGCCGTGGTAGGCGTGATGCTGCAGGCACAACTGCTGGCAACGCTTCCCCGTATCCCACTCCCCACGGCAGCTCCCGGCGTGGCGCGGGCCTCCGTGCATCAGAACACGGTACCCGCGGGCCGCGCAGTCGGTGGCAAGTGGCGCCTTGAACTTGACGTGGTCGAGAGCGCGTGGAAGCCTGAAGGCGACAACGATCCAGAAGTGCCAATTCTGGCATTTGCTGAACGCGGTCGCGCACCGTTGGTTCCGGGACCGCTGCTGCGCGTACCGCGCGGCACACGAATGCAGGTATCGCTTCGCAATCGGTCCGATAGCGCACTCGTCATTGGCGGGCTGCGTCCGGGCGTGCGACTCACCGACGACACTGTCCAGCTGGCCGCAGGCGCCACGCGTGAAGTTGAGTTCACACTCACAGCGGTCGGCACCTATTTCTATTGGGGGGTGTTTGCCGGCACGACGTTGGATGATCGGTTGTGGAAGGACACGCAACTGAACGGGGCTGTTGTGGTCGATGCGCCAGGCGCTTCGACACGTGACCACATTTTGCTCTTGAGCGAATGGTTCCTGCCGTACGACGAAAATCGACCATTTGAGGTGGTGTCGGTGATCAACGGCAAAGGATGGCCTCACACCCACACCATTGAATTATCTCAGAACGATTCCACGCGTTTCCGCGTGATCAACACCATCCCGTTGTACCACCCGCTGCACTTGCACGGATTTTACTACCGAATAGAATCGCAGGGCACAGGCAGCAAGGACACGCCGGTGCCGCGCGCGAAGCAACATCTGTCCAACACCGATTTGATCAGTCCGAACCACACGGTGACGTTCAGCTTTCTGCCGTCGACACCTGGCAACTGGTTGTTCCATTGCCACTTCGCGTTTCATGCTGATGAAACGGTGACGTTGGCAGGATCACCCCGCGACTCAACGGCGGCTGCGCAGTTGGCGGCATCACACCTGGCGCACGGTGCGAATGGCGACGCTGGGAAAGCGGTGGACCATAGTATGCGCGGCCTCGTGGTCGGCATCAGGGTGTCACCCAAACCGGGTTACCAGGCAGCGTCCATCGCCAATGCGCGTGAAGTCCGTTTACTGGTACAATCGCAGCCGAACCGGCTGATCACGGGCGCCACCGCGTACGGATTTGTGCTGCAACGGGGCGAATCGGTGCCCGCGCGTGATTCGGTGGTGTTGCCAGGGCCGGTGTTAGAACTCAAACGCAACCAGCCGGTGCGCATCGTGGTGCGGAATAATTTGTCGGAGCCCACCTCCATTCATTGGCACGGTTTGGAAATTGAGAGTTTTCCTGACGGTGTGCCGCACTGGAGTGGGCTCGGTTCCAATGTGTACTCGCAGATCGCGCCCAACGACTCATTTGTCGCGGCATTCACCCCGCCGCGCTCTGGCACATACCCGTACCATTCACACCTGAACGATCGGCACCAGATTAACTCGGGCCTGTACGGCGCGTTGATTGTGACGGACACGCCGCGTGATCTGACGCGCGACCATGTCATCGTTGTTGGCGGCGGAGGGCCGGAGCTGCTCAAGAAGAATGAGAGCCCATTTGCGCTGGTGAACGGACGTCGCACGCCGGCTCCGCTTCGTCTCACAGTCGGTCAAAAACATCGGCTGCGCATTGTGGCCATTCACCCGGACTGGCGAATCTCTCTCACGATGCAAAACGATTCAACCATTGCGCGCTGGCGCGCGTTGGCGAAAGACGGTGCAGATCTGCCAGTTGCACTCCAAACTCTGCGGCCTGCCCACATCGAAATGGGCCCGGGACAGACGCACGACTTTGAGTTCACGCCGATGGTACCGGGCACGTGGGTGATGCACGTGCGGTCCGTGGAGACGGGTTGGTATATCCCGCTCACGGTGAACGTGGGTCCGACGCTGGGCAGTACGAAATAGCGAGTATCTGGAACCCGCGCGATTCATCGCGATATCGCGGACTCACAAAAAAGCCGAGATCAAATGATCCCGGCTTTTCACTACACCCAACCCGCGACGGTTACGCCGCTTTCTTCGCCTTCATCATCCGGCTCTTCTGACGTGCCGCGGTATTGCGGTGAATCAGGCCTTTCCGGGCCGAGCGATCGAGCATCGTGATGGCTTCCGCTTTCTCGTCAGCCGTGGCCGCCGTCGCCTTCGCGCGCTTGACGGACAAACGGAGAGCGGACCGCTGCGCTTTGTTGCGCGCCGCCGCAATACGTGACCGGCGCATATCCTTCTTGGACGACTTGATATTCGGCACTGACTATCTCGTGGCTAAAGGGATCGACGATCCCAGGTGATGTGGCGCTGCAAAACAGGGCGCGCAGGCACGCCAGGCAACAGCCCGGGTACCAGAGATTCGTAAAGTACCGTCTCCCGGGCAGTTATGTCAATCCCACGAGAGTGGCCGCAACGCTTTGACACCCCCTGCCGTCCGGCATAACTTGCTTGCAATCACGGCGTTCAACTCTGAGCGCCCGACCGCCCCGGGAAGTTGCCGGCACCCACAGCTTTGCCCAGCCCGTGGCCTTTGACCTGAACGGCTTCCTCATCGCCGCACCCGTGCTCCTGTTTTCCATGGTAGCGCACGAGTACGCACACGGGTACGCCGCGCTCCAGCAGGGGGATACCACCGCTCAGGACCTGGGGCGGCTGACGTTCAACCCCGCTAAACACATCGACCCGTTCATGACGGTGATTCTTCCGGTCTCATTGGCGTTCGCGGGGCTGCCAATTTTTGGTGGCGCCAAACCGGTGCCCGTCAATCCCGCCAACTACCTGCACTACAAGCGAGGGGACATTATCGTCTCCCTGGCGGGCATTGTTACAAATCTGTGCCTCGCCGCGCTCTGTATTCCGCTGGTCATCATCGTCGGCCTGCTTGGCCAATCGGCGCAGGGCATCGCAAACCCACTCGCCATTTTTCAGCTGATGCTGGTGCAGGGCGTCGTGCTCAACATGGTACTCGCCCTGTTCAATCTTATTCCGCTGCCGCCGCTGGATGGGTCGCACGTCTTTAAATATTTGTTGCCGCTGCGCCTCGCCATTTTGTACCAGCGACTCGCGGGCGTTGGGTTCCTGCTGTTGTTCGCGCTGCTGTATTTCGGAAGCGGAATCCTGAGCTGGTGGTTCACGCCGATCTCCATCGCGTTCCACAAACTGCAAAATCTGTTCGATCCCTACATGCTCCCCAATCCCTTCCTGCAGTGATCGCGCCACAACGCCACTCGAACAGCCGCTTTCTGGATAATCGGTTGGCTGATTCCGAGCACTCGTCATTCGTTGTCGAGCTCACGCACTTTACCGGTCCGCTGGACCTGCTGCTGTCGCTCATTCGTGATGAGCAGTTGGATATCTACGACATCCCGATCGCTCGCATTGCCGAGCAGTTCCTGTCGCGCATCAGCGGGTTGGCGCTGGACGAAGCCGCCGACTATCTCGAAATGGCCGCGCGTTTGTTGCGCATCAAGGCGCAGATGCTGCTGCCACGCGGCGAAGGGATGGAAACGTGGGAAGATCCACGTGCCGAACTCGTGCGCCGTTTGCTGGAATACCAACAGATGCGCGAGGTCGTCGACGTGCTCGAACGTCGCGGCGAAGAACGCCGTCATCGATTTTCGCGCAGCTGGATTCCGCAGGCGGCCGAAGCCACGATGGCCGTGGTGCCGCTCTCGTTGACCCTCAGCGAATTGTTGGCCGCCGTCGACCGCGTGTTGCGTACGTCGAAAGAACCAACGTTGCACGAAGTCATTCCGCGCTCGCTCGATGTGCTGGGTGCGATGACAACGATTCGCTCAATTCTCGCACTACGCCGTGAGGCCAGGTGGTCCGACCTGATTGGTCGCGACGCCGAGCCTTGGCAAGTGTTGTCCCTGCTTCTGGCGCTGTTGGAAATGGCGAAGCTCGGTGAGCTGCGCGTTGCGCAGGCCACGCCTTTTGCCTCTGTGGAGATTCGTCGTGAAGCCGTTAGCGAAGCTGCTTGAAGCCGCCCTGTTCGCCGCCTCCCGTCCACTCACGCTGGAGGCGCTGGGCACCCTCGAACCCGAATCAAGTCCAGCCGCGGTGTCATCGGCGTTGGACGAATTGCGCGAGCATTATGACATCGACGGACACGGGGTCGAACTGATCGAGCAAGGCGGCGGTTGGCAAATTCTCACGCGTGCTGAATTCGCTGAAGCGATTGAACGAGCGCAAGTTGCCGTGCGACCACAACGGTTGTCGGCGGCGGCGCTCGAAACGCTCGCGATCGTTGCGTATCGCCAACCGATTGGCCGTGCGGAAGTGGAAGAGATTCGTGGCGTGCAAGTAGGATCGGTGCTGAAGTCGCTGCACGAACGCGGATTGATTGACGTGGTCGGTCGCAGCGAAGGCATTGGCCGTCCGTTGTTATACGGCACGACTTCGCAATTTCTCGAACAGTTTGCGCTGCGTCACCTGGAAGAACTCCCACGCGCCGACGAACTCGCAATTGCATTGCGTGGTGCCGGCGCGACGGCGATTGCGTCAGGAACCGAATCAGGCACACCCGTCACTCCTATCGTTGCACCAACACCAGTCGCCGCCGTGACAGCAGGAGTCGAATGACCGAACGTGGCGCGCGTCCGCCTCGAAGCGGCGGTGACAAGCGCAAACCGTCCAGCGATCAACCATCAGCGCGCACGACGAGTTCACGCGGCGACGGTGCGCGGGGCAAAGGTGCGCGCAGCGAGAGCTCGCGCGGAGAGGGGTCGCGCGGCTCGGGTTCGCGTGAAGAAGGGTCGCGTGGCGAAGGGGCACGTGGCGAAGGTTCGCGCAGCGTGAGTCGCGACAACGCGGCGCCGCGCAAGGCGGCTCCGAGAAGGACGTCAAAAGACGGCGCACCGCGCGATGGCACGGCCGGACGCGATCACGGTGGCACACCGAAAAAGGGAACGCCTGCAGAACCGATGCGCATTCAGCGTGCGGTCGCGCGGGCGGGACTGGCATCGCGACGCGAAGCCGATCGTTTGGTGGCCGAGGGCCGCATCAGGGTCAATGGCGACGTGGCGGTTATTGGGCAGGTGATCGATCCGGCCACCGACGTGATAACGCTGGACGGCGCACCCGTAGCTCGCGTGACAACGACGCAGAAGTGGTTTGTGCTGAACAAACCGGCCGGCATCATGACCACCAAGAAAGATCCCGAGGGACGACAGACCGTATTCGATCTCGTCGAAAAAGTACCAGGGCTCACGTACGTGGGCCGACTGGATTTCATGACGGAAGGTGTGCTGCTGCTCACGACGGATGGTGCCGCAGCGCACGCTCTCACACATCCCAGCAGCGAAGTCGAGCGCACGTACGTGGCTACCGTACGCGGTGACGCGACTGCGGCCGTGAAAGCCGCGCGTCGCGGTGTCGATTTGGAAGATGGCGTAGTTATGCCGAGGGATGTTTCGGCAACGCCACTGGGAAATCGTCGCTGGGCTTTTGAGGTAACTATCGCCGAGGGGCGCACGCACGAAATTCGACGCCTGTGTGACGCGCTCGGCCTCGAGGTGGAGCGGCTCGTGCGGACGCGATTTGGACCGATTCGTCTAGGGGAGTTGGCAGTTGGAATGTCTCGTGCATTGACACCGAAAGAACGCTCGTTACTCGAAACGTTCGCTTCGGCCCGATAACGCCTCGAAAAAACGCCCTGCTTCCAAACATCCTGCGGGAGCACCCTGCAGGTTTGCGGGGTATGCTGTGAAATTCAGATGTTCTGTCCGCTTGGGCGGCCATACATCACCCACCGTGACAATCAGGGAGTAACAGCGTGACCACAGCCGTCGCCCCGTCAAACGACGCGGCCCTGGTACAGAGCGTTTTGCACGAAGTCGCCAAACGCATCGTTGGACAGGAGTACATGGTGGAGCGGTTGCTGATCAGCCTTCTCACGGGTGGTCACGTGTTGCTCGAAGGTGTGCCTGGCCTGGCGAAAACGCTCACCGTGCGCACGTTGGCCGAAACGGTCAGCACGTCGTTTCAGCGCATTCAGTTCACCCCTGACTTGTTGCCGGCCGACGTGGTGGGAACGCAGATCTTCGATCAGCCCACCGGTGAATTTCGCGTCAAACACGGTCCGATTTTCGCGAACATTATCCTGGCCGACGAAATCAATCGCGCCCCGGCCAAGGTGCAGGCGGCGTTGCTGGAAGCGATGCAGGAAAAACAGGTGACGATTGGTGGCACGACGTACCCATTGGCCGAACCCTTTCTCGTACTGGCCACGCAGAATCCCATCGAGCAGGAAGGCACATATCCGCTGCCGGAAGCGCAGGTCGATCGCTTCATGATGAAGTTGCGCGTCGGTTATCCCACCCGTACCGAAGAAAAAGAAATCCTGCGTCGCATGGCGGGTGGTGACCGCATTGATGTGAAGGCCGTGGCCGATCCCGTGGTGCTCATGGAAGCGCGGCATCGCATTTCCGAGTTGTACATGGACGATCGCATTGTCGATTACATCGTCGACCTGGTGCACGCCACGCGTCACCCGAAAGAAGTGGGGGCCGGCGACCTCACGCCTCTCATCGAATTCGGTGCGAGCCCCCGCGCCACGATTGCGCTGGCACAGGCGTCACGCGCCCATGCCTTCTTGCGTGGTCGAGCGTTCGTCACGCCCGACGACGTGAAGGCCATCGCACCAGATGTGTTGCGTCATCGCGTGTTGACGTCGTTTGAGGCCGATGCCGAAGGCGTGAATAGCGACACGATTGTCGAACGACTTCTAGCGGCAGTCGAAACGCCGTGAGCAACAGCGTCGCATCGCCGTTGGAGGTCGCATCGGCTGATGTGTTACGGCAGGTGCGTCGGCTTGAGCTGCGCACCCGTCGTCTCATGGATTCGAGTTTCGCCGGGGAATACCGTTCGCTGTTCAAGGGGCAGGGAATGGAGTTTGCCGAAGTGCGCGAGTATCAGGCGGGCGACGAAGTGCGCACGATTGATTGGAACGTCACCGCGCGTATGGGTCGACCGTTCGTCAAGCAGTACGTCGAAGAACGTGAACTGACGGTCATGTTGGCCATTGATCTGTCGGGGTCAGCGCAGTTTGGCACACGCCCGCGCTTCAAACACGAACTGGCCATTGAAATGGCCGGCGTTCTGGCACTGGCCGCTGTGCGTAACAATGATCGCGTCGGGTTGTTGATGTTTACCGATCGCGTTGAGCACGCATTACCGCCGCGCAAGGGACGCAAACACGCGCTGCGATTGATTCGTGACCTGATGACCGTACAGCCGGTAGGTCGCGGAACCGACATCAGCATCGCGACCGATCGTTTGTCGAAGTTGCTGACACATCGCGCGGTGGTGTTTTTCTGCTCTGACTTTTTGTCGACGGACATTGAACGTCCGCTAGCTCGTATCGCGCAGCGCCACGACGTGATTGCCGTAACGCTGGAAGATCCGGCCGAACGTGAATTGCCAAACGTCGGACTCGCTCGGCTGGAAGATCCGGAAACCGGCGACCGCATTGAGATTGACACGAGCAGTCCAAAGGTGCGGAAAGCGTTCAGTGATCGGGTGGCATCGGACGATCTCGTGCGCCGCAAGTTGTTTGGACGACTCGGGCTGGACGAAATCATCGTGCATACCGAACACGGCTATGTCGACGCACTGATGGCGTTTTTTCGCGCGCGTGCTCGCAGACCGCATGGCGCCGTGCGCACCGGGCCGCGTGGCACGATGGGTGATGCGGCCAGTGCGTTGGCAAATGTGCGACCCGAACATGGACGCACGGCGCACGTGGTGTTACCGGGCGGTGGTTTAACGCCAGTGAGCGGCGTGCCATCGATGAAGGCTGGAAACGCCGGGCGCGCGGAACCGCAACGAGGGATCAAGCGTTGATGCAACGCGCGCGGGTGCCCATTACACTGCTTCCTGGTCGCCTGTTGCGATGCGGGGCGCTGCTGCTTGCGCTGTTGTCCTCAACGTCAGTGCATGCACAAGCGGTGCAGGTAAACGCGAAGCCGATGCGTATTGGCGCCGCCGTCTCACCCGATACCGTGCAAGTGGGCGATCCGTTCATCATGACCGTCACCGTTGAAGTGCCGGCCGGCGCGCGCGTTACGTGGCCGACCGCGACGGATTCTACGTTGGTCAGCATGCGCTCGGATGTGCGTGTGAGCGGGTCGGAAAATGGTGCGCTGCGTCGCGAGACGGCGGAGTACGATTTGACCGTGTGGCAAGTTGGTGCCGTGAAGATCGCGATACCCGACATCAAGGTTACGGTCAACAATCAGGAAACGGTTGTTCCACTTGAGGCGCCAACGTTGTTCGTAAAAACGGTCTTGCCGGCGGATACCTCGCTACACGTGCCCAAACCAGGGAAGGACCTGCTGCCACGGATTGTGCCATGGTGGGAAGTGTGGTGGCCGGCGTTTCTGATACTCGCGCTGTTACTCTTGCTGTGGTTACTGCTGCGTTCGCGCAAGAAGAAACGTTTGAATTCGTCGCTCGATCCGTTTGCTCGCGCCGAACACGACTTCCAACGACTTGATCGTCTGGCGCTCAACGAAGCCGGTGAGCAAGGACGGTTTGTCGCACTCGCCATTGAAGTGTTGCGCACGTACCTGAGTGTTCGGAATCCATCGGCCACACTCGCGCTCACGTCGGACGAATTGTCAACGACCGTTGCCAGCGACTCGCGCGTGCCGACACAGCAACTCCAGCCGCTCTTAGTGGAGGGTGATGCGATCAAGTTTGGGCGCTTGCCCGTGAGTGGTGCGCACGCACGCGAGCTCGCACGCGAGGCGCGCGACATTGTGTCGGCGGTCGAACAGGCTGAACAAGCGCGTCGCGCGGCCGAGAAGGTGCTCGAACGGCAGCAGAAGCGTGCGGACCGGAAGAAGGACACCGAGGCACGCAGTCTCGCCGAGGAGAAGGCGCGGGTCGAATCGCGGCGCGGCAAATCGGAAGCGGCATGATGCAATTACCATCGGCACTCAGCGCGCTCGACTCGATCAAACTGGACGGCCTCGCGCTGGACGTATTGTCGTTCACGGGCCTGAACTTCGCGCGGCCTTGGGTGCTGCTGTTGCTGTTGCTGTTGCCTTTATGGCCACTGTGGCGGCGTCGGCAGCGTCAGCGTCTGCCAGCGATCCCGTTCTCCCGCGCGGCCGCGCTCGCAGCCGGTCCGAAAACCGGTCGCCCGTTTGTTCGCGTCGCACCGTGGTTGCGCACATTCGCGGTAGCGGCGCTGTTGGTCGCCATCGCGCAACCGCGCTCGGGAGCTCGCGCGCAAAATATCGACCGCGAAGGCATCGACATTGCGTTGGCGGTCGACATTTCGTCGTCAATGCTGGCAGAAGATTTTCAGCCGCAGAACCGATTGGAAGTCGCGAAGGAAAAAGTGAAACGCTTTGTGTTGGGCCGCACAAACGATCGCGTGGGGTTGATCGCGTTTTCGGGGGAGGCGCTGACACAGGTGCCGCTCACGACGGATTATCCCGTGGTGCTGGCCGCGATCGACAACTTGCAGCCCGGTCAGCTTGAAGACGGTACTGCGATTGGCACCGCAATTGTGACGGCCGCGAATCGTCTGCGTAACGCGCCCGGTCGTTCGCGGGTGATGGTGTTGCTCACCGACGGTGAAAACAATCGCGGTGCGACCGATCCACGCACGGCGGCACAAGCAGCCGCGGCGTTCGGCATCCGCATCTACGCGATTGGTGTTGGCACCGAGGGTATGGCGCCCGTGCCCATCGGTCGCGGTCTGTTTGGCTTGCGGTACGAAAATCGTCCCGTGAAAATCGACGAGGCGTTGTTGACGGAAATCGCGACGGCATCAGGCGGTCGGTATTTCCGCGCGCGCGACGCCGAAGCGCTGCAGAATATTTACGAACAGATTGATCGGCTGGAGCGTTCGGCGGTCAGTGCGAAATCGTATGTGCGGTACACCGAGCAGTATCGGTGGCCGCTTGCTTTTGCGATTGGCGCGTTGATACTCGAACTGCTGGTGCTGGCGTGGCGCGGGGTGCTTCCGTGATACACTTCACGACAGGGTTCTCATGAGTCGCTTTCCCGCCCTGGTATTCGACACGCCCTGGGCGCTTGCGCTCGGCGTCATGCTGCCGCTGCTGGTGTTCGGGCTGCTCGTGTGGCGTGATCGGCAGCGCAAACATCGTCTGGCGCGTTACGGCGACGCCGGCGCGACCGCACGACTGCTCGGTAACGTCAATTTTCAGAATCCGTGGCGTACGGCCCGACTGCTTGGCGTCACGCTGTTGCTGGGCTTGGCCCTTTCGGGGCCGCGATGGGGTTTGGCGCGCGGTGCTTCAAGCGGGCAAGGCATCGACATCGCGATTGCACTGGACGCGTCGCTGTCGATGACTGCGATGGACGAACGGCCTTCGCGCCTGGAGCGCATGAAGCAGGAAGTGCGCCGGTTCCGTGCGATGTCGCGTGCGGATCGCGTAGCGCTGATTGCGTTTGCAGGGCGCAGTTACATTCTCACGCCGCTCACGGGTGATGATGGGGCCATTGAACTGTTTCTGGACAATCTTGATCCAACAGTAGTTGGTCAGGCTGGTAGCTCGTTGTCGCGCGCGATTCGGCAAGGCACGGAGCTGCTCATGTCGAGTGACGGCGGTGCTGACCGCGCCCTGATTGTGATGAGCGACGGTGAAGCGTTTGAACCGCTCGAGGACATTCAGGCGGCGTCAAAAGAAGCGGGCGCAAAAGGTGTCAGCTTGGTGACGGTCGGATTCGGCACCGAAAAGGGCACCACGATTCCGATTCGCGAAGGTGGCGAAACACGCGACAAGCTTGATGATCAAGGCAAAGTGGTGATCACGCACCACGATCCGAAGACGCTGCAGGCTGCCGCCGACGCCGCGTCGGGAACATTCGTGCCCGCTGATGTCTCTGACAAGGCAGCACGCATCCGTGGTGCGCTGCGTTCGTTGCGGACCGCGCGTCGCGTGGTGGATTCACGTGAAGACCACGTGCCGCGTTTTGTCTGGCTGCTCTTGCCGGCGCTCTTACTGCTGCTGGCCGATAGTCTGTTATCTGAGCGCGGATCGCGGGCGGTTGCACGCAAGCCGGCTAAACAAAGGTCTGCGACAAATTCTTCTGCAACATCTCCCGGAACGGAACGTGCGATGAAAACCGCTCAGCTGCTGCTGGTTGCGTTGGCGCTTGGCCCGCTGACTTTCATGTCGTGCGCCAGGAATCCCGATGCGGCCGCACTGATGGCCGACGGAAAGATCACCGAAGCCATCAACGTACTCAAGAAAGAGTTCGCCGAGGGCGACACGAGCGCGTTCACTCGCTACAACCTTGGATCCGCTTTGTTGGCGGCGGATTCGCTCGAACCCGCCACCGAATTGTTGGAAGGCGTGCGCCGTGGGTCGGAAGGTGAAGTGCGCGGACGGTCGCAATTCAATGCTGGCCTGTCGCAGTTAAAGCTTGGACGTATTCCGGACAATCCAGCATCGTCCAAGCAGCTCGACGAGGCGTTGGCCGCGTATCGATCCTATCTCACAGATCGCCCAACCGATGTTGACGCGAAGTGGAATTACGAACTGGCCCTTCGCAAACCACCCCCACCGTCTGGTGGCGGCGGCGGCGGTGCGGACAACAAACAGCCACAGTCTCCACAAGACGCAAAACCAAAACCGAGCCCGGGTTCACTCGATCCGAAACAGGCCGAAGCACTGCTGAACAGCGCCGCGCGCGAAGAACGCGACGTGCAAGGTCGCAAACAAAAGCAGGGACGCACACCTCCGCCGGGCGGCAAGGACTGGTGAGGAACGTGCGGCTGCTGCGTGCGTTGGTGGCATTGGTATTCGCCGTGCTCTGCTTGCCCGTGCACGAGCGTTTGCACGCGCAGAGTCCAGTCATTCTGAGACGGGTGCGCGTCGACCCGGATCGATTGGTCGATTTTCACGCAATTGTCTCGCCCGAAACGTTGTACGTAAATCAACAAGCGACCTACCAGGTCGCGGTGCTGCTCGATGCAGCCGCCGACGGTCGATTGCCGCGTAATCCCGAATACCTGCCCCCCGAACTCCGTGGTTTGCTGGCGTACGACCTTGGGGGACAGCAGCGATTCACGCATCAGGCCAACGGCAAAAATTACACAGCGTATGTGTTTCAAAAGGCGTTGTTCCCTCTGGCCACAGGTACGATCACCATTCCGTCGCCGCAGCTGAGTTACGCGCTGCGATTGACGTCCAGCTACTTCAGTCGTGAAGACTTGCACACACTGAAAGCCGAGAACGCAACCATCGTCGTGCTTCCGCTACCCGAGGCGGGGCGCCCGGCAGATTACGGTGGTGCAGTTGGCGTGCTGAAAGCGGCAGTGCAGTTGGATGCGACCAGCGCGCGCGTCGGTGATCCGCTCGTGCTCACGCTACGCGTTTCTGGAAGTGGTAACATCAAGCTGTTACCGCGACCAACGCTCGAGCTGGAATGGGCAACGAGCGTGCAGGGTACGGAGCGGCTCCGCATGGACACGTCGTCGGCGACCGTGCGCGGTTCCAAGGAATTCGATTGGATTCTTACACCAACGCGCGAAGGTGACGTCTCGACGCCGGCTATTCAGTATCCGTATTTCAATCCCAACACGCGCGCCTACGAAACAACCGAAGCGGCGCCCGTGCAGTTCGCGATCAGCGCGGGTTCGCTGGTCAGCAACGAGTCAGGCGAAAAGAGCACTGCGATACTGAAACTGCGCGGTCATGAGGTAGGCGTGGTGGCTGAGCCGCTGCTTGATCGCTGGGCTCTACTCGTGGTGCTTGGCCTGTTGCCAGTTCCCGCGCTGGCCTTGCTGTTGCTTGGCGTTCCAGGTGAAGAACCAGAGGCCGCTGCTATTGAAAAGTTGCGCTCAATGGTTGTCAGTGTTCCCGTTGCCGCGCGTGTTGCAAGCCAGTCGGACGCTGCGCCAGCACCTCCGAAAACTGCGCGCGACGTTCGGCGACTGCTGCTCGCATCACTCGCTCGTCGCCTGGAAGTCGGCACCGACGTGTTAACGGATCGGCGGCGCACTCGTCGCGTTTTGCGACGTCGCGGTGTCACTGCTGAAACCACGGAATCGCTGCTCACACGACTTAACGAATTGGACGTCGCCTCATTTGCGTCGGCCAGTGTCGAAGCCGCGGTGACGACTGCGGCACTATCAGCGCAGGCACTCGCCGTGTACGATCGCGTTGACAAGGAAGCGCTCGAACCGCTCGCGCAGCGCGGTCGAAAATCATCAAAACGCATAGCGAAGACTGCGGGCATTGTGTTGTTGGTCGTACTCGCCGGCATGACATCTGTCAGTTCACTTGTGGCGCAAGCCAGCGGCGGATTGTGGGCGCGTGCCACGACCGCCTACAGCAACCGACAGTTCGTCGACGCGGCAACGAGTTTTCAGGATCTCTCAACACAGTTGCCCCGCGACGCAGATGTGTTGGCGAATTGGGGCACTGCGGCGTGGGCCGCTGGTGATACGGTCAGTGCCGTTGTTGCCTGGCAACGTGCGGCGCGTCTGGACCCACTCGCCGCCGATTTGCGCGAACACTTGTTGTTGTTACCGTCGGGTTCGCGTGATGGTGTGGCCGATATTCCGATGGTGCCCGTTGCCGCATTAGGTGTGCTGAGCATTACCCTATGGGCGCTGGGTTGGATGCTCGCCACTTGGTTGTTTTGGCAAAAGCGCAAAGAACGCAAAACGAGTGCTGTGGTAAACATGCTCGCGCTGGCGACGATCATGTTGGCTTCCGCGAGCGGCGCAACGGCGGCATGGGGCGCGCGGCACTTGCGAACGGACGGACTCGCTGTGGTAACTCGTCCTGAAACCATGCGCGAAGCACCGGAAGCGGTGGCGGACGCACAAGGCGGCGCTGCCACCGGCGACGTCGTGCGTATTGACGAAATCGTGCCACGCTGGGCGCGCGTTGAACACTCTGACGGTCGCACAGGCTGGATTCCGTCGGACCACCTCACGCTGCTCTCCAGCAGTTCGTCACGGTAAGTCACGATGGCAATTGCTGTCCTGGCCAGTGCTGTGGCCGATCAGATTGCGGCCGGCGAAGTTGTCGAGCGGCCGGCATCGGTGGTGAAGGAACTCATTGAGAACGCAATTGACGCGGGTGCGACCGTCGTCGAAGTCACGGTGGAAGGCGGTGGCCACACACTGATTCGCATTGCCGATAATGGCTCTGGGATGGACCGCAGCGATGCGGTGCTTTCGCTCGAACGTCATGCCACGTCCAAAATCACTTCCGCCGAACAATTGGTGGGCGTTCGCAGTTTTGGATTCCGCGGCGAGGCGTTGCCCGCTATTTGCTCGGTGTCGGAGTTGGAAGTGGAAACCGCGCGGGAAGATGGCGCAGGCACACACGTGCGCGCGGCGGCAGGAACCGTGCGGTCGGTATCGGAAATCGCGCGACGCCGTGGTACCACGGTTTCGGTTTCGCGATTGTTCTACAACACCCCGGCGCGTCAGAAATTCATGCGTAGCGCACGTTCCGAATGGCGCAGCATCGCTGAAACGCTTGGCAACATCGCGGTGCTGCGGCGCGATGTGCACATCATCGCTCGACATGATGGCCGGGCGGCGCTCGATCTTCCCGTGGCGCCATCGCTGCGCGCGCGCGTCGCCGCCTTGTGGGGTCACAAGGAAGTCGAGCGATTTGTCGATGTGGATGACGTACAGGGCACGATTCGCGTGACAGGCATGGTTGAACGTCCGGCCGATGTTGGCACGGCCACCCGTCGCGTGTTGTTGATCATCAATGGCCGCCTTATTCGCGATCACGGCATGATTCGCGCGGCCGAGGCAGCGTATCGTTCCACATTGCCCAGCGGCGTGCGTCCTTCGTTGCTGCTGGAACTCACGCTCCCGGCCGATTCCGTGGACGTCAACGTGCATCCGGCCAAGTCGGAGGTGCGCCTGCGTGATCGCTGGCCCGTGGAGCGCGCGGTGGAAAACGCAGTTCGTCGGGCGTTGGGCATCTTCGACGCGAGTGCTGGAATTGGCTGGCGCACCTGGAACGTTGGTGGTAACGCAGAAGCAATCGCGGCCGCGCGGCACGATGCGTCGCAAATTGAGCCGCAGCAGCTGGGGTCACGTCCCGAGCCCGATGGTTTGTTTGCTGCGTCAAACAGTGGCGCACAAACAGATCGCGATGAACTGGGCGACACCGACGCCGGAAGTGCCGCGCCGTTTGCGTCATCGCAAGGCGGACCCGCGGCGTTCGGTGAACCAATCAGCGTGCCGCCACTCATACAGCTCAAGCGCACGTACCTGATGTTCGAACATGACGAAGGCGCGGTGCTGATCGATCAACATTCTGCGCACGAACGCGTGCTGTATGAAGAGTTCATGGGCACACTCGTTGAAGGGCGTTCCTCGTCACAACGGTTGTTGTTTCCGTTGACGTTGCACCTCAGCGCGGCCGAGGCGGATGCGTTTGAAGAGAATCGCGAAGCGTTGCGGTTGCTGGGCTTTGAGATGGAAGGGTTTGGCGGAAACACGCTATTGGTGAACGCCGTGCCCATGCCACACCCGCGCTTTGACGCCGAGCGGTGTTTGCGCGATACCTTGGCAGCGTTGACGGGTGATCGTGCGCCCAGTGATGCGAAGCGCCATGAACGGTTGGCCGCGACGGTGGCGTGCAAGGCGGCCATCAAAGGTGGCGACGTGTTGTCGCAAGGCGAGATGCGGGCTTTGTACATCGCGCTCGCGCGCACCACGTTGCCAGCGCACGACGTGCATGGTCGCGCGACAATCGTACGATTGTCGTGGGATGAAATTGATCGGCGCTTCGGTCGTCGATAGGGCTTGATGTGTCGGCAACCCACGACGGCGCGACCCCCGTCCTGAACGTCATTACCGGCCCAACGGCGGCCGGCAAATCCGCGATTGCCATGGAACTGGCACGACGATTCAATCTGGCGATTGTGAGTGCCGATTCGCGGCAGATTTATCGCGGGTTTGATATCGGCACGGCCAAACCGGGTGTCGCTGAGCGCGCCGAAATTGCGCACTTCGGAATTGACGTGCTGGAACCAGAACTCCGATATTCTGCGCACGCGTGGGCCACCGACGCGACAGGTTGGATGCAGCAGGCAATCGCAGCGCGCCGGGCGCCAGTGGTGGTTGGGGGAACTGGATTCTATGTCCGCGCCTTGGTACGTCCGTTGGCTCCGGCGCCAACGTTGGACGAAGAACGCCGCGTGAAGCTGGAGCGTTGGCTGGCGCCGCAAAACATCTCCGTGCTGCAGCGGTGGTGTGCGACGCTCGACCCGGCGCGTGCGGGCCTCGGGCGCACGCAACTCCTCCGTGCTATCGAAACGGCGCTGCTCTCGGGAAAACGACTGGGCGAGATTCATGCTGAACACGAAGCCGCAAAGTCCAATGCGAGGCGACCGGACTTTGCTCATGAACGCGAAGTGGGAGCGACCGGTAAACGAGCCGATTCTCCGCGGGTCCGCTACCTTGTAGTTGATCCCGGCCCACCGCTGGCCGACCGGATTCACCTCCGCGTACACGAAATGATTGAAACCGGTTGGACCAACGAAATCGAAGAGCTGATGCAAACAGTTCCGGAAGATGCACCGGCGTGGCTGGCCAGCGGCTATGGTGTGATGCGCGAATATGTGCGCGGACAGTTGACGCGCGCACAAGCGACCGAACGTGTGTTCATCGAAACTCGACAGTACGCAAAGCGGCAACGCACGTGGTGCCGTCATCAACTCACTGAGGGAACGGTCACGCGTATTTCTTCCATCGACCCAGATGCGGTGGATCGTGCTATTCAGTGGTTGAACGGAACGGAGAGTCGCACATGAGAATTGGCATCACGTGTTATCCGACCTATGGTGGATCGGGCGCAGTCGCGACGGAACTGGGCATTGCATTGGCCGCCAGTGGTCATGAGGTGCACTTCATCACGTATGCCCAGCCGTTTCGTCTGCCAAGTTTTTTGCCGCGCGTATTTTTTCACGAAGTGGATGTCGGTCGGTATCCGCTGTTTGAATATCCGCCGTACGATCTCGCCCTCGCAGTAAAAATGCACGAGGTCGTGCTTGATCGAAAACTCGACATTCTGCATTGCCACTACGCGATTCCGCACGCGACCAGCGCGTGGATTGCGCGGGAGATGCTGCGCGAGAGCGGAAGTGATGTCAAAGTGATGACGACGCTGCACGGCACTGACATCACAATCGTCGGACAGGATGCCTCATTTTTTGCCATCACCAAGTTCTCCATCGAAAAATCAGATTCGGTTACGGCCGTGTCGGACTATCTGAAGGAAGAAACGTTCCGCGCGTTTGGGTGCACGGGCTGTTCGGTGGATGTCATTCCGAACTTCATCGATCCTGAACGTTTCCGCCGCGACAACAATGTGTTCCCACTACCGCCAGAAACAGTCGCGGGACGCAAGATTGTCATGCATATCTCCAACTTCCGGCCGGTCAAACGGGTTCGCGACATCGTGCAAACGTTTGCGCGCATTCAAGCGGAAGTGCCCGCATTTTTAGTGATGGTAGGCGATGGTCCTGATCGTGGTGACGCAGAATCGGAAGCGCGTGATCTCGGCGTTTCGGAGCACGTCCTGTTTCTTGGAAAAATCGACCTGGTCGCGCCACTGCTGGCGGGAGCCGACATTTTCCTGCTGCCGAGTAACGCGGAATCTTTCGGATTGAGTGCGCTCGAGGCGCTCGCGTCGGGCGTGCCGGTTATTGGCGGAAATGTTGGCGGGTTGCCAAGCGTGGTGCGTCACGGCGAAACCGGCTTTCTCTGTGACATCGGTGACGTTGAGGGAATGGCAAACGCTGCTCTCTCTCTGCTGCGCGATTCGGCACGCTGGAAAGAGTTCAGCGATGCCGCCGCCCTCGATGCCCGCACGCGATTCTCGCAGGAAAACGTCGTGGCGCAGTACGAAGCGCTCTACCGCCACACGCTCACTCTACCCCGGCACGCGTGACAATTTTTCAGGCAATTGTTCTTGGAATACTGCAAGGACTCGCTGAGTTCCTGCCCATTTCCAGTTCGGCCCATCTGACGTTGGCACCGTGGGTGTTCCGGTGGGAAGATCCGGGGTTGGCGTTCGATGTCGCGCTACATGCGGGCACCCTGGTGGCGCTGGCGTGGTATTTTCGCACCGACTGGATCGAGCTGGCGCAGGCAGGATTGGCAATTCTTCGCAAACGTCGCATCGAAACAGCAATCGAAAAGCGATTGATGCTGCTGGTGGTCGCAACCATTCCCGGTGGAATTGCCGGCAAGTTGCTCAACGACTACGCCGAGCAGGCGTTTCGTTCGCCGCAGCTGATTGCGTGGACCCTGATGGTGATGGGTGTGCTGCTCTGGGCGGCCGACAAGTGGGGATCGCAACTCCGCACGCTGGAACAAGTGTCGATGCGTGACGCGATCCTTATTGGGGTCGCGCAGGTATTTGCGTTGATACCCGGAGTCTCGCGCTCGGGATCGACCATGACCGCGGGCCGTGCGCTTGGATTCAATCGTGAGTCGGCCGCGAGGTTCAGCTTTCTCATGAGTTTTCCAATCACTGCGGCGGCAGTCGCGGTCAAGCTTCCCGAAGCCGCACAGGCGCAGGCGGAACTGGCACCCATGATTGCGGGCATCGTGGCAGCGGCCGTGAGCGGATGGATCGCGATTTCGGTGTTGCTCAAGCTGCTCGCCAAACACAGCTTCGGGGTATTTGCATTGTATCGCCTGGCGTTGGGCATCTTTATCCTCGTGCTCGGCACACTTCGCTCCTGAGCACTGGTCCCCCTTCGCTCCTGAGCACTCGGTACGCTTCGCTCCTGCAGCACTGGTCGCCCTTCGCTCCTGAGAACTCTCGCGCTTGTACACAGATCAACCGTTTCATAGGCAGCCGCTGACGTCTGGTCACGCACAACTCCTCCCGCACAGCGCTGACCTGCACGTGCCTGAGGTGGTGCATTTGCCATCCGTGACGTCCACGATGGATGAAGCACATGCGCGTGCATCGCGCGGTGCTCCAGCTGGCACGCTGATTGTGGCCGACGAACAGAGAGCCGGTCGCGGCCGTGGTGGCAACGTTTGGGAGTCGGAAGCGGGTGTTGGGGTGTGGTGTACGATCATCGAGCGCCCTACCGATGCGGCCGCGGTTGACGTGCTGTCTATTCGACTGGGACTGGCGCTCGCACAGTCGCTCGAAACGTTCGCACCGGGACCGATCTCGCTCAAATGGCCAAACGATTTGTACGTGGGGCCGGGAAAGCTCGCGGGAATTCTGGTTGAAGCGCGATGGCGGGAGGGCTCACTCGATTGGGTGGCCATTGGCATCGGGGTGAATCTTGTAGCGCCGCGACAGAACGGTAGCGCTGCTTCACTCAACGTCGGGACATCACGCAACGAAGTGCTGATGCAGATGATCCCGGCAATCCGCGCCGTGGCTCAGTGTCGGGGCATTTTGACAGAGCCAGAACAGCACGATTGGACGCAGCGTGATCTCGCTACCAATCGTGTCGTGAGCGCACCGGTTGCGGGCGTTGTACGCGGTCTTGAACGCAACGGAGCGTTGCGCGTCGAAGATGCCTCGGGTGTCGTACACGAATTACGCGCCGGATCGCTGGTGTTCGCGCCGAATGCCGCAGTCCGAACGCAGCGCTGAACCAGTGCCTCACCTCAAGTGTCTCGCATGACTGAACTCTTTCGTCGGGCGTCCGTAATCGCAACCGCGATTGGATTGTTCGCGTCGGCAACGCAATCACAATCCGTGCTCGCGCAGTCCGGCGCAAAAATTCCGACGCGGTTGCTTGGCGCAATCACGGCAGCCTCGCGGGATTCGCTGGGGACGCAGATCGTCGTACGGCCGTTGTCAAATGGCAGCGTGATGGTGAACGACGTCGCGCGTCGGCGCGTGTTGTTGTTCGATCCAGATCTGCAGAAGTTCTCGGTAGTGATCGACTCCGGCAGCACAACGGGTAGCGCGATGGCGTCGGCGGTTCCGTCAGCGCAACTCATTCGGTACGACGGCGATTCAACGTTGTATGTCGACCTCGCGACGCAAGCACTGCTGGTCCTCGACAACAGCGGGAAAGTCGCGCGCGTGATGGCGTTGCCGCGACCGACCGACGCTATTTATTTGTCGGCGACGGCGTTTGGACCGGCGTCCGTCGATCCAAAAGGGCGATTGGTGTATCGCGGAATGCGACCGCCAAAAATCACGCCGCCCGAGCCGGGATCGAAAGTGATGTCGATTCCGCAACAGTCGGACTCCGGCCCCATTTTGCGTGCGGACTTTGATCAACGAACCGTCGACACCGTCACCACGCTCAAGGTGTTGCAGCCCGGTGCGATGACGCTCACGCAGGAAGGCACCAACATGTCGCTCAAGTTGGTGGTGAATCCAATGGACACCGGCGATGAGTGGGGCATGTTACCCGATGGCACCATCGCGATTCTGCGCGCGCATGACTATCACGTGGATTGGGTAACACCTGATGGAAAGATCACGTCTTCACCCAAGATGGCGTTTGACTGGAAGCCCATGACGGACGCACAAAAACAGTTCAAGCTCGACTCGATTCGCCCAGAGTTACAAAAGGCCATTGACGCACAGCCCCCGCAGATGGTGCCGACGGCCGAGGGTCCGCGACGCATACGTATGCAGTTCGATTTCGTGCCGATCAAGAAGTTGTCCGACTACGAACCATCAATTGCGCCCGGCGCGTTGAAGGTCGATCCGAAAGGCAATTTGTGGATCGTGCCGCGCACGTCGGCCGGCGCCAACGGCGGGGTGTTGTATGATGTCGTGGATCGCAAAGGCCAAGTCACCGAGCGCGTGCAATTTCCCAAAGGGTACGCCTTGGCCGGGTTTGGTGACGGTGGAGATGAGGTGTATCTAATCCGGGTGGACGGGAAGGTGGCGTTTCTCGAACGCGCGAAATTGCGATAGTACGTCGGCACGTTACAAGCGCGTTTCATTGAGGTGCAGGCGGTTAAGTTATTCAGCAGTAATGGTTTACCTATCAAGTGTGACATTAGTCGTGCCTTGACGTGGCGTCCGGCATCCCTTACAATTCCGTCCAGTGTTAGCACTCTCCCTCGGTGAGTGCTAACGCGTTCTGGACACCGAGTTAGTTCACTGACCCAATATGTTGGAGGGCAGGACCCCATGAGCAAAGTAGCGCCGTTGGCCGACCGCGTCGTCATCAAGCCGTCTGAAGAGACGGAGCAGATGCGCGGCGGACTGTACATCCCCGACACTGCCAAGGAAAAGCCGCAACAGGGCACTATCGTTGCAGTCGGACCGGGCCGTTATGAGAAGGACAAGCGTGTGCCGATGGATGTGAAAGTCGGCGACAAGGTGCTGTACGGTAAATACAGCGGCACCGAAGTCACGATTGAAAATGAACCGTTGTTGATCTTGCGCGAGTCGGACGTGCTCGCCGTGATCGGCTGATTCACTACTACGACCGACCTCTCACCCATATAAGCAACCATGGCAGCTAAAGAACTCCATTTTAATGTCGAGGCGCGCGCAGCTCTCAAGCGCGGCGTTGATCAGTTGGCGGAGGCCGTTAAGGTCACGCTCGGCCCCAAGGGTCGCAACGTTGTCATCGACAAGAAGTTTGGCGCACCGACGATCACGAAAGATGGTGTGACTGTCGCGAAGGAAATCGAGCTCTCCGATCCCATTGAAAACATGGGCGCGCAGATGGTGAAGGAAGTGGCCACCAAAACCAGCGACATCGCGGGTGACGGCACCACCACCGCCACCGTTCTCGCACAGGCGATCTTCCGCGAAGGCCTCAAGAACGTCACCGCCGGCTCAAATCCGATGGCGCTCAAGCGCGGCATCGACAAGGCCGTTGCGGCGGTCGTCGAAGAACTGAAGAAAATTTCGGTGCCGACCAGCGGCAAGAAGGAAATTGCGCAAGTTGGCGCTATTTCCGCGAACAACGATCTCGAAATCGGCAACCTGATCGCGGAAGCGATGGAAAAGGTTGGCAAGGACGGCGTCATCACCGTTGAAGAAGCGAAGGGTCTCGAGACCACACTCGAAACCGTCGACGGCATGCAGTTCGATCGCGGGTATCTCTCGCCGTACTTCGTGACGGATCCAGAGAAAATGGAAGCCGTGCTCGAAGGCGCGATGATCCTCATTCACGACAAGAAAATTTCGTCGATGAAGGATCTCCTCCCGGTGCTCGAGAAGGTCGCGCAGCTGTCGAAGCCGTTGCTGATCATCGCCGAAGACATCGAAGGCGAAGCGTTGGCCACGTTGGTCGTGAACAAGTTGCGTGGCACGCTCCGCGTGTGCGCAGTCAAGGCGCCTGGTTTCGGCGATCGTCGCAAGGCCATGCTGCAGGACATTGCGACGCTCACGAACGGCAAGGTTATCTCCGACGAAATCGGCTTCAAGCTCGAGAACGCGGTCATTACCGACCTCGGCTCGGCCAAGCGTTTGGTTATCGACAAAGACAATACGACCATCATTGATGGCGCCGGCGACACGAAGGACATCGAAGGCCGCGTGAAGGAAATTCGCGGCGCCATCGACAAGAGCACGTCGGATTACGACAAGGAAAAGCTCCAGGAACGTTTGGCGAAGCTCGCGGGCGGTGTGGCCGTGATCAACGTTGGCGCGCCGACGGAAGCCGAAATGAAGGAAAAGAAGGCCCGCGTCGAAGACGCGCTG
>Ga0105047_10002808_pt1 | contig 30900 bp, 18 predicted proteins | sample MAT04_FD_78384 | JGI IMG/M metagenome (GOLD analysis project Ga0105047, IMG submission 78384) | Freshwater microbial communities from Lake Fryxell liftoff mats and glacier meltwater in Antarctica - MAT-04 (megahit assembly) | ecosystem: Environmental > Aquatic > Freshwater > Ice > Liftoff... | reverse complement strand
CATGCAAACTAAGCAAGACCTGAACTCTCTTCATTTTTCGCACAGATAACTTACCTGAACTTTGAAGTTTGAGAAGTTGGTCTACATCGGATTGGGGTAATTCGATGAATGAATGTTGACGTGCCATATTTTCTTATTTTAATAGTCAATCGGTATAAAAAGAGCTATAGGAATCATTGGATTAATCAACATAACTACCAATTTATTTAGATTATAACAAATATTGAGAAAAACTATCATAATGCAATAAAACACTTAAAAATATAGATATATGCATATTTATTTTTCAATTATTGTAATATTATCAAAAAATTAATTGTATCTTTAATTCTTATTTTTAGAAAAGTTTAAAACAAGGTCTTGCTTTTTTATAAAAATTAAAAAAATAATTTTAGACTCACCTTAAATCAAATACTCTTGGCCGGTAACCTATTTTTTGCACGGCAGTTAGCCGACCCATTGGGAGTGTTTGGCCACTATTTTAATTGGAGCGTGGCCATGTCTGGCGCTAATTTAATTATGTGTGCATTTGGTGCAAATGGCAATAAAGGGATGGATGTTTTTCTTAAATGTTTTGTAAATTTTTATCTATGAAAACCAAATGCTTCTCCATTTTTTTATTCTTTTTGCTGTGCAATCAAATTCAAGCTGTAGTAAGATATGTAACGCCTGCCGGAGGATTATCAATGAACGGTAGTAACTGGGCCAATGCTTACCCAGGCACGTCGTTACAAACTGCAATCAACTCTTCTATAGCAGCTGATGAAGTGTGGGTTATGAGCGGTACCTATTTTACCACCCTCACCAATAACAGAAATATCTACTTCAGTATGATAAATGGGGTTGCCATATATGGTAGTTTTAATGGAACAGAAACAAATATATCGCAAAGAAATTTTTCCTGCGGCTTCACATCTGTACTAAGTGCCGAAATTGGTATTGCAGGCATTGACGACAACAGTTACCATGTAATTAATAACAGCAGTTTAAATAATACTGCCATCTTAGATGGATTTACAATCAGAGATGCTAATGCAACTTTTGATTTAGTGGGTAATGATAATCGCAGCCTTGGCGGTGGCATGTTGAATAATGCTGCTAACAATGGCACCTGCAGTCCTACCATAAGAAATTGTTTATTTACTGCTAACAATGCTTTATTTGGTGGGGGTATTTTTAATCATGGGCAAAATAACGGCAATGCAAATCCCGAAATTACCAATTGCATATTTGCTTTTAACATGGCCACGAGTGGCGGTGGCGGTATTGATAATTTTGGATACAATGGTAATGCCAGCCCTGTTATTACCAATTCAATTTTTTACAGCAATACGGCGGTAGGAAGGGCGGGTGGCATGTATTGCTGGGGTGGTGGCAATGGCAATGCAAACCCTGTAATATTAAATTCTGTTTTTATAAATAATTCTTCTATCGATGGTGGTGGAATTGTGTCAGATCGCTCCAATTTTGCTCCAGCTTCTTTTTCTGGCACGGCCAACCCAACCATACGCAACAGCATTTTTTGGGGCAATACAGCCAGTGGTATAGGGCCGCAGTTTTTTCTAATAGGTGGCGCTGGGTTTATTGCTACATATTCTGCCATTGGTACTACGAACCAAAATTCTCCGCATATTATTACTGGCGCAGGAACAGGCAACATTTTTACTGCACCCACTTTTTTAAATATTGCTGATGCTGACGGAGCCGATAACTGCTGGCTTACCATTGATGATGGGCTGCAGTTGCTATTTGGTTCGGTGGGTATTGATGTTGGAAATAATGTCGGACTGCCTGCGTTTGATATCCGCAATTACAACAGGGTAAACAATGCTGTGGTAGATATGGGAGCTTATGAATTGTGCTCTAGCGTTGTTACTTCTGGCGCAAACTCAGGTGCTGGCACACTCCGAGCGGCTTTAGCTTGTGCTATGAGCGGAAGCACTATTACAATCGATCCAATAGTTACGATGGTTACTTTATCTGATACTTTATTGATCAATAAAAATATTTCTATTAAAGGTGTGAATGGATCGCCTTCAATGTTGAATTTTGATTTGACATCTCAAAATTTAGGAATTAGAGTTGCTCCCACCATTACAGCAACACTAGAGGATATTAAATTAAATCAAGCTGGAGGTCCAGTTATAAAATCTTTATTATTGAATGAAGGGAATCTTACTTTAAAGAATTCTTCAGCCTTCAATCCTTTAGTACCACCTTTGGTAAACAGTAATGGAGCAGGCAATGTAACCATTGTAGGCTTAGTGGAAATAAAAGCAATATCTGGAATGTAATGAAGTCAGCATCAGGGGAAATTAATAACTTGTTTGAGTTTGAGAGACTTTTTTTCTTGCCTTCCCTATATTCTTTGCATATTAGGCATTAAAATTTATTTTTTGTAAAATATATAACCCAATAAAATTATCTGCCTAATGATTAACTTAATTTTGTTACTATCCTTCATATATTTTAATTCCCAGCAAAATATGCATCAAAAAGTCTTGTTTTTCGGAGACTCTATTACAGAGCTTGGTGTCAAGGAAAAAGGATATATTGCGTTGATGAATAATCGGCTCAGTAAAACTAAACAGTCAGAAAAATATCAGCTCATCGGATCAGGGATCGGTGGCAATAAGGTGTATGACCTTTTTTTCAGGATGGAAGAAGATGTACTGATAAAACAACCCGACGTGATAGTCATATGGATTGGCGTAAATGATGTCTGGCACAAAAGTATGTTTGGCACTGGTACTGATTTGAACAAATTTGAGTCCATGTATACAGATATTATACAACGATTGCAAAAAACGGGTGCTAAGGTATACTGCTGCACCCCTGCGTGTATCGGCGAAAAAACAGATCATTCCAATGCTCAGGATGGAGATCTCAATGAATTTTCAAAAGTGATCAGAAAAATTGCTGCTGCAAATAATGCCGGATTAATAGACTTCAGAAAGACATTTCTGGAGTATAACCTAAAGCATAATACAGATAACAAGTATCAGGATATACTTACCTATGACGGTGTCCACCTTAATGATGTCGGAAATCAACTTGTTGCTGACATGATGTGGGATGCTATGATTGGGAAATAATTTAATTCTCTTTCAGTATTACAAACTGATAGGGCTTAAATACCATATGCTGATCATCATAACCAATCGTATATTTCGTTCCACTCCAAAGGTCATGTAACTGAAAACCGTATTTGCATCCTTTTTCGCGAAAAGCATACCAGGTAAGGTGCGCGTCCTGATTTGAAAAATTAAAAAGACAGAATATTTTATCAGTTTCATCGTACCTTATGTAACCTGCTATATGGATGTTGTGAGGTGACACCCATTCAATATTGTTATAATCTCCAAAAGCTGAATATTTTTTCCTGATTTCGATGATTCTTTTTGTTCCTGAAAAAACATTTTGTTCTATGGTTCCTTTCTTTTTTCTTTTTTCATTTTTATTCCAATCAATGATTGGTCTATGCATCCAGCGGTTGTCATAACTTTTGGCTTGATCCATTAAATAACTGTAATCATTGGTATATCCACATTCATCCCCATAAAAAAGCATAGGAATACCACCCATCAGTATACTGTGCGCCTGCATAAGCAAAATTTTGTCCAATGACTGTGCTATGACAAATTTCAGATTTTTATCAATTCCATATTCCAGTCCACACAATGAAGCTAAGGATCCGCTGATTCTTGCATCATTCGTTTTGGGATTTACACCAAATAATGCCCCTTTTGCGGTAGATCCAATGAAACTACCAGAATAATAATTTTTCATAAATGTCCTGTGCTCATACGGATTGTATCCTGCCCGCCGTATCATAGCGTCTTCATAGCCTAGGCCTATATCATCATGGCATCTGGTGTAAGTGATCCAAGTTGCACCGTAGGGTTTTTGAAGAATATCATGTTGTGCTTCCACCATTACCCTCGTGTCACTAGTAGCCAAAGCATCCCATTGCAGGGCCATATGGGTAGCATTATAAGCAACATCACACTCTCTTCCTTTGAAACGGTCTACACCAAAATATTTCATAATTTCTTTGGGGGCTACGATTGCTTCACCGAGTAATGCCATGCCGGGCGTTGCTACTTGCACACAATGTTTGATCAGTTGGAGCAATGTGTGCGCTTCAGGTAGATTTTGGCAGGAAGTACCCATGGCTTTATATATGAAAGCAGGTGCATCTATACGCAGTATATCTACACCGAGATTGGCATAAAAAAATATAGTATCCAGCATTTCCACAAAAACTGCTGGATTGGTATAATTAAGATCCCATTGATAATGATTAAAAACGGTCATAACCCATTTCCCTGATTTTTTATCAAAAGTAAAACTACCAGGTGAACTGTCAGGAAATATATCCGGCATTGTATTTTCAAAAGCATCCGGAACAGATCTGTCATCAAACATATAAAAATAATTCTGATACTTTTGATCACCTTCGGAAGCTTTTATAGCCCATTCATGATGACTGGATGTGTGATTGAGTACAATATCAAGCATGAGGTACATCCCTTTTTCCTTCATTCTGTCATCAAGAGATCGTAAATCTTCGATCGTTCCAAATTTTTTGTCCACATTTCTGAAATCCGAAACAGCGTAGCCACCGTCGCTTTCTCCTTCCGGACTCTCCATTATCGGCATAAGATGTAAAAAATTGATGCCGAGTTCTTCAAAATAGTCCAATTTTTCTTCCAAATTTTTTATCGATCCGCAAAATCTATCTACATACAAACTCAGACCAACGATATCATTGGAAAGAAACCACATGTTTTTACCCATTTTTTGCTTATCCAGATGACGAAGTATTTTTGGTCTTTCTCTGTATGATTTTATGATGGTAGATAAAATCAAATTATACCATTGGTCTGCATCTTCTCGGTGACCATAAATAGTACCAAATAGCTCATGGACCATAGATACATTGGCCGAAAACCGCATTAAAAAATCCACATCTTTCCCATCTTTTCCTATTCCTTCGGCGTGGAAGCTATTTATCAAATGCTGGTGTAAATTTTGTTGATACATAATATATGTGAAATTAGTACTTCTTAAGCCTTCGAATATAATGTCAAATTTCCTTTTGTCAAATTTTGCCAAAATCAAATGGCAAATACTCAGTTTCTAGGATAACAAATTAAATACTATAGCTGCCAAGATGGCGCCGGAAATCGGACCAAAGACAGGAATCCAACTGTATTTCCACCCGCTTTCTCCTTTATGAACCAAAGGTAGAACTGAATGCATAATCCTGGGTCCAAGATCTCTGGCAGGATTAATGGCATATCCTGTCGTACCTCCCAGACTCAAGCCAATAGCCAATACCAACAATGCCACGGGTAACGCATCCAAAGAACCCAGACTGGATGAAGGGGAAGAAATGTATAACACTCCTAAAACAAAAATAAATGTGCCTATGAGTTCAGAAATTATATTATTCAGAGGTTTGTATATTGCAGGTGCCGTGCAAAAAGTAGCTTGTATTAATCCATGGTCATTTGTAGCTTCATAATGCCCTCTGTAAGAAAGCCAAACGAATACTTGTCCCAGCATAGCGCCTATCACTTGTGCAATGATATATAGTGGTATTTTAGCCCACTCAAATTTTCCTGCAACAGCCAGCGCCAATGATACTGCCGGATTTAAGTGAGCCCCACTTCCTGCTGCTGATACGTATACAGCCACAAAAACCGCCATCGACCAACCAAAAGTAATTACAATCCATCCGCTGTTTTGTCCTTTGGTTTTACTCAATACAACATTGGCCACTACACCGTTGCCAAGTAAGATAAGGATGGCTGTTCCGATACATTCGCTTAAAAATGGAGTCATGTTTTTTTGTTTTTATAAGTTGCAAATTTGAGTGATTTATTTAATTTTTTATCCTTGTGGTAAATATAGTTTAGCCAATGATCTAAAAGATTTCAGCTGTGACTCATACCATAGTTCATCATGGCCCAACTCTTTTTGTAATAGTTTGCAAACTTCAGGTGCAATTTCCAGTGCGACTTTGACGTCCAAAAATAGTAATCTGATCCTCCTAGCCAGCATATCTTCGAGCGTACAAGCCATTTCATGTTGAATAGCATATATTACATCAACTTTAGTAAAAGGAAAATCTGGATGAAGCAACTCAGTCGGAAGTGTTTCAGCTATTTTATTTCCAATGATGAGTTTTATGGAGCGGGTCCTGCATCTTCTGAATGGCAGATTTCCTGAACGGATAGCCTTATTGATAACATCCCTGGCCATTTTGCGGTATGTGGTCCATTTACCACCTGTGATGGTCACCAAACCGGATTTAGAAACAACAATAGTATGGTCTCTGACTAAATCCGCTGTGGATTGGATATTTTTCATTTTGACCAGTGGTCTGAGACCTGTAAATACAGATTTTATATCCTTGGCAGTCAAGTGAGTATTGATGTATCTGTTGAAGTTGTCTAAAACAAACTGAATTTCTTCACTGGTTGCTTCAGGTTCTTCTGACACTGCAGAAGTCTTTGTATCAGTAGTTCCAATCACCACTTTGTCATACCAAGGCACTGCAAATAATATCCGTCCGTCTGTTGTCCTTGGTATCAGCATAGCATAATCTGTTTGGTGAAATTTTTTGTCCACTACCAGATGTATGCCTTGAGAAGGAGTTACAATCCGATGATGGGACGGATTATCCTTTAGTATCAATTCGTCAGCAAAAACACCTGTGGCATTAATAACCGTTTTTGCTTTGATTTCATAGACATCACTATTCAAATTATCTTTTATCTGCACACCTCTTATAGTGAATCCTTCATATAAAAAGCGTTCTGCTGACATATGATTGATCACAGTAGCACCTTTATTGATAGCTGTTCTTGCAAGGGAAATACAAATCTGACTGTCATCAAACTGACCGTCATAGTACATTATGCCACCTTTGAGTGACTGCTGTCGGATTTCTGGAATTTTAGAGATGACTTTCTTTTTTGATAAAAATTTGGTTTTACCTATACTAAACTTACCGGATAGAAGATCATATAAAATCAATCCAAATCCATAATAAATGTATCGCCACCAACTGTACACTGGCAAGATAAAAGGGATTCTCTTTGTATTGATGGATGCATTTTTTAACAAAAACCATCTTTCCATCAGTGCGCTTTTGACCATACTGAAATTACCTTGTTCCAGATATCTGACTCCACCATGAATCAATTTTGTAGATCTGCTGGAAGTGCCTTTCGAAAAATCTATTTTTTCAATGCACAAAGTTTTAAAACCTCTGCTTGCAGCATCCAGTGCAGCACCAAGTCCAGTTGCGCCTCCGCCTATAATAATAATGTCCCATTTGGGAGTCTCAGATATTGCTTTTAATTGCTCTGCTCTTTTCATATTATGATCCTATAAAGTGATGGAGATGGATGCTCTCACAGCTTTAGTCCAACCTTCGTATAATTGTTTTCTTTTTTCGTCTTCTATTTCAGGAATGAAAGTCCGCTCTTTACTCCACTGGTTTTTTATAGCATCGATATCATCCCAAAACCCTACTGCCAAACCTGCAAGATAAGCTGCCCCGATGGCTGTTGTTTCAGTAATTTCCGGTCTGATCACTTTGCATTTGAGTACATCGCTCTGAAATTGCATTAGAAAATTATTTACTGTGGCCCCGCCATCCACTCTCAACTCCTGAATAGAAATACCGGAATCTGCTTCCATGGCTTTGAGTACATCTACCGTCTGATATGCTATGCTTTCCAAAGCCGCCCTTGCTATATGAGCACGGGAAGTCCCTCTCGAAATTCCTGTGATAGTACCTCTTGCATACTGATTCCAGTATGGCGCGCCGAGTCCTGCAAAAGCAGGTACAATATAAACACCGTCTGTGTCGGGTACTACTGTAGCCATACTTTCTATCTCATCTGATGATCTGATGATCCTTAGCTCGTCTCTGAGCCACTGGACGACTGCTCCTGCAATAAATACACTACCTTCCAATGCATAATGAGTCATATCTCCTATTTTCCAAGCTACTGTGGTCAATAACTGGTTATGGCTTATCACTGCTTTTTCTCCAGTATTCATTAGCATAAAACAACCCGTTCCATAGGTGTTTTTTACCATTCCCGGATGGATACACATTTGACCAAATAATGCAGCCTGTTGATCTCCAGCTATTCCGGCGATAGGTATATTGGTGGCCGTGAGTATATTTTGAGTATGTCCATATACTTCACTGCTGCTTCTTATCTGAGGTAACATATTGCCTGGAATATCAAAAATATCCTGTAGTTCGCCGTCCCACTGTAATGTATGGATATTACACAGCATGGTTCTTGATGCGTTGGTTACATCTGTGGCGTGCACTTGTGAGTTTGTCAGTTTCCATAAAAGCCAGGTATCTATGGTTCCAAAACATAATTCCCCTTTTGCAGCTTTCGCTCTAGCTCCCTTGACATTATCCAGTATCCATTTGGCTTTTGTAGCGCTGAAATAGGCATCAATGATAAGACCTGTTTTTTGCTGAATGATTTCACTTTTCCCTTCATGCTTTAGCTGATCACAGAAGTCTGCCGTGCGCCTGTCCTGCCATACTATTGCATTATATATAGGTTGCCCAGTATTTCTATCCCAGATGACTGTGGTTTCCCTTTGATTAGTGATTCCGATTGCTGCTATTTGCTGCACGGAAAGACCGACTTTGGTAATGGCTTCAGCTGCTACACCAATCTGGGTAGACCATATTTCATTTGGATCGTGTTCTACCCAACCTGATTTTGGAAAATATTGTGTAAACTCCTTTTGAGCCACAGAAATCATCTTGCCTGCCTTATTAAAAATGATAGCTCTGCTGCTTGTAGTACCCTGATCAAGGGCGAGTATAAAGGTTTCCATATAGCGGTCTTGATTTGATTGAACCCAAAGATAATATCTTTCTGCAATTATCAAATAGTACATCATGTTTCGGAGAATAATATAGTATTTTTGCCCCATAAAATGTAATATTTATAGCGGATGACAAAAATAGCTTTATTGACTTGTGATCAATTTCCGGACCTTATACCGACCGATCAAAAACTAATACATCTTTTTCAAAATAGACAAATTAAAGCAGAGCCAGCCATTTGGAACGATCCAAATGTAGTTTGGACCAATTATGATGTTCTTATTTTCAGAAATACGTGGGATTATTATCTTATGGACGAATCATTTTCTTTATGGTTGGACAAAATTGAATCATTAGGCATTGCCACCTATAATCCGATTCCTATTATAAGAAAGAATAAACATAAATTTTATCTCTCAGAAATGGAAGATGCGAGCATAATTATTATTCCTAGTATTTTTATACCCAAAACCCAATGTTTAAATTTGTCCTTACTTTTACCGGCTTTGTGGCAAAAAGCAGTCATTAAACCTGCAATATCAGCGGGTTCTTATCTGACTCAAATGTTTGATGCAAAAGATATTGTCAAAATATCTGAAGAATATGAAACCATTGCCACTGAAAAAGATCTAATTCTTCAGAAATTTATTCCTGAAATACAGATAGATGGAGAAATTTCTTTAATCTATTTTAATAAAATGTTTTCTCACGCGGTTAAAAAAACCCCAAAAGATGGTGATTTTAGGATTCAATCTCAGTTTGGTGGTAAATATATTTCTTATCAACCATCACAAGATTTGCTCAGAACTGCCCAAAGAATAGTACAATATATGAAGGAAGATCTTCTTTATGCCAGAGTGGACGGAATAATCATAGATAATGTATTTCATCTCATGGAGCTTGAATTGATAGAGCCTGATTTATACCTTGATTTTGCAGAAGATGCCCAGCAAAAATTTGTAAATGAAATAATCAGGGCCATAAATAAAGATAATCATACGTGTTGATTTTAAAAACATGACTCCGACTATTCAACTCTAAAAAAAATTATTGTTGCTTTCGGATCAATAAAGCTGACCTTCACCAAACGAAATTTTATGTTTTTATTTCCAGCTTATAAATTGTGACAATCTTTTGACATCGTATAAACTGTAGTTGTATTTGCATCCTTTACCTTTGTTGCTTTCAATAATAAATAGATTATATATATATGCAAAAGTTTTTTTCAACCATTTTATGCTTTTCTACAGTATTTTGCTTGAAAGCTCAAAATTTCCAGGAAATAAGTACAGGAGCCGGTTACAATAAACAAAGTTTTATAAAACTTAGTGACGGAAGTCAAAAGCAAATAAATAATGATGCATGGGATCTTGCTTTTACTGCATTCGGATTTCAGGATGCAGGAATATTCATCAATGAGTCTTCGGGCAGTTCAATGGGTCAAAACCTACCACTGACAGAAGTGTATTATGCACTTACAGATGATTTTAATGCCGCTATAAATCTGGTAGCCATCAAAGATTATAAATATCTGAATAGTGAGGTGTCGTGGAATTTTGGTGCATTCAATGAAGTGCGGGATACCTTAAATCCATTTGACTTTGGATGGGGGTTGTATCAACCTTCTACCAATAGAGTTTTGGGCAATAAAGTATATGTACTCAAACTTCGGAACGGGGAATACAGAAAAATAAAAATTGAGTCTCTCACTGGTACAACTTATACCTTTAGATACGCAAAACTGGACGGTAGCGGAGAGGTAACTAAAACATTAAATAAACTAACGGACAATAGAGGCCAAAAACTGATATTTTTTAGCTTTACAACCAATGATACGGTAGATGTACTCCCTTCAGGAGGTTTTGACCTGATGTATTGCAGATATATTTCTATCGCCAGAGATCCCAATGGTACTATTGTGCAGCAATATAATGTGACCGGTGTACTTACTGGCCCGGGAATACTAACCGCTGAGGCAGATGGAGTAAATCCAGAGACTGCAACATATATCGATTATACTGACAAACTAAGTACACAAACGGATGTAATCGGTTATGATTGGAAGACACTTACTGGTATTTCATGGGTGCTTGATTTGGATAAGGTATTTTTTGTAAAAACTGCGGATAATCATATGTGGAAACTACATTTTATTGACTTTGAAGGCTCAAGTACAGGTACCGCTGTAATGCAAAAAACAGATCTTGGTATATTTTCATCTTCCATTGATTTAGTGGGAATTCAAACCGGTATTTTTCCAAATCCGGTGGATGATCAACTTATCCTTTCGCTGGATATAACTGAAGCATCAGTAAATGATATCAATATAGATATATCAAACGTAAATGGTCAGATTATGGCAAAGAGAGTAGTCAAAAATCATCAAGGATTAAAAGTTTTTGAAATCAATACAGCTGACTGGAATAAAGGCATTTATCTGGTCAGAATCACCCACGGCCCCAAGCAAATTGTTGCTAAAAAGATAGTCAGAATATAAGTAATTTAACGTGTATATGAGATCGGTTATCATTTTCTTTTATATTTTAATTTTTCCAACCGGATATCTGCTCAGTCAAATGCAGCAGGATACTACTACCTGGAAAAAAAATCTGGATCAGGTGGTGATAACCGCTCAGTTTACACCTACAGATACACGCGAAACTGTTAATTCAGTCAGAGTACTCCAACGTAAAATTATAGAACAAAGATCAGTGGTGAATCTTCAGGAACTACTTCAGACAGAACCAAATATAAGACTTTCTCAGGATCCTATACTTGGCAGCGATATAAGTGTCAACGGATTAAAAGGGGAAAATCTTAAAATTCTTATTGATGGTGTTCCTGTTGTCGGAAGATTAAATGGTAGTATTGATGCTGGACAAATACCACTTAGTTCTATTCAGAAAATAGAAATTATTGAAGGAGCACAGTCTCTGTTATATGGTTCAGAAGCTTCGGGAGGAGTCATCAATCTTATCACGCGTAAAAGCCAGACTTCCGAAGTTGACACAGAAGTAAATGCGCAATATGAAACTAATGGTTTCAGAACGCTGACAGCGAGAGCAGGTTATACTTCAAAAAAAATTACCATTCAGGCCACAGGAAATATTCAGAATTTTGTTCCCAATCAAGATACCTCTCAAACTAGGGATCAGGTATGGAATCCTAAAAGGCAAAGATCTGCCAGGGCCCTATTGCGTTATCAACCTTCAGAAGGAACCGATATTAGAATATCAGGTAATATCCTGTCAGAACAGGTAGATAATCTTGGCGAAAAAAGAAGACCGGTTTTTAAACCCTACGCTTTTGATGATTACTATTTCACGGAGAGATATGATCTGAATGTACATGGAGAGAGATGGACAAAATCCAAAAATCTGATTCAGGCCACTTTAGGATGGAATGTATTTGGCAGGATCAAGAACTCATATCGTTTTGATTTTGATGATGAAAATAAGACCTTACTGGAAGGAATGCAAGATACATCTTCTGCTAAAGGCTATCTGACCAGATTTACATTTGCGAGTGATCGGAAAGAAAGAAAGTGGAACTATCTGCTTGGTTTGGAAAATTATTATGAAAATGCTACAGGCACCAGATTGCTAGATACCACTTCTGCAGACCCAGGAAAAGCATACACCAATGATCTGGGCATTTTTGCCAGTGGTAAAATAAATTTGAGTCCGGAACTGACCATTCAAAGTGGGGCAAGATGGACACATAATTTGAGGTATGGCACAGCAATCACACCTTCTACGTGGCTTTTTTGGAAACCCAAATTACCATTACAAGTAAGATTATCATGGGCGTACGGTTTCAGATCACCTTCTGTGAAGGAATTGTTTTTTAGCTTTATTGATATCAATCACTTTGTCATAGGAAATGCTGATTTGCAACCTGAAAAATCATTAAATCTAAGGGGAGAAATCACCTGGAAAACACTACATATTCATCAGACTGAATTGTCACTCACGACCATAGGTTTTTATAACAAAGTAAATGACAGGATCATCCTGACTGCTTTGGGTCCGGTACATTATGAGTACAGAAATGTGGAAAGTTGGAAAACAGCAGGGGGAAGTATCAGAATAAACGCCAATATTGGCGACTGGTTGAGATTCCAATCCGATGTGATCATTACGGGATTTTATAACTCAAATACAGATATTACGAATACAAAGTATCTTTGGTCACCGGATTGGGCCAATGACCTGACTTTATCACTTTTTGATAGTAAAATTAGCTGGAATATCTGGCACAAACGCACAGGTAAAACTCCATTTTTTTATAATCAGGAAGGAAAAACAGAGCAGGGTACCACTGATAGCTGGAATATGCTTAATACTGGTTTATCTACCCATTTTCTGAATAAAAAAATAAGAGTCAATGCCGGGATTAAAAATATTTTTGATGTAAGGCAACTTCAGGCAAACAATAATAACGGCATACATATAGAAGCCAGCAATCAACAAAATTTACACTGGGGTAGAAACTTATACATGGGTGTGACCTGGCAATGGCAGAAATAAACTGAATAAAACGATATCATTTGTTCATTTCATCCGGTATCACCATTTCCATATCTGTTCTTCTTGAATCAGGATCAGCCGCTTTGATGCGCACTCTTACCTTTTGACCCATGGTAATTTCATCCCCGGAAAGTCGTGATTTTGCTTTCATTCTGCTGGTAGGGACAGTAAACATATCTCCCATGCTATCAAAAGTAACCAATCCTTCTACCTTACTCTCAAGCAATTCGACAAAAACTCCTTTTTCGATAATTCCGGATATCACACCATCAAATTCCTGACCAATAAACCTTGAAATATATAAAGTCTGAAAATATTTATTGGACTCTCTTTCTGATTCAGAAGCTTTTTTCTCCTGATCTGAGATATGTTTGGCTTTTGCCTCCAGTTTTTCCTTATCTTCACGATATATTTCCGTCAGATTTTTGAATAGTCCTCTATGTACCAATACATCAGAATACCTTCTTATAGGTGACGTAAAATGAGTGTAATACTCAAATCCCAATCCGTAATGCCCTATATTATCGGTGGAATAAATCGCCTTCGCCATAGTACGGATAGCCAAAGGTTCCAGCAGCTTGAGTAGTGGATTTTCGTGTGACGCAATGGCTAAACGATTGAAAGATTCTATTATTTGCTCAGGTTTATCCATCTTAAATTTAAAACCCAATTCAGATGCAAATAAGGCAAAATCAGCCAGCTTGTCCGGATTGGGTAAGTCATGAACACGATAAACAAATGGTATCTCGGGTTTGGCTTTTTTGGCTATAAAAGTTGCCACTTGCTTATTGGCCAAAAGCATAAAATCCTCTACGAGCATATTTGCATCTTTCCTCTCCCGCACATACATACCCGTAGGAAGACTATTTTCGTCAAGAATAAACTGTACTTCTTCAGACTCAAAGCTGATGGAACCTTGATTATATCTATCTTCACGCAGCTTTTTAGCTATTCTGTTCAATATGTTTATTTCATCCGCAAAATCACCTGATCCCAATTCTATCCGCTCCTGTGCTTGTTCGTATGTAAACCTCCTGTCAGAATGAATGATGGTCTTGCCAAACCACTCTTGTATAATATTTAATTCTTTATCAAAAATAAAAACAGCAGAAAATGTAAATTTATCTTCTTTTGGATTGAGCGAACAAAGATCATTACTCAATTTTTCAGGCAGCATAGGACAAACCCTGTCCACTAAGTAGACCGAAGTTGATCGTCTGAATGCTTCTTTATCCAGAGCAGTGCCTTCCTTTAAGTAGTGTGTAACATCCGCAATATGAACTCCGACTTCAATATTTCCGTTTTCAAACAATTTATATGAAATAGCATCATCAAAATCTTTTGCCGTCAACGGGTCAATGGTTATTGTTATCACGTCTCTGAAATCACGGCGTTCGTGGAGGTCCTTATCTGTAATTTCTCCTAACATTGATTCTGCTTCCTTCAATACTTCTTCAGAGAATTCTGGGTCAAATCCATTGGAAAATAAAATGGATTGCATATTCATCTCAATGTCTGAAATATCCTCCAGCACTTTAAGGACTTTACCCCAAATGCCTTTATTCTGACCTCTGCCCCAGGTTATGATTTCCACTACCACCCTGTCATTGTCTTTGCTCTCCATCGTATCGTCATGATGTACTAGTACTTCGGGATAAATTCTGGAATTGTCAGGTGTAAGAATGGCGTAATTATTAAAAATTCTGATATGACCGATAACTCTGGTCAGTGCCCTTTTTTCAATAGAAACAATCCTTCCTTCCGGCCTTCTTCCTGATTTACTTTCTGTCACGGCCACAGTTACTTCATCCTTGTGCAGCGCCCCTTTCAGATTTCTTGCATGCACATAAATATCTTCTACTGACTCTGAGTTAATAATGTAAGCAGCTCCGGATCTGGTCATGTCCACCACTCCTGAATACAAAATCTCATCTTCACTTTTACCTCTCCTGCCTGATGATTTCTCAGAAGTAAACAATTCCCACTTATACCTATCTTCCGATAGTTTTACTACTTTTTTTTCTTCAATCAACTTTTGAAGAGACTCCCTGATGGATTCAGGAGGATTGGCTACATTAATTTTTCGAGAAATCTGTATAACATTGTATCTCGTTTTGGGATTTTTGGATAGTAGTTTTTCTATCTGAATACGTAGTTCAGTTTCTTTTAATTGTCTGGGTTTTCTATTCATGATGGTGTTTTATCATGTAGGAATAACGGAAAAAGACGCGGTATAGTTCTGATTCATACCATTAATAAATATGAATATTTACGTAACTACCCGATATAATATAATAAGTCTAAGTATTTTTAATTTAAACTGTCCATTGCAAAAATGATCTCTCCTGTGGGCAATATCTCCATGGCAAAGGCTTTGGACACAGAAGCATCATATTCATCACCATCTAAAGTCTGGCCGGCTATTATATTTATTATCAGATCCGGCTCTATAGATGCCACTGATTTTTTAATTACATTATCATTGACAATGGTACTCGATATTGATTTTTTATTGATCAGCTCACCATTTTTATCCAGCGTCACCAAAACAAAATCATATTTAAGCAAAGCACCTTTCCAGTATACTATCGCATTAAATTTTTCCTCTTTGGGTAATCTGAAACAAGGGATAAACTCTGTAAATTCATCAGCATCCTTTTCCCAATCCAGTAATACTTCATCAATAAATACTTGTGGGAACGGGTCTGAATTACTTTCAAATTCACTCAAATGATCTTCAGAAATGAGCACAGGGAGTTCGGTCTCAGGAAAATAATGAAGGATCTTTTCTAATTTACTCATGCGCAAACGAATCTTAATCTTTTATTACTTTCAAACTTAAATCCAGACTGCCCGCGGAATGTGTTAATGCCCCTACGGAGATGAAATCAACACCGGTTTCTGCTATTTTTCTGACCGTCTGTAATGTAATGCCGCCTGAAGCTTCAGTTTCAAATTGTCCGTCTACATGCGCGACAGCTTCCGCAAGGATAGGCAGCTCAAAATTATCAAACATTATTCTGGTGACTCCTCCTTTATTTAATACTTCGTGCAGTTCGACCAGATTTCTCACTTCTACAGTAATATTTAGATCCAGATGATTGGATGCGCAATATTTATGAACCTGAGTGATGGCTTCCGTATGAGAACCACAGGCATCTACATGATTGTCTTTAATCATGATCCAGTCATACAGTCCCGTCCTGTAATTTTCGCAACCTCCAACTTTCACTGCCCATTTTTCCAAAAAACGTAACAATGGGGTTGTTTTTCTGGTATCTAGTATTTTTACAGGAAGCCCTTCTACTTCAAAGGCAAACCTGCTGCTCAAAGTAGCTATACCGCTCAAGCGCTGCATTGTATTCAGTATCAAGCGCTCGGCTTTCAGCAATGCCTGTGAATTACATTCTACGTAAAAGGCTATGTCACCGTATTTTACATCTTCCCCATCATTAATCAGGATATCCATTTTTGAAGTCGGATCCACATGATAGAAAATGGCTTCAGCTACTGCTATTCCAGCTAGAACACCTTCTGCTTTTACCAAAAGCTTAGCGTTGCTTCTGTCATCTGCTGGTATACAAGCCAAAGATGTATGGTCACCTTCTCTTACATCTTCATACAGTCCATTTACAATGAATTTTTCTAATTGCGCTTTATTTAGGGTAGGTTTCAATGATATTATTTTAATCAATAAGAGCACAAAGATAAGACAAAATGAGGAAATATGGATAAAATAGATCTAATTCTCATAATCTGACTAGGGTGACACCTTCTCCACCCTTGTCTGGTTCAGGATGCCAGTATTCCTTTACATCTTTGTATTGTTTCAGCATTTTTTTAACTTCATTTTTCATAACTCCTGTACCTACTCCATGTATGATTTTGAGTTCATAAGCATTATTGAGCAGTGCACGATCCAGAAAATTTTGAAGCATATTTAAAGCATCGTTTTTGGTATATTCTCTGATATCTATCTTAGTATCCAGCCTTTCATTGTTTGTGATTGACGTATTGATGCTTTTTTTAGACTTTATTTCTATGGGTTCTTTTACTGCCACAAGATCGATCAAAGGTACTTTCAACTTGATAAATCCCATTTGAATTTCGGCCATGTTTTTATCTATGCTCAGGATTTCACCACTACTTGTACTGTTGCGCATCCGTGCGAATGCTCCTATTTCCAGTTTTTCAGAGCTGGTGCTTATTTCTTTGGCAAATACTTCCATTTTAAGCGTTTCAAGCTCTTTGATAGCATCTTCCTGTTTTTTCTTCAGAGCGATAGATGCCTGCATGGCTTTTTCTTCATCTTTGGAATGTTTAATCTCTTTCAGAATTTTTTGTATTTCCTTGTTCTGGTCCATGACCGAGATAGCAGCCTGCTCTTTAGCCTGAATTTTTATCTTTTTCCGTTTGATGTCTAGGTCAGCATTCATATGTTCATAAGACTGTATCAACCTGTCCAACCTATCCTGTTTTTCAAGGAGAGAAGCCAGTTTGTCTTCATACTCTTTCTTCTCTGACATCAAAGTAATGAGCATGTCGTCAATAGCTTTTTCATTTTTGCCGGTTTTGTGCTGTGCATACTTGACAATACGATGATCCAGACCTATTTTTTCAGCTATCTCATAGGCAAAGGAACTACCCGGCTTTCCTACATGCATTCTAAAAGTAGGCAAAAGATGCAATTTGTCAAATTCCATAGACCCATTTACAATACCATGCGCTTTGAAGGCAAAATATTTGAGATTGGAGTAGTGTGTCGTAATGACAGCAAATACTTTTTTATGGTTTAGATCATTGAGTATAGCTTCTGCAATAGCTCCGCCTATCTTCGGGTCAGTGCCGGAACCAAATTCATCGATCAGAATCAACGAGTTTTTATCTGCTTCTTCAGTAGTAATACGCATATTGCGAAGATGTGATGAATACGTGCTCAAGTCATCTTCCAGGGATTGCTGATCTCCTATATCTACAAAAATCTTTTCGAATATACCAAAGCGGGAATTTTCGTCTGCTGTCACCAGCATACCGGATTGTAACATCAATTGAAGTAGTCCTACCGATTTTAAAGCCACAGATTTTCCTCCTGCATTAGGTCCGCTGAGTACAAGGATCCTATTGTTTCCATGCAGTTCCAAATCAAAAGGGATTACCGGGGCCGCGTTATGTTCATTTTTTAGCACCAGCACAGGATTGAAGGCTGTATTTAGTGCAAAAATAGGTTTTTGTTGAATATATGGTTTGCCGGCATTGATGCGATAAGCAAATTTTGCTTTAGCTCTTACGGTATCAATTTTAATAAGGGTATGTTGTACTACTAGTAATCCATCTGCATAAGGCCTTATAAAAGTACAAAGTGCTCTCAGGATTTTATATATTTCGTGTCTTCTTTCAGCATAAAGATTATACACATCATGATTTATGCTGATGACTTTTTCAGGTTCGATGTATACGGTCTTTCCTGTGGCTGACTCATCATGGATAATACCGGGTATCTTTCTTTTGTGTTCCGCAGATACAGTAAATACACGTCTGCCATTTCGCAGACTTTCTAGTGTATCCACGAGATAGCCCTTGTTTTTATATGATTCCAGTTCGTCATTAAATATCCGATCCAGTTCACGCTCTTTGGATTTGATCTGTTTTGAAATTTTGAGAAGTTCTTCTGAAGCATTGGGTTTTACATCTCCTTCTTCGTCCAGCACCCTATCAATTTCAGTGGTCAGGGATTTATCTATAATGATATTGGCTACCAGTTCGTTGAGCAGTGGATTAAATTTTGCTTTTTCTGCTTCCTGAAAATATTTAGTCAGCTCAAGGCCGATAGATACAATTCTATATATATTTCTTATACTATCAATTTCTAGGACATACCCTTCTTTCCTGACCAATTGAACATCCGCCGTAATAGAAACAAACGGTGAGATAGGCAGATGCTCGCCTCTTTCAATGGCTTTTTTAAATTCATCGGTTTCGTTGATAAGTTGCTCGATCCTTCGGAGATCAATGAGTATTTCTATCTGGTCAAAATAATCTTTTGCCATCTCTGAGAGACACTCCTGTTTGATTTGATCGATGATTTTATTAAATTCGAGTTTTTCTTTTATATCTTTTGGATAAAGAAACATGATTGGGGGATTTGTAATAAGTTACAAAAGTAATCATTTGTAACAAAATGGGTAAACAATGGAAAATTGAATAAGGTTTAAAAGTAGGTATTCAGACGATCGTCAACCCTAATTTTAACCTAAGTTATTCCTTTTGATACAAATTATTTAAAAAATCTCACCTAATTCATGTTCTTTGAAATATTATTAGGTTTTATTGACTAATTATTCCTGCCATTTTGTCACATGCCATGGTTTAAAATTGTATTTTTGCAGTCCAAAATGTAATTTTTTCCATGTACGATGACAACATAACCCTTCAGGGTGTAAAAAAAGACATAGACGAAACAAAACAAGGTGAAGTCCTTTATTATGATCAGCCAAAAGAAGGATTAAAAAAATTCTATATCGAGTCTTATGGTTGTGCAATGAATTTCAGTGATTCTGAGATCGTAGCATCCATTCTGGGAGGAGCTGGATATGGGCCCACCCGCGATATGGAGTCTGCAGATCTTATTTTGGTCAATACCTGTTCTATACGTGAAAAAGCGGAAGAAAATGTACGTCAGCGATTATCTATTTTCAATAAACTGAAACGCCAGAAACCTGAAGTACTGATAGGTGTGCTTGGTTGTATGGCAGAAAGACTCAAAGCAAAACTACTTGAACAGGAAAAACTAGTAGATATAGTTGTAGGCCCTGATGCGTATCGTGATCTGCCCAATTTACTTGCCAGAGCAGATGATGGCGATAAAGGTATTAATGTGCTTTTATCCAGAGAAGAAACGTATGCTGACATTTCACCTTTAAGACTGGATAGTAATGGGGTCATTGCCTATATTTCCATCATGAGAGGATGTGATAATATGTGTTCGTTTTGTGTGGTACCTTACACACGAGGGCGCGAGAGAAGCCGTGATGCTTATTCTATTGTCGTAGAAGCCAAAGATCTTTTTGACAGAGGATTCAGGGAAGTAACCTTGCTGGGTCAAAATGTAGATTCATACAAATGGTCAAGTCCTGATGACACAGAACATGTAAATTTTGCTCAACTGCTTGAAAGAGTCGCTTTGGTTCATCCTGACCTCCGGATACGTTTTTCCACATCGCATCCCAAAGATATCACCAATGATGTTTTGTACACTATCGCAAAGTATGAAAATATCTGTGATTACATTCATCTGCCGGTTCAATCGGGCAATAGTCGCATCCTGGCATTGATGAATCGTACTTATGACAGGGATTGGTATATGGAAAGAGTAAATGCCATCCATGAAATTATACCTGATTGTGCCATTTCAGCAGATATTATCACAGGTTTCTGTACGGAGACTGAGGAAGAACATCAGGATACCCTAAGTATTATAAAATGGTCCAGGTTTAGTATGTCCTATATGTTTTACTACTCAGAGCGGCCGGGTACTCCCGCAGCCAAAAAACTGCAAGATGATGTGCCTGAGGAGATAAAGAAAAGAAGATTGCAAGAAGTAGTAGATGTACAGCGTCTAGTCTCTCTTGAGCAAAATCTTGTTGATGTAGGCAAGGTATTTAAGGTTTTGGTAGAAGGCGATTCAAAAAAATCAAATCAGGATTTCAAAGGCAGGAACAGTCAAAATAAAATGATCAATTTCCCAAAGCTCGATGGTGTCAAACCTGGTGACTATGTCATGGTAGAAGTGACTGTAGCCAATGCAGGAACATTAAAAGGCAGAATGGTGAATTAATTGTTGGTAAAACGATTAATTTACTGATATTATAAAATAAATATTACAAATCTATGAATATACAGGGTGTCAAACAAAGATTTGGAATCATAGGCAGATCACCTTTGCTCGAGCGGGCTTTAAATACGGCTATACGGGTCTCTACAACTGACCTCTCTGTACTCATACAAGGCGAAAGCGGAGTAGGTAAAGAGATATTCAGTCGTATAATACACGAACTCAGTATCAGGAAACACAATAATTTTATAGCCATCAATTGTGGTGCTATACCGGCCGGTACTATAAATTCTGAATTATTTGGTCATGAAAAAGGATCATTTACAGGAGCGATTACAGAACGGAAAGGCTATTTTGAGACCGTCAATGGTGGTACTATTTTTCTGGATGAAATCGGAGAAATGCCATTAGATACGCAGGCATATCTGCTCAGAATACTTGAAAGCGGGGAGTTTCTTAGGGTCGGATCTTCAAAAGTGCTCAATACTGATGTCAGGGTGATAGCTGCCACGAATGTAAATCTGGAGGAAAAAATACATTCTGGAAAATTCAGGGAAGATCTTTACTATCGTCTCAATACGGTTCCGATAAAAGTACCATCACTGCATGAAAGAAGGGAAGATATTTATATGCTTTTCAGGAAATTTTCGGGTGATTTTGCAGAAAAATATAGATCAGACTCCATCATGCTTACTGCTGAAGCCCGATTAATGATCGAAAATTATCGCTGGCCAGGCAATATACGCGAACTTAAAAATATGGTGGAGCAACTTAGTGTTCTGTCAGAAGTGAAAGAAATAGATGTCGATCAATTGGTTGATCTGGTTCCTCATGTCAAAAGCAGACTTCTCCCAAGTACCGGTTATGAAGGTGCATCAACTGAAACTGCTTATCATGAGCGTGAAATATTATTTAAGTTTTTGCTGGAGATGAAAAGTGACCTGAGTGATGTGAAATCATTGATTTATGAACTGGTGAGGACCAATGATCTAACATTGCCTGATATTTCATCAATTAAAAATATGCCTGGATACAGTACTGAAGCAATATTCAAAAAATCGTATGACCATACATCATCAGATGTACAAAGGGATGATTATACTTCTTACGATAGTAAAAGGCCTATAATACTTCAAAACAAAACACAAGGCGGATATCAGGACACGGAAGATGTAGAAGAAATTTTATCTATCGAAGAAATGGAAAAAGAGATGATAAAAAAATCATTAAAAAAATTCAATAACCGACGAAAAGATGCTGCTGATGAGCTGGGTATCTCTGAAAGAACACTTTACAGAAAAATTAAAGAGTACAACATTCCGGATTGATGCTAAAAATAAATTCAAATCATTATATCAAAACAACTAAAATTGACAGAATACGCATTTATAAATGGAGAGGTAATGCCTGTGGCTGATGCAAGTCTTAACATCAATGATCTCGCTTTGCTAAGAGGGTATGGAGTTTTTGATTTTTTCAGGGTAATTGACGGCAGACCCATTTTTTTGGAAGATTATCTGGATAGATTTGAAAATTCTATGGATGGCTTGGGATTGACAAGCGGCTTTACCAGATCATATCTTACTGATCATATTTACGAATTGATACGACTTAATAGTCATCCGCTCTTGGGTATAAAAATGGTATGTACCGGTGGGTATGCTCAGGATGGATATACGCCTGCATCATCCAATCTGTTTATGTTGGCCCGTCCGTTTACATTTTACCCTTACGAGAATGGCCTTAAGCTTATGTCAGTGGATCATCAGCGAGAATTATTTCAAGTGAAAAGCATTAACTACCTGACTCCCATTTCTCTTTTACCAAAAATGAAGGCTATTGGGGCAGATGATGTCCTCTACGTTAAAGATGGGTGTATCACCGAGTCTTCCCGTTCCAATATATTTATGATAAAAAAAGGTGTTTTGATCACACCAGATCATGGTATGCTGCTCGGGGTAACCAGAAAACAGATTATTGGATTCGCAAATGAGATTATGCCTGTTGAAGTTCGTCAGGTATCAATAGAGGAAGTATATTCTGCTGACGAAGTATTTTTGACTGCGAGTACCAAAAGGATTTCTCCTGTAGTGGGTATTGATGACAATACGTATCAGAGCGGAGCATATACCCGACTTTTATTTGAAAGATTGCTGGAAGAAGAAGGTAAATTCTGAATTACTTTAAACGTCCTTTCTTGGAAACAAGTACAGATAATCCAGAAAATACAATACACGGATTGAAAAATTATTAGTTTGCACAGAATCAAATAATCCACCCAGATTGGCCAGATAATCCCTTTCATATTGCTTATCAGAGTTGAATATCTGATTTTTCCATACGAAGATAATGTCACTTCCGGGTGCAAAACGCCAGTTGTATTGCAAGTCAATATTAAAGATGTTTACATTTCGATCAAAAATCGGTTCACCTTTTACATTCTGCCCTTTATACGGTGTGACTGCCACATAACCGTCATCATCCAGCCTGCCAAATTCCTGATACCTGACTTTGTCCCAATAATGTCTTACTCTGAGATTAATTCCCATAATGGCATTAAAGATGAAACGACCTGAAATAGAGTTTTCAACGATAAGCCTGTTTCTATTTCCAAAAAGCAAGTCATTGTCACCGAGACCTGTAAGGGGGCTATCTGCAAGACCTTTATTGACATATCCCGGTTCAAAGTTAATCACAGATAATGATGTACTGGTAAAAATGGATACTTTGTCACTCAGTCTAATCCTTGGGCTAAAACCCGCTATAATTGTATTTCTTTTTTCGATATTGAAATTTCTATAATTGAAATTAATATCATATGCAAAAGGTTTTCTATAGTCTGAAGATACAAAACCACCCGCTGTATAGTTGGTAGGCCAAGTCATAAATCTGCTAAAATCATTGGTCCTTGGCTCAAAATAGTCATAGGTTTCTACAGGTTCAAGTCTTGTATTAAATCCAAGGGCATATCTGCTTTTCCAAAGAATAAAACTCTCCAATTCAATATTGAAATCTGTGAAAACGTCAGGTTTATACAACCTAGAATAAACTGAACTACCACCGAATTTGACTTGCTGCAATTTTTCATTTTTTGGCTTATATTGAGTATGTCTTCCTTCTATATAGTAGTATTGTTCATTGGGGCTGAGTAAAAAACCCATGTCATTTGGGTCATATTTATCAGATTCTACACCATGACCTGCTTCATAAGTCCAGTTACCACTTATTTTACCTAAAGACACATTGTACGTATGACCGCGCTCCGTATTTTCACCAAAATATTTTTGTGAAAGCACACCTGATCCACTTATATAGTACTTTTGATCTTTGGTTTTGAAATTGAAGAAACCACCAGTAACATTGGCATCATAATCTTCTCCCAATCTGTAAACATTGGTATTCATGAGAGAAACAAAGGAATTGTTTTTAAGATTCTGATCTACTACAAACGCGTTATAATTTGTCAATGGATTGGTTTTTATTCTTCTTTCTGACCCATCAGCAGCTCTTACAATGGCATTTTCTTCACCAACAAAAGCATTGAAAAAACCAACACCTGTTCCGGCTGATGTACGTCCTGAAATTTTTGTAGCATTATACAATTGACTTACTTCCGGATTTTCAATTATCGTTTCACCATTCTTTAACTGATGATTTACCCCAGAATAATGAAGTGGTCGGCCACCGATTCGTCTGGAATAAAAAATATTACCCCGATTAAAAAGTTCTATACCCTCTGTAAAAAACTGTCGGTTCTCTTCAAAAAACACCTCAAAAGGAGTCAGATTTAAGACTTGCCTATCAGAAATCACCTGACCAAAATCAGGCACAAGCGTCATATCAAGGGTAAAAGCATCATTCAGACCGTATTTGAGATCCAAGCCCGCACTGTATGCATTTCCGGAGGTAAATTTTTTACCTGTACTTCCAGGATCATATGTTGTATTAAGATACCCGGATATATAAGGTGTTAATGATAATCTGATCGGTGATTTGACATTTTCAATATTAGTGACTTTACCTGATTGCTGTACCCAGCCTGCTATGGTAGGATCAATAGGAGACCAATAGGATGTCTCTCTGAATCTCCTGACTTCCCGACCAAACTGAACATGCCAGTCCTGGATGGTGGCAGAGGGAAACCTAAGTGAAGAATAAGGAATTTTAATCTCTACGTACCAGCCATCTTTACCCTTGCTTACTGCACTTTCCCAAATCGCATTCCAATTAACGTCGTCGTTATTGTTGGTCACAACTGCTTCATACTGCACCCCAGATGCGGTCACTAAAAACAAGAATCCATTCAATCCACTTTTATAAGTATCAAAAAATACACTAAAATTATCTGCATTACCTGTCTGATCGCGAAGAGATAGTTCTTTTAAAATTTTATCAGGCTCGGGGTCATTCATTCTTGCTCCGATGTATATGGCATTATTATCGTATAAAAAATAAGCATCAGTATCAAAAGTAGCCGGAAGCCCTGGTGTAGGTTCGGTCTGCACAAATCCAGAAGCTTTTTCTGCATTTTTCCATACATCTTCGGACAGAAGGCCATCGATTTTAATTTCTTCAGTGATTCTGAAAGCTTTAATATTGCGGTCTGGATTAACATTAGCCAAAACTTCTGAAAAAAATAGGGTTCCCGTGAAAAGGAAAATAGATATAAAATGTGTCTTCAATGGTACGTTTGGTTTGCGGAAAGCAAAGATAAGTGATATAAATCTTTATTTATGTTTTAAAACCAATGATTTAACTTTTCATTATATGTAATATTTTTGATGCTGAAAATCTCTCTTTAAGAATTTTAAATAATACAGGCACTAATCGTACCTTTGTCCCCGTTTTCAATATAAAAACCATATTAACATGTACAGAAGTCATAATTGCGGAGAACTACGAATATCTGATGTAGGAAATAAAGTTACCATAGCCGGATGGGTACAAAAAGGAAGAGATCTGGGAGGATTGACCTTTGCTGATGTCCGCGACAGGTATGGGGTGACACAACTGGTGTTTAATATGGATGAAAACGCCGCACTTTGTACACAGGCTCGTAAATTAGGCCGTGAGTTTGTCATTCAGGCCATAGGTATAGTAAGGGAAAGATCCAGTAAAAACGCCAACAGGGCTACAGGGGACATAGAAATAGAAGTGACAGAACTTAATATACTTAATGAATCAAAAGTTCCTCCTTTTACTATCGAAGATGAAACAGACGGCGGTGATGATCTCAGAATGAAATACAGGTATCTGGATATCAGACGTGCTCCAGTGCAGAATAACATCATTTTCAGATCAAAACTGGCGATCGAAACCAGAAAATATCTTGACTCTCAAGGATTTATTGAAGTGGAGACTCCATTTTTAATCAAAAGTACCCCTGAAGGAGCAAGGGATTTTGTCGTGCCAAGCAGACTTAATCAAGGACAGTTTTATGCATTACCACAATCGCCACAGACTTTCAAACAAATACTGATGGTGGCAGGGATTGATAAATATTTTCAGATTGTCAAGTGTTTTCGTGATGAAGATTTGAGGGCGGATAGACAGCCTGAATTTACACAAATCGATTGCGAAATGTCTTTTGTTCATATTGAAGACATTCTGAATACTTTTGAAGGGCTGGCCAGACATCTTTTTTTACATACGCTGGGCCTCGAACTGGGCGATTTTCCAAGAATGTCCTATGATGATGCCCTGAGATTGTATGGTTCTGATAAGCCGGATCTTAGATTTGGAATGCAGTTTGTGGAAATGAATGATTTTACCAAAGGAAAAGGTTTCACTATATTTGATGACGCGGAACTTGTGGTGGGAATTTGTGCAAAAGGAATCGCTGAAAAATATTCCAACAAAGACATGAAAGACCTGACTGAATGGTTGCAAAGACCACAAATCGGAGCAAAAGGGCTTGTCTATGTCAAATATCAGGAGGATGGAAGTATCAAATCTACTGTAGGTAAATTTTATAGCGATGAAGAGCTTCAGGTGTGGGCAGAAAAATTTGGTGCAGAAAAAGGGGATGTGATTTTAGTATTGAGTGGTGAAGCTGAAAAAACAAGAAAACAACTGAACGAACTCAGACTTGAGCTGGGCAAAAAACTGGAACTTTTTCAATCGGGTGATTTCAAACCTTTGTGGGTACTCGACTTCCCATTATTGGAGTGGGATGAAGAATCCAACCGTTTCCATGCCATGCACCATCCGTTTACTTCACCAAAAAAAGCAGACATTCCACGCATGCTTAATGGTGACCACGAGACGATGAAAAGTCTGAAAGCTGACGCATATGATTTAGTCATCAATGGGGCAGAGATCGGTGGTGGATCTATTCGGATTCATGACAGAGCATTACAATCCAAAAATTTTGACCTGCTCGGATTTTCTAAAGAAGAAGCTGAAGCACAGTTTGGCTTTTTGCTTGGCGCATTTGAATACGGTGCACCACCACACGGAGGCCTGGCATTTGGTTTCGATAGATTATGTGCCGTGATGAATGGTCAGTCTTCTATCAGGGACTTCATAGCTTTCCCAAAAAATAATCAAGGTCGGGATATGATGATAGATGCGCCTTCGCCTATACATGATACACAATTAAAGGAGTTGTGTCTTGATGTAAAGATACAGAAGATGTAGTATTAATCCAGACTTACCCTTGTCTCGTCACCGAAATAATCATCCAGACGCATCAGTGGGATCGAAACATAAAAATCTGTACCTTGTCCTACCTTGGTTTCAAAGTATATCCGGCCATTGAACGACTCGATCATATTGGACGAAATGGCCAGACCAAGGCCGGTACCAGAACTTTTTGTCGTAAAATTTGGGGTAAATACTTTATCTTTCATGTGATCAGGAATCCCTGTGCCATTGTCTGAAATCCGTATAACCGCTTCATTTCCCTGCCGCTTAAGTTCGATTTCTATTTTTCCTCTTTTGTTGTCAGGGATGGCCTGAATAGCATTTTTAAGCAGATTGTTCAGAATCCTGACCAAATGATTTTTATCCGCAAAAACATACAGGTCATCGATAGGCTCTATCATATTGATATCCATGTCATCTCTTTTACGGAACAGATCATGAATGGTTTCCACGATTTCATTCAGAATAAGTTTTTCATTACTGGCCTGAGGCATGGTGGCAAAATTGGAAAATTCATTGGCAATCTGACTAAGATTATCAATTTGCTCAATCAAAGTCGAAGATATTTTTGGAATCAAATCAATTGCTTTTTCGGGATAATCCTTTGTGGCCCGCTCCAGATACTGAATGCTCAATTTCATCGGAGTCAATGGATTTTTTATCTCATGGGCCACCTGTTTTGCCATTTCACGCCAGGCTATGTCCCGTTCCGTTTTTGCAAGCAGTCCTGCACTACGTTCCAATTCCTGAGTAAGATTATTGTAGTCATATATCAGTGTTCCTATTTCATCGTTAGACTTCCACTCTAGGAATTCATTGGTTTTACCTAACTTAAATTTTTTGAGCTTTTCTGCCAAAATGGATAATGGCTGTGTAATAGAGTTTGCAATAGTGATTGCAATGGCACCCGCTATGAGAAAAAGGAAAATATATGCATTCAGAATAGTGCTCAGAAAATCCAAAATATTTCCTGAAGAATTATACGATTTATGATCTATTCCTATGAAAGCAAAAGGTCTTTTTTCAGTGAGATATACCGGCACAAACTCTGTATCTGAACGGTCAAAATCCAGTGGTGCATCAAATCTGCTGTTATCTTGCATCGATGTGTTCCATATTGGGTAAGGAACCCGGATGGCATTTAGTTCCCTTGATGTGGAGCCAACCAATGTGCCGCTATAGTCAAACAAACCCAATTCTTTATTGTGAACAAAAGAGAGATCTTTCAATTTACTATTTAGATACTTGAGTGCAGAGTCATCATCATCTATATTCTGTATATCAGATCTTATATTGTTAATGATACTTGATGTCTCCTCTTTGTGTTTTGTTCTTTGGTTTGCTTCTATCAGATTTTTGAAGTAAAATCCTGTGATGGCACCTATAATAAGAAATGTAAACAGTATCAACAAAATAATAGACAATTGGATTTTGGTTTTTAACGATGATCGCGAGCCAAATTTAAGTGCAATATTTTCCGGCAAAAAATCATATCTCGTATTAATAAAAGATAGACTTAACAATATAAGTCCACATAAAGTAAAAATAAACGAAAATAGAGAGATAGGCTTTATGAGTCCGGATACTTTTTTCCAAGAAATAATTTTATATTGATCTGAAGGTATAGAAACCACAAATGAATAATCATTTTTAATAGACGTTTCGTTTATCAATCGAAGGATAGAAAAGTCAGGTACGGCCTGAATTCCTTCTGATTTTTCAATGAGCTTTTCCCTGTTAAAGACTGCAAATCCAAAATTGGGTTGATTATTCTTCAATCTATTTGATTTGGCAGAATTGTTTTGAAGCGTAATATATAAATACCAGGAAGCATTACCGGCATCTGCTCTGGCTATTTCAAATCTGGTAATATACCTGTCTTCAAATGGATTATGCACAATGTTTCGTCCTATTTTACGTGCATTTATGTAAGATTGGTTTAGTTTGTAATAGTCAGCAAAATGATTATTAAACAAGGTGCTTCCTGTCTTTTTATCAAACAGCTCTATAGTATATTTATTATCTTCCTGTGCATTTTTAAAAATAAATTGATACAAATCATTCATATCCAGTCTGGCAGGAAGGTCAAGAGAAGCAATGCGGGTGAAGACATCACCTGCCGCTAGACTATCGCTCAAGTCTTGCATTGCTTTTACAGTGGTTTCATCCGGTTCTGAAAAATAATGGTGGATGAATTCTGTTCTTGCCGCAATGTCTTTTTTTAATCCAAAATAAAACAGGCTAACGGCAAGATATCCTGAAAACATGATCAACCACCATATCAGATAAGTAATCTTTTTTTCGCGGATTTCGCTGTATGCATCTAGTATAAGTGAATATGAAAAGATAAATAATGAAAATATCCAGACAGGAACATTCAACCAACCCATAGCCCATAATACCATATAGGACGATATCCACCCCGTTAGGAGCAATCCATACTTACTCAATCCCTGCAACGATGTCCTATGCATCATTTCATATAACATTTGCGTACTTTGGAATATCAAAATCATAAGTATGCTAAAACAAATGATCAGCATAAAACTTATAACATCAAACTCAAGCAATGCCTCGATCTCCAGATTAACGTCCTTTGAAAGTACCATTATTTCTAATAGACGTGCACTTGAACCAAAAATAAAAAAAGTATAAAAACCTGTTCCCAATGCAAGTAAATTGCCATAGCCGACCGTTTTAATGCTTATGGATTTATATAAATTGACCAGATAAATTATAATGCCGAAAAGCCAAATATTGATCATCAGTCCACATATATTCTCCACTATATATGAATCATAATTCAGAATTTTAATTCCCACAAATCCATCAAATAACGTCCTGAAAATGGGTAAAAAGTGAATAGATCTAAACAAAATCAAAGCACACAATAAGAGTGCTATGTCTGTTTTCACCTTTCCTCCTGATATAAGATTTTGTTTAATCTTTTTGGAACTCAGGATTGAAATTAACATAAAAAAAAGAAAAAGAAAAACCCAGGCCCAGCCTTT
>Ga0105047_10002806_pt1 | contig 30909 bp, 27 predicted proteins | sample MAT04_FD_78384 | JGI IMG/M metagenome (GOLD analysis project Ga0105047, IMG submission 78384) | Freshwater microbial communities from Lake Fryxell liftoff mats and glacier meltwater in Antarctica - MAT-04 (megahit assembly) | ecosystem: Environmental > Aquatic > Freshwater > Ice > Liftoff... | reverse complement strand
TCGACGAAGGGCCATGGCCGATATCTATCCAACGGAGGAAGATCGAGCACTGCACTTCGCCCTCACGACCTGGTTGGCGAGGCGTCGGTGACCTCGAGGAGTCGAAGCGGTCGTCGTGCGGGCCGCGATGGGCCGTGGAGCGAATCGGGGCCGACCGTTCTCAGCCCATCACCGGAACGGCCACGACGTCGGCCAGGTGCTCGATCCCGACGAGGTCGGCGGCTTGGTGTGCGGTGGCGTCGGGTCACGACACCACCAGCTCGTCGCCGACGTGGATGGTTCCGGCCTCGATGACGTCGGCGTAGACGCCGAGACAGGCGAAGTTGCCGAAACCGGCGTAGTCGAGCTTGTTGTGGGCGGCCAGTGTGCGCAGCACCCCTGGCTCGGCGGCGAGCGAAGGCTGCGAAAGCGTGGTCATCACGCATCGAGGTGACGCCGGCCCGAACTCGAGGAGCGCCTCACCCAACCTCACGCGCTGCGCGGCCCAGTGGTTCTCGACGAATCCGCGGCGGTCAACGGTGTCGATCACCATGCTCGGACGGAACCGTCGAAGGTCCAGGTCCGCGGTCGGCATGAGGGACGCGAGGTGGGCCAGTGACGCCGTGGTGAGCATCTGGAGCGGGGCGACGTCGGCGAAGCTGCCGCTCGGCAACGGCATGTCGAGTTCCACACCGGACAGCGCCATGTCGTCGAGCTCGGGCCATTCGCTCGCATAGGTCTCGCCCTCGTCGCCCGCACCGGCGAGGGCGACCGGCCGGTCGAGGAGTTCGGCGAGGGCGTCGTTCAGTTGGGTCGAATCGTCGACGTGTCGGAACTCCCGGCTCCCGACCGTGACCACCACCTGCTCGCTGCCGGGGTCCTGACGGGCCTGGCAGGTGAGCAGCGCCCGGCCGATCGAGGGTGCCTTGGCGCTCAGGATCTTGCCGGTGGACAGATCACGCACGGCGAGCTGGCGATCACCGGAGATGCCCGAGCGGTCGAGCGTCGCGCTGGTCACCCGCTCTCCTTGCATCGACTTCACCGGGTACACCCAGATGTCGCAGATGCGGCCAGCGGGAGACGGGTCAGAGTCCATGGGGGGTGATGGTAGGAGGATCGTGGGGGGCTGCCGGCTTGGATCAAGCATCTGTTCTGGCGAGGGCACCGGGCGCTGTAACGGCTCAGTGGTGGCCGGTTGCTTCGGACCCCGGCCAACAGGCGGGGCTGGGGGGCGCTGCGTCTCACCACCCTCGGGCGGCGGTCGGGCAAGGAGCGAAGCGTCATCCTCGGCTACGGCGAGGATGGTGGCGACCTCGTCGTACCCGCCATGAACGGCTGGAGGACCGGGACGCGCACGAGTCCCTGGGAGCAGGGCCCAGGGACTCGAACGAGTGCAGGGTGGCGTCAGGAGTAGATGACGTGGAGCGTGACCGTGGTGGTGAAGGAGAAGTAGCGGGGATCGCCGTACCCGGGGGGGAGTGATCCGCCTTCCCCGGTCGGGGTCTGGAGGGGGAGCTGCACGCTCGCCTCGGTCCATCGGGTCTTCCCGGCGGGCACGACGTCCAGGTCGACGTTCTCGGCCGACGCCGAGTTCCACGCCAGACAGCTGGCCGAGTCATCGCCCTGTGGGGACGTGGTGGGCTTGACCGTCCAGGCTTCGCAGAGCTTGGCGTCCCACTGGCGTGTCACCCAGTAGTCGAGGTCGACCAGGCGGGGCAGATCCTGATACAGCAGGATTCCCTGCTCTCCGGGGGTGACGTTGGCGAGCGGCCCGCCGAGCCCGAGCATCATCGAGGTGGCGACGACGTTGCTCGGACCGCCGTAGACGGTGGTGTCGCCGATCTCGACGACGGCTTTCCGGGTGGACAGCGTGGTGAACTCACCCCAGGCGTAAGCGGTGTGCCCGTCGTCGTCGGTGGCCGCGACCATGGCGTGGTAGGTGACGCCGGGGAGCAGATGATCGAGCGCCCACGAGTGCGACGTGATGCCGGCCGACGAGAAATCGGCGTGGGACTCCTCGAAGTCGCCGTCCCCGTTCGCGTCGGCGACCGCCGTCAGGAACAGTTTCGCCGGGACCTCGGTCTCGACCACCAGCTCGACGCCGAAGCCTCGGGGGTAGGCGACGCCCGACGTGATGCACTGGTGCGAACAGCTCGGGGCGACGGCGAGGCTTCCCGGACCGGCGAGACCGTTGGTGGCGGGCTTCGCCTTCGGGGGTGCGGTGAGGCCGAGGCCGGCGGGCACCGGGCCGTCGTCGTCGAGCTCACCGAGGATCCCGCCGGTTTCGGCCAGCGGTCGGCCGCCGGCGCCGGGGACCACCTCGACGAGGGGCGCACCGGCATGGGCGGGCGACCGGGTGTCGCCGAGCCGGGTGTCGGTGGGTGTGGCCCCGTCGACCGCAGTGGTGCTCCCGTCGATCAGGGTGGGCGGGGCGGGGGCGGTGCCGTGGGTACCGGCGAAGTCGGTGCTCCCGGGCCCGGCCACCAGCGCCGAGTCGGGGGTCCCCGTGACCGTGCGGTCAGAGAGGCGCGCCGCCAGGCCGGTGCCGGCCAGCGCGACGGTGACGGCGATGGTTGTGGCGATGATGCGATTGCGGTGGGTGCTCATCGTGGTTCCTCCTCGGACGGTGGTCGCCCGGACGTCCCGGGCCGGCACCCGTCCTGACCGACACCGGCCGTCCCTCTTACGCGTCGCTGGCGCGAAGGACTCGCCCACAGTGCCGCGCGTCGGTGTGAGCGGCATGGGTGCTGGGGTTCACCGGGCGGGACAACTGGTGGTTCGAGCTCGCCACTCGCGGCGCTCGGGTCAGGTGAGGTCGATGTCGTCCCAGTCGGGGCGGCTGCACATGCGCTGGTACTCGGGCCCGTACCAGGGGGCGTTCACCTGCATCCGGCCGAACTCGTTCACGTAGTAGTTCTTGTCGGGCGCCCCTTCGTCCCGCAGGAGCAGGAGCTTCTGGGATTCCTCGTCGAGCGCGGTGTTGTAGCGCTCGAAGGCCTCCATCTTCACCTCGACGCGCGACTTGCCTTCCTCGATCATCCGCACCAGGCACTGCGCCGAATAGGCCGACCACAGCACGTACCAGATGGGCAGCCCGGTGCCGCCCGAGACGGGCTGGGAGTTCGGGCCGTAGAGCATGAACATGTTCGGGAAACTCGGCGCCATCATGCTCAGGTACGCCCGCGGGCCGTCGGTCGACCAGAAGTCGTGCACGCTCAACCCGTCGCGACCGACGTAGTCAGCCGGCCACAGGTACTTGATGATGTCGAAGCCCGTCGCGGTCACGATCATGTCGACGTCGAACACCTGCCCGTCGACGGTTTCGACACCGGTCGGGGTGAGCCGGGCGATGCCGTCGGTCACCAGCTCCACGTTGTCGCTTGTGAGGGCGCGGTACCAGCCGTTGTCCACCACCGGCCGTCGCGAGAACGGCGCATAGTCGGGGACCAGCTGCGACATGAGGTCCTCGTCGCCGTTCGTCTGGGCTTCGATGTAAGCGGTGAGAGTGGCGCGCAGCTTGTCGTTCATGGGGTTGAAGTGGCCGCCCTGGGCCTTCCAGTCCTCGTCCGGGATCAGGTAGCCGTGCGTACCGAACAACGCGGCGATGGCCATGTAGCGCCACCAGTTCCAGTAGCCGGGAAAGTTGTCCTGCAGCCACCGGATCTCGGGCTCCACGGCCTGTCCGTACTTGTCGCGTGGGGCGATCCACTGCGGGGTGCGTTGGAACACGAACACCTGGTCGGCCTCGGCGGCGACGGGGGCGAGCAGCTGCACGCCGGTGGAGCCGTTGCCGATGATGGCGATCCGCTTGCCGGTGGCATCGAAGTCCTCCGGCCAGCGCGACGGATGGATCATCGGGCCCGTGAAGCTCTCCTGGCCCTCGAAGTGGGGAAGCTTCGGGTTGGCGAACGTGCCGACCGCATTGACGATGGCGTTGGCCTCGATGATCTCCAGGCCGTCGGGGGACTCGACCTCGAGCACCCACACGTCCCGCATCTCGTCGAACGAGGCCCGCTTCAGATCGCGCTCGAAGCGGGTGTGCTCGCGCACGCCGTACTTGTTCGAGACGTGGTCGAGGTACTCGCGCACCTCGGCGCCGCGGCCGAAGTACTCCGACCACGGGTAGTTCTTCTCGAAGCTGTACTCGTAGGTGATCGAGATCGTGTCGACCCGGACATCGGGATACCGGTTGACCGTCCACGTTCCCCCCGGCTCGGCCCGCCGATCGAGCACCACGTAGGGGATGCCGAGCAACTCCAACTGCACCCCCATGGCGATGCCACTGAAGCCACTCCCGATCACTGCGACCAGGAAGCCCTCGGGGAGTTCCGGCTTCTCGCCCGTCCAGTCTGCCGTCCAGGGGAAGGCGTTGAAGCCCGGAAGCTCGCGACGCGCCTCGAACTCGAGGTCGGGCATCTCCTCGGCCGTCGCCATGTTCATGAGCGCCCGCAACTCGGTTTCGGGCGGCTCGTCGGGCATGCCCGGGCCGGCGTTCGTCTCGAGCCAGGCCACCGCCTTGTCGATCAGCAGTTCGCGACCGGCGTCGTCGAGCGAGGCCGCCACCGGCAACGCGGCCAGCTCGGGGTCGCCCGTGTGCTGGAAGAGCGCGACTCGCACCGCGTTCAGGTCAGCCAGTTCCACCGCTCGGCGGATGAACGCGGCATCGACAGTGGTGCCCATCGGATCAATTCCCCCCAAGGTCATCGGTCGCGTCGAGTCTCGCCGATACCGGGAGTCGAAGTCCCATCCGGTAGGCGGCCTCGCAGTCGTGACGATGACCACACGCAACGACGCCTACCAGACGATCTCGATGGGGTCGTTGGTCGAGGCGGCGTCGCGGAGGCGCGCGTCCTTGGTGATCAGCGGAAGGCGATGGGCGACGGCGGTGGCATAGATGATGCGGTCGGCGGGGTCACCGTGAAAGTCGCGGAGGGCGCCAGCCGCCACGGCGATCATCGGGGTGAGATCGGCGATGGCAGCGGGCCCGCCCGCGAGGAGGTCGTTGATCCAGACGTTGACCGGTCGATCGAGGGCGATGCGTTCCTTCACGACCAGCATCGAGATCTCCCAACATGTGATCGGGCTGAAGTACACGACCTCGGCTCGCTCGATCCCAGCGGTCGCCAACGGCGAAAGCCGCTCGCCGCCGGCCTGCCACCACAGCAGGGCGTGGGTGTCGACGAGGACTGCGTCAACGTTCGACATCCCACTCCGCGCCTGTGGTGAAGTAGTCCTCGTCGTCGGGGGCCAGCAGCGTCACCGTGCCGAGGGTCGTGGCCGGGGTCTCCAGCGGGACCAGTTTCGCGACCGGCCGGCCGTGCTTGGTCACCACGAACGTTCGGTGTGACGTCTCGACCTCGTCGAGCATGGCCAGACAGCGGGCCTTGAACACGCTGGCCTGCACGCGAGTCTCTTCCATGCGCCTCAGCGTAGACCATGGTCAGCGCCCATGGTCACATTGTCCGGCTCGATTGACGCTGACGAGAGTCGCGGCAGGACAGCCGCCGTCGCGTCGAGCCGTGCTTGCGCCGAGTCACCGGCCGGGCGCGCCGCGTCGTAGGTTGCGGGAGTGGAGACCATCTGGGTGCTCGGTGACCAGCTCAACCGGCAACTCGGGCCGCTGCGTGAGGCCACGCCCGGCTCTGCGATGGTGCTCATGGTGGAGAGCATCGCCAAGGTGGCGTCCAAGCGATGGCACCGCCAGCGCGCTCATCTGGTGATCGCGGCGATGCGTAAGTTCGCGGCCGAACTGGCGGCCGAAGGCTTCGTCGTCGACTACCGCCACGCCTCGAGCCTGGCCACCGGCGTCCGCGACCACGTCGCCGAGCACCAGCCGTCGCGGGTGACAGCGATGGAGCCCGCCTCCTACGACGGCCTCGAACTGCTCCACCGCCTAGGAGTCGAAGTGGTGCGTTCCGACCAGTTCCTCTGCCACTACGACGAGTTCGCGTCGTGGGCATCGGATCGGCGGTCCGTGAAGATGGAGGACTTCTACCGGTGGCAACGGCGCCGGCTCGGCTACCTCATGGACGGCGCGGAACCGGCCGGTGGGCGGTGGAACTTCGACGCCGACAATCGCGAACGCCCACCCAAGGACGGGCGGAGCTGGCCCGAGCCGCTGCGCACCCCCCTCGACGAGATCGATCGGGCGGTGCTGGCCGAGTTGCCCGATGCCTGCTGGGGCGACGAGCCCGACGGTACATGGGCCACGACCCGGGCCGGGGCCCTGGAGCGCCTCGACCACGCAGTGAACGTCGTCTTGCCGCGGTTCGGTCCCCACGAGGACGCCATGCTGTCGACCAACTGGCACCTGGCCCACACCCTGCTCAGCCCCTACCTCAACCTCGGGCTCTTGTTGCCCGACGAAGTATGCGACGCAGCCGAGGCCGCCTACCGCGGTGGCGACGTGCCCATCGCGTCGGCCGAAGGTTTCATCCGCCAGGTCATCGGCTGGCGCGAGTTCGTGTGGGGTCGGTACTGGCAGGCGATGCCCGAGTACCGCCGGGCCAACGAGCTCGGCGCCCACCGGCCCCTTCCCCCGGTCTTCACCGGCGCCGCCACCGAGATGCGCTGTGTCGAGCAGGTGGTCGGCGAGGTCACCGCTCACGGGTGGGCCCATCACATCCAACGACTCATGATCCTCGGCAACCTGGGCCTGCTGGCCGGCATCGAGCCGTGGGAGCTCACCGAGTGGATGTGGTCGGGGTTCGTCGACGGCGCCGAGTGGGTGATGCTGCCAAACGTGATCGGCATGGCCCTCTACGCCGACGGCGGCCAGATGGCCACCAAGCCCTACGCCGCCGGCGGGGCCTACATCGACCGGATGAGCGACTACTGCAAGGGCTGTCGTTACGACCGCCGCCAGCGGGTCGGGCCCGACGCCTGCCCGTTCACCACCCTCTACTGGGCGTTTCTCGACCGACACCGCGAACGCTTCGAGGGCAACGCCAGGATCGTGCGCCAGGTACGGGCCATGCAGAAGCTCACCGACATCGACGCGGTGAACGCCCGCGCCACCGAGGTGCTCGTGGCCCTCGACCAGGGAACGCTGTGAACGTCGACATAGCGTCGCATGGCCGTAGGGCCTCCGAAGGAGAGAAGTGCCGTGGGTGTTGAAGGCCATGTGATCGCCGTCATCGGCGCCAGTGGTGGCTTGGGTGCCCCCATCAGCCGTCACCTCGCCGAGCGCGGCGCCATCGTCATCGCGGCAGCACGAGACCAACAGCGGCTGGGCGAGACGAACCCCGGCGCGGCGACGCTCACTCTCGACCTACGCGACTGCACGGCCGGCGACGCCCTGGTGTCGTTTGCCGCCGAGCGATTCGGCCGCCTCGACGGTGTGATCAACGCCGCCGGGCTCGTGGCCTTCGGCTCACTGGCCGACACCGATGATGTGATCATCGAGGAACTGTTCCTGACCAACACCTTGGGCCCGCTGTGGCTGTTGCGCCGCTGTCTCCCGCTCCTAGAGGCCAGCAAGGGCTTCTTCGCGAACATCTCCGCCGTCGTGGCCGAGGCCCCACTTCCCGGGATGGTCGCGTACAGCGCCTCCAAGGCTGCACTGACCGCGGCCGACTCCGCGCTCACCCGCGAGCTGCGCCGACGGGGCGTGCGCGTGGTCGACATCCGTCCACCCCACACCGAGACCGGTCTGGCCACCCGCCCGATCAGCGGCACCGCTCCTCGCCTACCCAGCGGGCTCGACCCCGACCGGGTGGCGTCGTTGATCGTGGATGCTCTCGACGCCGACGATCTCCCGAGCGAACTCGGATCCACCTCGTTCGACACCTGAGCATCCGGGGGCGACTCGCCGTTCGGCGCGGACCGACGGGCGCCCGTGGCCGAGGACCTACCGCTCTCGTGACCACTCTGTTCGAAAGGTGGTCACATGAACGTCGGAGTCAAGGAACTGAAGGCCCACCTTTCCGAGTTCCTCTCACGGGTCGAGGCGGGCGAGGACGTGGTGGTCACCGATCGGGGGCGTCCTGTCGCTCGCATCGTGGCCTACTCGGCGGGCACGAGCGTCGCCCGCGGCGTCGACGAGGGCTGGATCGACCCCCCCCGACGGCGGCAGCTGACCCCGGCCACGAGAGCGCGATCGGCTTTCACCGTCGCGGAGGCCCTCGACGAGGATCGCGGGTGACGCTCTACGTCGACTCCAGTGCGCTGCTCAAGCGTTACGTCGACGAACACGATTCCGAGGCGGCCGTCGGCCTCATGGCCACCGATCCCGTCCTCGTGACCTGTCGATTGACCGAGGGCCGCTCGGACCCTGGGCCTGCACGTCATCGGCTCGTGACCGGGGGCCGGGCGTCGTGCCCGAGGGCAGACGTCTCGACGGGCTGGTGAGCTCGACCAGAGGGCCCGGAGGCACCCTTCGGTAGCCTCCCTGCGGTGGAGACCCCCGAGTTCGTCGATCTGTCCCGACCGCCGCGGCGAGCCCTCGTCGTGGTGGCCCACCCCGACGACATCGACTTCGGTATGTCGGGGACAGTTGCCGCGCTGACCGAGGCGGGCGCCGAGGTCGTGTACGCCATCGCCACTTCGGGCGAAGCCGGACCCCCCGAAGACCTCGACCGCTCCGAACTGGCCGTGCTGCGCGAGAAGGAGCAGCGACTCGCCGCTGCCGCCGTGGGTGTGCACGACGTGCGGTTCCTCGGGCTCCCCGACGGCCATCTGGTCGCCGATCTCGAGCTGCGCCATTGCATCAGCGCCGTCATCCGTGACGTGCGGCCCGACCTCGTGCTCCAACAGTCGCCGGAGCGGCGATACGACCGCATCTACGCCAGCCATCCCGATCACCTGGCCGTGGCCGAGGCCACCATCAGCGCCGTCTACCCCGACGCCCGCAACCCCCACGCCCACGCTCGCCTGCTGGCCGAAGGCCTCGAGCCCCACACCGTGCCGGAGGTGTGGATCGGCGGACTCGAACCGCCCGACCTCTTCGTCGACATCACCGACGTCTTCGACCGCAAGGTCGCCGCGCTCTCGTCCCACGAGAGCCAAGTTGCCTGGATCGACGACATCGATGGCTTCCTGCGCAACTGGGCCCGCGAGACCACGGCCCACTACGGCCTGCCCGCAGGCCGTCTCACCGAAGCCTTCCGCCGCGTCGACACCGCCTGAAACCGATCAGTCCCGGGCAACCGCCGAGATCTTGGGCGAGAGCAGTGGCCAGCTCGACTGCCCCTGACCCACTGGCCCGCTCAGTCCGGCACCAGCCGGTCGGCGATCACCAGCGCCCGGTCGTCGTAGAAGCTGAGCATGCCCCGCACTCTCTCGGACTCGGGGTACGGGTCGTCGTAGCTCCAGGCGACGTCCTCGACCGTGGTGTCGCCGACGACTGCGGTCCAGTACGAGGCCGTGCCCTTGTACGGGCAGTACGACGTGGTGGCGCTGGGCGTGATGAGTTCGGTGCGCACCAGGTCGCGGGCCACGTACAGCCGCGGCGGCAGAGCCGTCTCGTACACACCCATGGTTCGGTCGGTGTCGACCAGTACGGCCCCCGCCACCTCGACCCGCAGCCGCCGCCGGGTGGAGATGCACTCGACCCGGTGGTAGGGGTTGCGGGCGTGGAGGTGGACCTGTTCTTCCTCCTCGTACCAGGCATCGACGGCATCCCACGGCACCCGGACGTGACCGGTGGCGGCCGGTTCGGGCTCGCACGCCACACCGTCGACCTCGTCGGCCGGGAAGGCGTACACCGGTGGGTTGCCGGCCCGGTGCACCAGCAGCACCCGTTCACTGTCGATCACCGTGTGCCCCTCGACCATCGCCCGCACCCGACGCGGGAGGGGCTCGACGTACACCACCCCAGCGGGGATCGCAGGAACGAACCGACCTGCGGGCTGGGCGCTGAGGGGGCCGCGTCCCGAGCTGAGGCTCACAGCGCCGTGCGGTGGTCGACGGTTCCGGACTGCGACGTCATGGTCCGCACCATGGCATCCACCGAGAACGAGGCCAGCAGGTGTCCGTCGATGTCATACACCCGGCATTCCGAGTGGGTCATGCCGTCGCCGGCGAACGTGGACAGGTGGCGGTAGCGCATCCACCGGTCGGCTCGCACGTCGGCGTGAATAGAGATGGCGATGGCGTTGATTGCTGTGGAAATGGTTCGATGAGCGTCGTACTGGCTCACTGACGCGTGAGGCCGCATGGCCGCGGCGATCGAGATGTGCCCGGTGAACTGGGCCAGAAGGCCGGCGTGAAGGGCCGGTTCGTCCGGCACCTCGCGAAAGCGCACCCAGGCGTCGATTTCGGGCGGTCCCACGGGCGCGTTGCGTGCGCCGTCGTAGGCGTCGTCGACGACCCGTACCGCCCGGCCGGTGACCGACATGTCACAGGGCGGGCTGTCGTAGGGGTCGGCCACCGTCGGCGCTGGGTCTTGATGACGGATCAGGTCGGGCGCGGTCACGTCGAGCAACAACGTGCCCGTGGCACATACCCGGCCCCCTTGGGTGACGCGAGTTGCGACCGTGGTGAACGTGCGGCCGTTGGTCACCTCGTCGAGCTCGAACTCGAGGGGTCGGCGGGCGTCGGCGGCCCGGGTGAAGACCATGTGGGCCGACACGACCCTCCGGCCGCCGCTGTGGCGGCTGGCGGCCACCATGGCCTGGCCGAGCATCTGGCTGCCCTCGACGATCGGGCGCACCTCGTCGGCGTGCACCGCGGCGAGCCAGCGGCGGTCACCGTCGTGGCGCACGTCGAGCATGTCGATCAGGTCCGACGCGTCGCCCCAGTTCGGGAAGCGAAGGTTGACCGCGCCCCTCGGATCGTCGTTGTCCCAGTCGTCCACCAGTTCCACCCGCACCCGGTCGTGGTCGAAGCAGACCCGACCGACGAGCGGCACCGCAGCGGGGGTCGGGGCGTCGAAGCTCCAGGCGGCGGCGTCGCCGTCGGTTCGGGCCGGATTCTCGGCCGCCCAGTTCCGGGTGTCGGTGTCGCCCCCGGTGCGTCCGTCGAACGAACCCTTCAGGCTCCACAGGCGGGCCTCACCCTTGACCGGGCACGTGACCCGCCGGTCGCCGTCGACCAAGAGTCCCGTGTACACATCGCCGATCGGGAACCACAACGTCGGGCGCATGCCGGTCTCATCGACGCGAACCGTTTCCGTGGACTCGGCCAGGAGCGTCTCGCCCCACCAGGCCCGAGCCATCAGCGGCTGGGGGACGGCCGCCAACCGGTGGTCCACCAGGTCCAGCTCAGAGGGCGTCTGCGGTTGCACGGACTTCCGAAAGTACCACCGGTGCCTACTTGGCTTCAGGGGTGGTTCACACCTCCATGCCCTTCTCGAGGCGCTCGACGGTGTCGCATCTCGTCCTTTCAGGACGTCGAGGTCCTCCCACCGTGGGGTCGGGTCCACGGGCCGTGCCGAGTGGCTCGTCACGCAGAGTTGGCTGCGCGCTGAACCAGGTGGCGACCGATGAGGCCCCCGATCATTGCTCCCAGGGCGTTTGCCACGAGGTCCTCCAGGTCGGCGTAGCGGTAGGCGCAGTCGTAGAGCCCCCACACCCCCGTGCCCTGGGTGAGTTCGATGAGCAACGAGACGGCCAGACCTGCCACCACGACCACGGCGAACGGCCATCGTGTTCGCCAGCCCAGGAGCAGCCCGAGGGGGACGAACAACAGAACGTTGAACAGCACCTGGAGGAAGGACGCGCTCGTCAGGAACGACAGCCCCAATGAGTGCGCCGTCTGCCACCCCTCGTCGAATGTGACGAGGGAGAACAGCCGGGACTGACGTCCCCCCCCGACGCACGCGTCGGCCGGGCTCGCGGGGAGCGGGAACAGGGTGAAGGCGATCAGCCCCAGCCCATACAGCGCGATCACGAGGCGCACCAGCCAGGGTCGGCCCGTGTATGGCCGGTCACCTGACTCGGTGACGATGTCGTCACGTCGCGCCCAACTGCGCAATCGGCTCGCCTTCTCTTCGGTGACGGTCAGCGGTTCAGGACGTCGTTCAGGTGGGCCACCCAGTGGTCGGGCAGGTCGAAGTCTTGGGCCCCGTCAAGGATCCTCTTGGAGTACTCGGGCGTCGGTCGGCCCCCACGGTCGTCCGTGGCGACGTACGTCATCACCTCGACTCTCGACCCATCAAGGCGCTCGACCTCCGTCGTGTCGTGCACATAGCTCCCGCCGTCCATCCCCTCCCACCTGTCGAGGGAGTCGACGCAGTTGTCGCTGAGCCGCCACAGGCCTCCGTGGGCTGTCCACCCTTCGCGGGGAACGATCGTGGCGTAGCCGCGACCCATGATCATGACGTCGTACCCATCGAGGGTCGCCCGGCCGAGCGGTGATGCTGCCGGGCAGCGCTCGGCCATCTGGGTGTGCCACAGGTTGGAGCCGTAGGCGAAGTACAGGGTCATCGGTTCTCAGCGTCGATCGAGAGGAAGGATCAGTTGCCCCTCCCGAGATACCGACCGGTACCGGCACCGGATGGACTCCTCGGTGGTGGGCGACCTCGGGAGCTCATCATGAGGCCACGTCCCGATGAGGGCAAGGCGACGGGTGACGACGACCGGACCTGGCCCACGACCCCGGATTCTCGGCGCCGAGCATGGAGCGCAGTCGCAGGCTCGGTAACGTTGCGACGCATCCGGTGTTCGGGGCCGGGGGACCAATGGGGGACAGCAGTGACGCACACCGTTCGCGACGACATCGACCTGCTCGACGGCAACTGGTACGCCACGTTGCCCTACGAGCAGTGGGCGTGGATGCGCCACCACGCGCCCGTGTACCACGACGAGCCCAACGACGTGTGGGGTATCACCCGGTACGACGACGTATTGGCCATCGAGAAGGACCCGAAGACGTTCTCGTCGGCCCGGGCACCGAGGCCGCACGGCGATCCGCTGCCCATGATGATCTCGATGGACAACCCGCAGCACCAGCAACGACGCTCGCTCGTCAACCGGGGGTTCACCCCGAAGAAGGTGGCGGCCCACGACGACACCATCCGCGACCTGTGCACCACGATCATCGACCGGGTGAGTGAGACGGGGGAGTGCGACTTCGTGTGGGACATCGCCGCCCCGCTGCCGCTGTTGCTCATCGCCGACATGCTGGGCTTTCCCCCCGAGAGCTACGACGACCTGTTGCGCTGGTCCGACGACCTCATCAGGGGCACCACGGGCACGCCCACCGTCGAGGTGCAGACGACCGCCATGGAAGCGGGACTGGCCTTCCGCGAGTTCCAGCTCGGCGTCATCGCCGACCGCCGTTCCAAGCCCCAGCAGGACGACCTGGTCAGCACCCTGTGCTACGCGGAGATCGACGGTGAGCGTCTCGACGACGAGTCGATCGTGCAGGAGACCCTCCTCATCCTCATCGGCGGCGACGAGACCACCCGCCACGTCATCACCGACGGGATGCTGGCCCTGCTCGCCGCCCCCGCCCAACGCGACCTGCTGATCACCGATCCGGCGCTCATGGAGACCGCGGTCGAAGAATTGCTGCGCTGGGTGTCGCCCATCAAGAACATGGCCCGCACCGTCACCCGCGACCTGGAGCTGCGGGGCCAACAGCTCCACGAGGGCGACCAGGTGATGCTCTTCTACCCGTCGGCCAACCGTGACGAGACGGTGTTCACCGACCCCGACCGCCTCGACGTCACCCGCGCCCCGAACCCGCACCTGGCCTTCGGGTTCGGCCCGCACTTCTGCCTCGGCGCATCGTTGGCCCGCCTCGAGCTGCGCACGATGTTCACCGAGCTGATGCGCCGCCTACCCGACCTCGAGCTCGTGTCCGCCGAGCCGTTGCCGTACCGGGCGTCGAACTTCATCACCGGTCCCGAGGCCATGCCCGTTCGGTTCACCCCGTCACCGGCGGAGGGAGCGTCCCGCCGATGAGCCCGCGGCCGGGTCGGGGATCGCCACCCTCCATGGCCGTACGCTCCAGCGATGGGTCTTCGACGCGGGTTCGTCGTGCTGGCGGCGCTGCTCGTGGGCGGCTGCGCGTCGACGGGGCCACCCGGGGAGTCGGCAGCGCCCGCGACCCCGCCGCCGATCGCCACCACGGTTCCGGTGACGGGGGCGCCCGCCACTGCCGTGCCTGAGCCGGCTGCGGTGCCCGCGTTCGCCTTCGCGTCGCCCGAGTCGATTGACGGCTGGCGTACCCAGAACGACCCCGTGATGGGCGGACGTTCGTCGAGCGCGGTGACGTGGGCCGACGCCGCGCTGGTCTTCGAAGGCGATCTGTCGTTGGCCAACGGGGGCGGGTTCGTCTCTGTCGTGAGCCCTTCGCTGGTCGATCCGGCCTGGAACTCGGCCGATGTCGTCACCGTCGAGGCGTCGGGCGACGGGAGGACCTACGTCCTCCAGCTGAGAACCACCGGCACCGGTAACTGGGTGCAGCAGTTCCCGACCACGGCGGGGGTGCCCACGACGGCGATCCTGTCCTGGGCGGCGTTCGTGCCGGTGAACCGCTTCCTCGACCCGGTGCCCGCGCCCGGCCCTCTCGACCCGGCCACCGTCGCCTCGGTCGCGGTCTACCTCCTCGACGGCCAAGAGGGCCCCTTCCGCCTGGCCGTGCGGGCCATCGGCTGATCCTGGGCTTTGCCGACGGTCGGCGCGGTGGCGCCCTCAGGGCCGACGGGGTGGGGCGCCTGGGAGGAAGGGGTTGATGTCGCCGGCCAGCCAACCGCCGTCGACCACGAACTCGCCGCCCGTGCAGTAGCTGGCCTCGTCGGAGGCCAGGAACAGCACCATGGTGGCGATCTCCTCGGGCATGGCGGCGCGCCGCAGGGGGAGCTGGGTGTGGGCGGCGTCGAGCATCTCCTTCGACAGGTCACCGTTCATCGGGGTGAACACCCCGCCGGGGTGCACCGAGTTGACCCGGATGCCGAACTGGCCCAGCTCGAGGGCTGCGGTCTTGGTCATGCTGCGGATGGCGCCCTTCGAGCTCGAGTAGGCGACCAGCGAGTTCTTGGAGCCGATCCCGTCGATCGACGAGATGTTGATGATCGAGCCACCCCCGGCCGCCGTCATCGGCCCGATGGCCGACCGCATCCCGAGGAACGTGCCGACCTGGTTGACCATGATGACCTCGAGGTACTCCTCCAGCGTGGTGTCGGCGATGGTGGTGAAGCGCAGGATGGCGGCATTGTTGACGACGACGTTGAGCGGCCCGAGCTCCACGGCCACGGCCACGGCGTCGTGCCAGTCGTCCTCCTTCGACACGTCGAGGTGGACGTAGCGGGCGGCCTTGCCGATCTCGGCGGCCACCGCTTCCCCCTCGGTGTCGAGCACGTCGGCCAACACCACCTGGGCCCCTTCGCGGGCGAACAACCGGGCCTCGGCTTCCCCTTGTCCGCGGGAGGCACCGGTGATGATGGCCACCTTGCCGGCCAGCCGGCCCGATCCGGTCGGCGCTGACGTTGGGTCGGTCGTGCTCATCGGTGGTGTGCTCCGGGTGGCAGTGCGGTGACGGCGTGGCCCCGACCGGGCACGCTACGACCTGGACCGACGCCGTGCCCGGACCCCCGGACGACGCAGAGACGTCGCAGTCGGCTGACGCAGGGCGGAACCGGTGCCGGAGTTCAGTCCGGTCGACCCAGGGTTCGCAGGTGGTGGTAGTGCGAGGCGATCGCCCGGCGGATGCTTGGTTGCACGTGGTACGGCACCCCGTGGTCCCGGCACGTGGCCTCGACCACCGGTGAGATCTCCCGATACACGGTGTGGGGGAGTCGGGGGAAGAGGTGATGCTCGATCTGGTAGTTGAGGCCGCCCACGTACCAGGTGAGGACCCTGGACACGAGACCGTCCCCGTGGGCGAAGTTCACCGTCGAACGGGTCTGCCATTCGTGCCACCGAGTCGTCGGCGGCTCATCATCGTGGGCGAACTCGGCCTCGACCACCACGTGGGCGGCCTGGAACACCACCCCCAACAAGATGCCGACCAGGGCGAGCGTGCCTGCGGCGCCGAGCACCACGATCCACCACGGGCGCATCAACGCCGGAACCCCGATCATCACGGCCACGAAAACCACCTTGGTGACGAGCAGCGAGGTCCAGCTCTTCAGGCCAGGGCGGCGACCGTGGCGGTCGCCGGTGAAGGCCTCGACGCCGGTCGCGATGACATCGGCGACGATGATTCCCGCCCCGGTGAAGGCGTACAGCGCCCAGAGATACACGTGCTGGAGCCGGTGCCAGGCCCGCCGGGGCTGTGACGGGGCCAGGCGGGCGAAGGGCTGCAACGAGATGTCGAAGTCACGACCCTCGATGTTCGTCGACGAGTGGTGGGCCAGCACGTGTCCGTCGATCCACCGCTCGGCGCTGGCGCCCAGGGCGTACATCGACCAACCCATTCTTCGATTGGCCGAGGTCAGGCGCTTGGACGAGGTCTCGAAAAAGGCGTTGTGGTTGGCGTCGTGCTGGATGTTGAAGCCCACCGCCGCCATGGCCAAGGCCAACGACACACAACCGATCACGCCGAGGAACCAGCCCGACGCCAGGACGACGAGGATGTACGACGCCACGTACCACGCGGCGACGCACACGGCTTTGCGGTGCAGCCGGGTGAACCCCGCAGTGAGCGCAGCGCCTTCTAGCGCGGCGTCGACCCTCGTGTTCAAGGCTCGCCCGAACGGGGCGCCGTGGGCATCTTCGACCGCCGATCGGGGGTCGACAGCGCGAACAACATCAGTCGTGGTGGGCATCAGTTCTCTGGGGTCGGCCCGACGCGGAGATTCACCGGGTGGCGGCCCTGCCGGGCCTGGTACCGGTGTCGGCCCTACGCCGGGCGGGGGGTGGGGGGTCGAGGGACGATTGCCCATCCTGGCAGCCCGGGCCCGACAAGGTAGAGCGGGGCGACGAACAACGGGGTCAGTTGATCTGTGCTGCGGCCGCAACGGCGTCGACGTCGATCGTCACCGTGTTCTCGGGGGTGCAACTGAACGTTCCTGGCTCGCAAGGGAACACCCGCCGGAATCGGCCACTCTCGATCTACACGACCACGGTGGGCTCTTCGTCGCCGGCCGATTCCGCCCGCTACGGTCGGGCTTCACGCAACCGGGGGGTTCTCGATGGAGCAGGCATCAGACGAGTTCGCACTGACGTTGGAGCGGTACCGGGCCTTCCGGGTCGAGGTCGACGCCGGCCGCCGACCCTGGTCGGAACTGGTCCAGTTCTTCACCGACGACATCGTGTTCGTCGACCCCGCATGGGGACGCATACACGGGATCGACGAGGTCCGGGCCTTCCTGGTCGACTCCATGACCGGGATCGAGGACTGGACCTTCCCGGTGGACCACATCTACGTCGACGGCAACGACGTCGTGGTCAAGTACCGCCAGGTCCTGCCCGATGGCCGGCAGCAGTCCGGCGTGACCACGCTGATCTACTCCGGTGGGGGCAGGTTCTGCTACGAGGAGGACGTGCTCAACATGGCTCAGGTCCTCGAGGACCTCGCCGCCTCGGGATGGACGGCCCCCGACGGTATGAAGTTCCCGCCGCGACACCCCAACCGGGACTTCTCCCGCCCCTGACGCTGTCCTGGCCTCAGCGGGAGTTCCGATCGAGATCGCGGCTCAGTCGTCGAGCCTCGACCAGGTGCGGGCCGGGTAGAGCGACACCACCGGGTCGTACAGCCACTCGTCGCGGTAGGCGCGCCGGGTGAGATACGTGATCACCGCGGCGTCGTCGACGTCGCCCTCGACGATCGACGCGTCCAGCGCTCGTGTCCCCTCGGCACGCGTCCGGGGCCGGGCGCCCAGGAGTGGGGCCAGCTCGTCGCACTCGATGGCGTCGAGCACGGCGCCGTAGCGACGTCGTCGGTCCATGATCCGGATCAGCAACTCGGCGTCGCCGACGCGCGAGGCGGCGAAGGCGTCGGTGAGGTGAGGGCGCACATCGTGGCCGAGGGAGTACACCGCAGCTTCGGCGAGAATGTCGGGGTCGCCCTCGTCGGTGGGCATCTCCGGCCGCTCGACGGCGATGCCAGCGGCGTCGGCCAGCGATTCGCAGGTGGCCCGGTCGCCCACGTAGCGGTAGCAGAGGAACCACGCCAGCGACTCGCGGGGGTGGGCGTTCACGGTGATGTAGTGGATGGGGATCATGCCCCGCACGTTCTGTTGCACCCGGTAGTACTGCGCTGCGAATCGTGTGTACGGGATGCCCGACTCGGCCTCGTAGAGGTGGAAGAGGCCGTCGAGTCCGCCCGATGGGTTCCAGAACTCGCGCACGCAGATGTTGCCGATGTCCTCGAGCGGATCGCCGAAGTGGGCCCACTCCAGATCGATGATGGCGCTCACCCGATCGCCGTCGAACATGAAGTTCACCGGGCCCGTGTCCCCCTGGACGAGGGAAAGTCGGTGCAGCGTGTCGGGCACGTTGCGGCGCAACCAGCTCACGCCGTAGGTGATGAGCGGCTCCCGGTAGTCGTCGAGGAACCCCTTCCACTGCTTCTGGGCCAGGTCCACGTCGTTGAGTGCAGCTTCGGCGGGCGTCGTCGGCAGGTACGGCATGTGCCGGGCCAGATCGAGCGCGTCGAGGTCGAGGGTGTGCATGCGCGCGATGACCCGGATGAAGTCCTCCATCACCGCCCGCTGCTGCACCGGGTCGTCGAGCTCGTCGATGTCGGAGCGGCCCCGCACTCGTTCGAACAGGGTGCAGCGCAGGGCGTCGTTGCGGCCGTAGACCGCCGGCACGGGAATGTCGGTCGTGGCCAACGCCTCGATCACCTTGGTCTCGCGCACCAGCGACGTCGACGAGTCGGTGGGCACATCATGGCGGTCCAGCCGGAGGAAGCCCTCGAGCACCGAGCCGTCGGGCCGGGTCACGTCGACCACCCATGCTTCTCGCCGAGCCACGTGCCGCTCGAGGCGCGTCACCTCGCCGCCGCCGGTGTCGGCGACCCACTCGATCATCCCGTCCGGCAAGTCGTGCTTCGTTTCCATGTGAACCCCCTACCGGCAACGTAGTCACCGGTGACCTCAGCCGTGAACATCGGACCGGTGACGGCTACCGTTCGCCCATGTCCCCGACGCCCCTGTTGGAACGAGTCCGGGCGTTGGCCCCCCTGGTCCAAGGGTCGGCCGACGAGATGGAACACAAGGCCAAGCTCACCGACGACGTCGGCGCGGCGATCCGGGACTCCGGGGCGATCCACCTGCTCGTGCCCCGCGAGTTCGGCGGCGATGAACTGGGCATCGTCGATGCCATCGAGGTCATCGAGGAACTGGCCCGCCAGGACGGCTCGGCCGGCTGGTCGACCATGGCGGCCTCGGTCAGCACCACGTTCACCGCCATCTACACCAGCGACGACGTCGCCCGGTCGTTGTTCGGCACCGGCCGCAACGCGATCCTGGCCGGGCAGCTGGCCCCCATGGGGAGGGCCATCCCGGATGCAGACGGCTACCTGATCTCCGGCTGCTACCGCTTCGGGTCGGGCTCCGACCAGGCCACGCACATGCTCGGTGGGTGCCTCGTCTTCCGCGACGGCGAGATGGTGATGCGCGACAACGGCATGCCCGAGGTCGTGGCCGCCGTCGTGCCCAACGACCGGGTGGAGTTCCTGGGCAACTGGGACGTCATGGGTCTGTCGGGCACCGCCAGCGTCGACTACGAGATCGCCCCGATCCACGTCGGGCCGGGTGAGGTCTTCTCCATCTTCACCGAGGTCCCCGAGCGGGGGTCCGACGTGCACCGGTTGGGAGTCATGGTCATCACCGCGGCCGGCCACGCCGGGTGGGCCCTGGGCGTGGCGCGGCGGGCCCTCGATGAGATCGCCGCCTCGGCCGCCACCAAGGTGAGGATGAGCGACACGCTGCTCGCCGAACAGCAGGTCTTCCAGGTCGGCTACGCCGAGGCCGAGGCCAGCGTCCGCGCCGCCCGGGCGTTCGTGCTGGAGTCGTTTGCCGCTGCGGAGCAGGAGGCGGCGGAGACCGGTCGTCTTTCCGCCCGGACGAACCACCTCACCCGTCTGGCCACCACCTGGGCCACCTCGGTGTGTGCCGACGCGGTGGCCTGGGCCTATCGCGAGTCCGGCACCGATTCGCTGCGCAACCCCAGCGTGATCGGCCGTTGCTTTCGCGACATGAACGCCGCGACCCAGCACGTCATGGTCGGTCGCAAGACCCTCACCGACGCCGCGGTGAACCTGCTCGCCGTCGACTGAACGCCTCGGGTCGACCAGTACCGGCCTCTCGTTCCTGTCGTGAGCCGCATCAGTGTCATGTGAGACTTCTCCCATGACCGATGCTCCGTCTGACCCCCCTCACGCCCATCCGTCGTTCACCCTGGCCGGCTCTGATGTCGTCATCCCGCCGCTCGGGGTGGGCACCTGGGCGTGGGGCGACTCCTCGACGTGGGGGATGGGCGGGTACGACTCGTCGCTGACCGAGGACACCATCGCCGAGGCCTGGGATGCCAGCGTGGCTGCGGGGGCCACGCTCTTCGACACCGCCGAGGTGTACGGCGAAGGCGAGAGCGAACGCATCATCGGTCGGTTGCTCGCCCGAGGGGCGGCGTCGGGTGGGCCCACCCGCGGCGAGGTCGTGCTGGCCACCAAGTTCATGCCGTCACCCTGGAAGTGGAATGTGGGCCCGGCGTTGCTCGCGTCGCTGCGGGCGTCGTGCGACCGTCTCGGTGTCGAGTCGGTCGATCTGTACCAGATCCACGGCCCTGTCAGCCTCCGCGGCCACGCGGCGTTGGCCGAGGCCCTGGCCGGCGCCCTCGGCGCGGGGCTCACCAAGGCGGTCGGGGTGTCGAACTACTCGGCGAAGGAGACCCGATCGATCGACTCCGAGCTGCGCAAGCGTGAGGCGCGTCTCGCTACGAACCAGATCGAGTTCTCGTTGCTGCGCCGGGTGCCCGAGACCAATGGCCTCATCGCCACCTGTCAGGAACTCGGGGTCGTGCCGTTGGCGTACTCGCCGATCGGGCAAGGTCGTTTAACGGGTAAGTACTCGGCCCAGAACCCCCCACCCGGGCGTCGTGGCTTCTCGAATTACGCGATGGAGGTCGTCGACCGTGTGGTGGCCGAGCTCCGGCTCGTCGGTCTCTCGCATCGCGACGCCACCCCGAGCCAGGTCGCCCTCAACTGGCTGATGGCCAAGGGAGCCGTGCCCATCCCCGGGGCCAAGAACCGGGCTCAGGCCGAGGAGAACGCCGGCGCCCTCGGTTGGCGCCTCACCACTGATGAGGTCGCCGCGCTCGACACGGTTGCTCTCTCGGAGCGCCGCAGCCTCCAGAACCGCTTCTGGCAACACGGCTGAACGCTGGGTTCAGGCCGGAACCAGCCCGCGACCCTGGGCGACGAGACGAATGGACCGCAGCCGGCTGGCGAGGGTGGGGGCCTGGTGGGCCAGCATCAGTTCGTCGGCGTCGGCGTGCTGGGCGAAGGCGTCGAGGTAGTCGGCCACCTGCGTCATGGTGCCGACGGCTGTGTAGCGCATCATCTCCTGCAATGGCCGCGCCTCGGGAGAGGCCAGGATCGCGTCCGCCTCGTCGTCGGTGAAGCTGCGACCGCGCCCGAAGAAGAGTGAGACCCGGCTGCGCTTCACGACCCGATGATTGGCCTCGGCCTCGGCCTCGGTGTCCGCCGCGACAACGTTGGCCCCCGCGATGACCCACGGTTGGTCGAGCTGCTCGGACGGGCGGAAGTCCCGTCGGTAGATGGCGACGGCCTCTTCGAGCGCGGCGGGAGCGAAGTGCGACGCGAACCCGTAGGGCAGGCCGAGCGCCGCCGCGAGCGTGGCCCCGTACAACGACGAACCGAGGATGTAGATCGGTACGTGGGTGCCCTTGCCGGGGACGGCATCGACGCCGGGTACGTGGCTCTCGTCGCCGAGGTAACCCTGCAGTTCCTGAACGTCCTGAGGGAACGTGTCGGCGGCGCGAGGGTCACGGCGCAACGCCCGGCTGGTGGCTTGATCGCTGCCCGGGGCGCGACCAACTCCGAGATCGATGCGGCCGGGATGCAGGATTTCGAGGGTGCCGAACTGCTCGGCGATGGTCAGCGGTGCGTGGTTGGGGAGCATGATCCCGCCGGCGCCGAGCCGGATGTGATCGGTGTGGGCGGCCACATGGGCGATGAGCACACTCGTGGCCGACGAGGCCACCGCCGCCATGTTGTGGTGCTCGGCGTACCAGACCCGGCGGTAACCGGAGCGTTCGGCTTCCTGGGCCAGGGCCACGCTGCCGTTGAGGCTGGTTCGGGCTGTCTCGCCCTTCCCGATGAGGGCCAGGTCGAGGATCGAGAGCGGTACGGACACGGTCGTGGCCTTCGGGAGGAGGATTCGATGGATGTCAGGAAGAGGGTGGGGTCACCTCAGTGGTTCAGTTTCGCAGCATTGGCCAGTGTTCCCACCGCTCGGCCCGGGTGAGACGGACCGGGATGCCTGATTGGCGAACCATCCCGGTCAGGGGATCGATCTCGTCGTCGGCGCTGGTGAGCGCGCTCACGTTGCATTCGCCCCAGCCGTGCGCCAGCGCGACGGCCCGGGGGTGGAGGCGATCGTCGGCCCGCAGGCTCGCGGTCACCGATCCGTGGGACGAGGTCATGGTCACGGCGGTGCCGTCGGGGCCGAGCCCGGCCGCCACCGCCGGGTGGACCCGCACGGCGACGGCCTCGGTGCGCCCACCCGGGCCGGCGATGTCGCGCATCTGGGAGTTCATGGTGCGCAACTGGCGGTGTGGAATCAAGACCAGGCCGCTCGGGTCAGCTGCTCGCGCCGCGCTGAGGAGGGTCGAGAGTTGTGCAAGCAACTGTTCGTTCCCGAGCCGCCAGCCACCCGGCGGGAGCACCCGCTCGTGCACCCAGCCGAAGACGGCCCCCGAACCGACCACCCCTGACGCGGAACCGACTACTTCGTCGATCCCGCCCAGGCTGCGCTCGAGGATCGGACCGAGCAGGTCGAGTTCGGACACCGAGTCGACGGTGAGCCCACGGGGGAGCGCCGAAACCCCGAGCCGCTCGGCCAGGTGACCGATCGTCCACCACACCGGTCGGCGCTCGGCTTGCGGTGGAACGACGGCGGGTGAGAACTGCGCGGCCACCGCGAGTTGGTAAGTGTCGAGCAGCCAGGTGGTGTCGGCCCGCTCGAGCTGGTCGACGGCGGGAAGCACGTGGGTGGCGAGCTCGGTGGTCTCCGTCGGCAGGATGTCGAGCACGGCCAGGGTGTCGAGCGACGACAGGGCGGCGCGGGTGCGGTGCTCGTCGGGGAACGCGGTGACCGGGTTGCCACCGACCACGAGGAGGGCGCGCACGTTGCCGGCCTCGATCTCGCTGATGAGGCCGGCGCACGGCCATTCCCCGAACCGTCGTGGGAGCTCGGGTCGACTGGGTGGGCCCGGTTCGGCCACACCGTCGGACGGCACCCACTGGCGCGTCTCGAGGCGAGACAGGTAGCCGGGGTTGAACCACATCCCGCCGGGGCGGTCGAGGGAGTCGGTCACCACGTGCAGCGCCCACAGCAACAGCTCGGTGACGTTCGCCGACTCAGCCATCGACGTACCGGTCCCCGTGAGCGCGCTCACCCGACCGGCCCGGATGACGGCCTCGAGCAGCTCGCGCAGCACGCCGAGCTCGAGACCGGTCCCGTCGACCACCAGGTCGTCGGTGAAGCCACGGGTCGCACCCCGTAGTTCGTCGACGCCGGAGGCCCGGGTCGAGACCTCGGCCACTCGGCCCGGATCGGTGAGGAGCTGGGCGACCAACCAGCCCAGCACCAGCCAGTCCGAGCCTGGGTGCACGGCCAGATGACGGTCGGCGTGGGCCACGGTCTCGGTGCGACGGGGGTCGACCACCCACACGTGGCCGCCCCGGTCGCGGAACTCCCGCAGGCGGTTCACCGGGTCAGGAATGGCGTTCGAGTGTCCGTGCGACACCACCGGGTTCGAGCCGAACAGCACCAGCAACGTGGAGCATTCGTGGTCCCAGACGGGGGTGAGGCCCGACCATCCACCGACGAGCTCGGCCACCAGGGGCTTGCAGGGGGTGTCGATCGTGGTGGCGGTGTACTTCTGCTGCGACCCGATGACGTCGAGGAACCGCTCGGCGGCCCGGCGTCCGGCGGTGTCGAAGGCCGACCCGCTGGCCAGGTACATGGCCAACGAGTCCGGGCCATGAGCATCGATCTCGTCGCGCAACCGGGGGGCGAGGTCGTCGAGCATCTCGGTCCAGTTCACGGTCCGCCGCCCGGGCCCCCGGCCGATCGTCGGACGGTCGAGGCGGCGGGGGTCGTGGTGCAGGGCGCCGAGGGCCCGACCCTTCGGGCAGGTGTAGCCCCGGGACAGCGGATGCTCGGCGTCGCCGCGGACCCGTTCCACCCGACTGCCGTCGGCGACCGTCACCACGATGCCGCACATGGCATTGCAGATCCGGCAGAACGAACGGTGCTCGGCGCTCGTCGCGGTGGATCCGCGTTCGGTTCCGTGGTCGGGCATCGGCCGAGTGTCGCGCGCCCTGGCTGCCCACGACCGTCCCCTCGCCCGACCGTCCTCGGTACCTGACGCGGCTGTTAGGTTCTGTTCCCCGTCGGGGATGCCCGTTCGGCCGCACGACCACATGGGAGGCAGGGTGGAGGTCACCCTCAGCGACGACCAGGAGTTCTTCCGCGACACCACGAGGAGGTTCCTCGCCACCGAGTGCCCGCTCACCGAGGTCCGGGCTCTCGCATCGTCGGAGACCGGCTTCGATCGGGACTACTGGCGCCAAGGGGCGGAGCTGGGCTGGACGTCGCTGCTCGTCCCCGAGGAGCTCGGTGGGGGCAGCATCAGCGGCAGCGGCGTGGTGGACCTGACCGTCGTGGCTGATGCCTTCGGCCGCCACGTCGCCCCAGGTCCGCTGTTGCCCAGCAACGTCGTGGCCGCCGCAGTGGCCCGCGCCGGTACCGACGAACAACGCCGCGAGCTCCTCGAAGCCATCGTGGGCGGGGCCACAGTGGCCGCGTGGTGTGGGGCCGAGTACGCCGTCGGCGTGGCCCGTCCCGATGCCCCGACATCCGCCCCGGCCGGGGCCGACGTCGTGATCTCGGGAAGCTCGGCGCCGGTCGAGGCCGCCGGGCAGGCCGACCATCTGCTCGTCACCACCCAGTGCCCCGACGGGCTCGCCCAGTACCTCGTACCGACCTCGACCGCGGGAGTCACCGCCACCGCCCTCGACGGACTCGACCTCGTGCGCCGGTTCGCCCGAGTCGACTTCGACGCGGTGGTGGTCCCGGCTTCGGCCCGTGTCGGCACGGCGGCCACCACCGTCGCCGATGTCGAGCGCCAACTCCAGGTGGCGCTGGTGATGCAGGCCGCCGAGATGGTCGGCGCCGCCGAGCGGACCTTCGACTTCACGGTCGAGTGGGCCTTCGACCGCTACTCCTTCGGCCGCCCGCTGGCTTCCTACCAGGAACTGAAGCACCGTTTCGCCGACATGAAGACGTGGTTGGAGGCCAGCCATGCCCTCGCCGCGGCGCTGGCTCGCGAGGTGCAGGCCGACGATCCCGGTGCGGCCGAGACGGCCAGCGTCACCAAGGCCTACCTCGGTGAGTACCTGGCTGAGCTGATGCAGGACTGCGTGCAGATCCACGGGGGGATCGGCCTCACTTCTGATCATGACATCCATCTGTTCCTGCGCCGGGTCGTGGCCGACCGATCGCTTTTCGGCACTCCCGCCGACCACCGCCAGCGCATCGCCGCCATCCGGGCGGGGTCGGCAGCATGAGCCGCACCGACCCGACGACCCCGACGACCCCGACGACGAGGAGACGACGATGACCGGTCTGCACACCGATACCGACACCGAGATCGAGAGCGTCGAGTCGTTCGTGGCGCGAGCCGAGACCTGGCTGGCCGACAACCTGCCCCGGCGTCCTCGGGTCGAGGCCGGGCTCCGGGGGTTCGGATCCGACGAGGAGGAGCTGGCGTCGGTGGCCCAAGCTCGTCACTTGCAGCGCACCCTCTTCGACGGTGGTTTCGCCGGCATCTGCTTTCCCCGGGAGTACGGCGGGCAGGGCCTTGCGTTGGCCTACCAGTTGGCGTTCAACCAGGCCTGCGCCCCCTACGAGATGCCCCGGATCATCAACGTCCCCACCTTCGTGCCCTGTGCCGCAGTGCTGCTCGAGTTCGGCACCGAGGCCCAGAAGCAGCAACACATCCCCGCCATCCTGAAGGGAGAGGAACTGTGGATGCAGTTCCTCTCCGAGCCGAGCGGCGGCTCCGACGTGGCCGGAGCCCTCACCACCGCGGTGCGCGACGGCGACGAATGGGTGATCAACGGCTCGAAGGTCTGGACCACGGGCGCGTGGTGGTCGGACTACGGCCTGTGCCTGTTGCGCACCAACTGGGAGGTGCCGAAGCACCAGGGTCTGTCGGTGTTCATCATCAAGATCGATCAACCCGACATCGAGGTGCAGCGCATCGAGATGATCAACGGTTCGCGTGAGTTCTGCCAGGAGTACATGACCGACCTGCGCATCTCCGACGACCGCAGGGTGGGGGAAGTCGACGACGGCTGGACCATCGGGCGCCGATGGATGTTCCACGAACGCAACGCCATGGGCGGTGGATCGCCCTTCGTCAGCGGCCCGGCGCCGGGGCACGCGCCCCCGAACGATGGTGAGGACTCGCTGGTGGCCCTCGCCCGCGAGACGGGTCAACTGAACGACCCCCGGGCGCGCGACCTGATCGGCGAAGCCCGCACCCTGCAGCGGGCCGGCATCGAGCTGAGCAAGCGGATCGGTGCGGGCATGGCGACCGGGGCCATCCCCGAGACGGCGGCGTCGATCGCCCGTCTCATGGGCGCAGTGGTGGGGGAGCGGGTCATCTCGATCCGCCTCGAGCTGGCGGGATCGGCGGCGGCGGCGTGGGACGCCGACGACCCGGCCGCCGGCGTGGGCATGTCGTACCTGATGCGCCAGGCCAACAGCATCGGGGGCGGCACCACCGAGATGGCTCGCAACAACATCAGTGAGCGCGTGCTGGGCATGCCTCGCGAACGCACTCTCGACAAGGACGTGGCCTTCCGCGAGGTGCCCAAGGGGCCACCGGCGGGCTCGAGCTGAGCATGGCCGGCGCCCTCGACGGGGTCCGCGTCCTCGACCTCAGCTGGGGTGTCGCCGGCCCGGTGGGGGTGCTGCTCCTCGCGGAGATGGGCGCCGACGTCGTGAAGGTCGAACCTCCGGGCGGCGACCCGTTCCGAGCCCACCCCGGTTCCGCCGTGTGGCATCGCAGCCGACGCTCGATCGAACTCGACCTGAACACCGAGCGGGGGCGCGACGATCTGCTCGGCCTGGTCGACACCGCCGACGTGCTCGTCGAGGCGTACTCACCCGGCACGATGGCCGGGTGGGGGCTGGGGTTCGACGCCTTGTCCGCCCGCAACCGCGGGCTCGTTTTCTGCTCCATCCCGGCCTACCCGCCGGGTCACCGGGCCGCAGCCCGTAAAGGGTTCGATTCACTGGTCCAGGCCCGCTCGGGTCAACAGAACGAGCAGCCGGGCTGGCGGCCGGGGCCCGTCCACCTGCATTTCCAGGCCCCGAGCATGGGGGCGAGCTTCCTGGCCGCCAGCGGCATCCTCGCCGCCCTCGTCGATCGTGAGCGCACCGGTCGGGGCCAGCACGTGCAGACCTCGCTGTACCAGGGCGTGTTGGCCTTCACCACGCAGATCTGGCAGGAGCACGAGCGGCCACCCTTCGGCATCCGGACCACCATGCAGAAGAGCTACCCGCCCGGCGTGCACCAGGGCTCGATCTTCGAGTGCCGAGACGGGCAGTGGATCCACGCCGCCACCATGAGCGGCGGGCAACCGACGACCAGCCTCGAGGAGATCGTGGGGCTCGAACCGGTCGACATGGCGGCGCTCTACGCCGACCCGGCGGCCCGGGCCCGACACGAGGTGGAGCTGCGCGCCGCCATCCGGGGCTGGTCTCGTGACGACCTCGTGGCGGCACTGCACGAGGCCCGCCTCGGCGCCGAGCCCATCGAGGCGATGGACGCCGCCTTCGATCATCCGCAGCTGGTGGCCAACGGCATGGTCGTCGATGTCAGCGACCCCCACCTCGGGCCCACGACCCAGATCGGCGTGCCCATCTCGTTCTCGGCCACGCCCGGCGCGGTGAGCGGACCCCGACCTCCCGTCGGCCGCCACACCCAGGAGGTGCTGGCCGAGGATCGCACTCCGGTCGCTCTCACCGGCCGGGCGGAGCCCGATCCGTCGGGCCCGCTGGCGGGGTTCACCGTCCTCGACCTCGGCCAGTTCCTCGCCGGCCCCTTCGCCACGATGGTGCTGGCCGACTTCGGCGCCGAGGTAATCAAGGTCGAACCGATTCGCGGCGACTCCATGCGGATGGTGGCCCTGCCCTTCATCGGGGCGCAGCGGGGCAAGCAGGGTCTCGCCGTCGACCTCAAGTCGCCCGAGGGGGTGGACGTCGTGCGGCGCCTGGTCGCCCAGGCCGACGTGGTGCACCACAACATGACCAAGGGCACGGCCGCCCGGCTCGGCATCGACTACGACACCTTGAGGGCCGTGAACCCGGCGCTGGTGCACTGCAACACCTATGCCTACGGCCCCGAGGGGCCGATGGCCCATTTCGGGGGTCTCGATCCCCTCTACCAGGCCGCCTGTGGACTCGAGTACGACGCCGGCGCGGTGGCCGAAGGAGGCGCGCCGCTGTACCTGCGCTTCGGCATGACCGACACCGCCAACGCCTTCCTGTCGGCCATCGGGGTGCTGGCCGCGCTCTTCCATCGCCAACGCACGGGGGAGGGTCAGGACGTGTGGACGTCACTGCTCAACGGCGCCGCCGTGCTCGCGTCGGAAGGGCTCCGACGCTCCGACGGGCCTGCTCCTCGTCGGCCCGGTCTCGATCGTGGGCTGCACGGCTCGTCCCCGTGTCACCGGCTCTACGCCACCCAGGACGGATGGGTGCAGGTGGCGGCATTCGCCGACGACCAGTGGCGCGCCCTGTGCGCGGCCGTCGGCCGACCGGAGTTGGGCGACGACCCGAAAGCCGTCGGCCCGGTGGCCCGGGCGGCCCACCGGGCGGAGCTGGAGCCGGTCCTCGAAGCGGCGTTCCTCACCCGTACTGCCGTCGGGTGGGTGGAGCTCTTCGACGTCGTGGGTGTGCCCGCCGAGGTGGCCACCGACACCGTCGACGGCGAGCTGGCCATGTTCGATGCCGACAACGAGCGTTTGGGGCTGGTCACCGACGTCGGGCACCCGATGCTCGGCCGCATCCGCCAGTTCGGCTCGTTGGTGGGGTTCTCGGCCAGCCCGGAGCCGACGTTCTGTGCCCCGCCGATGCGGGGGCAGCACACCCGTGAGGTGCTGGCCCGGTTCGGGTTCGACCCGGCGGAGGTGGACGCGCTGGTGGAACGGGGCACGGTGGCCACGGCCGATGACGGCGACTACCCCTGGGTCGTGTGAACCCCCGAGGGGCGATCGGGTTCGGCGTGGGTGGGGCTCAGACCTTGACGTGCTCCTCGATCCGCATGATGCGGGCCAGGTTGCCGCCCATGATCTTGGCCGTGTCGTCGGCGTCGAACTCGGACAGTTCGTCGACGAAGCTGATGGGATCGGCCAGGCCCTCGGGGTGCGGGAAGTCGGAGCCGAAGATCACGTTGTCGACCCCGATGAGGTCGGCGAGGCCCCGCGGGTCGTCCTCGTGGAACGGGTGCACGTAGACGCAGCGCTTGAAGACCTCGACCGGGTCCTCTTCGAACATGGTGGGGTTGAACATGTACGCGTGTTCCATCGACGAGATGAGCGGCCGGACCCATCCCGAGCCGTTCTCGACCGGCGCCAGGCGCAGGTCGGGAAAGCGGGTGAGCATCCCGTGACCGATGGCCGAGGCGATGGTGTCGGAGATGGCCCGGCCCCCACCGCCGGTGATGGCGGCGAAGCCCGATCCGCCCTTGAAGGGCAGGAACTCGCCGCCGCGAACGCCTTCCCACTCGTTGATGTAGCGCTGGTAGCCGCTGTCGCTGGCGTGCATCCCGACCAGGACACCTGCCTCTTGCACCTTGGCCCAGAACGGGTCGAACTCGGGCAGGGCGAACGACCGCGTGCCCTCGAAGCCGGGTACGGGCGCCGGGCGCACGAGGATCACCCGGGCACCGCGTTCGAGCACCCACTCGAGCTCCTCGATGGCCTTCTCGAGGATCGGGAGGGTGATGACCGGGGTGGCGAAGATGCGGTCCTCGAAGTTGAAGGTCCACTGTTCGTGCATCCATTGGTTCAACGCGTGCACGACGGCGTGAGTGGCGTGCGGGTCGTCGCGCAGACGCTCCTCCACCAGGCTGGCCAGGGTGGGCCACATGAGGCTGCGGTCGATGCCGAGCTCGTCCATGAGTTCGATGCGCGGGCCTGGTTCGCGGAACGCGGCCGGGGCCACGATGGCCTTGCCCATGATGTCGCGGCGGGACTTGCCGTCGGGGTTGCCGATGCGGAAGTACTCCTCCTGCGCACCCGGCGCGGCCACCTTGGCGAACGTGGGGTTGGGGATGTAATCGCTGATCTGACCCTTCACCGTGATCTTGGTGCGGCCCTTCACCTCGACGTAGTCGATGACGCCGGCGTAGTCGTCGGACATGAACTTCGTGAGGGCTTCGGGGGTCTCGTACATGTGGTTGTCACAGTCGAAGACCGGGAAGTCGAGTTGGCGTGACGGCATGATGAGCCCCTTCGTGGCAGGCGAACGAACGGTGGGTGAAGCACGGCCAGTGTAGCTGACGTGTCTGTTAGTTGACAATAGCCGCCCGCCGATCGCCACCTAACATCGGAGTCAACATCTCTTCGGCGCCGCTCTTCGCCGGCACCGTGTCGCCCCTCGATGGTCGGGCGGTGAGCGGGTGTTCACGAATGGAGTCCTCATGACCGTACGTCTCGTCGGACACCCGCTGTTCCCCACCCCGGTGGTCGAGCCCGACCAGGCGATGCTCGACCGGATCGCCGACGATCACACCCGCACCCTCGGCGGAGCGGAGCCGGAGATGGAGCGGTTCC
>Ga0105047_10002804_pt1 | contig 30915 bp, 23 predicted proteins | sample MAT04_FD_78384 | JGI IMG/M metagenome (GOLD analysis project Ga0105047, IMG submission 78384) | Freshwater microbial communities from Lake Fryxell liftoff mats and glacier meltwater in Antarctica - MAT-04 (megahit assembly) | ecosystem: Environmental > Aquatic > Freshwater > Ice > Liftoff... | reverse complement strand
TTCGGATGGCCGAACTGCCCTCCGCGCGGGCGAGCCGACTTCGTCCTGGCCACCGGCGGCTTGGCATGCGGATGCTGCGTCGACGGCGGCAGCGAACTGTAACCGTTCACACTCCGGGCAAACCTTAACATGGCACTGAACAGTCAATATCAGATTCTTTAGTGATTCTTGCCGTATTAGTGAACAGACTTTGCTTGTCGAACATTTCCTCCGCTCGAAAAAACCATCCATCCCGAACTACTCAACGCACACTGAGGAAATCACCATGTGTTCGGGGTGTGAATGGTTACCCGTTCGTGACAAAACAGCGGCTGCCGCTGAGAGTCGCTTGGACATCGCCGAACGCATTCTGAAGCCCCGCACTTTGGGGGACATGGCTGACCCGACGGCCCTGCAACAACTTCAGGCAAAGTTACTGGCGGGCGTGAAGAGTCAGCGAGGGAAACAACGGTCGCCACACACGGTCAAGGGTTACATGGCACATGTTCTCGCGGCACGGAATTGGGCCAATCTTCAGAACTGGCGACCGCATGCCCCGAAGGTCCGGAAACTCAAGACGTCCAAACAGAAGTCGATGAAGGGGCGACCAATCACGCGGGATGAATTCCAGCAGATGTCGAAGGCCGTGACTGAAGTCGTCGGAGAATCGGCATTCGCGTCATGGACGCATGTCCTTCGGGGTCTCTGGGAATCCGCCCTGCGGATCAACGAGCTCATGAATGTCTCGTGGGACAAGCCGGGAACGATCCGACCGAAATGGAAGGCTGGAATTCATCCTCACCTGGAAATTCCCGCAGCCATGCGGAAGAACAACTCGGACGAGGACATACCGCTGCTTCCGGGATTCGAAGGACTCCTGCTGGAGACTCCACTGGAACTGAGAAACGGATGGGTCTTCGAGCGGATGTCGTTGCAATTGAAACTGGGACGGAACATTCGACACCAGCGTCCCGATGCCGACTGGGTGGGCCAGATCAGCCGTCGAATCGGAAAGGCGGCCAAGGTCGTCGTCGAAGAGGCGGACGACAAGACCGGACGTCGAGTGAAGTATGCCTCAGCCCACGACCTGAAACGATCCTGCGGTGAGCAACTGCGTGAGGCAGGAGTTCCCCCGCTGGTGATCAGCCGCGTGATGCGACACTCGTCCTGGGAAACCACACAGAGACACTACGCTCCCGGTAGCGTTCAATGTGATGCGGAAGTGTTGAAAGAGATTCTGAGGCCCAAGCCGGACAACGCATCTCCTGATTCTGATCGGGCCAACGAACTGGCTCCCGGCTGAACATCGCCAAAAGTGTACCTGGGTACATCCGAGGAGGTGATTGCCGTAAGTCATTGCGCCCGGGTGGACTCGAACCACCGACCGACGGATTAGAAATCCGTTGCTCTATCCGACTGAGCTACGAGCGCGAGTGAGGTTTTCACCTCACATCTTGCATTCCTTGGCGACTTGCAGGAGGCTGACGACAACCGGCCAGCAAGTTGTGAGAGGGCAAGACATGCAGAGGGGCAAAGCCACAAAGCTGAAGAGAACCGATGACGAGTGTCCGCTAACAGCACACGCCAACGGTGTGTGGTGCATGCGGATTCGAGGCAAGGGATGTTTCTTGAGCTTCTGGGGCAAAGCCAATGCGGCACTTCAAAAGTATCTCGATGTGCAGAATGATCTGCAAGCGGGGCGGATATCAAGAGGTGACACGGCGGTAATCGATGGGTTCACTTCTTGTCAGTGATTCTCAAAACAGCCCATGCAGCGGGCCACCCGGGGCCGCCAGTTGGTCGACGCGGTGGGTGATTTCGGGGGCCTCGATTAGGGGCGGGGCGTGGTGCGGTTTGAGTCGAGCATCAATGATCAGTGACCCGCGGCATCCCCAGTGCTTGTCCTCCGTGAAGGCTCCGATGCCGTCGATGTCCACAGCTGGGTTTGATCGGGTGAAGGTCACCCAGAGGAAGTTGATCAGGTCGCGCGAGACGAACTCGGGATCGTCGACCAGCACGATCAGCGGGAACTGGTTGATGGCTTCGCCCACATTGAGTTCGTCGCCGAATCGACGAGCATCGGTGTTCCCGGGGCGGTAGATCGGGGCCCTCGCGGCCAGGATGCCAGGCAGCACAACCCGTGGCATTGCGAACCCTTCGGGAAGCCTGAGCCCCTCCGGTAGCGAATTCGGCAGCGAACGCCGTACCCCACCGGCAGCTGCGATGACGACCTTGGAGCCGGCGTTGAGTCCCTGCCCGGAGTAATCGAGGGTGTCCATCGTGGTGCGGGTTTGGAAATGGAGATCGCGCTCCCAGTCGACACGCTCAAGCAGGTGCCGGAGGAATGCCGCGATGTTGTGGATATCGAGTTGCGGATTGTCCTCTCCCGCGACGATCAGCAAATACTTGGCCAGTGAGAGTTGCCCTTGGCCCAGCAAGGCGTTGGCCTGGGTCAGGATCTCCATGGGCTTCCGCTGCCCGGCGTAGGGGACGTATCTCTCGCTGCCAATGGCGAGCAGCAGCGGATGAACACCGGCGGCGTCGACGGCGTGGACGGCCTTCACGCCTGGCAGCACGCTGGGGATCGCGGGCCCGGTGATTTCGTGGATGATCTCGCCGAATGAGGTGTCCTCTTGCGGGGGACGACCGACCACAGTGAACGGCCAAATCGCATCGCGACGGTGGAAGACCTTGTCAACCGTCATCACCGGGAAGTCATGGGCAAGGCTGTAGTAACCGAGATGATCGCCGAAGGGGCCTTCGGGCTTGGTCTGTGAAACATCGATCGTACCGGAGAGACAGAAGTCGGCATCGGCCAAAACTGGGATTGCCCCGGCTGACGGGATCGCCAATCGCATGCGGTGGCCACTGAGTGCCCCGGAAAAAGTCAGCTCCGACAGCCCCTCGGGCAACGGCATCACTGCGGAGAGGGGGAGCGACGGCGGGCCGCCCACGTAAATATTAACTCGCAGCTTCTCCCCCCGCCGAATCGCAGCTGCGTGATGCACGCCGATCCCGCGGTGGATCTGGTAGTGCAGACCCATCTCTTTATTGGGAAGAAAGTCGTTTCCCGCGATTTGGATGCGGTACATACCGAGGTTCGACTTCTGCCATCCGGGGGTATCGGGATGCTCGGTATGTACAGCGGGCAAGGTGATGTACGGCCCGCCGTCATTGGGCCACGACTTCAAGGCCGGAAGTTGGTCGAGTGTCGTTTCGCACGCCAGAACGGGAGCCCGCCATCGTCCAATGCGTTTGGGCTGCATCGCCCACGCGACGGGAAGGGCTCTTAAATATCGGAACGGCGATTTCGCAATCACAGCTGGGTCGATTTTGATCTCAACCAGCCGACGAACGAGTTCGAGCGTATCGCGGAAGAGGAATCGCGTGCGTTCCAGAGTGCCATACAGGTTCCCGAGCATGGGGAACCGCGTCCCCTTGACCCGTTCGAACAGCAGGGCTGGGCCACGCGCTCGATAGAGCCGCCTCTGGATCTCCGCCATCTCCAGATCGGGATCAATCTCGGTGGCGATCCGGACCAATTGGCCAGTCCGTTCGAGATCAAGAACACATTCCTGCAGATTGCGATAACCCATGATCCCCGCGCGATGGCTGCCTGGTCGAGATCGGAGATTGTAGGCACCCCAGAGCGAGGGGGCACGTTTGAATCCGATGGTTGGAGACCGTTGCCTTTCGCTCCGCGAAAGTTCGTTCTTTCGCGGGGCGAAAGGCGACTGTCTGTGGGCGGACTGGAGTTTACCGAACACCCACCGGCAGCAACGCGACGAGGGGGCGAAGTCATTGACTCCGCCCCCTCATGAGAAGACTCATGTCATTCGAGAAATGAGGTCGAATCGAAAGATTCCAGCCCCTCATCCCCCGCAGACTAGTGGCAGTATCCACCGCCGTACCCGCCATAGCTGTAGACTGGGGCGTTGTAGCCGTAGCCATAGGATGGAGCGTAATACCCACCCCCGTAGCCACCATATCCACCTCCATAGAAGGACTGGCGGTAGACCGGGGCTCCATACCCGATTCCGACGGAGATGCTCGGACGGTAGCCGTAGTTACTGTAGCCGCGGTAGCCGCCGCCGTAACCTCCGCCATATCCACCGCCGTATCCACCGCCGTATCCACCGCCGTATCCGCCACCATAGTGATGGTGATGACCAACGTACCGGAAGTGGTCTGCCTTGACCGCCGAACCCGCTGCCAGCACGCCTGCGACAGCCACAAAAGCCAAAACCAAAGCGCGTTTCATGAGAGTGCCCTTTCCAGGGGAGAGAGAGGAGCCAACGCACACGGGCCGCAAGTCTGTCGGTCGTGGAGGCGTCATCAGCGATCATAGATGCATCGGCCATGCCACTCGTTGAGGTTCACTGGCCAATGATTCGTAACTGATTGACGGGATTGAACTAACTGCATTTCGAGGAAACGAACTCGACAGTTTTGAAAGAATCACAACCGCGACAGTGCGCCATCCGTACCACGACACTTTGGAGGTCTTGAGCGACCGCCTGGTGGCTACTCAAATCGTTTTCAACGGAGGGGGGCAGAATGTTGGGACAGGATGAAATGGATGCATAGGACACCGGAACTTCATCTTACAAATGCATTTCATCCTGCCCGATTCTTCGAGTTGTTGTCTCGATCCTCTTCATTCAGAAACGGCCTCCTTCGGTCACATCTCCGCTGCCCGCGTTTCGATTTTGCCTTCACCTGCCCAGACTCCGGGTCGAGAGGCCGAGATCCGCGACGACGCCCCCAAAATCAGCTCCGGTCCCAGATGCGTGGAAGTGCTAGGGAATGCTGCTAAAGTGGTGGACTCCAACGCTGTGCCGAACCCCGGCGCTCTTGAACACTTCCATTGGTTGCGCCCGTGCCTACCCGCATCGATTTGACATTTTCTGCACTGCGTTCCGCTGGCCGGATGGCCTTCATGCCATTCATTACAGCGGGCGATCCAGACATGGCGACGACGGGGGCGTTGATTCGCGAACTCGCCTCGCGCGGGGTTGATCTGATTGAGGTCGGGTTCCCGTATAGTGACCCAATCGCCGACGGGCCGGTGATCCAATCGTCGTACACGCGGGCCCTCAACAAGAAGCTGACCGTGCAGGGGATCTTCAACGAGATCGCTAAACTCGACACGGCGAAATTGCCGCCGCTGATCGCCATGGTCTCCTATGCCATCGTCTTCCGCCTCGGCATCGAGACGTTTGTGAAGCAGGCTCAGTCCGCCGGGTTCGCGGGCTTCATCATCCCCGATTTACCCGGCGACGAGGCCGCCGAGATGCACGCTCTCGTCACGCAGGCCGGGCTTGATCTCGTTCAACTCGTGGCCCCGACGACTCCTCCCGAACGAGTCCGCCAGATCGTCCAGCACAGCTCGGGCTTCGTCTACTGCATCGCGGTGGCGGGGACGACCGGGGTGCGAGACTCCGTGGCTGAGCCGCTCATCGAGCAACTCAAATGGCTCAAGCAAGAGACCAACCTGCCACTCGCGGTCGGGTTCGGCCTCAGCCAGCCCGCCCAGCTGAGACCGCTGCGGGGAATCGCCGATGGAGCGATCGTTGGCTCGGCGATCGTGCGGCACCTCGAAGCACTGACCCAACCAGGCGCGAGTGTCGCGGATGTGCTGCGGAAGACTGGTGAGTACGCCGGGCAGATGGTCGAGGCGGCGCATGGGTGACAGAGGGTTGATGGTTGATCGTCAGAAGACTCCCCCGCTTCTACGCTCCTGAACAGCTGACCCATTCTCCCCTGATACTCTCACTCATCCTCTTATCGATCAACCATAAACCATAAACCATCAACGATCACCCTTCTCTCATGCCCTACTCCATCAAACCCGCTGAGCCGCTTGACCCGCAGATCACTTCGATCCAGCCGGGAGGCGGGGATGTGATGGAGGTCGAGCTGGCGTGGGGGCGGTTTCGTCGGTGGTACTTGAAGACGTTCCGCCGAGGGTACGTCGAGGAGATGGCCCGGCTGCGACGGGGGACCGGGAACACGGCTCCCCATGAGGTGCTCGACCCGCGCGATGTCAAGTTTTATCGCAACCTGGGCGGGTACTCCTGGGCCGCAAAGGACGACCCATTTGCCTGGCGGGACAAGATCCCGTTCGCGCGGCCAGGTCTGGCCGAGCTCTTGGTCTATGGGTTTCTGTCTTTTGGCTGGGCCGGGATCACCGCGTGGGCGCTCGACCGATTCTCGCTGCCGACATGGCTGGAGATCATGGGCTGGCTATTGGTGACGACGCTGACAGTCATTGGCATCTTGATCGTGTGGTTCTTCCGCAACCCCCCTCGCAGAATTCCGGAAGGGGACCATCTGGTGGTCTCACCCGCAGACGGCAAGCTGGTGCTGATCGAGCGCGTGGCCCATGACGAATACATCGGTGGGCCAGCGGTGAAGTTCGGGATCTTTCTGTCAATCTTTAACGTTCACACGAACCGGACGCCAATCGCCTGCCGCATCGTGAAGATTGCCTACTTTAAGGGAAAGTACCTGAACGCACTGAAGCCCGAATCGGCCCAAGTGAACGAGAAGCTGGAGCTGAGCATTCAGGGCACGCAGGCTCCCTTTCGACCGATGATCGTACGGCAAATCGCCGGAGCGATTGCCCGCCGAATCGTCTGTTGGGTCCGTCCCGACGAGCAGCTGATGTCGGGGTCGCTGTTTGGGATGATTAAGTTCGGATCGCGCACCGAGTTGGTCCTGCCCGATGAACCGGGCCTGGAGATTGTGGCGAAGATTGGCGATGCCGTGAAGGGTGGGACCACTCCGCTGGCGAAGTACCCGGTCGGTGAGGGTTCGTAGGGACCTGGTCGGCCAATCTTCTCTCTTCCATACTTCGGATAAATCAGAATGGTTCACTGTCGAATTGTGAGAGCCGCTCCACTGTGGGCGGCGGAGCCCTTAAGGCACCGGTTGGGGGCTCACGGGGGTGGGCTTCCGATTGGAGGGTAGGTTCGCGGTGATCCATGCTTCTACGGGGGCGATCACCGCTGGCGAGATGGCCACCAGTCTATTTTCATTGACCAAGACGGCGTTGACCACTGGCAAAATCACGTCATACGCAGCCTTCACGGCGGGTTCATACTGGGTCAGCCCATTCCTCTTCGTCTGGTTCACGAAGCCCCAATTCGTGGGCGGAATCGCTTGCGGGGGATTCGTGGGTTTATCCGTCTTCGGACGAAAGGCGAGGTAGACATCGAGATTGGCATGACGCAAATTGGCCGACACCGGCCTCTTGGCTTCGACCGACGCGTTGTATTGGTTCGCAATTTCGGCACAGAGTTTGACGGCCTCACTCAAAACCAGTGGAAAGTTCGTTTGGCCGTCCCATTGGAGCTGGGTCACAGCTCGGATCGCTGAAGCTCGCACTCGCACGTTTTCGCCGGGGTTCGTGACGGTCACCATCAGGGCGTCAATAAACACCGGAGCCTTCGTCAAGCTGCTGGCGACACCGCAGTCTCCCAGAGCCTCGGCTACGCGACTGCGAAACCAGATTTTCCCGTCGTCGTTCCCCTGAGCCTCTGTGGCGAGCAGGGCTTTCGCCAGTGATGTCGCGATTTCGTTCCGTTGAACGACCGACAGATCACCTAGGCTCACCCCGACAGCGGCTTCGCGTCCCATGCGCCCCAAGCCGGTGGCCGCAGCGATGCGGCACTGGAGGGGAGAATCGGAGTTTTCCAGGACTGCAATCAGCGCTTTCGCCGATCCGATGTAGGGCACAGCTGTCGCAGTTCCCTTTGGAGGTTGGGAATTCAGAGTCCCGAGCAGAATCACAATTCCGAGCTGGACATCCGGGTCATGTGGCGGTTTCTGGGTCAGGAGTTCCAGGCCTCGATCGGCCATGGCTTTCAGCAGTATCTTTTTGGCACTGGAATTGGTCGACGGGCCGTCCACCGATCTCCGGGCAGGGTCAATGACTTTCAAATGCAGATCGGAAATGTTTTTGGGAATCGTCATCCGGTCGATGAACATCGTCCCCGCATCAATCAACTCTTTGGTCTCGGCCGTGTTGGGCGCACTCGACTTCAGAGCACTCTGCAATTTCGTTGATCGTGTCGAGTTCCACTTCTTACTCTCGTCTTCCGTGATGCGAGGTTCTGCATAGACCACCGGTGCAGCTTTGGGAGGCGGGACCACGGCCGGTTGTGCGGCGGGGGCCTCAGAGGGCAGTGCTTCAGCGGCAGGCGTCTCTACCGCAGTGGCTTCCGTGGCCGACGCTGCGGGGGGTTTCGTGGCTGCGGGCGGCGTGTCCTGAGCAGAGACCGGCCCGGACTGGCAGCAGACCACAATCAGGATCGCCCCGACCCAGCGAGAGGACCAAGAGACGACGATTCTCAGGTTGCCGACCACAGAGCGTCCCTCGATTCCAAGCACCATCAACGATCCCAAGCCCACAGTCAGTTCTCCGCTACTCAACCTGTCTCTCGCTCAGCGGGGCACTGGTCCCCGCTGAGGCGAAATCCAAGTGTGCGGGGTCGAAATGACCATGAACGGGAAACACGTCTGAACCGGCTGTCATTGCGAATTTGAACTCTCGGACGGTAATCAAACCACCACACGAACGATGGTTCTGAAGTTCGATCCCGCTTGCTGAGTCTCGCTCGCTCCGTACCCTATCACGCGCTGATTGGCACAGTCAAGTTGCTTGTGTCGGTGCTGACATAGGTTACGGAGAATGTGGCCGAGTTCCCCGGCGTAAGCCCATCCTCCGGAAGAGTATCGCGAGTCCGCCAGACCGGATTCAACCGAACAGCCGACACTCGCCAGAGAGGGGTCGACATGTGGTGGCGCGTGGGATCGTGACGACACTCTGGCCGGGGGGCAGCCCCAAAGGCGACCGACAGTCGAATTGCAAGATGGTCTTTATCTCGCTGGACTCTCTGAGTGCGGGGAACGAATGTCTCTCGCGATGGATACTTCCAAGCGAGACTGAATAGAAATGCTCTAGTGTTTTCCCCACCGTTTCGACATGGTACGTGCGAAATCTGCTCTCCGAGGAATTGTGATGGCGTCGTCTCTGCCCGGTGCGGCACCTGTTCCTGAAAAGGGTTGGATTGGCCTCGGATTTACCGACGGCGGGGCCGGGATGGCGAGCCAGGTGCGGGGGCTGTTACGAGCGGCGGGAGCGAGCGAGTCGTTGCTGCAAGCCCCGCTGAAGGCTCCCTGGAAATGGCTCTGGCCGGGAATGATCCCGAATCGCGACTGGATCTTCGAGTCCCCACAACTGGTTCAACCGGATGTGTGTCCCGATCTGGTGGTCACGAGCGGGCGACAGTCGATCATGGCCTCGTTGGCCCTGAAACGGAGATTCGGCGACCGAGTATTTACCGTTCACACCCAAGACCCGCGAATCTCTCCGAAGCACTTCGACTTGGTCGCCTGTCCGGAGCATGACGGTCTGGGGGGGCCGAATGTGGTCGGCACATTCGGAGCCATTCATCATGTTACTCCGCAACTGCTGGCCGAAGTCGCAGCCGCTGGCCCCCTCGGCGGCTTGGAGCGACTGACCCGCCCGTTCCTCCTCGTGTTGCTGGGTGGACCGACACGCAACTATGCCTTCAGTCCCCCAGAAATGATCGACTTCCAAGACCGCCTCGCCTCAGCTGCGGAGAGCTCGGGCCAGCAATTAGCCATACTCCCCTCGAAGCGCACACCCCGGCCTTGGATCGACAGCTTTCTGTCGCGATTTGGAAACGATCATTTTGTCTGGGCGGGACAGGGCGCGAACCCCTACTTGGCGGCCTTAGCCCTCAGTTCGCAGATCATTGTCACCTGCGATTCGGTCAACATGATTTCCGAGGCAGCCGCCACAGGCAAGCCGGTCTACGCCGAGATGATGTCCCCGCGGCGCGAGTCCCGCAGGTTTCTGCGGTTCCACGAATCGTTTGAGCAAGCGGGGATTTCCAAACCCTTCTGGAAGACCATCGAGCATTGGAGCTACACGACACCGAACACCACTCAGCAAATTGCGAACGCCATTCGCGAACGCATGCTTGCCCGCCGGAGCTGAGCCATTCCCCGTGAGCGCCTTTCCGAAATCCAAGTCGACTCTCTTCACAGGCCATGACAGTGGTGATTTCCTCTGCCTATAATCAGATCGATTCACGGGAAGGCACTGGCCCCAACACCAGCCGGTCTGGTCTGCTCCTGAATTGACACCTCACACATTCGCTCCCGGATCGGGAAGTATCGCCGTGACTGACTCCGTCGAGCCCTTGGGCCCCCGCATTCTGATTCGCAAAGATGAGGGTCGCCAAAAGACCAAGGGGGGGATTGTGCTCCCCGACAGCACCGAAATTCCGACAATCACAGGTCGAGTGGTCGAGATCAGCCTGGAAGTCCAGAACAAAGACGATTTCCCAGTCCGTAAATACGACAAGGTGCTGTTCAACCCCAAGCAGGCGATTCCCGTCGATCTGGAACCGGGGAATGTTCTTTTCGTCGTCCCGATTGAGGACATTGTCGCCGTCTTTCGCAAGATCCCTAAGCCGAAAGCCAAACGTCCGTCCGCCGGGAAAGACGAGAGCGACGAGACGCTCGACGAGGACACTTGAAGCCGTAGCTACGGTCGCCAGAACGTGGGCGAATGGGAGCCTGCTCCCGCCCCTCCCCGATTAATCCGCACTCAGGCCCCCCCGCAGCGATGTCGAATTCCGAGACTCCCCACGACTCCCCGAATGGTACTCGTCCCCCGTGCCCCGCTGAAATCCGCTCCAGCACGATGGCTGACCTCGAAGACATCTACGAGTTCATCCAACCCTTCGTCGACGCGGGTCGCCTGCTGCCCCGCACCGTCGACGAACTCGAAGATCTGATTCCCACCGGATTCGTCGCCATTGTCGAGGACGAGGTCGTCGGCTTCGTCGCTCTGGAAATCTACTCTCGCAAGCTCGCCGAAATTCGCAGCTTATGCGTCTCGTCAGAGTTTCGAGGTCAGGGGATCGGCAAACGGCTGACCCTCGCCTGCGTCGATCTCGCCCGACGGCAAAAAGTCTTTGAAGTCATGGCCATCACCAGTACCGACGATTTCTTCCGCAGCTGCGGCTTCGATTTCACCTTACCGGGAGAGAAGAAGGCGCTGTTTTTGTTGACTCGCGATGAGCATTAACTGGCGTAGGCGATGTCGCTCCGCGACTCGCGTCTTGATCAATCTCCCTTCAGGCTCTCGATCTCATGGCCGATGATTCGCTCTTGAGGTCCCCCGCGCGCGATCCCGTGATCCTGCGGATGTCGCGTGATTTAGTGCGGACCGTCAAGCGCGGACATCCGTGGGTCTACGCCGAGGGACTCCGCACGCTGCCCCCCGCTCCCAGTGGGTCGTGGGCCATCTTGCAGGACAACAAGCAAGGCCGCGAGGTCGCCCGGGGATACTATGACCCACAATGCCCGATCGCATTCCGAGCCTGCGAACTTGATGAAAAGCCGCTGACCGATGACTGGGCCAGGCGGCGAATTGATCGCGCGATGCAGTGGCGCAAACGCTCCCTCACAGCCGACACAACCGGCTATCGGCTGTTGCATGGGGAGGGGGACAACGTTCCCGGTTTAGTGGTCGACATCTACGGCCAATATGCCGTCATGCAACTCGACGGGGCTGGCCCGTCCGGCTTCTGGAATGCTGCTGGAATCGCCAGTTACCTCGCCGAACGTTTATCGCTCGCCGGTGTCTGGCTCCGGTCGCGGGATCGGGGTGGGCCGGGAACGCTGCTAACCGGATCACTCCCGCCTGAGAACATCGCCCGCTTCCTCGAACATGGCATCCAATGGACAGCCGACGTCGTCAAAGGCCAGAAGACCGGCTTCTTTCTGGACCAGCGCGAGAACCGCAAACTGGTGCGAGATCTGGCACTCGGGCAGCGAGTGCTGAATCTGTTTGCGTACACCGGCGGCTTTTCGGTGGCCGCTGGATTGGGAGGAGCGAAACACGTCACCAGCGTCGACCTCGCCAAGCCCGCCATCGCCATGGCCCAGTCACACTGGGAGCTGAATGGGCTCCCCCCCGCCCAACATGACGGTTTCGCGGAAGATGTGTTCGAATTCCTCGAAGCCGCTCAGCCCCGCAAGGAGCTCTGGGACATCGTCATTTGCGACCCGCCGTCGTTTGCTCCGTCGGAGTCGTCCGTCCCGCAAGCCATTGCCGCCTATCGCAAGCTGATTGCCGCCAGCGCCCGAGCGACCATGCGCGGCGGACTGCTGGCGACAGCGTCCTGCTCGAGCCATCTCCCCGAGTCGACGTTTCTGGAGATCAACGAAGAAGCCGTGTCTGACGCCCGCCGACGAGCCACGGTGCTCAGCATCACCGGCCAGCCCTGGGACCACCCGGCCCCCCTGGTCTGCCCCGAGTTCCGATACCTCAAATTTGTCCTGATGCGGGTGGAATAGCGTCCACAACCCTCAGCCCGACTTCCGAACTCTTCGGAGACTTCGGAAGTCTTTCTCAGCGAATCCAGCCGACCACCCGTTCATTTGGGCCTCTGCGCTTGACGATCCGAGAAATGAGGCATAATGTTCCCCAAGCAGCGCTCCAACGCTGTCGCCCGCTCCTGTAGCTCAGTTGGTTAGAGCGCATCCTTGACATGGATGAGGTCGCAGATTCGAGTTCTGCCAGGTGCATTGGTCGCAAGACCTTGCTGAATCGTGAGTTGTGATACCTGATGCTGGTCGTCAGGGCGGTGAAGAACCTGTTTCAATCGTGGAAAAAATCCCTCGAAATGAACTAGAGTCCCGCACACGGTGGGTCAGCCCCATGTTTTTCCATCATATCTGCGACACAGCAGCGGTCAGGCTCGCAGCAACGTAAAGGGCTAGGACTCCATGCTGGGCCTGTATGGCTCGCATGAAAGCCGGATCAAGTGGGGCGAAATGGCCGCGGGGCTGTCGGGCGGTGTTCCCCGGGAGGTCTATTCTGTGGACGGTCAGACCTTGCGGGGGGCGGCTCACAAGCATGGGCGAGCCGCTGCATCTCTTGACGCTGTGGGCGCATGCCAGCGGTCTGGCGCCTCGGCAGCAAACGGTCGGGGACACAAACGAATCCAAGGCCGCTGTGGCGATGTTTCGCGATCTGATATTTAGAGGTTGTCTGATCGTGGCTGATGCGATGTGCTGCCATTGCGAGGTCTGCCGAGAGGTTCTGGGTCGTGAGGGGCACTATCCAGTCATGGTCAAGGATCACCAACCGACTCTCTGAAAAGATGCCCGCTCCGTCTTCACCGACGCAGCGGGTTCGCCTTGAACAGGCGGCAAACAAACACAGTCTCCCCGACCTTAAATGGCTTCGTCAAGAACGCCGTTCGGCGACTCGGACCGATCTATAAAGGGCACGGTCGCATCGGGACCCGCTGCTTTCAGCTTCGCGATGTCCCGCACGGCGAAGACCACAGTCGCCAGCGCACCAACTCGCCGCCTGCCTCGGACTCACCAACTCATCCAAAGCCTGAACGATTTTTTCACGACCCGCAAGGTGAAACCAGGCGTAGCCGCTGTCCCACCCCGATCCCTTGCGTGAATTCACTCACTGTGCGAACCTAATTTCCTGCGATACAGAAGCCGCGATCTCAGACAAGGAGTCTCGATCATGAATTTGCCACGTCGACAGTTTTTGTCTCAGTCCGCCGCCGGACTGCTAGCGGGATCGGTTTTGGGGCGCACGAGTTGGTCGCAGGAGAAGCCTCGCGACTTACAGCTCTCCACGTTTCGCTTTGATGCGACGCCGCCGCTGGGGCACTCGCTGTGTGGAGGATTTATTAAGCCAGCCCTCAAAATCGAGCAGCCGCTGGAGGCGATTGGGCTGGTGATTCGCGGGGCCGGACTGCCGATCGTGCTGTGCGCGGTCGACTGGACGGGATTGCTGAACTCTTGCCATGTCGAGTTTCGCAGAGCGCTGGCCGAGGGGGCCGGGACCACTCCCGATCGAGTGGCGGTCCAGTGTGTGCATCCGCACGATGCTCCGTTCGCTTGCCTCGATGCGCAGAAGATCGTCGCTCAATACCCAGAGCTGCCCGCAATCATTGATGTGGCGTTTTTCCAGAAATTGCTCGGGACGGCCAAAGAGGCCGTTCACGCCTCTCTCAACCAGTCCCGCCCACTCACTCACATCGCAGCTGCGAAGGGGACCGTCAAAGAGGTTGCTGCGAATCGCCGCATCCTGGGACCGGACGGGAAGGTTCGCACCATGCGTGGGAGTAGTTGTGCGGACCCCGTGTTGCGAGCCGAGCCGGAAGGATTGATCGATCCCGATTTGCGAACGATCGCGTTCTACAGCGGCGACGAGCGGATCGCGGCATGTCACTACTACGCTTGCCATCCGATGAGCCACTACGGTCAAGGCCAGGTGACCCCCGACTTCTGTGGGCTGGCGCGTCAGCTACAGCAGGGCGCCGAACCGGGCTGTACGCATCTGTACTTCAACGGGTGTGGAGGGAATATCGGAGCGGGCAAGTACAACGATGGGTCGCCCGAGATGCGTCCGATTCTTCGTGATCGGATTCTAGCGGGGATGAAAGCGGCGATTTCCAACTTGGTCCCCGAGCCCATCCAGACCGTCACTTGGTCGACGTGCGAGATCTTGCCGAAGCCGTCCACGCTGTGGGACGCGGAGAAGATTCGAAAGCAGATCGCCGACCCAACGCAATCGGTGGTATACCGCAACCGCCCGGCCTATACGGTCGCCTGGATCGATCGGTGTGCGGCAAATGGTCCGCCGATCATCCTCAGCGGGCTGCACGTCAATGGTGTTTCCGCGATCCATCTGCCCGCAGAGTCGTTTATCGAATACCAGCTGCGAGCTCAGAAGCAATCGCCCGATCGGTTCGTAGCCTGTGCCGCGTATGGGGACGGGGGCCCGTGGTACATCCCGACCCGGGAAGCGTACCCTCAAGGAGGCTACGAGGTCAGCGTGGCGTGGTGCGACCCGGAAATTGACGATGTGTTGTCCCAGGGGATTGAGAAGGTGATGAAGGGGTAAGTCCGAAAATCCCCTCCGTTACATCACCGAGAAGTAGTTCGACACTGCGAAATCGAACGACGCCTTGGTCACGTTCTTGGACCCCTTGGTGTAGACCATGTAGTTCCGGCATTGCTGCAGCAGGTCACGCGGCTGGCAGTTGCGGAAGGGGCGATTGACCGCCACGTAATGCTTCTCAATCAAGTAGTCCACCGCCTCCAGATCGAGGACCAGTCCGACCTTGGGGGCCATGATCTCGAACAGCTTGCGGAAGTGTTCTCGCGACGGGTCCGGCACCATGATCTTGTAGGGGATACGACGCAGAAACGCCCCATCGACGAGGTTCTTGGGTTCCAGGTTCGTCGAGAAAATAATCAGCTGGTCGAACGGGACTTGGATCTTCTTACCGCTGGGCAGATTCAAGTAATCGTACCGTTTTTCGAGAGGTACGATCCACCGGTTAAGCAACACTGAGACCGGCATCGTCTGGCGGCCAAAGTCGTCGATGCAGAACGTGCCGCAGTTCGCTTTGAGTTGCAGCGGGGCTTCGCAGATTTTCGTGAACGGGTTTTGAGTGATCTCCAGCTCGGACATCGTGAGTTCACCCCCGGCGACGACCGTGGGTCGCACAATCTGCACCCAGCGCAGGTCGACTCCCGATAGGTCGAATAGCCCGTCAGAGACATCGTAGGGGATCTCTTCATGCACACCGGGATCGAACAGTCGCACGATCTCGCCGTCGATCCCCAACGTGCGGGGAATCCAGATGGTCGAGCCGAAGCACTTCGTGATCCGCTCGGCGATACTGGTCTTTCCGTTTCCCGGTTCGCCGAAGAGGAACATCCCGCGTCCGGAGTTGATCGCGGGGCCGAGTCGCTCGAACATCTCGGTCGAGATCAGCAGGTCCGAGAACGCCCGCGTCAGGTCCTCTTCAGTGACTGACTGAGTGGCAATCGTTTGTGCCGTCATGGCCTTCAGATAGTCGGCCAGCACCACCGGGGCCGCCCCGTTGTAGCCGCACTCTTCCGTATACCGGCGGGCTCGCTCTCGTCCGTAGTCGACAATCGCGAAGTTATAGTCACCCATCTCAGCGGCCCCCTTGTAGGTGACCAGCTGATCTTTCTTCCATTGCTTCATCAGTGGTTCAATGATCTGGTAGGGCAGGCGGATCTGAGCGCAGATTTCGCGTCCAGTCGCGGAGCCTTTCTGGAGCAGGAACTTCAGAACCAGACGTTCGATCTCCTCTTCGCTCAGCCCCGTCTCTTCAATCGTGGTCGGGACTTTGGGCAGGAACCCTTGCTTCGCGTCGTTGGCCCCGCCCAGCAGGGTTTCGACACGCTCAAAGAGTGCTTCGAGGTGACGCGATCCGCGAATTTCGCCTGTCGCCGGATGTAGTACTCGAATGTCATCGGGAAGTGCGTTGTTTTCCCAGACGGATTCCTCCGCGGATGGTTTTGCGAGAGTGGGAGTCGTCGCTGCCTTCGCGGGAGCGGACGTCACCCGCTTTGCTGGCCCGACAGCTGGGGGATCCGATGAGGGCATCGTCTCACCAATGACCATTCCTCGCATCTGGGCGATCAGCTCCGATGGGGACAGTTTGACTTGGTCTGTTGACATGCGAAATGCCCTTCATTGCGATGTGTGCCTCCACGAGTTGGAGGACGAGAGGCTCGTCTGCGCGCTGGACCGAACACTCTCCTTGAAAACTAGGTCGCATTTGGCATGTGGTCAAATGGCAACCTCCGATCGGCCCAGATGTTCTGGCCCCTATATTCGTTAGAACGTTACCAAGCCTCAGTGGCCCCACCTCAGTCTGGGGAACAGAAAAGGAGTACCCGTCTCTGGGCTGGCCCCCGTGGTTCCTGCGATTTCGAACGACCTGACCGCCGGAACCACCGTGTGTGCATCCCCAATGTCGGTGGACCGGACGAGCGAGAATTCACTACGAATACGCGATCGGTCACGTGTGGCGGCGAGGCCTTTGATTTCACCCGCTTGCTAAGTTCACTGACTTGCCAGATACCAAGCCACGCCCAGCACTCCGCAGGTCGAAAGTGTGACGACCATCCCCTGATGGAACCGGAAGGTCAGAAGCATGGCGACGATGGCGATGACGCAGGCTCCCCAATTGACGGTCGACCACGCAGGGACTTCGAGCTTTAGCAGGCCAAAGTGACGCGTCTCGACTATCCCGAACAGCGTATGCAACGCAAACCACACCGCCAGGTTCAACACCACTCCCACCACCGCAGCTGTGATCGTGGAGAGCGAGGCAGTCAGCTGGCGGTTGCCGCGCAGACGTTCGATGTACGGGGCTCCGAGGAAGATCCAGTAGAAGCAGGGGACGAAAGTCACCCACGTGGTGATCGCCGAACCGAGGATGCCCGCTGCGAGGGGAGAGAGTGGCCCCGGATTGCGGTAGGCTCCGAGGTAGGCCACGAACTGAACCACCATAATCAGCGGTCCCGGCGTCGTCTCCGCCATCCCCAGTCCATCGAGCATCTCGGGAGCGAGTACCCAGTGGTAAACGTCGACCGCCTGCTGCTGGACATAGGCCAGCAGCGCGTACGCCCCGCCGAACGTCACACACGCCGCCTTACTGAAGAACAGCCCCTGTTGCAGATAGACCGAATTCGGCCCGAGCCAGGCGTACAGTGCCAGCAGTGGAGCGAACCAGAGGGTGAGGCAGACGACACTGACTTTCAAACTGCGGCCCAGCGACGGGGGGACGGGCACGAGATGAAGATCTGAGATGCCGCCCGAGTGATCGCTTCCGCCGTGGCCTTTCAAGACGCTGAACCGCGCGGGAGCAAACTTGCCACCGAAGTAACCGATGATCCCAGCTGCCAGCACCAACAGGGGGAACGGCACGCCCAAGAAGAAGATCGCGATGAATGAGGCCGCCGCAATCGAGTACATCGTGGAATTCTTCAGCACCCGCTTCCCGATCCGTAACACCGCCTCGAACACAATGGCCAAGACGGCCGGTTTGAGGCCGAAGAACAACGCTTGGACCGCGACGGTTTGCTGGTACTCGGCGTAAATCACACTGAGCGCCAGGATGCACACCGCACCCGGCAAGATAAACAGCCCCCCCGCGATCAGCCCCCCGCGCAGCCCATGCATCAGCCAGCCGATGTAGGTCGCCAGCTGTTGAGCCTCGGGGCCGGGGAGCAGCATGCAGAAGTTGAGGGCGTGCAGGAACCGGTCCTCGCTGATCCACTTCTTTTCATCGACCAGTATGCGGTGCATCACCGCGATCTGGCCCGCCGGTCCGCCAAAGCTGAGACCTGCGACTTTGGCCCAGGTGCGGGCCGCCTCGGAAAGGGACGGGAGTTGTGGAGAGGTGTCGGTCATGGCATCCGAGTGAGTGAGCAAGTGAGCCGCCCGTGGGGAGGCAGGCCCGTGACGATTCAAGGAATTTCTCGACCCACCACGACGATATGCTGCCCCTTCGGAATCGGTGCGACCCAGGCTTGAGCCAGCACGACGCCATCGACTCCGGCACGGGCTGGCCAGGGGGGCATGTCGATGTGATCGAAGTCGTGCAAGTAACCGACGATATCCCCGGTCTTCACACGCGTGCCGCACTCCAAGAGGCACTCATAGTGCCCATCGAACGGCGCCACAGTGAAGCATTCGCGGTCGACCATTTCGAGCTTCATCTGCGTTCCAGCGGCGTGATAGGCGATCGGTTCGATGGTCCCTTTCATCTGGCCATTGTGGATCAAGGCGGCCAGCACCCCGTGCCGACCGTAGCGGACTCCCTCGGCATTCACGGCACAGCCCCACCCAAGTTCGGTACCGACGGTGATTTTCCCGAGACGCTCAGCTTCACTCGGCAGCAGTCCCACGGTCTGGTTCTGATACACCATCAGTGAGGGCGTCCCGAACCAGCGGGCAGTCTGTTCAATCTTGGCTGCCAGAACTGGATCCTCGACCGGGTGATAATTGGCACAGATCGAGAACCGGGCGACGTTACCGCCCGAGTGCAGGTCAATCACGACATGCACGCGCGGCCAGATGTAATGCCGCACGAAGGCTGCGATCCGATGAGTGATCCCTTTGAGTGCCGGATTCTCTCCGGCCCCATCCACGAACGCGCGGTTCAAGTTCACGCCGTCATCCGGCCGGCTCTCGCGTGTTCCCGAACGAAATGCCGATGGATTCAGCACGGGGATCAAGATGATCCGTCCGAGGACATCTTCGGTTTTAATTTCATTCAGCAAGTGCTTAAGGACCACTGGCCCTTCGTATTCGTTCCCATGGTTCGAGCCGAATGACACCAGACCTTCATGCGGCTTGGCGTTCGGTCCCACCCAGACCGTCAGCGGAATCAGATGATCCCCCCAGATGCTGTCATGTTCCAACGCCAACCAATAGTCACGACGCCCCGGGGAGTCGAGATCCAGCTGATTCGGACGGGCCACAATGCGATTCATGAGTTCAACTCCAGAGGAATGAGGACGACATATCGTAACTCGACGCAAGGCGTTTCGCATCGATACTCGTCGATTGTACGACGCAGGCCCGCTTTCGGCTTCTCTGGATTTCTTCGGTACAAAGTCGACTTGTCATTCACGCCCGAGGGAATCATGTTCTTCGATGGTTGTCCGTCGAGGGAGCCTATAAACTACCCTGCGCCTGTTGGACCTCTCGCCCGGTCCGCACTTCGTGAAACTCTGCCTGCAGACCCAAACCCTATGTCCCAACTCACCGGTAACCTTCTCGTCGGCCAGTCCGGCGGTCCCACGGCCGTGATCAACGCCAGCGTCTGCGGCGTCGTTCAAGAAGCCTTCAAGCACAGCTGTATTCAGGGCATCTACGGCGGAATGAACGGGATCCTGGGGATGCTGAACGAGGAGATCTTCGACTTTCGCAAAGAAGCCCCAGCGACGATCGAGGGCCTCAAGCACACCCCCGCCGCAGGACTCGGGACGTGTCGTTACAAGCTGGACTTCAAGAAGAAAGCCGAGAAAGCGGCCCAGGATATGGACCGGCTGTTTCAGGTCTTCCAGGCACACAACATCCGCTTCTTCTTCTATGCGGGCGGGAATGACTCGCAGGACTCCTCACACAAAATTCACTTAGAGGCGGTCAAACGCGGCTGGGAGATGCGGGTTGTCGGCGTGCCGAAGACGATCGACAACGATTTGCCGCACACCGATCACACACCGGGTTACGGCAGCGTCATCAAGTACGTTTGCTCGACCGTGATGGAAGTCGGCCTCGATGTGGGTTCCATGGCGACCGACGACGGGTCCTGCTGCATTATCGAGGTCATGGGCCGCTCCGCCGGCTGGATCGCAGCGGGAGCAGCCCTCGCTCAGCGTGGCAATCCCGACAACCCACCGCAGATTATCCTGCTGCCGGAAGTCCCTTTCGAGCGAGAGAAGTTCATCGAAAAAGTGAAGTCAGTCGTCGCCCGTAACAAGTACTGCATCGTCGTCTGCGGCGAGGGCATTAAGTACCCCGATGGCCGCGAGGTGGGAGCCGATTACACCAAGGTCGACGACTTCGGCCACCCCGCACTGGCCGGGGCGAGCATCAAGTTGAAAGAGATCATCGAAAAGGACATGAGCCTCAAGACCCGTACCGTCCTGCTCGGCTACGCCCAACGCGCCGCAGCTCACTACGGCAGCGCGATCGATGCCGAGGAATCGTACGCCTGCGGAGTGGCTGCGACCCAGGCCGCCGTCAGCGGGATCAGCGGCCAGATGGTCAAGATCGTTCGGACCAGCAGCAATCCCTACACGTGGACTACTGGCCTCCAGCCTCTGGAAGACATCGCCAACGTGGAGCACTTCCTGCCGAAAGACTGGATCGCGGCAGATGGCTTTGGCGTCAACGAAAAATTCGTCGAATACGCTGCCCCGCTGATCGTCGGTCAGACGAAGGTGCCCGAGGTCAATGGACTGCCGGGCTATGTGAACCTGGCGAAGCACAAGCTGGCCAAGGTCTTGCCTCCCCGCCAGTAGCCGCGGCAGAATTCGTAAGAATTCTGAATCCTTCCGCATGCACTCGGCGTTGGTATTACCCACATTTCTACAAGGGCGGACCTTGTTGAGTGGGGATTTGATCGCCCGAGGAGTCGGCGCGGGCGGAGTTTGGCCAGTGTCCGCTGGGGGACCGGCGTCGAGTCGAACGGACCCTGAAATACGCCCAGCAGATCGAGTGCAAGATGCACTATGTGATTGTCGCCGGATTTGGAGAATCCGGCGACTTCGCAAGCCGAGTCTTGCACCCCAGCAGGTCGCTGCGCAGCCGGACGGGAGTACGCCGGAGCAGACGGAAGTTCAGGTGGACTGCCAAGCTGCGTAATGCTTGTTCGACTGTCCGGACGTGGCGTTTGAGCGATTGGCGGAACCGCGTCGGAAGTGGACTCGCGAATCCGCGAGAGGGGTCGTACGGCTGATCGACGACGCGACGGAAACGGGCTATGGACGCCTGGGCAGTGTGGCCGACTTGGGGGCTACGGGGAACGGAGCAGACTCCAGCGAGGCCGTGTTGATATTCCCCTTTTCGTAACACGCTGGCCCTTTTAGAACAGATTCACGATTCTTCTTCAGGCCACGTACGCGGGACAAAGCCTCGCCATTCACCCGCCGCGTCAGCTGGCCAATCTCACGATGTGACGCAAGCCGATCACGTTCTGATGGACAAAGGGTACGACAGCGTCCTCCTCCAGCTGGGGCTCAGCAGGAGCTTCCCCCTCTCGGGGAATCACGTCAGCCTCTGTCAACTCGAATACTTCGCTGGGCCTCGGCATTCGCCGGACGCCTCGGGCAAGGAAAGAGGGTCGCGACCCACTCCAGAACCATTTGATCGGGACTCAAATTCGCTCCCACTCGAATGCAACAACCCCTCGGCGAACACGCCGAGGGGTTGTGTGATTCTGATTCTCATCCAGGGATCAGGCCAGTGGCCCGATCCGTCAGATTAGAACTCACCGACCACGTCGCCGTCTGCACGGGCCAGGAGGCGACGAATCGTCTGGGTGTCGAGGTTCTCGGACAGGAAGCGAACGCTGCCGTCGCCGAGCAGAGCGTGACATCCACCAACGTGTTGGCTGAATGGCTCGTCGTTCGGACCGCAGTTGTTCGTTGTCCACGGGCAGGCCGCAGGACCGCCGTTTGGAGTCTTGTTGTTGTTGATGATGGCACCACGGTTGGCTGGTGGGCCGGAGACACCGGAGCCGATGTCTGGATCGGCCCAGCGATTCGGTGCCGAGTTGCTGGTGCCAGGCATTCCCGCGGGAACCACGCCCGCTTGGGTCAGTCCAGCGGATGCCACCAAAGCACCAGCGGTGTACGCACCGACGATACCCGCTGGCCGGCTTGCATCTTCAATGATGCAAATTGAGTTTGACAGTCCATCAGTGGTCATCGCCAACTTGTTGTAGTTGCCCAGTACGCTGTCCACGTCCCAAGCAACGGTGAGCTTCTGGCGAGCACCGGCAGTGTCCAAGTCGGTGTAAGCGACCGGCATGTAATCCGCATAGCCGAAACCGAGTGGGTCTGGAGTCGAGTTGGCGTTCGATGGGCAGAGAACAGAAGGGATGATCGAAGAGGCAGCCCTTGCGTTACCGGTCCCTGGATGTCCATTCGAATAGTGGAAGTTGAAGTCGAACAGGTTGTAGAGAGGAGCCTGGTCCATGAACGGCAACATCTGGGTGAACGTTGATGTGGGCGTAAAGGAGCGGGCCGTGGCTGCGTAGGTGAGTCCCGAGGCTGTGCTACGATCGGTGTATTCACCAGCCGAAGGAAACCGGCGGTAGGTTTCTTCGTAGTTGTGAACTGCCAGACCCATTTGCTTCAGGTTGTTCTTGCAGGTACTGCGGCGAGCCGCCTCACGAGCCTGCTGCACAGCTGGCAGCAATAGTGCGATCAGGACCGCGATAATTGCGATCACGACCAGCAATTCAATCAACGTAAAACCACGACGACGAGAAACGAGCATGTTCACTCTTCCATCCCATTTAGGGAAAAAGTCCGTGTCTCTCACCCCCTGCGAGAGATTCACTTGACGGGTGCATTGTGGGGATGGATTGTGAACGTTTCATGAACACGCTGTGAATTGGAGAAAAGTCGAGAGTCGTTTCGGTCACTCGTTGACTCGGGTGCCAGACGTGATTCGCAAAGTCGCCGGACTCTCCGAGTCCGGTGTCCCCGATACTCGCATCCCAGCCACGAACAAGGCGTGTCCTATTTCCTCGTCGATCCTCGCTCACACCTGTGTGCTGCGGGCAGACGGAGACGCCGGACTCGGAGAATCCGGCGACGATTTCGCACTCACGTCCGCTTCCTGTTTCACCTCCCCGGTAAAACGTGACCGTGGCAACTGTTATTCGGCTTTCACCGACTCTGACGACGGTAACGACTCCGGCTGGATCGGTACGGGTGAACTCTCTCTAAACGGGGTGGACCGAATGTTCCTTCGTCGCCTCATCGATCCCGCGTGTCACACTTCCACGGGGCAATCCCCGGTCACCTCCTTCTTCTGACGATGGTTCCCTGATGATTCACGTCGAGAACCTGTCTAAATCGTTCTTTGATCTCCGACGCGGCGACGTGCTGGCACTCGATCACGTCTCCTTCGATGTCCAGCCGGGCGAGATCTTCGGCCTGCTGGGGCCGAACGGGGCGGGCAAGACAACCTGCTTGCGAATGCTCAGCACCGTCTTAAAGCCGACGGGCGGACGAGCCGAGATCGCCGGGTTTGATGTCGCGACGCAACCCGAGCAGGTGCGGTCCCACATCGGGTTCATGTCAAACAATACCGGCATCTATGACCGCATGACCGCTTGGGAATTCGTCGAGTACTACGGTCGGCTGTACGGCATGCCGGAAGATGTTCTTAAGCCGCGTCTGGAGCAGATTTTCCAGAAGCTGCAGATGAACGATTTTCGAGAAGTCCTGGGCTCCAAGATGTCGACCGGGATGAAGCAAAAGGTCTCCATCGCACGGACCATCGTCCACGACCCGCCCGTGATGATCTTCGATGAGCCGACCTCCGGGCTCGATGTGCTGGTCGCCCGAGCCGTGGTCCAGACAGTCGACTCGCTCCGGTCCCAGGGCAAGTGCATAATCTTCTCGACTCACATCATGCGGGAGGTCGAGAAGCTATGCGATCGCGTCGCGATCATTCATCGCGGCCAGATCCTGGCGATGGGAACACTGCCCGAGCTCGCCGAGAAGTACAATCAGCCCGATGTCGAGGAACTGTTCTTCGAACTGATCCAAGCCCACGACGAGAGCTACCGCACGTTGCCGAATTCGTAAGACTTCTGCCCCCGTCACCGCGCGTGAGCGGGGAGCGCTCCGCGGCGCAGAGCCTTTGCGTCGCGGCTAAACGGCGGAACTCAACTCGATCCACATCAACTCCAACAGAACTCTCCACCCCATGAACTGGAAGAACGTCAAGCTGATCTTCCTCCGCGAGGTCCGCGATCAATTGCGCGACCGCCGGACCCTATTCATGGTGGCGGTTTTGCCGTTACTGCTCTATCCGGCGCTCGGCGTCGGCATGACGTACATGACAGTCAATTTCTCCGAGCAGGAGCGAACAGTCGCCATTCTCGGGGCCAAGGACTTGCCGCCCCCACCGCTGCTGGACCCGCAGCACCCCGACCGTTTCCTGCCCGAGTATTTCGGCAATACCTCCGATGCCAACAAACTGCGTGTGATCACCGAGGCGAACCTCGGTCAACCGATCGAATCGGGGCGACCTGCGAGTGAGCATGACGCCGAGCAGGAATTCCTCAAACAAGCGGTCGAGTATCGCAGCACCCTCGAACAGCTGGGGACGCTCTCCCGCGCACGAGTCTCGGCCGAAGAGATGTCTGTGCGACTGTCGTACGCGGGTGCCGAAAAGAAGGCGGAACTCGCCGCTTGCGTGCAGCGGGTCACGGACTTGAAAGCGCAAGAGAAGGCCCTGAAGTCGAAGGTCGATCAGTGGTTTAGTCATGCCCCGGTGCAGGTGATGATCGTCGTTCCGACCGGTTTCGCGACGAAGCTGGAAGAGGCGAATCGCCAACTCGCGACACACACGGCTGTCGACACTCAAGTGGACGAGATGCCGCGCCCGCTCATCCTGCAAAACAGTGCCGATGAAAAGTCCCAACTCGCCTCGCGCCGCATTCGCGAGGCGCTGGCCGAATGGGAGAATCGGCTGCGCGATGCTCGGTTGGAGCAAGCCGGTCTGCCGCGATCCTTGTCGTCACCGGTCGACCTGACGAGTATCGATGTCGCCCAGAAGGACGACCTGTCGGCCAATCTGTGGAGCAAACTTTTTCCCGCCCTCTTGGTCATGATGGGGGTGACGGGAGCCTTCTATCCCGCGATCGATCTCGGTGCGGGTGAGAAGGAACGCGGTACGATGGAGACCCTGCTGATCTCCCCCGCCCGGCGGTCTGAGATTGTCATGGGCAAGTTCATGACCGTGATGCTCTTCAGCCTGTCAACGGCCGTCCTCAATATGCTGAGCATGGGGCTGACCGGACAACACGTCCTATCGATGGCGGGCGGTGGCGGGGCGGGTGAAGTCAGCTTCCCCTCGATCGTTTCGTTGATGTGGGTGATGATCCTCGCGATCCCGCTCTCAGCACTCTTCAGTGCCACGAGCCTGGCTCTGGCGATGTTTGCCAGCAGCAGCAAAGAGGGGCAGTATTACCTGACCCCGCTGCTGATGGTCACCATGGGCCTGACCATGTTCTGCCTCAGCCCGGCGATTGAGATTCAGCCGTACTACAGCATCCTGCCCGTGGCCGGTCCGGCGTTATTGCTCAAGGCGTTACTCGGCGGCGGAGCCTCGCTCAGCCAACTCAGCGTCTACTTCTTACCCGTCATCGGCTCCAGCATTTTCTACAGCGTCGTGGCTCTCAACTGGGCGATCTCGCTGTTCGATCGCGAAGAAGTCCTCTTCAGCCAAGCCGAGCGCTTCGACTTGGGTCTCTGGATCAAGCACATCCTGCGAGATAAGGACCCCGTCCCCAGCAAGACCGAGGCGGCGATCTGCTTTGCCATCATCCTGCTGACTCAATTCGCAGCCCTGTCGGGCATGAAGTCGTCCGTCGCGAATCTGACTAATGACGGCCAGGCTCGTCACCTGTCGTTGCTCCTGTGGCAAACCATCTACCTGATCGCCACCGTCGGAGCCCCACCCGTCTTGATGGCTGTTCTGCTTACGAGCAGTGTCCGCCGCACGCTGAAACTCTACTGGCCCCAGTGGCAATACCTGGCCCTCGGGATCGTCCTGCCGATTGTGTTGCAGCCCATCGCAGTTGAACTGATTCATCAACTGGAGTGGTTCTTCCCCAAGCTGCCCGCCGAGATGGCAGAGATGATGAAGTCGTTTTCCGACCCCAGCGTGCCCTTGATTTGGCCATTGCTGGCGATTGCCGTGACCCCCGCGATCTGCGAGGAGATCGCTTTCCGAGGGTTCATGCTGTCGGGTTTGCAGTCCGGTCGTCAACGCAATTTCTGGACGCCGATCGTGATCTCGGCAGTCTGCTTCGGCGTCGTCCACATGATCGCGCACCAGGTCTTCAATGCGATCCTGCTCGGCGTCGTCTTGGGACTCCTCGCTGTCCGGAGTCGCAGCTTGATCCCCGGCGTGATCTTCCACTTCATCTTCAACGGCATGCAGGTCGCCCAGACCCGCATCCCCGTCCGGTACTTTGAATCACCGGTCATGCAATGGTTGTTCAGCGTCGAGAGTGAAAGCGGACAAACAATTGTTCGCTTTGATGCCCCGCTGCTGGCGATCTCGGGACTCTTGTCGGTGGGACTGATTACATGGCTCATCAAGGCTCCGCTGGACGTTGATCCCGAGAGCCCACAACGCCGCTTCTCGGACCTCCCCACGGGTGCCGACCATCCACCCACCCTGTCGAGCGACGATTCCCGCTGGGCGAAGATGCGGGCGAATGCGGCTCAAGGCGAACGGCCTGCGTAAGCTGGACTCTACTGCGGAGACTTTGTTTCTGCACGGTTCATGAGCTTCTACAGGTACGCACAATCGGCATAACCGGCAGCCGTTCACTGACTCTCGTTCTTGTACAGATCATATTGCCAAATCGATATTCCCGGATGTGCGCGTACAACCCATAAAGGAGATCGAGAGATCGTGGCTCTGCAGAATCCGCTGATCTAAAGGCAAGACTGTCGATCCAGCCGTCGATGTTTCCACGAACAGCCGCTCCTCTCTCGCCGCGCAGGAATGAGCCCGCGCGCGTCTGGCACAGGGATCGTGATCCGTTCAGCCTCGTTTTGATGGCGAATCATGGTTCGGAGCATTCCGCGTTCCCTCGTCTGGCTGGCCTTGGCCTTGGCCACAGCCTGGCTCTCCCTGATCGCCGCGCCACGTCGTGTCACGGGCCAGGATACATCCGTTGGCCGCCGTTCCTATTTTTCGTCCATGCAGGCTCCTGTCGAGCTGTCGCCAGAGGAACCTGCTCCTCCAGCGTTCGTTGAGCCACCGCTCGAATCCGTGGGAGTCATCGGGACCGCACAAGCTCCAAACTACTGGATCGTCAGCTCACGCTGCGACATTCAGCATCGCCGACACCTTCATCTCGACGATGGTGATCTCGATGTCTTCCAGAGGACTCCCGACGGCCAACTGCATCGAGCGAACTTGGGGTCACTGCAGGCGTGCATGATTCCCGGTGTTCCAGCCCTGGTCAGTATTCACGGAAGCTTCGTGAGCTGGCAAGATGAGTGCTACGAATCGTACCAAGCCTATCAATGGATTCGGAACGCTTGTCCCGAACTACCGCTGCAGGTGATCTTCTTCACCTGGCCTAGCGAAGGACTGATCACTGGACTCCTGCCAGCCGATGTTGCGATTAAGGGGAAACAAGCCGAGTTCAATGGCTTCCACTTGGCACGGATGCTCAACTGCGTTCCCGAAAGCTGCCCAGTCTCATTCATCGGTCACAGCTTCGGTTGTCGCGTGATTCTCTCGACACTGCACTTGGCAGGTGGCGGCGATGTCCAAGGGATGAATTACCCCGGCGGGATGACCGCTCATCGTTACCGCGCGGTCTTCGCGGCAGCTGCGGTCGACCACAACTGGCTGAATCCTGGCGAGCGGTATGGCTGTGCGTTGCCTCGGACCGAGTGCATCCTCAATCTGCGAAATCGCCGGGACTTCCCTCTCGCTTTTTATCCGCTGCACCGCCCCTTCGCGGGTCGAGCTCTCGCCCGCTCGGGCCTCACCCGGCGCGACACACGCAAGCTCGGCGTTGAAAGCGAAAAAGTAATCAACCTTGATGTGACCCATATTCAAGGTCACAACCATCTCTGGCCCGGCTACTTCCAGTCCTCTGAAATCGCGGCAGCGATCGCTCCCGTGATCTACTTTCCCGAGTCGAACGCACCAATGAGAACTCCGGTGTCTGGGATACCCTCAGCCCCTCGTGCGGAGCCAGTGGAAGAATCCGTTGTCGCACCAGTTCCGACCGACTACGCCCCCTCGGAGAATGACGCGCCGACGTACAATCCACCTGTCGACGATTTCTCGACTCCGACCGCACCGCAGCTCGTTCCCAACGTCCCGTAGGATATTGCGGGGTGATCAAAGCGTTGTCCTTCCATGACCTCTCCTTGGGCGGCACATTCGCTCAGTGTGGACGTCCCAAACGTCGCTGATTCGCCCAGTTGAAATTTACCACGGAGGCGCGCAGGCACCCACACTCATTGACTCTACTCCTTTGCCCGTAGCGAGCCATTGCTGCACGATCTATCATGGGCCAGATCGCCTCCCGAGATATTGATCGCGGAATAGGCTCGTCGCTCTCCCGTCCGTGCTAGGACCTGTCATGTCAGCTCAAGTGGTCTGTCCGCATTGCGGCAAGACAATCAAGTTGCGAGACCGCTCTCTTCTCGGCAAAAAAGGGAAGTGTCCAGGGTGTGCGAAATCGTTCTTGCTACAGGAACTACCCCCAGTCGAAGAAGTCATTCCACTCCAACTGGCGGATGAGGAACCGGCGGTGGGAACCGGGGCCAGGTGGGTGCCCGATGACCTCGTCGCTCCGGCAGCGGGGCAGTACCCGATCGCTTACGTTCCGGTGCAGACTCCGCAAGGCGTGGTCCTGACCCCCATGATGCTGGGACAGATACCGGGTTACCCGACCGCCGCCATCGCGCCCCGGCTGGCTTCGCCTTCGCCCGTCGCCGCAGGTGCTCCACCGGCTCCCGTGATACCCGACTTCAATTTTGATCTCGGAGCCGCAGAGCCCACTCTGTCCTCGACATCGAGTGCCGCGCCCTCCAACAAACGTCCGATTCGCAAGAAGCGAAGTCACACTCCTCTCTGGATCGGAGCGGCTGTCGCAGTCCTGGTGGGAGGCGGCCTTTATTTGAACTCGCAGCCAGCTCCCGGAGGAGGAGTGGCCGTCGTCACTCCTGCGCCACAGGCTCCCGCAACGGGGACCGGCGTCGCAGAGACACCCTCACCACCGGGGGCCGACTCGCGCGAGTCCTTATCCGCCAACCCCCAATTGGTGGCTACGTTTCGCCCCACCCACGGCGAGCCGATTCCGCTGAATATGCTCACGGGCACGAACAACATCCTGATTCATCTCCGGCCCGATCGCATCTGGGGATCGGAGCGAGCGGCGGCGGAACTGAAGGCCAGTCTGACCGAAGATGTTGTGAACTGGCTCGAAGCTAAGATTAAGAAGATCACCCGTCGCAACCCCGACCAGATCGAAGAGATCCTGATTGGCATCAGTGTCGTCTCCAAGGTCGAACCGCCTCAAATCAGCACGGTGTTTCGGTTGAAGACCCCCGAAAAGCCATCGGCCCTAATCCTCGAGTTCAACGGCACAGAGATCTCAATGCCAGACAAACCCCTCGTCACTAAGAAGGACGCGTGGGCGTTTCATGTGAAGGACGACCGCACGATCGCGATCTGCCCGGCAGAGCTGGGGGGTGACCTGTCAGATGCCGTCGCCCAACCTTTGGAGTGTGTCACGGATGGAATTGCGGTACTGCTTAAAGCCTCGGATCGCGAACGCTCTTTTACGGTGTTCATGGATGTCACCGACTCGCTGACTTACGCCGATCAACTCTTCGACCCCTCGGCGATGACGGCCATGACGAAACTTCTCGAATGGTTTGGCCCAGATGCACAGACGGTCAGCTGGAGTCTGAATCTCGGCAGCTCCCTGCATTCGGAAATCCGGGTTCGCCCCCAAGGGAGCCACTCGGGTACCGCCAAGATCAGCACAGCGGACTCATTGAAGAAGGACTATCTCCAGCGACTGCCGTCGGTCATCGAGCTGGACTTGGTGAACGCCGTGCGGGTGATGCGTCCCACGCGGTCCGGATTTCGGCAGATCATTGGGCGGTTTCCAGCGATGGTCGAAGCCTTTCGGCAGGCCACAATCCTGCATGCGGGGCCAACCTACCTGACCATGACGACCGTCCTGCCCCCCAAGGCGGCACCGAATCTGGTGTTGGGGACTGTGCTGACCTGGGACGAGTCGACCCGCACAAACTTTGCTTCGAGCGAATCCCAGATGCCCATGGCCAGCGCGGAAAGCAATCTCCCCCGGACCGTCCTGGGGCGACTGAAGACTGAGTTTGAAATCGAGTTTGCCCGCAAGCCGCTGGCCGATGCATTTGCCTATCTCGGCGATGAGACCAAGGTCACGTTCGTGATCGATGGGGACGCCCTCAAGATGGCGGGCTATACCAAGAATATGCCGCAGACATTTTCTCTCGGCAAAGTGCCAGGCACCAAGGGGATTCACACGATCCTCACTTGGCCGATGCAGGAAAAGATGTGCCTCGTCGTCGACGACGCAAAGATGGAAGCCCACATCACAACCATCGCCGCCGCCGAAGCCCAAAGACTCAAAGTCGTGCCGGTCGATTCGCTGAAGTGACACAACTTGGCGTCTCCTCGTTCCCCAGCTCCGCTGGGTAACGCCTCTCCCCGAAGCTCCGCTTCGCCGCGTGCCAGCC
>Ga0105047_10002803_pt1 | contig 30929 bp, 25 predicted proteins | sample MAT04_FD_78384 | JGI IMG/M metagenome (GOLD analysis project Ga0105047, IMG submission 78384) | Freshwater microbial communities from Lake Fryxell liftoff mats and glacier meltwater in Antarctica - MAT-04 (megahit assembly) | ecosystem: Environmental > Aquatic > Freshwater > Ice > Liftoff... | reverse complement strand
GTCATGTTCACGGGTGTTCTCATCTCGTGGGGCGTGTACGATGAAGCGAAACACCTCTCCGCAGGCATCCAGGACAGACCGCGTGAATTCTTCGCCTTCCTCTTCCTGCTGGCAGGCGGCGTGTTCGGCGTGTTTGTTTCACTCGATCTGTTCATGCTGTTCTTCTTCTATGAAATCGCTGTGTTCCCGATGTACCTGCTCATCGCCATTTGGGGCTGGGTGCAGACTCGTGAATACGCCGCCATGAAGCTGACCCTGTACCTGTTCATCGGCTCCGTGGTTTCCCTCGTTGGCGCGCTCGTCATGTACTGGACGCAATATCAAAACACTGGCATCCTCTCCTTTGACATGATCCAAATGGAAAGCGCAGGCTTCTCGGCTTCCTTCCAATATGCGTGGTTCCTGCCCGTCTTCTTTGGTTTCGCAGTCTTGGGCGGTATCTGGCCCTTCCACAACTGGTCGCCTGATGGTCACGTGGCCGCGCCGACAGCCGTCTCCATGTTCCATGCGGGCGTGCTGATGAAACTCGGCGCATTCGCTGCATTGCGCGTGGGCATTATGCTCCTGCCGGAAGGCGCGAAGCAATGGTCATGGTTGATTATGACATTCGCGGCTATCGCGGTTGTGTACGGCGCGTATATTGCCTTCGTCCAAACCGACATGAAATACATGATTGGTTTCTCGTCTGTTTCACACATGGGACTTGTGGTCTTGGGCATCTCCACACTAAACCATGACGGTCTCGTGGGCGCGGGTGTGCAAATGTTCTCGCACGGCGTCATGACGGCTCTCTTCTTTGCTGTCACCGGCATGATATACGACCGTTCGCATACACGTCAGATCCCCGAGCTTGGCGGCATGATGAAAGCTCTGCCATTTGCCGGCATCGGCTTTATTATCGGCGGTCTTGTCTCGATGGGTATGCCTGGTTTCTCCGGCTTTGTTGCCGAGTTTCCCATCTTCATGGGTGTCTGGGGCAGGCAGTGGCTCGTGGCTGTTATCGCAAGTATTTCCATCATCATTACCGCGGCCTATATCATGATCGCCATTCGCCGCGTGTTCTTCGGTCCAATGCCTGAGAAACTCGAAGGTCATATCTCACCCATTACTGCGCTGGATAAGGTCGCCATCTTCACCCTTTGCTCCTGCATGGTCATCATCGGTATCTTCCCTGCGGTGATGGTTCCCATGGTCGAAAAAGGCGTTGAAAATATCCTGCGTCTCTTGGGAGGTGCATAAATGTTTACTCCCGTAATGTTCGCTTCCATCCTCCCCGAAATTTTGATCCTCGCCCTTGCGGTGATCCTGCTTTGCGTTGAGCCCTTCTGGAAAGAAGATCAGCGCCGTAATGCGGGCTGGCTCACCGCCGGCGGACTTTTCATCACCATTATCGTCAGCCTGCTCTTTGGGCAGCCTGGCGAACCGATTTCCGTCTTCGGCAACATGATCCGCTTTGACTGGCTGGGTTTCTTCTTCAAGATTCTCTTCATGTTTGCCGCCGCTGTCACAGCCCTGATGTTGATGGATCACGAGAAGGCTGGGCAACGAGGCGAGGCTTATGTTCTGCTTTTGACCTCGCTGATCGGCATGAACCTGATGGCTGTTTCAGCCGACCTGATTATGCTCTACCTCGCGATTGAAACCGCCTCCATTCCGCTTTATATTCTCGCGGGCTTCCTTCTCGTTGACGACCGCTCCACTGAGGCAGGTTTCAAGTATTTGCTGTTCGGCACACTGGCTTCCACCATCATGCTCTACGGCTTTAGCTTGATCTTCGGTTTTGCCGGCACGACCAATCTTTATCTGCTCTCTGAAATGTTCGTGAGCGGTGATATTTCCCCCTTGCTCGCATTCAGCATCTTTGCTCTGGTGCTCATGGGACTTGGCTTCAAACTTGCCATTGTGCCTTTCCACTTTTGGGCGCCTGATGTGTATGAAGGTTCTCCAACCCCTGTGGCAGGCTTTCTTTCCACAGCCTCCAAAGCCGCGGGCTTTTCGGTTATCGTCCGTTTCTTCTTCGTTGCTTTCCCTGAATTCGCTCCCTCATGGACTTTGATTCTCGCGGTTCTTTCCGCCGTCACGATGACCGTTGGCAACCTGCTTGCGATGTCGCAGACGAATGTCAAACGCCTGCTTGCGTATTCATCCATTGCCCACGCGGGTTACGCCTTGATCGGTGTGGTGGCATTTAGTCAACTGGGCGCGGCGAGTGTAGTCTTTTATCTCGCGGCGTATATCGTGACCAACCTGCTCGCCTTCGGTGTCATTATGGCGTTCAGCCGTGTCACTGGTCTTGACGATATCAAGGATTACGCAGGCATGAGCCGCCGCAACCCCTGGCTTGGATTGATGATGCTGGCGGCTTTCCTATCGCTCGCAGGGATGCCTCCATTCGGCGGTTTCGTTGGCAAGGTCTTTGTCTTCGCCGCAGGTGTGCAGGCAGGTTACACCTGGCTGGTCATAGTGGGTATTCTCAACTCCATCCTTGGTGTGTACTACTATCTCAATGCGATGAAGTATGTTTATCTTTATCGTATGCCGAATGAAGATGAAGAGAAACACCCCATCCCGTTGACTCGTCCGTACGCGATTGCGCTGGCGGTGTTGGCGATTGGCGTGATTTTGGTCGGCACAGTATTTGCTCCGTGGTTCAGTTGGTCTAACGCCGCAGCGTTGAATTTGTTCTAGCCGGGGAGATGCGCCGCACTTGACTCATTGTCGAGTGCGGCGCATCTCCCTTGTAACAGGATCAAGCATCAGGTTGAGAAAGAAGCGGAAATCAATTCCGTTTGACATCCCTTTGACCTGTCAGTTATAATCGCGCGACATGACACAATCTGAGCAAGACCGTCGAAATAGTATGATGAGTACGCTGCTGATCGTTGTGATCGGGCAGGTGGGCTGTTTGACCCTGGCGGTCATTCTGGCTTCTGTATTTGGCGGCTTGTGGCTTGATAATACGTTTGGAACAAAACCAGTCTTTACGCTGGTTTTGCTGTTTGCTGGAATCCCTCTTTCGGTGTTCCTGATGCTGTATGTCTCGCGGAAATCGCTGGCGCGGCTGAAGGAAAAATATGAAACCGAAGAGAAAAAAACTACTGCTTAGGAGGCGGGCTTGGAGACCCAAAAACGTACCCCGTGGCGGCGCTGGATTGTTCTAGTGCTGATGATTGCAGGCTTTATTTTGGGCGGGATTTTCGTCCCTGTTCAACCTGAGATTGCAGTTGCCGCCGAAAAATTGATTGAGGAACCAATCGTTGAGAATTTCCTCGGCTTGGGCCCCTTATATTTGGTGAATACAATGCCCACGTTGGCGGTGACTCTCGTCCTGTTGGTGGTGATTGCGTTTTTCACCAATCGTTCATTGAAGCAGAGCCAAAATACCGATCTGGTACCGCGCGGTATTGGTAATGTGGCAGAAGCCATCCTGGAAATGCTCTACAACCTGACCGAAGGCTCGGCGGGCAAATATGCCAAAATGATCTTCCCCTGGTTTGCAACCATTATGATCTATGTCTTGTTTGCAAACCTGCTCAAGTTGATCCCTGGCTTTGAGTCGGTTGGCGTTTTGCATCAAGTTGCAAAAGGTCATCCGATTTCTGGAATGATGCTTATGCCAGGTGAAGTGGAGAATGGTTACATTCTCGCCCCGTTCTTCCGCGGCATTTCCGTGGACTTGAACTTCACTGCTGCGCTTGCCATTATTTCAGTGGTGATGATCCAGGTGGTCGGTTTCCGCGCGCAGGGAATTGGCTATTTAAGCAAGTTCTTCAATACCCGCCGCATGTTCCAGGTGCCTTTCTTTGGCGCGATGGACTTTTTGGTCGGCTTGCTTGAGTTGATCTCGGAAGTCTCCAAGATCCTCTCGTTTGCCTTCCGTCTTTTTGGTAACATGTTTGCAGGTATCGTGCTGGTCGCCATCGTTGCTGGTTTGCTGGGACGTATCTCCATCCTGCCCGCGATGATCATGATGTTCGAATTATTCGTCGGTGTCATTCAAGCGTTTGTGTTCGGTATGTTGACCATGGTCTTCATGGCGCAAGCCACGCAGGGTCACGGCAGCGAAGAACACGCTGAACATTAATCCGCTTTGACTTCGACATAAAGATTTCTAAAAAATAACCAGGAAAAACCTAAGGAGGCTTTACATGGAAGGAAATATTTTAGATGCAATGCGTTACGTGGGCGCAGGCTTGGCAATGATTGGCGCCGCGGGCGCTGGTATCGGTATCGGTTTGAGCGTGCAGGGTGCGCTGACGGGTATGGCTCGCAACCCCGATACCTACGGCAACTTGCTGACCAACATGATCCTGGGGATCGCGTTCTCTGAAGCTATCGCTATTTACTGCTTGGTTATCGCGTTCCTCATGCTCTTCAAAGTTGTGTAGTTCATAGGAGCATAGAAACATGGAAGCATTAGGTATTAGTCCCGGTTTTCTCATTGTTCAGATCATCGCGTTCATTATCGTATTCCTCACCCTGAACGCGTGGGTTTACAAACCCATGCTGGACATGATGGAATCCCGCAAAACAAAAATCGCACAAGGTTTGGAAGACGCTCGTGTTGCTTCCGAAGCCCGCGCGAATGCTGAAAAAGAAGCCGCCAAAGTCCTCGCTGAAGCACAGGCTGAAGCTGGCAGGGTTGTTCGTGAAGCTACCGAACGCGCCGCCTCCGCAGGCAAGGACGTAAAAGCCGCTGCCGAAGCCGAAGCTGCCAAAGCACGCGAAGCCGCGATGGGCGAAGCCGAACTCGAACGCAATCGCATTCTCGGCGATCTGCGCGGACAGGTTGCCGCTCTCGCCATTGCCGCCGCCAACAAGCTTGTCGGCGAAACGCTTGATGAGAAGAAACAACGTGCATTGATTGACGAATTCTTCTCTGGAGTCAAAGGCGGTAAAGTGGTTGTAGCGGAAGGTCTCACAGGCGATTCTGCTGTGGTAACCAGCGCTCTTCCTCTTACCAGCGATGAACAGCAGTCTGTCAAGAAGAGTGTCTCTGTGAAGGAAGTTTCCTTCAAGGTTGATCCCTCCATTCTTGGCGGTCTCGTCATCAAAGTTGGCGACAAAGTCCTCGATGGCTCTGTCGCAGGTAAGCTCGAAGGTCTGCGTCAGACTTTAAAATAAAATATTTTCATCATTGCAAAAGAGGGTTTTGGTAAAATTACCAAAACCCTCTTTTGCTTTAAATACCACGGAGACAAATGCTGCTCAAAAATTTGTTTATGGATTTTCCATTTTCCATCCCAGAAAACATTCCCGATGTGGAGATCACAGGCATTGCCATTGACAGCCGTGCTGTAAAGCCTGACTATTTGTTCGTTGCCATGCAGGGCGGCTCTGTCGACGGGCATGCTTACATCCCAAAGGCGATTGAGAACGGCGCTGCTGCGATCATCGGGGACGTGGGTCGGGTTGCCAGCCCAACTTACATTGGACTCGAAAACCCGCGCCAAGCCCTGACCTATTTAGCTGCTGCGTTTTACAATTTTCCTGCCCGCAAGCTGACAGTGATCGGCGTAACCGGCACAGATGGCAAAACTACTACCAGCAATCTTATTCATAAAATTCTCATCGCCGCGGGGATTCGAGCGGGCATGATCTCAACCGTCAACGCAGTCATCGGTGACGAGGTGTTGGATACAGGCTTCCACGTCACCACCCCTGACGCGCATGATGTACAGCGTTATCTCACGCGGATGGTTGATTCTGGACTGACGCATGTTGTGTTGGAGACCACGTCGCATGGCTGGTCACAGCATCGTGTGGATGCGTGCGAGTTTGACGTTGGTGTGGTCACGAATATCACGCACGAACATTTTGACGAACACGGCTCTTACGAAAATTATCGTGCCGCAAAAGCGCGCCTGTTTAGCAGCCTGGAGCGGACAAAAGAAAAGCCGCAGGGCAATCCGCGTTTGGCTGTGATCAACCGCGATGACCGCTCGTTTGAATTTCTGAATGGCTTCATCAAAACGAAGAAGTTGAATTATGGCTTGGGCGACTCCGCCGATGTTCGCGCGGTGGATGCGAAGTACAGTTCATCGGGTATTGAGTTCACTGCGGTTTCAAATGATTTTCGCGTAGACATCAAGAGTGATCTGGTTGGGGCGTACAACGTCTCGAACTGCCTTGCTGCGCTCACTGCCGCCATCTACGGGCTTGGCGTTGATCCTGAGGCTGCTGTGCGCGGTATAGCCTCATTGGAGGGCATCCCTGGGCGCATGGAGCAGATTGACCTGGGTCAAAATTTCATCGCCATCGTGGATTTTGCTCACACGCCGAATGCCTTGAATGTGGCGCTGGAAGCGGGGAGAAAAATGACAAAGGGCAGAGTCATTTCCATTTTTGGCTCCGCAGGCTTACGGGACAAAGAGAAGCGCCGCATGATGGCGGAGACTTCCGTCGAGTTGGCGGACCTATCTGTGTTGACCGCCGAAGACCCGCGCACAGAATCGCTGGATGGAATCCTTGAGGAAATGGCGGCAGGTGCCAGGTCGAAGGGCGGGCGCGAAGGGAAGACGTTTTGGCGGGTCGCGGATCGGGGCGAAGCCATCAAGTTTGCCATCCGCCTTGCACGGGAAGGGGATATCGTTCTCTCGTGCGGCAAGGGACATGAGCAGTCCATGTGCTTTGGCAAGACCGAATATCTGTGGGATGACCGCACAGCCATGCGCGCCGCGCTCGCAGAGTTTTTAGGGATTGAAGGCGAGAAGATGCCATACCTTCCTTCGCAGGATAAACCAGAAGAAGAGTGGTTGAAATGATGGAAATAAAACCTGTTATTTTGACAGGCAAGTATGCCCGTCTTGAGCCGTTGACCGAAGCGCACGTTCCCGGGCTGGCTGAGATTGGCGTGGGGCAGAACTTCTGGCATTTCATGTTGTATGGCGATATGAAAACAGAAGCCGACATGCGGAACTGGGTTCTGGATATCCTTGGACGAGCCGAGAAAGGCACAGACATGCCGTTTGCGGCAATTGACCTTGCCTCAGGGCGAGTGGCAGGGGCGACACGTTACTTGAACATCATGCCCAATGACCGCGGACTTGAAATTGGCGGCACCTGGTATGGAGCTGATTTTCAGCACACTGCGGTCAATACCGAATGTAAATACCTGTTGATGACGCACGCCTTTGAAACGCTTGGCGCAATCCGCGTGCAGTTGAAAACGGATTCACGGAATGAGCGTTCGCAAAAGGCAATCGAACGTATCGGCGCAAAGAAGGAAGGTGTACTCCGCAATCACATGATCCTGCCTGATGGGCATATCCGCCACTCTGTTTTTTACAGCGTTTTGGATTCAGAGTGGCCCGATGTAAAGAAAAATTTGGAAGCGATGATGGAGAAGTGGAAGTAGAACTTCCGAACTCCGTAAAAAATGCCGCAACCAGGATTGGTCACGGCATTTTTTATTTTTCAGAAATTTGTATGCGGTATTTATCCAGTTGAAAGGTTTGGCTTCAAGAATGGTCCAAGCAGATATGTGACCACATCCTCAGCGGAGTAACTGGTTTTGCCTTCCTTGAGGAATTGTCCAACGGCCACTAGATCATCTCCTGAAGTGATGATCGGTTGTTCCACATAACCATCCTTGCGGACTTGTGGGAAGCCGGCTGTGGCGGTCAGGTTGTTGCACAGGCAGGAGCGGTTGACGGTGTCTTCAACAACGCCGCCTTTTTTGACATACATATCCACAGGTTCAGAGGAACAACGGTAGCCGACTGAGCCGTCTTCGCGTTTATAAAGGATGCGCAGGAAACCCAGGTCGCAAATTCGTCCGCGCTTTTCATATTCTTCCGGTTCTGAGAGTGTGCCTTCCATTTGGGCAACTTTGAAAGGGAAGCCGGTCGGCGAAGTGAATGGACTTGTGAATACCTCAGCCTCTTCGTTCATTACTTTTTGGAGCAGGCGTTGTTTCAGGTCATCCCGCATGCCTGATTCATTGCACAGGGAAAACGCAGTGCCAACCTGCACGCCTGCCGCGCCTGAATCCAGCGCCGTTTGTACCTGTTTCGGGTTGCCGTAGCCGCCAGCCAGCCAGAAAGGCAGACCCAGTAGTTTCATCTTCTCAAGGTCAACGGCATCTTTTTCACCGTAGATCGGTTCGCCTTTTTCGTTAAAGTTGACTGTGCCGCGCGGCGGGGCGTTGTGACCTCCCGCAGTTGGACCTTCGATCACGAAGCCTTCCACTGAGCCTTCACTGCGTTTGATGAGAGCCTGCGCCAGCACCACCGAAGAGATGATGGGCAAAAACTTGGGGCGTTTGAGTTTGCCGATAAGTTTGGAAATGCCAGGGAATACCGCCTCCGGGTCAAAGTGGATGCGATGGTCGTCATCCTTGCCTGCGCCGTGTACATCCAAACGGTAGGAGACCGGCTCGTGATTGCTCAATTTATCGAGGATGCCCGCAATTTGCGTGGGAATGCCTGCGCCCATCAACACCACGTCCACGCCAGCCAGCATTGCGCCGTAAAGCGAGGCAAGGGTCGGCATTTGTACTTTTTCCAGCAGGTTGATGCCGACAATGCCGGAGTGACCTTCTTTTGCGAGATAGACTTCGACAAAATTGGCCAGCGCTGTGACCTGGTCGAGGAATTGCGGCGGTTTGATGGTGTAAGCCGCGGGTGTTTTATAAGGTGTTTCTGGTGTTTTTCCGCCGGGAGTGTAGTAGCGGTTGATGATGTTCTGCACGGGTTCTGGCAGTGAAAAATTCGCCAGTGCGCGGCGTACGTTTCCGCTCAGGTCGCCGTCCATCAGGCGGCTTGCCATCACGCGGCTGATGCCTGTCCCTGATACGACGCCCAACTGCCCCAGTTGCGAAACCGCTTTTGCCAGACGCCAATCGGAGATGGCTACTCCCATGCCGCCTTGTATTAGTTTTGGTAGGTTCATTCGTTGACTCCAGTTCTAAAATTATTAGTGAATGGTAATTTAACAATGTTATTTTAATATGAAAATGGTTTGCGGGGTATGCAAAAATTCTACTTCTGTACCAAACTTGAAATATGACATTGTCAGAGTAAATATCATTTATTAATAACACCAAAAATCAAATTGCGTTTCTTTTTAAGTAGACAGGCGACTGTCATTTTCGTCGAAGCAGAATCAACTCAGAGCGAGGCGCGGAGCGCTGCCCGGGATTTGGTGATGCTGTTGAGTGCGATCAAGCCAAAGGCGCTGGTCAAGCCGATAAGCAGACCTCCAATCCAAATGGCTTGTGGAGATACATTGTCGTTCAGGTAGCCGCCGATGAGCGGAGAGAGGGTGCGCGCCAGACCCCAGCCGAACCAATAGACCGACATATACCTGCCGCGCGAGTCGGCGGGCGCGGTGTCTGCCACGTATTTGCTGGCGGTGGGCACGAGGGTCAGTTCGCCGAACGTCAGCACGACCATGCAGAGCCAGAAGCCCCAGAAACCCGTCATCAGCGCCACCATGCCTGTGCCAATGGCGTAGATGACCATGCCAGCCGCCGCGACAGGCAGTGTTTTATAGCGCCGTGTGACCTGCGTAACCGCGTATTGGATAAAGACGCACATGAAGGCGTTGGTGGTCGGAATCCAGCCGTACATGGCTTCGGGGATGCCGAAATTTGTTTTTGCGTAGACCGGCATCAGGATCCACAACATGGTGGGGGCGATTAGACCGACAGCCATTAAGGCGACAAATGCCATGTAGCCTTTGTCGCGGAAGACGCGCGCGTACCCTTCCGCGCCCTGGACAGGGTCGGCTAAAGAACCGGTTTTTACTACGCGGACGGTTTTGTCGAGCGTTTCGTGCGCGAGGAAGAATAGCAGCAGACTGTAAATAATGAAGCCCGTTCCTGCGCCGTAAAATGCGAGGTTGTAGGATCGGGTTGCGAGGAATCCGCCCACGGCTGGACCAATACCGAAGGCTGCGTTATTTGCGATGCGGTTGATGGCGTAGGCGTCGGTGCGTTTTTCGGAGGGGATCATATCGGCGAGCATGGCATCCGCGCCTACCTGGTACAGCGGATTCGACAAGCCGATGAAGATCATCAAAACTACAAACTGTGGGTAGGTCTCGGCGCGCATCAGAAAGAAATAAGCAATGCCGTTCAACGCCAGACTGAAAACCATGACCGCCTTGCGCCCAACTTTATCTGCGAGTGTGCCAGCTAGAAAGGAGGCGAAGAGTCCCGTGCCGGCGTTGATCGAGATCAACATTGCCACGGTGCTGAGCGGCAGGTGCAGTTTTCCGCTGGCGTAGATCAACAGGAAAGGCCAGATCATGCTTCCGCCCGCGGTGCTGATGACGATGCCGGTAATCATCAGCCAGTATTGGCGTGGATATTCGTTGTAGAGGGATTTGAGTTTGTAGAGCATAAGGGGAAAAGATAAAGGATGAGGGATGAACGCTTCGCGTGAAAGGCGAGAGGTTAGGAAGTGAATTTTTCAGCCAGCTTGTTGACTGTGCTTACGCCGCGCAGAGTTGATTTTATTCCAAGCGCTTTTTCAATCACGGCGTTTGAAATTTTAGAATCGCTTTGCTTCTTTTTGCACAGCCAGTAAATCTCGCGCCCGTGGACGTCGAAATCGTCAATCTCGGTTTGCAGGGAAATTAGCTTTTGTGTCGAGTTGGCGTCGAGTGCGTCAGCAAGGAAGCCGATATTGAGCGCGGCTGCCACATCCAATTTTGATTGTGGGAATGGCTTGTATTTTGCGATCTCGGCTACTTCCGCATCGGTGCGGATGAATGCTGCAACTTCATATCCCAGTGTTTCGTGCAAGTAAGTCTCGATCTTCTTTTCAAGCGCTTTGGCGTTCCCAGCTTTTGCCTCAAAGATGACATTTCCACTGGCGATAAATGTTTCAACATCCGAAAAGCCAAGCGACTCGAATAGCTGGCGCAGGGCATTCATTTTGACATTGTGCCCGCCAACATTGATTGCACGAGGGAATGCGATGTGTTTTGACATGTGTTGGATTATAGCATTCAAAAAACCTCCGAGTTCTCAAAGAACTCGGAGGTTTGCTTTTTTACTTTTTACTTCTTACTTTCACCACTATCTTCTATTTCCACCGCGATCCCCGCCGCTGCTGGGGCGTCCACCACGATCACCGCCGCGCGAGCCGCCATTGCGGTCGCCGTCGCGTCCACCGCCACCGGGGCGGGGTCCGCTCTTGCGGGCGTCTTTTTCGCGGGCTTCTTCAGCAGACCAGCCTTCGAGCACAGCCTGTCGTGAAAGTCGAATCTTGCCTTGCGGGTCAATGTCTGTGACCATCACGGTCAATTCATCGCCCATCGCGCAAACATCCTCGACGGAGTTGACGCGTTCGCTTGCCAGTTGTGAAATATGCACGAGTCCATCCACGCCGGGCAGCAGGTTTACAAATGCGCCAAAGGCTTCGATGCGCACAACCTTGCCGGTGTAGATATTGCCGATCACCACAGACTCGGTCAGTCCTTGCACGCGTTCTTGTGCGATCTTCGCGCCCACGCTGTCGGTGGATGCAATGTAGACCGTGCCGTCTTCCTGAATGTCGATCTTGGTGTGGGTCTCTTCCTGCAAAGCGCGGATATTCTTACCGCCAGGTCCGATCAGCGCACCGATCTTGTCAATCGGGATCTTCACGGTGATAATGCGCGGGGCAAACGGTTTTAGTTCCGCACGCGGGGCATCCAACGCTTCGAGCATTTTTTCCATGATGGACATGCGCGCAACATTCGCCTGTGCCAGCGCTTCCTTCATCATCTGTGTGCTCAACCCACTGATTTTAATATCCATCTGCAAAGCGGTGATACCTTCGGCGGTGCCAGCCACTTTGAAGTCCATGTCACCGAGGTGATCTTCGGTTCCCTGAATGTCGGTCAAAATCTTGTAGCGACCGGTTGCATCGGTGATCAGTCCCATCGCTACGCCAGATACGGGAGCCTTGATCGGCACGCCCGCATCCATCAAAGCCAAAGTCGAACCGCAGACTGAACCCATTGAGGTCGAGCCGTTGGAGGACAAGGCTTCGGATACCACGCGGATGGCGTACGGGAAGGATTCTTCAGCAGGAAGGACGGGTTCGAGCGCACGCTCTGCCAACGCACCATGACCCACCTCACGCCTGCTCTGTCCACGAAGCATTTTGACTTCGCCTGTGGAGAAGGGCGGGAAACTGTAGTGATGCATGTAGCGTTTGGTTTTGTTGGGAGAGAGGTTGTCGAGTTCCTGCGCCTCGCCCAATGTCCCAAGCGTGGCAAAGGACAAAACCTGTGTCTCGCCGCGTGTGAAAAGTCCAGTGCCGTGCGCGCGCGGAGAGAGTCCCACTTCGCACCAGATCGGGCGGATTTCGGTGGGGGTGCGGCCATCAGGACGCTTGCCCATGCTTAAAATCCGTTCACGCACGATCTTGTGTTCGGCTTCGCTGAATGCAGATTTCACATCTTTCGTGGCAGGCGCGGTTGCGTCACCTTCGATGCATAATTCGGCAACGACTGCGGACTGTAATTCGTCCATGCCGCCGTAGAATTCATTTTTGCTCAACGGCTTGTCGAGCAGTTCGTTCATTTTGCTGTTGACCGATTCAAATACTTTCTTTTGCAAATCTTCATTTGTGGTGTTGAGTGCCACTTCGCGCTTGGGCTTGCCAATTTCAGACTGCATCTTGAGTTGCAGGTCAATGATCGGCTGCATCGACTGATGTCCCAGTTCGAGCGCAGCCACCATCACATCTTCGGGAATTTCATTCGCGCCGCATTCCACCATGAGGATCGCGTCTTTGGTGCCGGCAATTCTCAGGTCGAGGTCAGAGGCGTTCATTTCTTCGAAAGTTGGGTTGAGCACGAACTCACCGTCCACACGTCCCACGCGGACAGCTGCGACTGGCCCAGCCCAAGGGATATCTGAGATCATGATCGCGGCAGAAGCCGCGTTGATCGCGAGAATATCCAGCGGATTGACGCCGTCGGCCGAGAAGGTGTACATGATGACTTGCACTTCATTCCGCATCCCTTGCGCGAAAAGCGGACGCAGGGGGCGGTCTGTCAGGCGCGACACAAGAATGGAATCTGTGGAGGCGCGGCCTTCTCGTCGGAAGAAGGAACCGGGGATCTTTCCGCCGGCATACATGCGCTCTTCGAAGTCAACCGAAAGCGGGAAGAAGTCGATCCCTTCGCGCACGCCGCCCATGGTGGCTGCGGCAAATACGATGGAATCTTCCACGCCGAAAGTGACTGCGCCACCAGCTTGAGCGGCGAGTGTACCGGTCTCAAAGGTAAAGGTACGCGTGCCAACAACGGCTGAGTAGCGTTTTAATTCGGGTTTCATTATATTTTGTCTCCTGTGTATAAAATGGAGTCCAACAACTCCTGTTGTTGGTTTGCAAAGTCTGGAGACCTTGCACTCCGTAACTTTCCCGCCAGTGGTCAGGGACTGAATAGTGGGAACAACCGCTGTTGTTCCCACTATTCAATTCCTGACTGCGGGTTTCTTTCTCCTCCTCTCCCCGCGGGAGAGGGTAGGGTGAGGGATATTAAATAAGACCCTAAAAGTCTCGCGACCTTTAGGGTCTAACAAACTTACTTACGGCGGAGTGACAATCGTTCGGTTACGTTCAGGTAGTTCTTGTAATTGCTTGAGCGCAAGTACGTGAGTAATCGGCGGCGTTGACCGACCATTTTGAGCAATCCACGGCGGCAGGATTGATCCTGCTTGTTGCTTCGCAAATGCTCGGTGAGTTGAGTAATGCGGTTGGTCAGGATGGCGATTTGCACTTCGGGCGAACCGGTATCCTTGTCGTGGCGATGAAAATCTTCAATCGCCTTGGTCTTGATTTCTTTTGCTAGTGGCATGACGTGTGCTTCCTTTCTTTTAGATTTTTATTTGGCGGCGGAAGAGCGCCGCACTACGCAGGTCTCCGTGTCCACAGTGTTAACCGTAGGACAGGACCAGTCACGGGCGGAGATTATACCAGAAAAATTACACCTGAATTGATGTCATGTTGTTGTAAAATATGAAGGAAATATGTTTGCAGGATTATCACTTCACTGAGGTATCACATGCACAGATTTTACTTTATAACACTGTTGGCGATTTTAATTCAGGCTTGCGCAGGCATGTCTGTTAATAAGCCTGCAAATACACCCGCTCTCGCTGCCTCTTTCGCTGCGACGTTCACTTCTATGGATACTCCGACCGCCACGATCACGCCCACCATCACGCCTTCTCCGACGATCGTGCATATTCCAACCTGGGACCCAAACCAGCCGACAGCTACTTTCGTACCCGTCCCCATTTTTATTGGGAAAGACACGGCTACGCCTGTCATACCGCCGACTCCCATTCGACCTGGACCGGGGTTTCTTTCTGTTCAGGTTTCCGAGAAGAAGATCTTTTGGGGTGTTTGCAAGCCGAACAGGACAAAGATCACCGCGGAAGTTGAAAATCCCGAAGATATTTTTAGCGTAATTATTTTTGTGCAAGTCAAGTCAGCGACAAAAGAGGATTACACTCCCTGGACCACAGGCGACACCATGCAGAGTCACAGGGATGGCACCTTTTCCTATTCGTTGACAGCAAATACAACCTACGGTCATAATCATTATAAAAGGTCTTGGATATTGTTTCAATTGGTGGCAACCGATGATATGGGAAGAGAGATAGGGCGCACCAAGATTTACACGAATGAGATATCGCTTTCCCCGTGTATGTAAGTTTCCATGCCTGCTAAAAGGATACATTCTTCACATGAAAAAAATTTCCATTCTCTTGATTTTTGCCGTGGCGCTTTCCGCTTGTTCGATGACTGTCAGCCAGTTTTTGGGGATACCGGCAACCCCCACTGCCGTGCCTACATTTACGAACACCCCTACGGATATGCCGACTTTTACGCCGACTGTCCCCACGCCGACCTTTACCGTTACGCCAACTTTGGTGGGACAAAAGACAAAAACTTCCACACCTGATTTCACCCCTACGCAGTTGATCCTTACGCCGCTGGGTATTACGTTGCTGCCTTCAGTGACGCCAATCTCACTGGTTCCAAATGTGAAAATGCCAGGCTTTATCTCAGTTTCCGTTTCTGATGAAGTATTTTATAAGGGAAAAAAATGCCTGCCCAGCTCGGTAAAATTCATGGCGCAAGCGGCTAACCCCGCAAATACCGCTTTTGTTGTGCTTTTTGTGCGCTTTAAGAGTAAACAAACAGGCTCCACCAGTGAGTGGACGAGTATTACCATGCAAAGCCTTGGCATTGGCACGTTTACCCATGATCTAATTCCGCTGGAAATGAAGGGTGTGGATTATTTCGAGAATGCATGGGTTCAATATCAACTTGTGGCAACCGATGCCAATTCCAATAAACTCGGGCGCACGGATATTTTTGACGAGCGGTTGACCCTGTTGGAATGTGTGCCAACGCCCACGCCGATTCCACCCATTACGCCGACTGTGCTGGTGCCATAATGACCTTCTCCCCAGAGCTGATCAACTTCCTGAAAAAAGCAACTCGCGTCGCTGTCTTAACAGGAGCTGGAGTCTCACAAGAGAGCGGACTCCGCACCTTTAGAGACGCCCAATCTGGACTTTGGGCACAATACCGACCCGAAGATTTAGCCACGCCGACAGCTTTTGCGCGCACCCCAAAACTTGTCTGGGATTGGTACGCGCATCGCCGTGAAGCTGCCAAAGTTGCGCATCCCAACGCGGGTCATTATGCGCTGGCACAAATGGAAAAAAAGATCCCTGAGTTCACACTCATCACGCAGAATGTGGATGGCTTGCACCGCATGGCTGGAAGCAAAAACATCCTTGAACTGCATGGCAATATCCTGAACGTGCGCTGTTCAGAATGTGGGACTTTTTCTGAAACCTGGGCAGACGATCCTGGGTTTGTGCCGCGCTGTGAAAAATGCAATGGATTACTGCGTCCAGACGTGGTCTGGTTTGAAGAATCCCTGCCGCGCGAGCAACTCGAGGCGGCAGTTCATGCTACGCGCACCTGTCAGGTTTTCTTTTCGATCGGAACCTCTGGTGTGGTGCATCCTGCCGCAGCGCTGGCACATGCCGCAAAAGCCGAAGGCGCGGTTGTAGTGGAAGTCAACGCAGAACCAACCCCGCTCACATCCACAGTGGATTTTGCGTTTCATGGAAAATCAGGTGTGATTTTGCCAGAGCTGGTGAAGGCAGTATGGAGGTAGAGACTATTCTCTTCTTGAACAGCCTTTATTTCTAAATAGTATCATGCCTGCCAATCGCTCAACCTTTCACCGAGTTTCGTAATCCGTTCGCGCATTAGCACCGCTAGAATTCCAAGCCCAAGCAGGAGGATGCCCGTGCATCCGACCATCAGGATGGAGGTGAAGGCGTCCAACAGATCATAGACCACGATGTAAATCACGCTCAAGACGCCAATCACCGAGAAGAAGATCGGGGTGAAGGTCAAACTGCGTGAGCGGATGATAACCCCATAACTCAGCACCGCCAGCGATTGCAGGAACAGCACCACGAAGTAGATCAATCCCTGCGAGCCGTTGCTGACCATTTGAATGTATGTGGTGCCAAGCAGGGTCAGTTGCGAAAGCATGCCCATGATGAACGCGCCCGTTTTGCTGCCTGCGCGGGTCAGCAGGTAGTGCTGGATCATGCCGAGCAGCGCCGCGCCCATTGAGAAGAACTGCGGCTGGTCTACTTTCAGTTCAACAAGAATAATGAAATACGCCAGCAGGTACAAGCTGTTTGCGGGGAATCCCAGCCAGGCATTTTTCAGCCAGAAGGCTTCGACTGCCCAAAGCGTGGCGGCAAACGCGACGGGGATCGCCGCGTCCAACCCGCCGAGCATTGGTGCGGCTACCGAGACGATGACTCCAATCCCAAGCCCGCTGAATAGCAAAGTTGAATCCCAGCCCGTTGTGCGTTTGACAAGACACAGGAAATAGCCAAGCGCATAGTATCCCATCGCAAGGAAGATGACCGGGTGAATCCATTGGGTGATGCCGAAGATGCGAAATACGAACGCGACGAAGAGTGGCAGGGTCAAGGTAAAGGAGTAGAACAGAGTCGGTTGGCGATAGATCAGGCTGACGGTTAGGAAGAGAAGCGTGTAAAATCCGAAGCCAAATGCCGCAGTGTTGGAATTCCCATCGAAGAGTAAAAATGCGTAGTTGAGAATTGTGAGCATTGCGCCCACGCCGCGCACGATCTGTTTGAGCGGACGCGGGTCTTTGAACGCGAGGTGACTGATGAGGTCTGAGACAAGCCAGACGAGGCTGTACGCCAGCAGGTGATAGGCGATTTCTTTAACATGAAAATCGCGAAGAATTAGGAACACACCGATGTTGAACAGCACTGGCACGCCGATCTCGAACCATCCATCGCGGCTCAAGTACATTTCGGCGGCGAAGAGCAAGCCAATGACGAGCGCATACCAGCCGCCTGTTTCTTTAAGTGTGATGAGCGCGCTAAATGAGATGATCGTGCCAAGCGTGAGCGCGCTGCTGCGGAGCATCCATGACCATGAGTCTTTTGAGCGGAGGACAACGCCGCTGAGGAAATACAGGACAGCGAGAATTGTCAGCGCGGAAAGCCAGGCGTCGAGTTGGAAATGATCGAGGGTGAAGAAGACGGTCAGCGCGAGAAATGCGGCGGGGAGGTAGCCGAAGACCGCTTTGCGTTGAGCGGCTGTGTAGATGGAAAAGAAAATGGTGAAGACCGCAAACCCGATCGCGGCGCGCTGGGTTCCTTCTACGATGAATACGATGCTGGCGATAATCGTAAAGATGGCGCCATAAATGCGCGGAGGCAGATTCCATGCGCGGCTTGCGTTTTTTAGCAGAATTTCAGTGAGCAGGAAAATCATGCTCAGCCCAAGCAGTTGATAGCCAAGGAAGATATTTATTTTTTCGAGGAAGGGCAGGTTGAAGAAGGCGAAGTAGGCAATGATGAAGTTGAGCAATGCCAGCGCCCACAACCATCCGCGCGGACGGGCGAAGTGTAGACTGCCATAGAGCAGTGTGACAAAAAGCGCGGCGGCAAGTCTGAGGGCGAAACTGTGTTCCATGCCGTTGCGGACGGCAAATCCCAACACAGGAATGGATGCCAGCAAAATGGGCAGGCTGTATTTGCGCGTCGTTTCCAGCCTATTTGTGATTTCACTTGCGGCGGACAAAATTAATCCCCAGACGGCAAAGAGAATCATGTTGGCAAGGTTGTCCGCCTCGAATGCTGCGCCTGCCAGCCAGGGAATAAAAATGAGCGTCCCTGCGGCGAGCCAGGGGAAGAAGATGAAGGGGAATAGCAGGTCTGAGAAAACGTAAAACAGGAAGGCAAATCCCGAGGTGAAGATGGATGCGAGATTCCAAAGCGGCGTGGTTGGGGTATCTGCAAGTCGAATTAAAAATAGGATCAGCGATGCGCCGAGTACGCCGACTTGTAAGAGTTGTGCGGCTAGAAATAACGGGAAGGCAAATTTTGTATTCTGCCATTTTTTGAGCGTCCACACACCAGCCAACCCCGCAAGCGCGGCAACTCCGAGCATGGCGGCAAAGAATTCTGGCTTTGCGCTGAAGATGTCGCCGATGCGGTAGAAAGCTGTGGCAAACGCGGCAAAGGCTGTGATGCTGAACAGGCGCGAGGTGTACAGCCACGTGCCGCCGCTCCAGATGATCGTCATCAATAAAGAGACTACCACCCAATATGTGGCAATAAAAGGCGGCGATAGTTTGAGTGTGTTTTTGATCACGTCTGCGGTGATGGGCAGGAAGAAAGAGAAGACGATGAAGAGCGCGAAACTTGGCTGTGGCAGTCGCTTGCGGGTGGCGATTGACAATCCGCCAAAGATGATTGTGCCGAGAATGAGGAGCGGGATGCGGAAGATGTCTACAAATGCGCCGAGAATGGCGGCGGATGCAACCACGAAGAACGCGCCAAGGTATAACGAAATCTTGATATTTGTTTCACTGAGCAGGTTTTGAATCAATGTGGGGCGCGGACCCGCGGGTTCTGGCTGGGCTGGGAGAGCAGGGGACTGTTCAGGTGTAGGAACTGCTGGTTGAGCAGAGTCCACTTTGGGCGAGGCGGGCGGCGCGAAGTCAAAATCATAGCGGCGGCGGATCACATCTGCAAGATCTTTTTTCAGCAGGTTGAATTTTTCCCATTCCGTAATTTCCTGCAAGAGGACGCGGCGATTGTTTCTGTCAACTTTATTGAAATGCTTGCGCACGTTGCGCTGACTGGTGAGGTCTAGCGCAGCAAGCGCATCCTTGCGGACAGTTTCGTCGTCATCGTTGACTGCCAGATTTTCAAGTTCGTTGCGAATGACTTCACTGCTGTAGTTGAGCAAGGTCAACTTTTGGATGGCATTCAATCGTTCTGAGGCAGTTTCATTTCGCAACCCGTTGAGAATATCATTGAGAATATCTTCGGGTTTTGGGGTTTGATTTTCGTCCATAAGGTGATGCTCCTGCTTTGATTTAACACTGAAACCTCAGAATGGTTCCAGGTGACTGTTGTCGCTGGAGCCAAACGTCTCCTGCAATATGAAAAAGTCATGCTGCAAGCATGACTTTTTTACTTCCCGCTTTTTATTTCAAAACAATTCCACTGCGTGGCGGGATTGTGACTTGATTGCCCGCGATCATTGGCTTTCCAAACAATACTTGCGGTTTTTTTGTAAACGCAAGTTCAATTGTTTTTTCTTCCTTTGAGACATTGAATGCGACCAATACATTTTCATTTTTAGAAGAGCGCATAAATGCCATCACTTCACCTTCGGCGTAGACACGCTTGTACTCGCCGCGGCGAAGCGAGATATATTCTTTTCGCAGGGAGATGCAAGCCTTTGCGTATTCGAGCAGATCTTTATCCCATTTGCTTTCATCCCATGGGAAGGATTTGCGGCATTCGGGGTCGTGAGCGCCATCTATGCCGATCTCGTCGCCGTAGAACAGACAGGGCGCGCCAACGATGGTGAACATGAACAACCATGCAAGTTTGAGCGAGTCTTTATCGCCGTTGACGCAGGAAAGAAAGCGCGGCATATCGTGGCTGTCGAGCAGGTTTAGCTGTGCCGCGGTAATGTCAGCCGGATAGATATTTAGAATGCGATCCACTTCATTGGCAAAATCATAAGCATGCATGTGACGTACGCGATCTTTGAGTCCGCCCGCCTGTGTGACGACCTGCATGTTCAGGTGTGAGTTCGCAAAGAAACTGAGCGATGCTGCTGTGAAGAGATAATTCATCACCGCATCAAACTGGTCGCCTTGCAGCCAGCGTTGCGCTTCGTGCCAAATCTCGCCGACAATATAGGCTTCGGAGTTTATTGCGCGCACACGCCTGCGGAACTCGCGCCAGAACTCATCATCGTCGATTTCGCCCGGCACATCCAGACGCCAGCCATCAATGCCAAACTTGATCCAATGTTCGGCAACATCAAATAAAAATTCGCGCACGGCGGGCGTCCTGGTATTGAATTTCGGCAAAGCAGGCAAATTCCACCAGGCCTGATATCCGATGGCGTGCAAACTTCCCTCGCCATTTTCCAGGGCGTGCAATTCGCCGGTTGCTGGGTATGCTCCCCAGCGGCGGCGTCTTTTCAACCGTTCTGGATCGAAGTGAAACCAGTCTACATACGGTGAACCTTCGCCATTTTCCAATACGTGATGGAACTGCCAGAAGCCGCGGCTGGCATGATTAAACACACCGTCCAACACCACGCGGATGCCGCGCTTGTGTGCTTCATCAATTAATTTCCTCAACGCCTCATTGCCGCCAAGTATCGGGTCTACATTGTAATAATCATAGGTATGATAGCGGTGATTGGACGCAGAAGCAAAGACAGGGGTGAAGTAAATAGCATTGATTCCCAGGTCTTGTAAATAATCCAGTTTCTCGGTCACGCCGTATAGATCGCCGCCTTTGAAACCGTAAACTGTAGGAGCGGAATCCCATGGCTCAAACGGCAGGGAGCTTGCAGGGTTGCGTCCGCTCTTTGCAAAACGGTCTGGAAATATCTGATAAAAAATTGCATCTTTTACCCAGTCTGGTGTGGTCATTGCATTCCTTTTTGCAAAGCAAATATTACAAAATAAGAGCGCGAATCAATTGACTCGCGCTCAATGTTTCGGAAAGAACTTGATTTATCGAATTGCTTCTTCAGTACTTGCATCAAAAATATGGAACTTGTCCATATCGAAGATCATTGGGGCAGTGTCGTTGACGCGCAGTTTCGAGCGCGGGTCAACGCGGCCTACAAAGATATTCTTGCCGCTGACGAGATAAAGGAGCGTTTCGTTGCCCATCAATTCGGTCACATCCACTTTCACAGAGATCTTTTCGCCGAGTATGTTTTGCGGGGCGAATTCAGGGTCATGGATATTTTCAGGGCGAATGCCAAAGATGACATCCTTGCCGCCCATATTTTTGTATGGTGCAGCGAGACTGGTGGGAATCTGAACTTTGAAATCTCCCGTGTCTATCATGATCTTCTCGCCCTCTTTGATCAGTTTGGCGGGGAAGAAGTTCATGGCAGGTGAGCCGATGAATCCAGCCACAAATAAATTATTGGGGTAGTCATAAAGGTTTTGCGGTGTGTCCAGTTGCAGCAGTTTGCCTTTGTTGATTACTGCAATACGGCTTGCCATGGTCATGGCTTCGGTCTGATCGTGGGTTACGTAAATGAACGTGGTCTGCAAGCGCTGATGTAACTTGCTGATCTCAGCGCGCATTTGCACACGCAGTTTCGCATCCAAGTTGGAGAGCGGCTCATCGAACAGGAAGACCTTGGGCTCGCGCACGATGGCGCGTCCTACAGCCACGCGCTGACGTTGACCGCCGGAGAGCTGGCGCGGCTTGCGTTGGAGCAGGTCTGTGATACCCAGAATTTCAGCGGCATCATTTACGCGGCGCTTGATTTCTTCCTTCGGTGTCTTGCGGAGTTTCAACCCGAAAGCCATGTTGTCGTAAACCGAAAGATGCGGATACAAAGCGTATGACTGGAATACCATGGCAATATCGCGGTCTTTCGGCGCAACGTCATTTACCACGCGGTCACCGATGATAATTTGCCCATCCGTGATTTCTTCCAGACCAGCCAACAGGCGCAGGGCGGTGGTTTTGCCGCAACCTGAGGGTCCAACCAATACAAGGAACTCTTTATCTTCAACTTTGATGTTGAGGTCTTTGATGATCATAAGATCACCGAACTTCTTGAACACGTTCTGGTATGTAACGCTTGCCATGATAATCCTCCAGTTTTTAGAATATAGTGGCTAAATTATAAATCCCATTGGCTCTTTTGACCAATGGGATTTATGCAGTCTTTGCCAACAATAAATTAGCTGTGTGCAGGATTTATAGGCTTTCCAAGGTGCGCCGATTCGAGCAGGGCAAGGATCGTGGCGACATTTCTGCGGCTGTCTTCATGGGAAATGCGCGGTGATTTATTTTGTGTGATCGCGTCGCACATATCTTCCACTTCGCCGAGATACAGCTCATTCCCTTTGATCTTTATTTTTTCCTGCTTGTCGCCGCGCGAAAGATAAATTTCAGATGTCTTCCCCGGCTTGAATGGATTGGGAATACTTAACGAAGCCTCGGTCCCGACGATCTCAATCATCGAACGTGATGGGGATTTGAATCCGCTGTCGAACTGGGCGTGGACTCCATTATCGAATCTCATTTGCCCGATGAAAGACTCGTCGGCTCCGCCCTCGCCTGTGAGCTGCCAGCCAAATACTTCGACAGGTTCAGCGCCGACGATTGTCCGCGCGTAGGAAATTGGATAGCATCCCACGTCCCAAATACTGCCGCCACCCGTCTCGATCTTGGAGCGAATATCGCCTTCACGGGTCAGTGTAAAAGTGAACGCGCCTTTGATGAGTTGCAGCTTGCCGAGTACGCCGCTATCTACCATTTCTTTGGCTTTCAACGTTTGCGCGTGGTGACGATACATGAATGCTTCGGCTAAGATTTTGCCTGTTTCGCGCGCAACTTGACTCATGGCGTCCACTTCGGCGAGGGTCAATGCGAAAGGTTTTTCGCTTAGAACATGCTTGCCTGCGCGCAGGGCTTTGATTGTCCACTCGGCGTGCAGGTGATTGGGCAATGAGTTGTAGATCACGTCAATTTCAGGGTCGGCGAGCAGGGCTTCGTAACTGCCATGCGCGCGCGGAATGTTCCATTCGCGTGCGTATGCCTCAGCGTTGGAAATGCTCCTCGAAGCAACAGCCAACAGTCGGGTGCGGTTTGAGGCGCGCAGGGGCTTAATCAAAGCCTGATTAATTTTTGCAGTCGAGAGCAGTCCCCAGTTAAGTTGTTTGTCCATTTGAAATCCTTTTTATAAGAGTTGTTGCCGAGATGAGTGTTATCACCAAAAATACGATGACGAGCGAGAATCCCATTTGCAGACCGAATAGGTCACTGCCCCATGCGATGAGCCAGGGTCCGATGAGACCGCCAATGCCGGCAAAGGTAAAGAGTACGCCGAGAATGGTGTTCCCGTTTTCTGTGTGTGTATCTGAAACGGCGGCGGTGATGGTGGGGAAGATGACCGAAAAGAAAAACCCTGTAATCGGTAAAAGAAAGAAAAATTCTTTTGGACCGAACAAGCCAGCAGTAAAACAGAGGATTCCGCCGATGGTCATAAATAGGATTGAGCGCAAGTATCCAATGCGATGAACAAGGAATCCGCCGATCAAACGTCCGAGCATGAGCACGGCAAAAAATACTGCGAGTGATTGATTGCTGGCAGTAACAGAGACGCCGCGAATTTCTTGCAGAAAAGTGACCAGCCAAGATACCAGCCCGATCTCTGCCGCCACATAAAACGTGATGGTAGCGTAGAACCAGGGCAGTTGCCCTTTGAATGCAATTTGTGGGATGTGACGAAAGTCAAGCTGTGCTTTTTCTTCTGCTTTGGGAAAACGCAGGAAGATAAAAATGATCACGAACAACGCGACCAGCAGAATATCCCAGCGGTAGATCACGCGCCAGGACACGCTGATGCTTAATAGCCAGCCCGCAAAAAGCGGCGCGATCAGCGAGCCAAATCCATGCAGGACCGCCATGAGGTTAAGGTAAAGTCCTTTTCGTTCGTGGTGCAGGCTGACGATGATTGCGTTAGGTCCGAGTTCAAGCGCGCCGAGTCCCATGCCCAGTATGAAGAGTGACCCGGAAAGGAGTACTGCGGATGTAAAAAAACTATATCCGCCGACGCCGATCCCTAGAAATACACCCGCCAATATGATTACGCTTTTTAGCCCGAAGCGGTCTGCCAGGATGCCTGTGATCAGTGTGGCAATTAGAAATCCGAGATACTCGCCGAAGAAAATATTTCCGCCTGTGCCGTAGCTGATATGCAATTCGGCAAGCATGGAAGGCAGGGTGGGACCTTTGAGATTGTCAGTGAAACCAAAGACGAAGAAGGAAAGGAAGCAGCCGGCTGTGAGTAGAAAAATTGTAGTTTTGGATGGTTTGATTTGCATGATGAGAGAAATTATAACGGGTCTGGTCTCATATTTGAAACCAGACCCGTGCCGTGATTTGCTGGAGTTTGGAAGTTCTACTTCCAAACTATTTTGCTTGTGAAAACTTTGCAAGCCTGTTGAACTGAGCGGATAAAGCCGGATACAGGTCACGATAGATCGGATAGATCTCATTATAGATTGCGCTGTTTGCGCCTGGCTTGGTAACGCCTGTGACTTGGATCACTTTATCGCAGGCTGTTTGGACATCGGAAAACGCTCCAGTTCCGACAGCCGCAAGCAATGCCGCCCCGTAAGCCGCGCCTTCCTCAGAGGCAAGTGTTGTTAATTCAACATCCAAAACATCTGCGAGGATTTGCCGCCAGAGCGAGCTTTTTGCGCCGCCGCCTGTCACACGTACTTCTTTGATTTTTCCCACGCCCGCATTCTTGATTAATTCGAAGCTGTCTCGCAACCCGAAAGATACGCCTTCGATGACAGAGCGAGTCAAATGGGGCAGGGTGTGGCGCACAGTCAACCCGACGAAGGCTCCACGCGCAAGCGGATCGGGGTGAGGCGTGCGTTCGCCAGTCAGATAAGGCAGAAAAAGTAAACCGTCACTGCCAGGTTGAATATTGGCGGCGGGTTCAAGCAATTTATCGTAACTGGTTCCTGGAGCAAATGTATCCCGATGCCAGCGCAGACTGCCTGCCGCCGAGAGCATCACTCCCATGAAATGCCATTTGCCCGGCACGGAATGGCAAAATGCGTGTAACCGTCCTTGTGGCTCGATGGCAGGTGTATCTGTGGTGACAAAAACTACGCCAGAAGTGCCCAAGCTGAGAGATGCTACGCCCGCGCTGACTGCGCCTGTGCCGACTGCGCTTGCGGCTTGGTCTCCTCCGCCTGCAATCACTGGGATGCCCGCAGGCAAGCCGAGTTCGGCTGCCACGTTGGGTGTCAGAACGCCGGTAATGGCTGTGCCTTCGTAAACCTTGGGAAGATATTCGAATGGGATGTTCAGCGCGGTTAACATTTCAGGCGACCAGTCGCGCTTCTTTAGGTCAAATAGGATCGTGCCTGCACCGTCTGCACAATCAATTGCGAAGTCACCCGTCATTTTATAGCGCACATAATCTTTCGGGAGCAGGATGTGGCGTGTGCGCTTCCAGATTTCCGGTTCGTTTTCCTGCACCCAGAGAATCTTTGGGGCGGTGAAACCTGTCAGGGCATCGTTGCCTGTGACTTGGATCAGCTTCTCGCGTCCTAGTTTGAGGCGGATGGCGTCACATTGCGCGGCTGTGCGCTGGTCATTCCACAAGATGGCGGGGCGCAGGACTTGGCCTTTTTCGTCCAACAAAACCAGCCCATGCATTTGTCCCGTCAGCCCAATGCCTTTGACTGCGGATGCGTCCACGTTTGTTTTTGCAAGTACCTGGCGGATACTCTCGGCTGTGCCATTCCACCATAACGATGGGGATTGTTCGCTCCACAATGGCTGGGGCGTTTCGTAGGAATACTCGTTTGAAGCCACGCCCAAGACCAGCCCGTTCTCGTCCATGAGCAGGGCTTTGGTGGCGGTTGTGGATGTGTCTATGCCGATGAAAAATTTCATTTTGATACCTCCGTACAACTCCGAAGGAGTATGATGATTATAGATTTGCGCGAGATGGTCACACAACCCCGAAGGGGTGTCATGGTTTTTTGGGACGAACATATCATCCCTTCGGGATTTGGTTTGCTGTATGCAATTTTCTACAATCCTGCCATCTCTTCGGGATTGGTTACTGCGTAACATCAGTTATTAAAACAAGCGAATGCCGCTAATTTTCAAGAGTCAATCGAGAAACTTGTTGGTTAGCGGCATTCGCTTTGAAAAACGAGACAGTCTTGTTTCTGGCTGTTATCGAGTGCCCAGCAGCAAGTCAATTGTAAGTTGGTCGAGACGTTCGTATTGCAATCCGCGTGAGCTGATGGCTGAACGGTCAAAAGATTGGGCTTTGAGAGATTTGGCTTTTTCGGGGCTGTATTTTCCGAAGTACTGATTCATCGAGCCATCGTCAGCGTTGATATCAGCCAACAGTGCCTGAATTTCCTTGTCGGCGTTGAATTGGGCGGCTTTCTCTTTCAGCATGAGATAAGTCCGCATACAACCGCGGGCAAAGTCTTTGACGCCTGCGTAATCTTCGGTGCGGTAGGCATGAGCGTCGAAGTGACGTGAGCCATCGTATTTTACGTCTTCGAGGAATTTTACCAAATAGAAAGCGGCTTTGATGTCACGTGAGCCGAAGCGCAGGTCCTGATCATAGCGGCCGGGATACTGGTCGTTTAGGTCAATGTGGAAGAGTTTGCCTGCTTCCCATGCCTGGGCTACGCCGTGCATGAAGTTGATGCCCGCCATGTGTTCGTGCGCCATTTCGGGGTTGACGCCGACCATTTCAGGATGGTCAAGGGTTGTGATGAAGGCCAACATGTGACCAGTGGTGGGGTTGTACATGTCGCCGCGCGGTTCGTTGGGTTTGGCTTCGAGGGCAAATTTCAGGTCATATTTTTTATCAAGCGCATATTCGCAGAAGAAGTTCATGGCTTCGCGGCTGCGCTTGATGGCTTCAGTAGCGCTCTTGGATGAATCGGTTTCAGTGCCTTCACGTCCGCCCCAGAAAACGTAGGTCTTGGCGCCAAACTCTACGCCCAAGTCAATGGCGTTCATTGTTTTCTGGATGGCGTATGCGCGCACTTTCGGATCATTGGCTGTGAAAGCGCCGTCCTTGAAGATGGGATCGCCAAAGAGGTTGGTGGTTGCCATCGGGACGACAAGCCCGGTGTCGGTCAGCGCTTTGCGGAAATCCTTTTTGATGGCATCGGCTTCTGCGGGTGTGGCGTCGATTGGGATCAGATCATTGTCGTGGAAGTTGACGCCGTACGCGCCGACCTCTCCCAACAGGTAGACCAACTCAGCGGGGGTTTTTGAATCACGCGTCGGGCCGCCGAAGGGGTCGCGTCCAATATTTCCGACCGTCCATAATCCAAATGTAAATTTATTTTCAGGCTTGGGTTCGTATGTAGTCATGTTTTGTTTAACCTTTTCGTTTGAAATAGACATCTGCCAATACGGCTAATACCAGCACGATTGCCTTCAATACATATTGCCACGCGGGAGCCACGTTCATCATTTGCAAGCCGGTGGATAAACTGGCGATGATAAGGGCGCCGATCATCGCGCCTTGAATTGTTCCGACCCCGCCTAGAGTGGATGTGCCGCCGAGGATACAACTGGCAATCGCGTCCAGCTCATAGCCAGCGCCGGCGGCGGTGGTCCCGTAGCCGACGTAGGAAGCCAGCACCACTCCGCCTACTCCGGAAAGGAATCCCATGAGGATGAAAATTTTGAATACCATGCCAGATATGCTAATGCCAGAGAGACGGGCCGCCTCTCTATTCCCTCCGATGGCATAAGAATAACGACCGAAACGGGTGTTGTTCGAGAGGTAGATCATGATCAACGCTGTGATCGCGAGCAGCAGCACCGGGTTTTGAATCCCTTTGTAATTGTTTACGTTGTAGACGTAGACAAGGAGTACCAATGCAAGGAAACCGGTAGCCAGTAAATCAATATAAATACTTTGCAGTTCAAAGCCATGCTTGCGTTTGCTTTGGCGGCTGCGGAACATATTCCAAAAAAGAAAACCAATTGCCACCAAGCCAAAGACCCAGCCCCAAATGATTGGCACATACCCCTGGGCGATGTCGGCAAACCAGGGTTGGTTTGCTGGAATTGTTTTTCCGGCAGTGACCAAGAGAATAAGCCCGTTGAAAAGCCACAAACCGCCTAAAGTTACAATGAAGGAAGGCACACGCAGATAAGCGATGATGTACCCTTGCAGTGCGCCGAATGACGCGCCAACCGACAGGCTGATGATCACAGTAAGTATTGCTGATAAAACTGGCTGATCGGGCAGGTATTTAAACCAGATATTCGCCTGCAAATAAGCCGCTACCACCGAAACAAAGCCTGCGAGTTTTCCCACAGAAAGATCAATGTTGCCGGTCACAATCACCAACACCATGCCCGCCGCTAAAAATGCCGTTACAGACATTTGGCGGAAAAGGTTGGAAATATTTTGGGAAGCCAGATAAGTGCCGTCGGTTGCAAAGAAAAAGATCGCCCAAATGCCGATCAACGCCAGCAAGATCGTGTAGGTTTGTACGTTGAGGCGCAAAACCTGAAACAGTTCAGCCTTGAAATCAGTTTTTTTCTGTGCATTTTGGTTGGAGATATCCATGGAATTGCCTCACTTAATTTTGTAAATTTTCTTTAAGATTAAATACCTGTGGCTAAAGTCATTACGCGTTCTACTGTAGCCTCGGCAATGGGCAAGGTAGCGGTTGAATGTCCTCTGCACATCACCATAATCCGATCACTCATCCCGAGTACTTCTTCCAAATCGCTGGAGATCATGATAATTGCGACACCACTTTCTGCCAGAATATTCATGAGCTTATAAATCTCATACTTTGCTCCGACATCGATGCCGCGAGTCGGGTCGTCCATGATGAGTACCATTGGTTTAGATAACAACCATTTTGAGATGACAACCTTCTGCTGGTTTCCACCTGATAAGGTTTCAACTGCCACTTCAAGGCTGGGCGTCTTAATTGTCAAACTTTTCGACTGTAACAGGCTGGCTTTCAATTCTGCGTCAGCATCGATTCTAAAAAAACTGGCAAATTGATCCAGATTGGGCAGCGAAATATTTTTCAGGATGGATTGGATCAGGACAAGCCCCATTCCTTTGCGGTCTTCGGGAACCAGACTTAATCCTGCATCAATTGCCTGACGAGCATTGGCGGGTTTTATTTCCAGATCGTTCAACAGGATTTTTCCAGCGACGATTTTTCCGTACTCGCCAAATAAGGTCATAACAAGTTCAGTCCGCCCCGCCCCCATTAATCCGGCAATTCCAAGTATTTCTCCCTTACGCACATCGAAACTTACGCCATTTAAAACCTTGCGGGTTGTTTCATTGGGATCAAGCGCTTGAAGATTTTCAACTTTGAGCACGACTTTACCCGGAGTGCGCGTTGCCTTTGGAAAGCGCTCCTTCATCTCGCGCCCCACCATGTATTTCACCAGTTTTTCCTGGGTTAATTCTTTTGTTGGTTGAGTGGTGATTTCCTTGCCATCACGCATCACAGTGACCTTGTCGGTGACACGAAAGAGTTCTTCCAGCTTATGTGTTATATAAATACAGGTAATGCCATTGCTCTTAAGGATTTCAAGAATATCCATCAGTTTATCGATTTCGGTTTCACTGAGGGCGCTTGTTGGTTCATCCAGGATTAAGACCGTCGCTTTTTCAGAAAGGGCTTTGGCAATTTCGACCATTTGCATTTTGCCAACCCCGAGGTTTTTTACTATCACTTGAGGCTGGACGTCCAAGTGGTATTTTTCCAGGATTTCTCGCGTATTCGCATATAACATATTCCAGTTTATTGATCCGCGTTCCACGGGTTCTCGTCCCAGGAAAACATTTTCACCAACCGACATGGTTGGTACCAATGTGAGTTCCTGATAAACGATTGCAATTCCCTTATTTCCCGCTTCCTGGATGGAACTTGCGCCTAACTGTAGTTCTTCGCCATTAAAGATCACACTTCCTTCGTAGGTGCCGTGAGGATAAACACCCGAAAGTATTTTCATTAATGTGGATTTGCCCGCGCCATTTTCTCCGCAGATTCCATGGATCTCGCCGCGACGAATCTTAAAAGAGACATCGTTCAACGCCACCACGCCTGGGAACTTTTTGGTTACGTTCTTAAATTCGAGAATGATGTCATTATCCACTATAAACTCCTTTGATCCAATTAAAGTGGGGCGTACACAAACCCCGAACAATATCTGCTATTTTGTTATTTTATACTAATTTGCATTGATTGGCGGCATCATAGTTGCTGATAAAGTTCGCGGAGAAAAAATCTGCGTAGGCGCTACAAAGGATCTGCTTCCATAATAAAGTAACCTTGCTTATGGGATTCCCGGTCCCCAAAAAATGAGGACCGGGAAATAAAACAATATTGAAATTAATTAGGGTTTTGCAGGGCGCTGAGCTTCGGGGATGTCGCGATAGACATCGTCGTAGGCTTGGAATTTGCTCTTGACGACGAGATCGTAGACGTTATCTTTGTTGACTTGTTGAACTTCGAGGAATACGCAGGGAACTTCGCCTTTCTTGGAGGGGTCAACGGTCAATTCTGCGAGGGTGAAGTTCTTCATACCTGTAACAGCTTCGCCCTTCAACAACTTGTCCATCACTTCAATAGCCAGCGGGGAGAGGTTGCGAATATCCTTGAGGATGGAAACGGTGAGTTCGCCCTTGACGATGCTGTTGCTGCCGTCAGCGGTGGCATCCTGACCGGAGATCGGGACTGTGCCAGCCAAGCCTTGAGCTTTCATGGCTTGCAGAGCGCCGAGCGCGGTGCCGTCATTGGAAGCTACTACGGCGTCAACTTTGTTGTTC